>Ga0076930_100804_pt1 | contig 23202 bp, 8 predicted proteins | sample HotLakConsoUCCRE_FD_71149 | JGI IMG/M metagenome (GOLD analysis project Ga0076930, IMG submission 71149) | Hypersaline microbial mat communities from Hot Lake, Washington, USA - Hot Lake Consortium UCC-RE (version 3) (version 3) ...
CAGGGGCTCATGGCCCCCAACTCGAGCGAATTTCCAGACGTCAGGTTACAGTACCGCCCGTCTTTGGGGAAACGCTGACCGCGTGTTCGAAGTTCGTCTTCACCACCAATGACACCGCGATCTGGGAGCCGATCTGCGATCAGCTTCCCCCCACTGCCGCGTGAACAGGAGATCGCTCATGACAAATCAGAACCAGAAGCCCGATCTCGATGCGATGCAGGCGGAAGATATCGAGGATGATTTCGACGCCGATCAGACCGCCAACGATGACGATCACCGCGACGACATCGAAGATGTGCTCGAAGCAGCGTCCAACCACTGCTTCCCCGATGATGATGCAGATGAGGGCAGGGACGACGAAGCTGCCCAACCGCACAAATCATCCCAGGCGCTGATCGCAGACTGGGTCATCGACAATCGTCTTGGCAATCAGCTCAAGCCGATTCTCGACAAGCGACCGCATTGCCTTCTGATCGAGCCGCCTGACCAGAGCTGGTGCGAGCCGATCGCGAAAGCGATCAGGGGCCGGATCCGTTGTGCCTCACTGCTCTCGCGGAATCGCGAGTACACGATCACTCCGGACGATTGTCCGAGCCGTCGGCAGCACGCGTATATTCGCGAAAAGGCAATCAACAGCCTCTCGCGTGGCAATCCGCTCGTGCTCGTCTTCAACAACGCCCACGCGAGCATCCCGAATGAAGTCATGGGCGTCGTCGATGAGCATGTGCCGCTCTCACCACTGACCAACGTTGAAGTTGTTGCGATCGTTGAAGAAATGACCAAGACCTGTATCGCTGTGCCCAGCGAGGACCTGGTTTCCGGGCTCTCGTTCGAGCAGATCTGCGGCGCAATTCGCGTCAACGACACGCCGACGCCGATGCTCAATCGGCTGAAAGCGATGCGGAGGATGGCGAGCCAGACGAAAGCGATCGCAGCGCCACCACTCGGTGATCTCGTCGGGTATGGCGAGGCCAAAGAGTGGGGATTGCGTCTCGCACGGGAGATCGATCGGTATCGCAAGGGTGAGATCGCCCTTGTTGATCTGCCTCGCGGTCTCCTCCTTTCGGGGCCGCCAGGTTGCGGCAAGACGCTGTTTGCGCAGTCGCTTGCCGTGACCTGCACTGTCCCGATCGTCGTAACCTCCGTGGCAAAATGGTTGCAAGCGGGTGATGGTCATCTTGGCGATGTGATGAATGAAGTGAAGCGTGTCTTTGATGATGCGCATCAAAAGCCCAAGCCCGTGATCCTCTTCCTTGATGAGTGTGACGCATTCACCGACCCGTCAAAAGCCCGGGACCGGACGAATTGGTGGAGCACGTTGCGCGCTGGTGTGCTGACGGCCATCGATGGCGCGTCAACCGAACCGGGCCTGATCATCGTCGGTGCGTGTAATTACCCCGACCAGGTCGACGAAGCGCTTCGCCGATCGGGCCGGCTTGATCGGCAAATCCGGATTCCGTTGCCGGATCCGAATGCATTGGCATCGATGCTCCGATCCGCACTCAGCGACGATTTGCCCGACATCGACTATGATCGGTATGGCCAACTGAGTGTCGGATCAACGGGCGCCGATATCGCACGATATGTTCGCGAGATTCGTGCTCGCGCTCGCGATCATGGCCGAGCGGTCAGCGAGGATGATGTTGCTGCGGTGTTGGCGCCGCCGGATAAGAGGCCGGAAGAGCTCCTGCATCGGATCGCCATCCATGAGTCGGGGCACGCGATCGTGGCCCATCGCCTCGGTCGCACTGTCCGATCACTGAGTCTTTCGTTCAAGGCAGGCGGGCTTGGCGGCTACGCGATTTCAACGCGGCCGCATATGTTCACACGGGAAACGCTGCACGATGAAGTGATGATCTGCCTCGCGGGCAGGGCCGCCGAGATCGCGTTCGGGCTGGAGGCGTCAAGCGGGGCGAGCGCCGATCTCGCACAAGCGACAGAGCTGATTACGCGTGCGCACGCCGTCTTCGGCTTCGGGCGGTCGCTCACCGGCTTCGGCGATGATGCTGATACGTTGCGGCTCATCGCTGATCACCCCGACCTCTCGGCGCAGATCGACGCGGACCTGCACCGCCTTTGGTTACGGACGACCCAGATCATCGAGGGCAATATCGACGCGATCAGCGATCTCGCGCACGCCCTGTTCGAGCAGCGCCATCTCGATGAAGCGGGCTTTCTTGGTCAACTTGCAGCCGGCGGAAACCTTGGTAACGCTAAAACCGTCAATTAAATGTTTGCGAGCCGGCGGATCATGAGGGGCGCCGGCTCGCAATATTGAGTTGCTCTCAAAAAATTAGCGTCGGAATGCCAGGCAAGAGAAAATTATGGTTTCAGGATTCCGGTGCGGTGTGAATTTTCCAATTTCAATTGAAGAGCAGTTTGGGGCTGCGAAGGCGCCGCTCAGACAAAGTGGTGAAATCTCGTAACCCACCGCACGGATCGAAATGCCGAACCACAGAATAGAAACGCCAAATTTGGAAAAAACAAAACATAATTCAAAATTGTATATTATTCATCAAAAGTAGTATTTTTGGCGGCGTGTTTCTTGCTGAAAAAGGCAGTAAATTGTCCAACTAACAAGGGAGCTGACAATTGTATCTGACTGATACCAATTCAAAACCGACCAAGACCGCGTCCACGATCGACGCTTATCGGCGTGAAGGAAGACGGCTCTTCGGTGCATCAGAGGCACCGGACGACGCCTGCTCTACCATCAAGTTAAAACATACAGCAAAGTGGTTCAGTGAACAAGATCGCCGCTGGTCAAAAGCGACCATCCGTGTCTATCGCGCCGCCTTGACGCAGCTGCTCGAGGATTTCTCGAACGCGTTTCCACTCGATGCAGAAACACAATCATTTATTGAAGGATGTCTCTCGGTAAATCTGGTGCCTCGCGAAACGGTCAAGCCGGCTCGGACGTCCGCAAGGAAGCGGAAGACGGTCAGCGCATCCGAAATCGAGAAGCTTACGGGTTTCCTCCGCCGGCGCTCTGGAACAACTGATCGAATCCTCGCCTCACTTCTCGACATTGGTGTATTTGTCGGCTGGCGACCGAGCGAAGCGCTGCTGGGATTGAAGCTTGATGGGAATGTCATCGTCATACCGTCTTGCAAGACGACGAACGGGCGTGGCATTGGTGAAACTCGTCGGGTGACAATCCTCTGCGAAAAGCTCAAATCGCAGATCGCCGAGCTAATCGATGATCTTGAACTCGTCATGTCCGAGGACGTGGCAGTCGCGACGGTCCGTGATCGGTTTTCGAAAGCTCTCACGCGTGCATGCAAGGCGTGTGGCATCAAGCCGATCACATTATACACATTGCGGCATCAAGCGATCGCGACAAACAAGGTGAAGCTGCAACCGATCGAAACAGCGGCGATCGCTGGTCATGCGAGCGCAAACACCGCTACGCATCATTATGCGAAGCGTCGCAGCGGATGGAAGGTATCGAATAAGGTCGCGGCAGAACCCGCTCAATTGCAGCTCGTACGTCGCGATCTGCGTCAATATGAGCCTCCGTCGTTTGAAAACAACCCGTTTTGCCCCGGGTGATCGGTTGCAATCGAGGTTCGGAAGGTTCCGGTTTTGGAAATCAAGGGCGTCTTTGCAGCGGCCTCCATGCCGCTTCGACCTACCAGTAGCGGCACATCCATGTGCGAATCAGATCTTCTTCGGGGCATTATTTCGTTGCCGAAAGGAAATGATCCGGCGCCACAGCCGTCCGTCGATCACGGCGAGCCCAACCGCGATCAAGATCATTCCGGCGGCGTGATGCGGGTGCAGTGCTTCTCCGCGAACGAGGGCGCCGAGCAGAATGGCACTGACCGGGATGAGCAAAGTGACCAGAAGCAGGTTGGTCGCACCGGCCGTCGCCAGGATACGGAAGTACAGAATGTAGGCGAGGGCAGTCGATAATGTCGCGACACCAATGACCGATCCGATTGCCGCCACCTCCGGCATGGGCAGGTTCCATGGCCGGTCGGTGATCAGCATCAGCGGCATCAGAAGAATGCTCGATGCGATCACTTGGCCAGTTGCGGTCGCGATCGGGGTGATCTTCAACGATCGAAACCGCCGCCCGAAGATGCCGGCGAACGCATAGGAGAGTGCACCGGCAAGACAAAGCGTCTGGGCCACGACGTCCCGGCCTAGATCGCGTACGGCATCCGATCCGATCATCGCGGCCACGCCGGTGAAGCCGATGAGTACCCCCAGCACCTTATGCGGCGTCATCCGCTCGTCACGGGTGAGGAAATGCGCAAGCACGACGGTGAAGAGCGGCGTCGCCGCATTGAGGATCGACGCGACCCCCGACGCGATATGCTGCTGACCGGCGAGGATCAGGGTGAAGGGAAGCACATTGTTGAGTAAACCCATGGCGAAGAATGCCGACCAGATCGACCCTGATGCCGGGAGCCGCTCTCCCCATATATGCAAGAACACTGTCAGCACGACAGCCGCGATCGCGACCCGCAGGAACGCCAGCGTCATGATCGGGATCTCCCCGAGTGCGATCTCGTTGAAGAAGAACGAACCTCCCCACATAATGGACAGCGCGACCAGCATGCTCCATTCGATGGACGACATCGGGCGACGTTCCGGTTGCGATGACGACAAGGGGCAATCCTCTCTGCTGCGATCACTCGACGTGATCCCTGTCGGGGTATCCGCATATCGATGTCAGCAGGCAGGACGGCGGGCCACCCGATTTCGGTGACCTGATCAAAATTCGGTGCGGGAAGGGCGGTCAGGCAGCGGATGGTTCGACAAGAGGAGGAAGGCGTAGCCAATCGAACCGGGAAGATCGAATCGCTGATTTGAACCCTCTTCCCGGCGTTGGTAGCAGGATCGGCTGACAAACATCGCTGATAAGCATCCGTCACGTTCGGGGCCGGAAGGAGACAATCAGCTTACGGCGACCGCGGGCGGCATAGCTGCCTTGGCGGGATGGCGTTTTGAACCGGCTGTCAGGAATCTTCGCCAGCCGCTCATGAACTAAATGTGAAAAGCGCGGACAAAGCGTTCCCTTGGTTCCCTACGTTGCCGCCCGATAGGTACTTGGGCAGGTCTAGCGCTCGGTAATCCGGACAAGCTGCTCGTATCCGAGCGGTGATGCCGCCAATACCCGGCCACCCGCCATGGCGTAAGGTGCGACCCGATACCCCGCTTCGCGCGCGAGAAGCAGGCCGCCGAGAGCGTCCCAGGGATGCATGTGTGCCTCGTAGTAGCCCGCAAGCGAACCGTCTGCGACCATTGCAAGCATCATCGCACCGGAGCCGTTGCGGTAAAACACGCCGCCGGTCGCCATCAATCGGGCAATCACTTGGCCGGCATGCGCGGGATCGGTACGATCACTCGCGCCGATAGCCGTCATCCGACCCGACAAGCCCGTATCCTGCGAAAGTGACAGCCGCGCCCCGTCGCGACGAGCCCCACCACCGGCAACGGCCTCCCACAAGGTGTCGTAGACAGGCGCGAAAGTGGCGGCAACAACGGGGATGTCCGCGTGCGTTACGGCAATCGCGACACACCAGTGCGGCAGACCCGACAAGAAAGGCATGGTGCCGTCTATCGGATCGACGACCCAGCCGAAGCCGCTGGCGCCGGGCTCGGCACCCCCTTCTTCCCCCAGAATCGCGTCCTCGGGAAAAACCTCGGCTATGCGCGTGCGGATCAACTCTTCGACCGCACGATCGGCGTGGCTGACCACATCCTGCGGCGAGTTCTTGGTTTCGATTGTCAATCTGGACCGGTCACCGAAGAATCCGAGAGCGAGCGCCCCGGCTTCACGAGCCAGTCTGCAGGCCAGTTCATGACGTGTCAGGACGGCGTCTTTCATGCGACTCTCCGCAGATCCGCAGGTTCGATCACGAGGCTTGCCGATGTTCCAGCCGCCAGGCGAGGCTCGACGATGGGCCTTGAAACCAGAAGCTCGGCCCCGCCGGTTTGGGTGAGGTATTCCATACGACTGCCGAGATAGGTGGCGGTGAGCACCTTCGCCGGCCCGCCCGGAAACAGGCCGATGCGTTCCGGGCGTATCGATACGGTCGCAGGGCCGTCGGGTCCATCGATCGGCAGATCGATCCCGGCACCGGTGAAACGCCCGCCGGTAACGATGCCTGCAAGCAGGTTCGCATCGCCGATGAAATCGGCGATGAAGGCGTTCGCGGGGCGATCATACAGGTCCTCGGGGGTGCCGATCTGGGCAATGCGGCCCCGATCCATCACCACGATACGATCGGAGACGGCAAGCGCCTCTTCCTGATCGTGCGTGACGTAAACCGCGGTGAGGCCGAAACTGCGCTGAAGTGCACGGATATCCTGCCGCACGCGGCGTCGCAGTTTCGCATCGACATTGGAGAGCGGCTCGTCGAACAGGATCACGTCGGGCTGCTGCACGATCGCGCGGGCTACCGCGACGCGCTGCTGCTGCCCACCCGAAAGCTCGGCGGGCAGCCGCTCACCGAGCCCTTCCAGCCCGACCTGATCGAGAATGACGCGCGCACGCTCACGCGCTTCCGCTTTCTTCATGCCGCGGATTATGGGAGTGTAGGCGACATTATCCAACACGAAAATATGCGGAAACAACGCATAGGACTGGAACACCATGCCGACGTTTCGCGCAGATGCGGGATCCTTCGAGACATCGTGCCCGGCAATGCGCACCATGCCTTCGCTGGGCAATGCGAGGCCCGCAATCAAACGCAGGCACGTCGTTTTGCCGCAGCCCGACGGGCCGAGAAAGGTAACCAGTTCGCAGCGTGCGATCGTCAGCGATACGCCATCGACGGCCACAGTGGCTCCGAACCGTTTTCTGACACCGACAAACTCGATAGCCGCTTCGCGGGATCGGTCTTCTCCGAGCATAGTTGATGTCCACTGGCTAGGAATGTGTCTGTAACGCGATCCGCCGTCCGGGCCTGCGGCGCCCGACGCCGAGTTGGATCAGCATGACGCAAATGATCATCACGATCATCAGAGCTGCGGCATAGGCAATGGCGAGGGCGTATTCACCGTTCTCGACGCGCCCCATGATATAGGCCGTCGCCATGTTGTAGCGCGCGGAGACGAGAAAGATCACAGCCGACACCGCGGTCATGGCGGTGACGAAGGCATATACGAGTGCGGTGAAGATTGCCGGACGGATCAGGGGGAGGACGACGTCACGGAGCGTGCGGGCACCGCCCGCGCCCATGGTCTGGCTCGCCTCCTCCATGCTGCGGTCGATCTGTGCCAATGCGGCAAGCCCGGCACGCATCCCGACCGGTAAATTGCGGAAGACGAAGCAGATCACCAGGATAGCCATCGTACCGGTAATATCCACCGGGGGCACGTTGAACGCGGCGATGTAGCTGACGCCGACGACCGTGCCGGGAATGGCGAAGGACAGCATGGTGCCGAATTCGAAGGCGCGACGACCCACGAAGTCCTGGCGTGCGATCAACCATGCTGCAAGGATGCCGACAGCCATGGTCAGCGGCGCCGAAATGGCCGAGACCCATAATGTGGTGATCATGGAATTCCAGGCCGACCCGAAGAGACGGAGCCCCTCTGCGGTTACTTCGAAAGAGAAGGCCGTCCAGAGATACGCGGTCGAGGGGGTGAGATCCCAGCGACCGATATCGTGAACGAAACCTCCCGCGACGACGATCGAATAGACCCCCACCGTAAACAACGCGAAGGGTACCACGGCCAGAATCGCCGCCCATCGGATTATGGCCGGTACCGGCGGATGCAGGCCGGCATCGGACTTGCCCGTGACGGTCACGTAGGAGGCCCGTCCCAGCCCAGCGGTGCTGGAGCCAGAAGGCGAGCAGCGTCAGCCCCAGAAGGAGCAGCGAGACTGTCCGGCACCGCGGACTTTTGCACGACTGCTCAGCAGTGCACGGGGCAAGCTGACCCGAAACGAATCGATCATCGTTGCAATCGCCGAGCGGGCCGCGCCCGAGCTTGTGACCGCCCGCGGGATCGTCGATGACTACCAGGATCTGATTCGTAAACACCAAGCCGATGACCTTGCCACCTGGCTCGAACGAGCCCTTTCTTCACCGGTGGCGAGCTTCGCGAAAGGAAACGCAGCGGATTATGCAGCCGTTGCGGCTGCGATCACGTCTCCATGGTCGAACGGGCAGACCGAAGGAACCATCTGTCGGCTGAAATCCCTCAAGCGGCAGATGTATGGTCGCGCCAATATCGACCTGCTCCGCGCCAGATTGATGCCGATCGCAGCATGAACTGCACCAAAATTACGACAGAGCCCCTATTGCACGCCGCTCAACAGTCAGGCGATTTATCGTCAACGCGGCGCAGCGGTCGAACCCGTCTTCGGACAGATGAAGGATCGCCAGGGCGCGGATCGCTTCAGCATGCGTGGTCTGGAGCGGTGCCGGGGCGAATGGCAGCTGGATGCCGCCGTCCATAACCTGCGGAAACTGCACCGGGACTCCGTCAAAAACACAAAAAGCTACGGGGAAATCGAAGAAAACAGGCCAATTATCGCCTGATACAGGCATCAAATCGCCATCTTCAACAAAATACTGACGCACTGCCGCTGATCAGGCGCAAGTTTCAATGCATTCAGCGACAGGCTCTAGACAGCAAGAAATATGTAGAGCTATAAAAAATAGCTCGCAAGTTCAAACTTGGTCTAATTGGTTGCCAGCAGGCAAGTTGGATTGTTGATTATTTCCGGGGGGAGATAAGCTTTGGACAGGCCTGACGTAATTGGACAGGAGCCAACCGTCATTCCTGTCGACCTGATCGACATTATTTATGCCGCGACCCTTGATCCGAACCGCTACGACGATCTCGTCGCGCGTTGGCAGCAGCATTTGGATGGCTTTTTGGATACGGCGGATAACATCGTTGATCCAAGCCCGGCCGTCAGCAGCGAGGAGATCGTGCGCCATTTTGAGCGCGCCTTCGCCATCATGGAACGGATGGGGCGTCGGGATACAGACAGCCGCAGCCACGGGGCGCTACTGGGAGATGCCAACCGTCCCGCCCTGCTGGTTGGGCAGGACGGCAGGATCAGGGCAATCAATGCGCGTGCAAGGGAGCAGTTTGGCATCGCCGAGGGCGACTCAATCGAGTCGCTTGAATTCGACGCGTCGGGATTGGCCAATATCCCGCGTGCTCTGGCACGCCTTGGCGAGGAACCTTCCGGACGCCTGCTGACCTTGTGCCGCGTCTATTCTCGTGACGGTGACGCGGCACCGATCATGGCGCTCAGCAGGGTTGACTCCTCGCAAGGCGAAAGCCCGGTTGCCCTGATGTCGGTTGCCGACATCAGGTGGAGCGATCGTGTAGGCGCAATGCTAAGGGAGGTTTTTGGACTCACTCCCGCGGAATGTTCGGTCGCCTCCAGCATCATCAGCGGACATTCGCCCGAATCGATTGCGGCGCAACGCAAACGCTCGCCGCAGACAATCAGGACGCAGCTCAAATCAGTTCTGGCCAAGCTCAGCGTCCACACCCAGGCCGAACTGGTCCGCATGGTCGCGGCCTTGCTACAGATGGATGGAGAGCCTGCCCTTGCTGCAAGCCTGGAAGCCGATCCCGTCAAGGCGCGGGTGACGCTCTCTCGCCCGCGCGACCGAACCCTTGAGATCGTCACCATCGGACCCGACAACGGTCGACCGATCCTGTTCATTCATGGCATGCTCGACGATTATGGCGTGACGCGGGAGCTATCGAGGGGGCTTTACGCACGCCGGGTCAGACTGATCGCGCCGGTGCGGCCCTGGTTCGGGGGGTCCAGCCCAGACAAAGGACCCGCGGCAACGGCCCCGGAAAGGTTCGCGGATGACCTTTCGGCGGTGCTCGATCAATACGGAATCGAGCAGTGTCCGGTGGTGGGTCACCTCGCCGGATCGGTCTATGCGTTCGCGGCCGCCGGACGGCTTGAATCACGCATCAACCATATCGTGAGCATTTCGGGTGGCGTGCCAATTCTCAGCATCGATCACTTCGCGGATATCGCGCCACGACAGCGAACGTTTTCGTACACCGCCCGACTCGCACCACAGTTGCTGCCGATGCTGGTGCGCACGGGGGTGGCACTGATCGACAGGGGCGGATTCCGCAACATCGTCGAGGCAATGCACCACGCTTCACCGGTCGATCTGGCAACAGCAAGCAATCCCGAGATTTTTGAACTGATCAGCCAGGGCTACCGCTTCACGGTCTCCCAGGGACACCGCGCCTTCGTAATCGACGCGCATCACGTCGTGCGTGACTGGTCGGAATATGTCGATGGCTCCGACCAACCAGTCACGCTGCTGCACGGCGCACACGACCCGGTCGTGCCAATCAAGGCCGTGCGCAATTTTGCCAACCGTCTGGGCGCACGAGCGCAACTGGTCGAATTGTCCGAGCATGGCCAGCTCCTTCTTCACAGTGCACCAGCCAGAGTCCTGGAACTCCTTGAGCGCTTGCTGAATGCCGTCGACGCTTGAGCGTTGCCTGTCTCCCGGCGCATGCTGCCGTGGAAGTCGGGATACTGGCTGCATACCCCATGCAGGGTATGAACCGGTTCGCGTAATCGGCTAGCTGGAACATCGCCGGAATGGTCCGGCACATCCTGCCGCCTCGGCGATCCGGCTGCGCTTCATGATGGAACAGATCGAAGATCCGCCCGCAATCGCGGAACGCGTTTTCCGGGCCCCTGTCGGAAGCGACCTCTCTGTGGTTGACTGTCCCGCACCGGAGGCCGCAGGGGATGAGGGAGCCAGACAGGACGGGAAGGTAAGCCTCTTCCCGCTCGGTCATCTGGACATACGTCAGAACGGGCACACCGTATTGCCGCAGCGCAAGCTTCCGCACGCGGCCGCCGGGCTGGTTTCTGTCGATATTGGCCGAAAGCGGGACGTCGCCTGATGCGTTTCTTGCACGGCATCCGGGCGCGCAGGCTGATGAATTCGGCGTCGGCCCCGGCGCTTGAGTCCTCTCTCTGCGCGCAGGGGTCGGGACCGCGGCAGGGCCCGGACCGGCGGTCCGACGCCGTGACCTGCCTGCTTGTGGACAGCGCGTCCCGGCGACTGTCGCCGCGTTCGATCGACCCGACCCTAGCGGCCGGCGGGCTCGACCTCGGCGTCGAGCCCCTGGAGCCGCGGCTGCTGTTGTCCGCCGATCTGGCGCCCGGTGCCGAGCTCGCGTTGACGAGCGGGCTCGACGACTTCACGAGCTTCCTGCGCGATCTTGAGGAAGACGAATTGCTGCGCCAGCAACTGCCGTTCGTGGATCGCTCGATCGCCAGCTTTGTCGACCTGGAGGGTTTTGCCAACCGGCTCGCAGCGGCCGCCGACGCCATCATCGACGACGCGGACGTCCCGACGATAGATCCGGCCGGCTTTGCCGCGGATCTCGCCGCCGCCATCGACGCGCTGCCGGAAACCGCCAATGACGCGAGCGACGTGACGTACGACGGGGCGAGCGTCATGGCGTCGGTGTCGATGACCGCGACGCTCGACCCGGTGCCGCTGATCTTCGACCTGTCCGCGATCTCGTCGGCCTTCGACATGGCATTCGAGACCGCCCAGAACCTCACCGTCAACGGCGTGATCAGCTTCGACTTCGACTTCGGCGTCGATCTCGCCAGCGAAAGGTTCTTCCTCTCGAATGTGTCGGCCTCCGCCCAGCTCCAGATCGACGCGCCGGACATTGATGCGGCGCTGCGCATCGGAGCCGCCGACCTCGCGGTTTCGGACGGATCACTGGCTGCCACGGTCGACGTCGCCATCAGCCTCGTCGATCAGGACGACACCGATGGCCTCGATCGGATCACGATCGCCGACCTTCGGGCAGCGCCCCCAGCGACGCTGATCGACGCGAGTCTCTCCGGTAACGGCTCGCTGGTGCTGCCGGTGGAAGCCTCGTTCCTGCCGATCGGGAACTCCGAGACGATTACCGTGAGCCTCGCCGGTGATCTCGATCCGGGCGAGACCACCGTCTCGTTCGCGCCGGGCTCGTTGATCGAAGACGTCGCCCGCCTGTCGGCGGCCGATTTCGAGGCGATCGTGCGCAGTGGTCTCGACAGGCTGCCGCAGCTCGTCGCCGACGCGCTTGCCACCGCCGCCGGTGATCTACCGTTCGTCGGCGACCGCCTCGCGGCGCTGTCAGGCATCGCGGAGGCGGTCGAGGACGCGATCGACGACGTCGGCGACTTCGCCACGACCGGAGATCTCGTCGATCGCCTCACCGGCGCCCTCGGAACCCCGGTCTTGCTGTCTTTGGACGGCGCGTCCGTCCGGTTCGTGCTCGCGATCGAGCGCGGCTTCGCAGGCGACGTCGACGTCTCGGTCGACCTCGCGGCGGCGCCGCTCGACGCCGGTTTCGCCTTCGACGGCGTCGCGCGCGCGCAGGGCCAGGCGACGGCCTCGTTGGAGGTCGAGATCGGCCTCGATCCGGCTATTGCCGCTGGCGAGCGGGTGGCGATCGTCGAAGGGGCGTCGTCCTATGTCGAGCTCGCCTTCCAGATCCTGACGCTCGCACCAGTCGCCGCCGACGCGCGGCTCGGTCCGGCTCGTGTGTCGATGACGGGCGGCAGCCTCACGGCCGGCGGGGGCGGCAGCAGCGCCTCGGTACGGGCGGACATTCGGGACGGACGCACCGGCGTGGCGGACGACGGCCGCATCGCGATCGGCGACCTGGCCGCGATCGCACCCGCCGACCTCGTTGACGTTGTCGCATCGGGCGCCGCGACGTTCTCGGCGGAGCTGTCGGCCGACTACCAGGAGGCCGGCGACGCGGTCCCCCTGTCGATCGCATGGGCGTTTGACGGCACGGCGCCGGTCGTCCAGGTGGACGGCGACGCGCTGGAAGGCCTCTTGATCGATCCGGCGGAGCTGCTTCAGGCGGCTCTGGCGACAACGGAGGCCGAGGCCGCCCTGGCCGCTCTCGAGGGCTGGTTCGATCGGGCCACGACGGCGCTGGAGGCGCAGGACCTGCTGACGCGGTCGCTGCCCTTCATCAATCAGTCGATCGCCGATCTGCTCGGCATCGGCGGCCTGCTCGACACGCTGGGCGACGCGATGCGATCGGCGGCAGCCGCCGGCGCCCCGACCGACGGCTTCGCGGCCGCCATCGAAGCGGCGTTCGCGGCGGCGCGGGCCGCCGGCACCGACATCGCGCTCGACGGCTCGGCGATCACCGCTGGGCTGTTCGACGCGGCTAGCGACGCCGCAGCCGGGGCGCTGTCCTTCACCTCGGCGGGCGAGCGGCTCGTCTACGGCTTCGGCTTCACGGCGAGCCGCACGTCGGCGGGCATCCCCGTCGCCTTCGCCGATGGTGCGGGCCTCGAAATCGCGACCGCGTTCGATGCGACCGCAACTCTTGCAGGGCGGATCACCTTCGGGGTTGATCTCACGCCCGGGCTCGCTCCGGCCGATGCCGTCTTCGTGCGCATCGAAGGGCTGACCGCGCAGGTCGAGGCCGAGGTCGCCGCCGGCGCCCAGATCGCCCCGCGCATCGGCCTCTTGGACGGCGTCACGGCGACCGGCAGCCTCGAGCTCGAGGCCGAGGTCGGCCTCGCGATGCCGGGGATCGGCGGTTCAGCCCCGGCGCTCTCGCTCAGCGAGCTCCAGGGCACGTCGGCGAGCGCCGCATTCTCCGCCACGCCGCGAAACGCCGCGATCGCCGGGACGGTCGCCCTCGAAGCGACGCTGCCCGACGGCTCGGCGCTCGTCGGGACGCTGACGGTTACCGGCGATCCGCTGTCGGGCCTTCCGCCAGAGGTGACGCTCGAAGGCCTCGATGCGGACGATCTCGACCGATTCCGCGACCTCGACGCCAACGATGTTGTCGCGATGATGCACGAAGTGGCGCGTTGGTTCGACCGCGTCACGGGGTCGGACACGCTCGACCAGAACATCCCGTTCGTGAACCGCAGCCTGGGCGAGATATTCGACTTCGCCGAGGCGCTGAGCGAGAGCGTCACCGCCTTCCTGCAGGATCCCGACGAGGCCGCGCTGTTCGACACGCTCGACGGCCTGATTGACCGGCTGGAGGCGTCCGCCGGAATCCCCGAGGACACGGTCACGCTCGGCTACGATCCGGTAGAGAACGAAATCCTGCTGGCGTTTGCCTTCGATCACACCTTCCTCGACGCCGAGGCGACGCTGTTCGACTTCGATCTGGATCTGGGGCTTCTGGCCGGAATAGAGGCGTCGGCGACCGGCACGATCGAGGCCGGCGTCGACGTCGCGCTGGCGCTGGGCTTCGACCTCGACCGCGGGTCGGGAGCGATCGTGGCGGCGCGCGACGCCATCGCCGGCGGCGTTCTCAGCGGCAGCGCCAGCTTCGACCTGGTCATCGACGGCGAGACGCTCGTGCCGATTTTGCTCGCCCGCCAGGACACGCTGGACAACAGCAGCCTCGCCGATCTCGCCGCCGACCTTTCCGCCGCGCTGGCGTCCAGCCTGGCCGCGGCGGGGCTCGCGCCCGACAGCGTCGTCGCGCGGGTCGCCGACAGCGGCGCGCAGAGACTCGTGATCGAAGGAAATTTCCCGGACAACCTCGGCTTCCTGCTACGTGCCGCGCCGTCGGGCACCGCGTTCACGGAACTCGGCTTCGGCGTGACGAGCGGAACCCAGCCGAAGATCGTCGGCGGCGCACCAATTCCCGCGGACGGCGTTCTCAGCGGCGACGCGCGGTTCACGCTGATTGTGGACGACACCCCCTACGGCACCGTCACCGTCGCTGCCGCCGACACCGACGGCACCCTAGGGCCGGCGAACGTTGACCGGGAGGATCTCGTCCAGGACATCGCACGCGCGCTGTTGCCGATCAACGCCGCCTTGCCCGGTCAGCAGCGCATCTCCATCGACGTGAACGCGAGCGGGCAGCTCGTCTTCACGGCGCAGGGCGGAGTTATTGGTTTCGAGATCGCCACAGAGACCGCTTCTGGGAACACGGCGCGCACCGAACTCGGGCTCGTGTCCACGCCTGGCGCGGCCGCTGGCGACGGCGCGCTGGCTCTGGGTTTTTCTGCTGGTCCGACGTTGTTTGCGATGGGCGAGCCGCGGGACGCGGTGCGGTTTTTCCCGGGCCTGGACGACACGTCGGACAACCCGCTGGCGGCGCCCGCGACGCTGACGCTGGTGGTCGATGGTGAGGAGATCGGCGATCTGGTGATCTCGTCGACGTTGGGCACCCGTATGGCGATGGAGCAGGCAATCACCGCGCTGGCGGCCGATCTCGCCGGTGCCGGCCTGTTCGGCGGGGTGCGCTCCGATTCGTCCGCTGCCCTGTACTTCGAGATTTACGGCGTCGGGCCCGAGCGGTCGGTAACGATCGAGGTGGCGGACGGTGATCCGGCGACGACACTCGGTTTGACAGCGGGCACGACGCAGAGCACGCCGGCATTTCTGGATAAAACGTTCAGCCTGACCGCGGCGCACGGTGCGCTGCCCTCGGACGGGCGGCTCACCGACGACGCGACGTTTTCCATCCAGCTGACCGAAGAGCCCGATTTCGTCTCCACGCTCGATCTGACGGTGACTGCAGCGGCGACGGCCGACAACACCAGCCGCGCCGATCTCGTCGCCGACATCAACCAGGCGATCGCAGACGTCACGGCGGGGGGCTTCATCTTCGCGGGCGTGGATGTCGATGGACGGCTGCGCCTCGTGCTACAACCCAGCCATATATTCGACCGCGTTTCGATCGTGCTGCCCGGATCGGTCCCACTCGCCTCGAACGGTGCGGTGGCGCTGGGCCTGGCGGACGCGTCGGGAGCCGGCGATCCGGCGCTCGACGAATTCACCCTGTTCTCGGCTGGCGACATCAAGCTTGCCAGATTGTTGCCGTTTGGCGCCGGCTCCTCCAACCCGCTGACCTCGGAGGCGGTCGTACAGGTGTCGGTCGACGGCACGCCGATTGGTGATCTCGTCATTCCCGACGCTCAGTCCGAAGACTTTTTTCCGTCGGCCTTGTCGAGCGCGCTCGAGCCGCTGCGCGTCCAACTCGCCGGCTTCGGCCTGTTCGTCGATGTTGCATGGGACGCGTTGCGCTTCTTCGGCGCGACGGCCGAGACGGAGATCGTGCTGACGACGTTGCCGGGTAGTCCGGCGGCGACGGAACTCGCTCTCGATGCCGGAGCGAACACGCTCCGACTGTTCCCGCAGCCGCGGCTCGGGATATTCACAGGCGACACGCCGCTGCCCGCCGACGGCCGGCTCACGGAAGACGCGCGCTTCACGTTCTTCCTGTCCGACACAGCGGCCTCCTCCAGCTACGAGATCGTGGTGCGTGCCGTCCAGACCGCCGGCAATACGAGCCGGGCGGACCTCGTCGCCGACATCAACGCCGCCATCGCAGAGGCCAGCACACTCCTCACCGCCGGTCTCGCCGCAGGCCTCACGTCGGATGGACGCCTCGTGCTGACCACGAGAACCTTCGGCATAACCGGCGAAAGCTCGGTCGTGCAGGTGTCCACGCCTGGCGCAGCCGCTGGCGACGGGGCGCTGGCTCTGGGTTTTTCTGCTGGTCCGACGTTGTTTGCGATGGGCGAGCCGCGGGATGCGGTGCGGTTTTTCCCGGGCCTGGACGACACGTCGGACAACCCGCTGGCAGCGCCCGCGACGCTGACGCTGGTGGTCGATGGTGAGGAGATCGGCGATCTGGTGATCTCGTCGACGTTGGGCACCCGTATGGCGATGGAGCAGGCAATCACCGCGCTGGCGGCCGATCTCGCCGGTGCCGGCCTGTTCGGCGGGGTGCGCTCCGATTCGTCCGCTGCCCTGTACTTCGAGATTTACGGCGTCGGGCCCGAGCGGTCGGTAACGATCGAGGTGGCGGACGGTGATCCGGCGACGACACTCGGTTTGACAGCGGGCACGACGCAGAGCACGCCGGCATTTCTGGATAAAACGTTCAGCCTGACCGCGGCGCACGGTGCGCTGCCCTCGGACGGGCGGCTCACCGACGACGCGACGTTTTCCATCCAGCTGACCGAAGAGCCCGATTTCGTCTCCACGCTCGATCTGACGGTGACTGCAGCGGCGACGGCCGACAACACCAGCCGCGCCGATCTCGTCGCCGACATCAACCAGGCGATCGCAGACGTCACGGCGGGGGGCTTCATCTTCGCGGGCGTGGATGTCGATGGACGGCTGCGCCTCGTGCTACAACCCAGCCATATATTCGACCGCGTTTCGATCGTGCTGCCCGGATCGGTCCCACTCGCCTCGAACGGTGCGGTGGCGCTGGGCCTGGCGGACGCGTCGGGAGCCGGCGATCCGGCGCTCGACGAATTCACCCTGTTCTCGGCTGGCGACATCAAGCTTGCCAGATTGTTGCCGTTTGGCGCCGGCTCCTCCAACCCGCTGACCTCGGAGGCGGTCGTACAGGTGTCGGTCGACGGCACGCCGATTGGTGATCTCGTCATTCCCGACGCTCAGTCCGAAGACTTTTTTCCGTCGGCCTTGTCGAGCGCGCTCGAGCCGCTGCGCGTCCAACTCGCCGGCTTCGGCCTGTTCGTCGATGTTGCATGGGACGCGTTGCGCTTCTTCGGCGCGACGGCCGAGACGGAGATCGTGCTGACGACGTTGCCGGGCAGTCCGGCGGCGACGGAACTCGCTCTCGATGCCGGAGCGAACACGCTCCGACTGTTCCCGCAGCCGCGGCTCGGGATATTCACAGGCGACACGCCGCTGCCCGCCGACGGCCGGCTCACGGAAGACGCGCGCTTCACGTTCTTCCTGTCCGACACAGCGGCCTCCTCCAGCTACGAGATCGTGGTGCGTGCCGTCCAGACCGCCGGGAATACGAGCCGGGCGGACCTCGTCGCCGACATCAACGCCGCCATCGAAGAGGCCAGCACACTCCTCACCGCCGGTCTCGCCGCAGGCCTCACGTCGGATGGACGCCTCGTGCTGACCACGAGATCCTTCGGCATAACCGGCGAAAGCTCGGTCGTGCAGGTCGATTCCCTCCCCGGCGATACTAGCGCAAGCACGGACGACGGGCCTCAGACACTGGCGAGCGCCGATCCGGTCGCCGTGCAGACGTCGAAGAGCGCGTTGTGGGATCGGATCAGTGTGCACGAGTTCGCGATCGGTGCGACCTTCAGCGCCGAGGCCACGTTGGACGCCACTGCGCGCCTGGCCTTTGCGGACATCGCCGTCATCGGCGGCACGGCGACCCTCACGGGGGCGCTCGACCTGAGCCTGACGTCGGGCGGAAGCATTCGCGAGCTGCTCGCCAACGACGTGACCGTCGAGAGCCTGCTCGATGCGATCGTCCTCGACAGCGAGGCGCAGATCGTCCTTCCGGTCGACGTCTCGCCGGCATTGGAGGCCCTGCTCGGCATCGGTGACGACGCCCTGATCACGATCGGGTCGACGGATCTCTTCGACGCAGCCAACTACGAGATCGCCTATCATGGCCTGGACGATCTGCTCGCTTTTGATCTGGACACCGAGGACTGGATCGCGCTGCTTGCAGCTGCCGCCGGGTTTCTTGAGCAGCTCGCCGACGAGTCCGTCCTTTCGATCGGCGTCCCCTCGGTCGACGACGCCATCGCGGATGTGCTCGGCGTCGCGTCCGATCTCGCCGACGCTGCGCTGGCGTTCGCGGGAGACCCCGTCAGCTCGCTGGACGATCTCGAGGATAAGCTCAACAGCGCGATCAGCGGCGCGCTGGGCGTCTCCGGCGACTACGTCGATTTCGCTTGGGACGCGATCGACCGGACGTTCGAGATCACGCTGAGCTACGCTCCGATCCTGCAGCCGCTTTCCCTCGACCTCGCGCTCGATTTCGACGCGCTCGGCCTCGACGGCGGCGTGCTCGACGCGATCACGGATCTGGTCGATATCGACGGCACCGGCGCCATCCTGGTCACGCCGACGGTCGACGCCGACATCGTCTTCGGCTTCGACCTCTCAACCGCCGGGGCGCCCGAATCCTATCTGTCGTCCGCGACGGGTCTGGCCCTGGGCCTGCTAGTGACGACGCCAGCACCGATCAACGCGCGGCTCGGCGGCGGCCCGGTCGGCATATCCGTCGTCGACGGCACGGTGCGGCTGACCAAGCGCGGCCAGATCGCCGCGAGCGACCCCGAAGCAGCGACGATCTCGGTCGGCATCACGGACGACCCGAGCGGCGCCGTGCGGCGCATTGCCTTCGACGCTCTCACCACCGGCGGCCTGAGCGGAACCGGACCCGGGAGCGTCGCCGAGGTCGTCGTCGACGGCGCCTTCGAAGCCGTCTTGCCGGTCGCGCTGGATCCGATCGGGCCCATCGGCGATCTGGTACTCGCCATCGACGATTTCGGCGAGTTCCTCACGGACGTCCTCACCGGCGCCGACGTCTTCGCGGCTGATCCGCAGAACGTGGTCCTCACCGTTCCGGACTTCGCCGAGGCTTTCGCGAGCGCCGATCTCTTTGGCGACCTGAGCTGGGTCGACGGGATCGATCTGGCGCTGCAGGCCATCGAGGACATCCTGCGCGGCGAGGTGCTCGGCATCGAGCTGCCCTTCGTCGGGGACGGACTGACGGACGCCGCCGACTTCGTCGCCGACATCCGCGCAGGGTTCGGCGCCGTCGCCGGCAACGGCGGGGTGGACTTCGTGCTCGTCCAGCTGCGCGAGGTCCTCGGCACGCAGCTCGGCATCCTCGACGACGTCGGTGACGATGGGGATCTCGCCAACGACATCGTCGCGCGCTATCGGCTCGTCAGCGACCCGCCCGAAACCGAGAGAGTCTGGGTCGAGGGCGTCACCAGCGTCGATCCGCTCGAACTCGCCGACGTCTGGTTCGATCTAACGCTCGCCGGAACCTGGCAGTCATCGGCGCCCATCGCCTTCGACATCGGCCTGCCGGGTCTCGGTCTCGAGGTCCTCGACGGATCCGGCATCGAAGCGGTCGTCGACTGGATGCTGAACTTCGATTTTGGCATCGATCGAGACCAGGGCTTCTATCTCGTCACCGACCAGGCCGACGAGCTGACCCTCGACGTGGCGATGACGCTGGAGGACGAGTTCCAGGCATTGGCCGAGATGGGGCTGTTCCGCATCCTGCTGGAACAAGGTGACACGCCGACGGGGCTGGCGGGCAGCGTCGCGGTCGACCTCGAGGCCAACGGCGCGGGCGGTCGAAAGACCTATTTCGGCAGCCTCGTCTCGGGCCTCGGCGAGAACACAGGCCTCGACTTCGCCCTCGTCGCCACCGCCGACCTCGACGCCCGGCTCGGCTTCGATTTCGCATTCGACGCGGCGACGGGGCGCTACGGCGCCGAGACCAGCCAGCTGCCGTCGCTCGCCGCGACGTTCCTGCTCGATTGGCAGATTCTCGGCAGCGACCCCGCGACGAGCGCCGACCCGGACGTCGGCTTCTACGACATCCAGCTCTTTTTCGGCGAGTTCGTGAACGACTTCCTCGCGCCGATCTTCGAGCCGGTCATCGACATCATCGCGCCCTTCCAGCCGATCCTGGATTTCCTCACCGACCCGCTGCCGATCGTCTCCGATCTCACCGGCCAGGCGATCACGCCGCTCGACATCGCCGCCGAGTTCGGCGACTTCCTGGGCGTGGTCGAGTGGATCGAGGCAGTCGACCGCATCGTCGATTTCGTCGCGCTGTTCGGCACGATCGAGGACGAATTCGCGCTCGACCTCGGCGATTTCGTCTTCTCCGGGGTGGACCTGCGTAAGCCGCAGGGCGCCTTCGGCGGCTTCGATCCGGCCGACTTCGAGGCCTTCCTCCTGGCCGCCGGCGCGACGCCCATCGAGCAGCTGACCGGCAGCACCGAAGCGACCGCGGCGGAGTTCGCCCTGTCCTTCACCAGCGGCGATCCGAGCTTCTCGTTCCCGATCATCGAGGACCCGTCGTCCCTGATCGGCCTTCTGTTCGGGCGCGACGTGGAACTCGTCGAGATCGACCTGCCGACGTTCCGGATGAACTTCCAGTACAGCCAGACGTTCGGACCCGTCTGGGCGCCGCCGCCGATCCTGGTGACGCTGATCGGCTCGGTCAACGCCGAGATCGATCTGGCGCTGGGCTACGACACCTTCGGGATCCGCCGCTTCATCGAAACCGACGATCCGCTGCAGCTGCTCGACGGCTTCTATCTCGACGACGATCCGCGTGAGACGGGCGGCGACCCGGCGGAATTCCGCGTCCGCTTCGGCCTCGACATCGGGGCGACCGCGGACTTCGTGGTCGGGGCGGTGTCGGCGTTCGGCGGCATCTTCGCCGAGCTCGGGCTCAATCTGCGGGACACGGACGGCGACGGCCGGGTGCGCGGGTCCGAGTTCGCCGAGCTGCTGGCGCTCGGCCCGTTCTGCATCCTCGATCTCGAAGGCGCGCTCGGCTTCCGCGCCTTCCTCGAAGTCCGGCTCGGTCCGCCCAACCCGGCGCCGAATCTCAGCTTCGGTCTGCCGATCGTCCCGGACACCGTGATCGTCGACTTCGACATCGACCTCTGCGGCCCGCAGCCCGAACCTCAGCTCGCGACGCTCGAATCCGACGGGACGCTGCGGCTGAACGTCGGAAGCCGCGCCGCGGAGCGTGGTGTCTCCGTCGACGAGATAGCGGAAGCTTATTCGGTCACCGGGGTCGACAACGGCGTCGTCGCGGTCACCGCCTTCGGCATCACCCAGACATACGGCGACGACGGGCCGGTCAAGGTGCGACGGATCATTGGCGACTTCGGATCCGGCGACGACGAATTCAGAGTTTCGGGGGACCTGCGGAAAGCCGACGGACGCGCGATGGGGGTGACCATCTCGGGCGGGAACGGGAACGACCTGCTGCAGGGTGGCGGCGGCAACGACGTTCTGGAGGGCGGCGCGGGCGACGACATCCTCTTCGGCAACGGCGGCGACGATATGCTCTACGCGCATCTCGCCGGAGACCCCGGAAGCGCGTTACGCCAGGATTTCCTCCTGGGCGTCGTCCCGGTCAGGGACGAGCTCTACGGCGGAGACGGGAACGACAGACTCTACGGCGGCGCCGGCGAGGACATGATCCGCGGCGGTCGCGGCAACGACACGATCTACGGCGGCGGCGGCTCGGACATCCTGTTCGGCGACGATGGACGCGACACCATCTTTGGCGGCGCAGGGACAGACTTCATCTCCGGCGGCGACGGCAACGACGTCGTGTTCGGCATGGAGGGCGACGACATCATCGTCGGTGGCGGCGGCTTCGATACGCTGACCGGCGATTCCGCCGGCGCGGTCTACGACGATCGTGCCGTCACGCTCTACGGCCTCCCGGACAACGGCGCCGACGGACGCGATCTGATCTTCGGTGAGGGCTTCGACCGCCAGGCGATCCTCGACAGCGGCACCAGCGTGCTCGTCCAGTCGCTCTATGGCTTCGGCCTCGACGAGCTTGAGTCAGTTATGGGCTCGTCCTTCGAATCCGTCCTGCCGGCCCTGTCGCTGAGCTCTGCAAGCAAAGGCGGAGGCGCCGGCCTGATCCTGACGGGCGACACCATTGCCGGCGGAGGCGGAGACGACCTGATCTTCGGCGGGGACGGCGACGACACGCTGTCGGGCGGTCTGGGTGCAGACCGCATCTTCGGCGGGGCGGGCGACGACACCGTCAAAGGCGGGGACGGCGACGACGTGGTGGATGGCGGCGCCGGCGACGATACGATCGAAGGCGGATCGGGGGACGACGTGCTGTTCGGCGGGGACGGCGACGACGTCATCAGCGGCGGCAGCGGAGACGACCTGATCGAGGGAGGCGCGGGCGACGATGTCCTCGACGGCGGGTCGGGAAGTGACCAGCTCTATGGCGGTCTCGGCGCCGATCTGATCTTCGGCGGATCAGGCGACGATCTCGTCCTCGGTATGGAGGGCGACGACACGATCTACGCCGGGACGGGCAACGACGTCGTATTCGGCAACGCCGACGACGACACGATCTTCGGCGAGGCCGGAGACGACTGGCTCGACGGCGGATCGGGCGACGACTTCATTTCGGGCGGGGACGGCGACGACTATGCGGCAGGCCGCGACGGCGCCGACGAGATCCAAGGCGACGCCGGCAATGACACACTGCATGGCGGCGCCGGCGACGATACGATCCACGGCGGTGACGGCGACGACATCGTGGACGGCCAGAGCGGAAACGACCGGATCTTCGGTGGAGCCGGTCAGAACACCCTGCGGGGCGGGCTTGACGACGACGAGATCGATGGCGGCGACGGCGCCGATCTGATCTTCGGCGACGCGGGCGACGATATCCTGCGCG
>Ga0076930_100808_pt1 | contig 23127 bp, 20 predicted proteins | sample HotLakConsoUCCRE_FD_71149 | JGI IMG/M metagenome (GOLD analysis project Ga0076930, IMG submission 71149) | Hypersaline microbial mat communities from Hot Lake, Washington, USA - Hot Lake Consortium UCC-RE (version 3) (version 3) ...
GAAGACGAATACGTCTACCATGCTGACCTGATCAGTCCCTATGTACCGGATCAATCGGGTTTTGGTGCCTATTTTGGAAATGACATACCCTTTGACCAGAATTTTTTGAATGTGGAAGAATCCCTCTTATTTAAAAGTGAGCAGGGAGTAAACCTGTACCGTTACTATTATCCGCGGGAATTCCCCCTGCCCTTACCTCCGATGGAGACCAGCACACCGGAAATACCCAGGGAAACAGAAGTGGTGGATGAGGGAAGTTTTCTGGTCAATGTACCTGTTCCATTTGAAAAATCCGGTTACTATTACATACAGGCTGATACCAGTTCATCTACGGGGCTAATGATTAAAACTGCCAGCCAGACCTTTCCCAGGGTGGCAACCTGGGAAGAAATGATCCAAATGGTCACTTATATATCCACCCGCAAGGAACATGAAACTTTACTGGCAGCAGAAAATAAAAAAACAGCCCTGGACGAATATTGGATCCGAATGACCCGGGACGAGGAAACTGCCAAGGAACTGATCAAGGAATATTTCAGGCAAGTGGAATTTGCCAACATACTCTTTACAGATTTTAAGGAAGGCTGGGCCACCGACCGGGGCATGATCTACATCATCATGGGTCCTCCACAGGAAGTTTACTTTGATAGGGACAAAGAAACCTGGGTATACCAGGCGCAGGATTCAAATTCAAAAATTACCTTTACCTTTGCCCGAATAAAAAATATTTTAACCCCCAATTATTACACCTTGAACCGATCCAGAGCCTACCAGCCGATTTGGTTCAAAAACATTACAGCATGGAGAAACGGAAGGATGGTTTTCTGATCGACAGAAACGACAACCAAAAAGATTACCTGTTTGGCATCAGGCCCATTATGGAGGCTTTTAATGCGGACCAGCAGATAGATAAAATTTTGGTCAACAAGGAATTGAAAGGTGACTTGTTAAAGGAATTACTGGGTACTGCCAGGGAAAAAAAAATACCTGTCACCAAGGTACCGGAAAGCAAGCTGAACCGCATCACCAGGAAAAATCACCAGGGAGTCGTGGCCTATATTTCATCGATTGCCTATGCTTCCCTGGACAATGTGGTAGATGGCTGCTACACCAGCGGCGTAGCGCCGCTCATCCTGATGCTGGACCGGGTGACTGATGTCAGGAACTTCGGGGCCATTGCCAGAACTGCTGAGGTGGCGGGTGTTCATGCCATTGTCATCCCCGAAAAAAGCAGTGCCCAAATCAATTCCGATGCCGTCAAAACTTCAGCAGGGGCTTTGAATTTTATACCGGTCAGCCGGGAAAGAAACCTGTATTATGCCTTGAAAGACCTGAAGAAATCAGGCCTCAACGTGGTGGGTGTTACCGAAAAAACAGACCGGGCAATGTACGAGGCAGACCTAACGCTGCCCACCGTCCTGGTAGTGGGTTCAGAGGAGGACGGAATATCTGAAGAGCTCATGGAGCTGTGTGATGAATTTGTAAAAATACCTGTCATGGGAAAAATAGAAAGTCTGAATGTATCGGTAGCTACAGGCATCGTCATCTATGAGGCTGTCCGGCAGAGAAATAAACCTGCCTGAATAACAACTAATATTGCTTATGGGAATAGAATCGGTAGCCTTGATCATCATGGGAATTGCCCTGGCAGGAATGGCCTTCGCCAGCTATCAGAGCTTTAAAAAAAGCTCTGCCCTGCAGGAACATGTCAGGAACTTGACCATGGAAAGAGACAGCCTGAAAGAAACCCGGCAACTGCTCCGCGATAACCTGAACCGGCAACTCAACCAAAACGATAGCCAAACAGCCGTCATCACAAGATTGGAAAGGGAAAAGTACCAATTGGGACTGGACAAAAACAAATTGGAGTCCCAGCTGCACTATCTCGGCGAAAAGCTGGCTTTTCAGGAGCAGGAACTCGAAAAGATGGGGAAAAAATTTCATCAGGAATTTGAACTCCTGGCCAACAAAATCATGGAGGATAAATCTGTGAAATTCTCCTTACAGAACCAGGAAAACATCGAAAGGATTCTGAGCCCGCTGGGAAGAGACCTGGAGGCATTTAAAAAACAGGTACAGGAAACCTATTCCATGGAATCCAAAGAGCGTTTTTCCCTGGAACGAAAAGTAAAGGAGCTGGCCGAACTCAACCAGCAGATCAGCCAGGAAGCCAGAAACCTCACCAATGCCCTGAAGGGCAATGCCAAAATCAGGGGCAACTGGGGTGAAGCCATCCTGGAGACCATCCTGCAGAATTCAGGCCTGGAAAGAGACAGGCATTACAGCGTACAGGGATTTTTAAAAGACGATGCAGGCCATCCCTTACTGGGACTGGATGGAAAAAAAATGCAACCTGATGTGATCGTTCATTATCCGGACAACAAGAAGGTCATCATAGATGCTAAAGTATCCCTACTGGCGTACGAGAAATACAGCAGCGCCCCAGCAGAACCCGAACAAAAAAATGCCCTGGAAATGCACGTGAAGGCCGTTAAAACCCACATTGACCAATTATCGGGCAAACAATATGAGGCCTACGCCAGGGCCCTGGACTTTGTAATCATGTTTGTGCCCCTGGAAGCAGCCTATATAGTGGCCCTACAGGCTGATTCCCAACTTTGGGAATATGCCTATAAAAAGCGGGTATTGCTGATCAGCAGTAGCAACCTGATTGCTGCACTGAAAATGATCAAAGACCTGTGGATACGGGACGATCAATCCAAAAATGCGCTGGAAATTGCAGATAGAGGCGGTCGCATGTACGATAAGTTTGCCTCCTTTTTAGGGAATCTGGAAGACATAGGCAAACACCTGGAAAAATCGCAGGACAGCTACCATTCGGCCTTAAAACAACTGAAAACGGGAAAAGGCAACCTGGTCTCCCAGGCTGAAAAATTGAAAAACCTGGGCATCAATGCCCGGCAACAAATTTCCGATTCAGGGAAAAGTTAGAACGGAACATCCCCTTCACCGTCCTTTTCTACCACTTCTGCATGCCTGGAAATCAGGTATCTTCTACCCGTTGCCAATTCCATACAAAGCACCCTGGATCTTTTGGTCTCCAGCTTTTCAAAAATCCTGGCCCTCAAACCAAATTGAGCTCCCGGCTTCAGGTCGCCCAATAACACCCCATTATATGCAGCAGGATGCCTATCATACTTCTTCAGCTCCTTCATTAAAAAAAAGTCGGCCCCGGTACTTGCTTTGGGATTACCCATGTACAGGCGAAGCGGGATCAATACATCCATGGGGAAAATATTTTTATGCAGCAAAGGAGCCATCAAAAACCGAAAAGATTGCTTCCATTCCGGCCCATGAGGTTTGATTCCGGTCCCCTGGTATTTACTAAATACCCGGTGATGGGCTACTTCATGCACAAAAGTGATCAAAAACTGGTAGGGATTCAAATCATGATTGATGGTGATCTTTTGGATTTTATGTCCCTTCCTATATCGGAAATCACCCAATTTGGAGATCCTGGACCTGGTGATCTCAAAGTGAAAGGGCTCTTCTTCCCAGAGGGCGAAGCAATAGGGAATGGCCTTTTCCGGCACCCGGGTATCCAATATTTTATTCCAGTCTGCTTTGGTCATTAGCTAAGAATTAACCGGTCAAAAATAGCAGTTTAAAATGAATCGATAAAACCCCATCCCTGAAAAAGTGGGTTGGCTATGATTGAAACTGATGAGGCCTGAACTACCAATCTGTAAATAAATGCGGTCTGAAAAAAAGAATCAATACGCCCGGTACTGGTTCAAAGTGGATTAGAACTGCCAAATAAAACGATAAATAAAAATTATTTAGACAATCGTTTGCATAGCTGACTTTATTTTATAAAATTATTCGGCAATAACAAGTATAGTCCAAATCTGAAGGACCCAAAACCCAAAATGCCATGAAACCTACCGATACCCGTGATCCGGAGTATTACCACAAAGTGGTGGACTGCCAATATGCCTGTCCTGCCCACACCCCTGTGCCGGAATACATCCGCAAAATCGCAGCAGAAAAATACACTGAAGCCTACATGATCAATTGGGAATCCAATGTATTCCCTGGGATTCTGGGCCGAACCTGCGACAGGCCCTGTGAACCTGCCTGCCGCAGGGGTCGGGTGGAAGAAGAGCCCGTGGCCATTTGCCGGTTAAAGCGGGTAGCTGCAGATAACAAGGGAGACGTACAGTCCCTGATGCCTCAGGCACCCTTCCCGCCCAATGGCAAAAAGATTGCCCTGATCGGAGGAGGCCCCGCCTCTCTCAGTGTTGCCCGAGATCTGGCCCCCTTGGGTTATGAAATCCACCTCTTCGATGAGCAGATCGCCGGCGGAGGCATGATGCGCAGCCAAATCCCTGCTTTTCGCCTGCCCGAAGAAGTATTGAATGAAGAAGTGGGGTACATACTGAATCTGGGCATTCATACCCAGTTCATGACTTATGTGGAAAGCCTGAAAGAAGTGCTGGAGAAAGATTATGATGCGGTATTTGTAGGTACCGGTGCCCCCAGGGGACGTGACCTGCCCAAATTACCCGGAAGGAAAGAGGGAGATGAGCACATCCACATCGGGATAGAGTGGCTGGCAGGAGTGGCCTTTGAGCATATCGACAAAATAGGTAAAAAGGTGATCGTCCTGGGAGGAGGAAACACTGCCATGGATTGTTGCCGGACTTCCAGAAGGCTGGGCGGCGAAAGTGTCAAGGTGGTGGTCAGAAGTCCATTCAAAGATATGAAAGCTTCCCCCTGGGAAAAAGAAGATGCCATGCATGAGGACATTGAAATATTTGATAACCATGTGCCGCTGAGCTTTGAAGTTGAGAAGGGAAAACTCATCGGAATGAAATTTCAACGGGTAAAAGCAGTATATGACGATAGCGGCAAACGAAAATTGATTCCTACCGGAGAACCTGACGTGTTCATTGAGGCAGACGAAGTTTTGATTGCCATTGGTCAGGAAAACAGCTTCCCCTGGATAGAAAGGGATTTAGGGCTCAAATTTGATGAATGGGACATGCCTGAAGTGGATAAGGTCACTTTTCAGTCCACCCATCCCAAGGTGTTTTTCGGAGGGGATGCTGCCTTCGGCCCGGAAAATGTGATCACCGCCGTAGCCCATGGACACCAGGCTGCGGTTTCCATGCATTTGTTTTGTCAGGGAAAAGACATCAGCCAAAGACCTGCTCCCTATACCAAACTTTTTAGCACCAAAATGGGCATCCACGAATGGAGTTATGACAGTCCGGTCACCATTGATCAACGCTACCTGGTACCCCAGGCAGAAAAATCCATCACCTTGCTGGACCGGAGAAAAGAAGTAGAGCTGGGATTTGATTTGCCCACAGGTTACAAAGAAGCCCAACGCTGTTTGAATTGTGATGTACAGACGGAATTTACTGCTGACCGTTGCATAGAATGCGATGCCTGCATGGACATATGCCCCACCTCTTGTATTACATTCACCGCAAATGAGGAAGATGAGGACCAGTTAAGGCAAAACTTGTTGGTACCAGCAACGGATAAATCACAGGACATCCTGGTTTCGGAAACCTTAAAAACCGGCCGGGTGATGGTCAAAGATGAGGATGTCTGTCTTCACTGCGGACTCTGTGCGGAACGCTGCCCCACCTCCGCATGGGACATGCAGCAATTTTTCTATAGCGTAACCAAAGCTGAAAACATATGAGCATGCAGCAAGCCATTTCCAGGCCCAAGGCCCGGATAAACAATTTTGTCGCCCGCTTTGCCAATGTGAATGGTACCGGTTCTGCCAGTGCCAATTTTCTTTTTGCCAAGGCCATCTTCAGGATGGGCATACCGGTGACACCCAAAAACATCTTCCCCTCCAATATACAGGGATTGCCCACCTGGTACGAGGTGAGGGTAAGTGAAAAAGGGTATCTGGGTCGCAGGGAAGGCATTGACCTGCTGGTGGCTGTCAATGCCCAGAGCATGAAGCAGGATATTGAAAGTGTACGGAAAGGCGGCTATCTGGTCTACGACAGCACCAAAAAGCTGGCTCCCGACCTGATACGGGAAGACATCCATTACCTGGGCATCCCCATGATGGAACTGGCCAACGAGAATTTCAGTAATCCCCGACAGCGGCAGCTGTTCAAAAACATCATTTATGTAGGTGCCCTGTCCGTGCTGCTGCAGATCGAGTTTGAGGTGTTGGAAACCCTGCTCAGGGAACAATTTGCAGGAAAAGAAAAACTCATTGCCCCCAATATCACTGCCCTGAAACTGGGCATGAATTATGTCCGGGAGCATTTTGACTACCCCCTGGATTTTTACCTGGAAAGAAGGGACCTGGTCAGGGATAAAATTATGGTAGATGGCAACACAGCCTGTGGCCTGGGTGCTGTCTATGGAGGAGCAACGGTAATGGCCTGGTATCCCATCACGCCTTCTACCTCTGTGGCTGAAGCGTTTGAAAAATTTGCTTCCCAATACCGGCTGGACCCAGATACCGGGAAACACCATTATGCCGTGGTACAGGCAGAAGATGAGCTGGCCGCCATGGGTATGGTCATCGGAGCGAATTGGAACGGGGCCAGAGCGCTTACTGCTACCAGTGGACCCGGCGTTTCCCTGATGAACGAATTCATAGGCCTGGCATACTTTGCGGAAGTTCCGGCCGTATTGATAGATGTGCAGCGGGCAGGACCCAGCACAGGCATGCCTACCCGTACCCAGCAATCCGACATTACACTGGCGGCCTATGCCTCTCATGGGGATACCCGGCACCCTTTGCTGTTTCCCGCTTCTCCGGAGGAATGTTTCCGGATGACTGCAGCTTGTTTTGACCTGGCTGACCGACTGCAAACACCGGTAATCCTGATGACCGATCTGGATCTGGGCATGAACGATCACATGAGTGCCCCCTTCCAATGGGACGAAAACCGAAAATATGACCGGGGCAAAGTCCTGAATAAGGAAGAATTGGAGGCCATGGGCCGGTATGGCCGGTACCTGGACAATGAGGGAGATGGTATCCCCTACCGGACCTACCCCGGTACCCACCCTTCCAAAGGTGCCTTTACTACCAGGGGAACTTCCAGGGATGAATATGCAGTCTATACAGAAGACAGCGCAGCCTACCAACGCAATATGGACCGGCTGCAGACCAAATGGGAAACCGCTAAAAAAATCGTACCCACAGCCCAGTTTTACCAGGAAAGCAACCAAAGCGAAATAGGCATGCTCTTTTTTGGAACCTCCACCTATTCATCAGAGGAGGCAAAAGACATCCTGGAAGAAAAAGAAATCCAACTGGATGCCATTCGCATCAAAGCATTTCCATTCGGTGCTGAAACCGAGGACTTTATCCGCTGCCACAAATTGGTATTCATCATCGAACAAAACCGGGATGGTCAGCTCCGAAGCCTGATCATCAATGAAATGCAAATGAACCCAAAGAAATTGGTATCCGTGCTGAATTACAATGGCATGCCCATTACTGCCGATCACATTGCCTTGCAAATTTCCGATTATTTGAAGCAAAAAAACGCCGTGCCCCATGACTTATCTGAAACCCTTATTTAGACACCCAAAACTGCCCAAAAACAAAATTGGGTATACCCTTAAAGAATACGAGGGGACCATTTCCACCCTTTGTGCAGGCTGTGGTCACGACAGCATCAGTGCCACCATCGTGCAGGCCTGCTTTGAGTTGTCCATAGAACCCCACCTGGTAGCCAAAATATCGGGCATCGGCTGCTCTTCCAAAACGCCGGCCTATTTTCTGGGTAATTCTCACGGTTTTAATTCGGTACATGGACGCATGCCATCGGTAGCCACCGGTGCCAACCTGGCCAATAAAGACATGGTGTATTTTGGGGTTTCCGGAGATGGGGATACCGCCTCCATCGGCATGGGGCAGTTTGCCCATGTCATCCGTAGAAACCTAAACATGGTGTATATCGTCATGAACAACGGCTGTTATGGCCTCACCAAAGGACAAGACTCCGCCACAGCTGATGTGGGATCGGCCAGCAAATCAGGACACATCAATCCCTTTCAGCCGGTAGATCTGTCCAGCCTGGCCGTGGAACTTGGGGCGACCTTTGTTGCGCAGAGCTTTAGTGGAGACAAGCAGCAATTAGTACCCCTGATCAAGGCAGCCATCCAACACAAGGGACTGGCATTTATCAATGTGATGTCTCCCTGTGTAACTTTTAACAATAACCCCGGCTCCACCAAATCCTACGATTATGTCCGGGAACACATGCATGCTACCGGTACGCTGGATTTTGTTCCTGAAAGGGAGGCCATCAAGGCATCCTATGCAGCAGGAACGGATACAGCTGTTACTTTACACGATGGCAGCACCATGCGATTGCACAAACTGGCTCCGGAGTGGGATCCCGAAGATCGGCTTTCGGCCGTCAATGCGCTGCAGCAGGCACGGGCAAAAAACGAAATATTAACCGGCCTGCTGTACATCAATACTGAGTTTGGTGACCTGCATGATATCCTGAACACTTCAGACAGTGCCTTCAATACGCTAGCAGAGAAAGCCCTCTGTCCGGGGGAAGAGCAACTGCAGACCATCAACGCAGGCTTTCGATAAATCATCACGACCGTATTTTCATAAATTTTATTAATGCTTAGTATTATAAATATAAATAAAAATTTATGTTAATGTGTTTTTACTTTTGTGCCGAAACAAAAACAAAGACACATGCAGAAAATCACGGTAGCAATGGGCGACGGCATCGGCCCGGAAATCATGGAGGCCACTTTACAGGTACTTCAGGCATCAGGAGCAAAAATCCAATGGGATCCCATAGAGATCGGAGAGCAGGTTTACCTCTCCGGCAATAGCAGTGGCATTAACAAAAATGCCTGGGAAAGCATCCGCCGCAACAAGGTATTTTTAAAAGCTCCCATTACCACTCCACAAGGAGGAGGCTACAAAAGCCTCAACGTCACATTGAGGAAAAGTATGGGCCTTTTTGCCAATGTAAGGCCTTGTAAAAGTTTTTATCCCTATGTTCCTACCAGGCATCCGGATATGGACCTGGTCGTGATCAGAGAGAACGAAGAGGACCTGTATGCAGGCATCGAACACCAGCAAACCGATGAAGTGGTACAATGCCTGAAACTGATCAGCCGACCCGGTTGTGAGCGCATTGTCCGATATGCCTTTGAATATGCCCGGCTCTACCAAAGAAAAAAAGTGAGTTGCTTCACGAAAGACAATATCATGAAACTGACCGATGGTCTTTTCCATCAGGTATTCCGGGAAATAGCTACCGAATACCCGGACATTGAAGCAGACAACTGGATCATAGACATCGGAGCGGCCCGGTTGGCGGATAGTCCGGAAATGTTTGATGTGCTGGTCATGCCCAACCTTTACGGGGATGTGGTTTCAGACATTACTGCCCAGCTATCAGGATCTGTAGGACTGGCGGGATCGGCCAATATCGGTGAAAAATGCGCCATGTTTGAAGCCATCCATGGATCTGCTCCCCCTCTTGCAGGCAAGGATCTGGCCAACCCCTCCGGCCTTTTGCGGGCAGCCATCATGATGCTCAACCACATCGGCCAGCCGGAAACGGCAGAAACCATCAAAAATGCCTGGTCCTGTACCCTGGAGGAAGGCATACACACCGAGGACATCTTTCGACCCGGGCTGAGCAAGGAGAAAGTCGGTACCAGGGATTTTGCCCGTGCAGTAATTGAAAGGCTGGGGAAACTACCCAAAGAACTCAAGCCTGTCTCTTATGCCAAAGAAGTACAAATCCGCATTCCTGCTTACCAGCGAAAAGCCGCAGGCAAAAAACAGCTCCAGGGGGTAGATCTTTTTATTGATTGGAAAGGCAGCGATCCTGATATCCTCGCTGCAAAAATACAGGAATTGCATCCCGGATTTCAGCTGAAGATGATCACCAACCGGGGAGTAAAAGTATGGCCGGAAGGCTTTGAAGAGACCTTTTGTACAGACCACTGGAGGTGCCGCTTCGAATTGGTAGAAAACCAGACCGGTGCCAATCAATTGATTGCCGAACTGTTGATTCAGGCCATCCAAAATGATGTAGATGTGATCAAAACCGAAAACCTCTACACCTTCGATGGGCAGCGGGCCTACTCCCTCGGTCAGGGGCAATAGCCAGATACCCACCGCCAGCCCTTCGGCGGCGGTGGGTATGATTTACCAATAATTGTTCAGCTTTCCTTTCCGTTAAAGGGATTGAAACGCCTGCATCCCACCTGCATGCCCACTGCCCGGCAAACGGTTTTGTTACCATACTTCCCGTTGATCCGGTCCATGGCCTGGTACAGCGAGATGCGCTCCTCTGTATCCTCAAATAAATTGATCTGGTAATGGCCATGTACCAATCCACTAAAACGCAGACCTATCAACCGGATCAGCATGCGGCGCTGGTACAACCGCTGAAAAAGGGCCTTTACTACCGGTAGCAACATGTGATCTGCAGCCGTAAAAGGTACCCGTTGCTGTACGGTATGGGTGTCAAAATCGGAATAGCGAATCTTCACTGCTACCGTGGAAGCGAGTTTTTGCTGCTGCCGCAACTTGCCTGCCAGCTGCTCGGTCATGGCTGTCAGGGTGGCCTGCAGCAAGCCTGTATCAATGGTGTCCGCCTCAAAAGTATTTTCCGAGGAAATGGATTTGGCTTCCGTATATGGAATGATCGGCGAACGGTCAATCCCATTGGCCTTGTCCCAGATCAGCAGCCCATTTTTTCCAAAGGCCGACTCCAGTAGTTCTGCCGGCATGCCCTGCAACGTATGGATGCGCTTCACCCCCATATTGAACAGGGTATGGGCTGTTTGCTTACCAATCATGGGGATTTTCCGCACCGACAGTGGCGCCAGAAAAGGCCGTTCCTCTCCATGAGGCACCTGTTTTTCATTGTTGGGTTTGGCCTCACCGGTAGCTACTTTGGACACGGTCTTGTTTTCCGAAAGCCCCAGGGAGATGGGAAGCCCGCTCTGCTGCATGATCTTCTGCCGCAGCTCCCGAGCCATTTTAAAGCAGCCGAAAAACCGGTCCATCCCTGTATAGTCTACATAAAACTCATCTATGGATGACTTTTCGAACAGCGGCACGTTCTCCCGGATAATCTCGGTGATTTCATGGGATTTCTGGCTGTAGCGGGAAAAATCCCCGCGAACCAACAGTGCTTCCGGACAAAGCTGCCGGGCTGTCCGCATGGGCATGGCCGAGTGTATTCCAAATTGCCTGGCCTCATAGCTGCAGGAAGCCACCACTCCCCGGTCCCCGGAGCCTCCAATCAGAATGGGCTTGCCATTAAGCCTGCGGTCATGCAGCCGTTCCACAGATACAAAAAAACTGTCCAGGTCCAGGTGCACAATATTCCGCTTATTTCCCCTATACTCCTCCCCTTTCCTTATGAGCATTGAAATGTTAATATTATTGACAATTTTTTGTTTATAATTTAAACATAATGTTTTATATTTACTCATCCATAGCTTTAAAAAATTTACCTATGTACCTGCATGCGAATATCAAACTGCTGCGCAAAAGAAAAGGGTTGACCCAATCCATTATGGCCGAAGGCCTGGACATCAGTCGCTCCAAACTGGCCGGATATGAGTTGAATGTTAGTCCTCCCCTGGATACACTGGTAAAAATCTGTGAATACCTGGAAGTATCTGTTGACCTGATGCTGAAGGAAAACCTGGCAAAATACCCGGATCACAAGCTGCGGGAAATTCTCGAGACCAGTCGCTACCTGAAGGGACGCGACCTGCGTATCCTGGCCACCACGGTAGATGCCTCCGGAAGGGAACTGATAGAGGTGGTTTCCCAAAAGGCCCGGGCCAGCTATCTGGCTGGGTTCTCAGATCCGGATTTCATTGGAGACCTGCCCAGATTTCACCTTCCCTTTCTACCACAGGACAAAAAACACCGGGTTTTTCAGGTAGATGGAGATTCCATGGAGCCCATTCCAGATGGAGCCTGGATCATCTGCGAATACATGGACGACTGGACCCGCATCATTGATGGAGAGAAATACGTCATCGTCACAGCACAGGATGGCGTCACTTTCAAACTGGCCTACAACCAATTAAATGAAAAAAGGAAACTGCTGCTCTGCTCCAGCAATCCCCTCTACAAACCTTTCGAAGTAGCGGCAGATACCGTTCGGGAAGTATGGAAATACCGCATGATGCTGGTATAATGTGCGAATAGTTGGTAGAAACTGAAATTAAACCTACCTTTACATCATCGATAGCCCATCGATAGCACAATTACCGGCAACATTTTCTGCCGAAACCTGTTAAAATGTTTACCCTTTTACCGGCGCCATTCTGATCATGAGCCGGTAGTCGCATGTATTTTTATTTTAAAAGGGCAAAACAAAGAATATCTCATTGGAATAGCAGCAGTGACTCACTGCACATCAGTTTAGGTCAAACCTTGTTTTTGGTTTTAAAGTTGAAGAGGATATGAAAGAAACAGTGGTAATGGCGTCCCCCTTAGGAAATATCCGGCTCATCGCCGAAGATGGTTTTCTTTTATCCTGTCGGTTTACGGATGACAAGGCATCGGAGAATGCCGACAAACCCTTCTTTCTGGACATCATGGCCCAGTTGGAAGCATACTTTAAAGGTGAACTAAAAATATTTGATATCCCTGTAGGCATTGGGGGAACGGAATTCCAGAAATTGGTTTGGATGGAAGTAAACAAAGTCCCCTTCGGCCATACGGTTTCCTACCATGATATCGCCAGGGAGCTGGCCAAACCCACTGCTGTCCGGGCAGTAGGGGCAGCCATTGGCGCCAACCCCTTGCTGGTCGTCATTCCCTGTCACCGGATCATCGCCAGCACGGGAGAATTGACCGGATATGCAGGAGGGCTGTGGAGAAAGCTCAAATTACTGCAGCTGGAAGCCAAAGACAAGCCGGGCAATCAATTTGACCTTGGTTTTTAAATTCATTTCCGGAAAACACTTTATTTTACTCCTCTCCTTCCTTATTTTTGGTTATGGAAAAGGTAAGCATCCTCCCTTTCAGCAAAAGCCTGGCCCCCTATTTTCTATCCATCAACCGGGAATGGATAGAAAAGTACTTTGCCATGGAGCCTTTTGACATAGCACAGCTGCAAAACCCTCAGGAAACCCTTATCAACCAGGGCGGGGAAGTGCTCTTTGCCGAATGGCAGGGAGAAATCGTGGGTACTGTAGGCCTGAAAAACATGGGCAATTGGCAATATGAGCTGATCAAAATGGGGGTGCTCCCCAAAGCACGGGGGCAAAAGATCGGATGGATGCTGGGAAAGGCTGCCCTGGACTGGTCTAAGAAGCAGGGTGCAGAGAAAGTCCTGCTTTACAGCAATTCTATCCTTGTCCCTGCCATTGCCCTGTACCGAAGCTTGGGTTTCAGGGAAATCCCCATGGAGCCGGGTACCTACCAGCGTTGCGATATAAAAATGGAGTATTTGCTGTAGGAGGCTGCGCTGTTCCCGGCTTATTTATCTTTCACCCTCCATTGTCAAATAGCTGTTGGCGGTACGCTATTGGCAAACAGAAGCAGAAAGCTGTCCCAGCCAAGTCCCTGAACAACTGCTCCTTCGATGAGGTGATAAACGATAAGTATGGAGCAGTCTAATGAGAATAAAAAGTAGGAGGTGATTTTAACCAAATTCGCTTTATACAAGCGAGTCGCAAAACCCAGAAGACCTTCTTTGTTAGGTAGTTTATAGAGGCAGATCTGTTGAAATGGGTAATGCGGAAAAATCATCAGGCGGGCTTTGTTAATTTCTCTCCGCTTTTGTTTGCACTGATGCCATTATATATCTACTTTTGCCTCTCCAAACTGCGCACGTGGTGAAACTGGTAGACACGCCATCTTGAGGGGGTGGTGCCTTCGGGTGTGGAAGTTCGAATCTTCTCGTGCGCACATGACCTTTCCTTTTTTCAGGAAAGGTTTTTTTTTAAACAGTTTTTTTACAAAATTACTTCCATTTCACTTCACATGCCGTCCATGACAGAAACAGCCACTTATACCTTAAAAAACGGGAACCTTGAAGCCCGGATATCCAGTCTGGGTGCCGAGTGTATTAGCCTGAAATACAAAGGACTGGAACACCTCTGGCAAGCAGATCCTGCGGTTTGGGGCAGGCATGCGCCGGTACTCTTCCCCATTGTGGGCAGGTTAAAAGACGATCGCTTCCGGTATGACCATCAAAGCTACACCCTGAAACAACATGGCTTTGCCCGGGACCGCAACTTCCACTTGCTGGAACAATCCGAACGCAGTCTTTCTTTCATGCTGAAAGCAGATACAGAGAGCCTGAACCTTTTCCCATTTGATTTTGAATTGACTATCCGCTATACCCTTACAGATAAAGGTCTGCAGGTGAACTACCGGGTGAACAACCCCTCTGCGGAGAAGGAGCTGTTGTTCAGCATAGGTGCCCATCCGGGATTCCGATGTCCCCTACTCCCAGAAAAAGAAGACTTTGAGGATTATGAGTTGGATTTTGGTCTTGAAAAACTGTACTCCCTACCCATTTATTTTCTGGAAAACGGCTTGATTGCCGCAGACCGGAAATCACTTCCCCTGGATCAGGGAAAGCTGCAGTTACAGCAGGACCTGTTCAGGAATGATGCCTTGATCTTTGATGTCGATCCGCTTACTTCCATTCGCATCCGCAGCCAAAAGACAGGTAAAGGCTATGCCATGCAATTTTCCGATTTCCGCTGGTTTGGACTTTGGACCAAGGGGAAAAATGCCGGTTTTATTTGTATAGAGCCCTGGAATGGTATTGCTGATACGGTAAGCCATGATGGTGAACTTAAAAATAAATTAGGAATCATCCCCCTATCTCCCGGGGAACTACATGAGGCGGCTTTCCAGGTGGAACTCCTGGGGTAAAAGCAGCTAATTACTGCTGCGGCATGAAATCCTTTTTCCTTTCCTGCTAAAAACCACTTTGTTTTCTTAATTTTGCGGCATGTTATCCATCAATAATCTCTCTTATTACATTGGGGGGAGACCCCTTTATGAAAATGCTTCTCTACACATCAAGCCCAGGGACAAAATTGGTTTGGTAGGTATAAACGGTTCTGGCAAATCCACCTTGCTAAAAATCATCTATGGGGACATTCAACCCAGTGGCGGTGAAATCCAAAAGGCGAAAGATTGCAGCATTGGCTTTCTAAACCAGGACCTGCTTTCTTATCAATCTGAGGATAGCATCCTGGACGTGGCATTGGAAGCGTTTAAAGAGACCCTGGCCCTACAGGAGGAGATTGATGCGGTGCTCAAACAAATGGAAACGGACTATTCCGAACAAGTCATCGAAAAGCTGGCTCATTTACAGGAAAGATTTGAAGCCCATGAAGGCTATACGATCAAAGCCAAAGCCGAAGAAGTGCTGGAAGGGATTGGGTTTCAAACGGCAGACCTGAACCGGCCCTTGAAAACTTTTTCAGGTGGCTGGAGAATGCGGGTCATGCTGGCCAAGCTGCTATTGGAAAAACCCTCCCTGCTGATGCTTGATGAGCCTACCAACCACCTGGATTTACCCTCTATTCAATGGGTCGAAAATTACCTGAAATCATACGAGGGAGCCGTTGTTGTGGTATCTCACGACCAGACATTTTTGAACAATTGTAGTGAAACTACGGTAGAAGTTTCTCAGGGGAACCTGACCAGCTATGCTGGAAACTACGCATTTTACAAAAAAGAGAAGGTAGCCCGGGAAGAAATTCAACAGAATGCCTATGAAAACCAGCAGCAGATGATCAAGCAAACGGAACGCTTTATCGAACGCTTCCGTGCCAAGGCGACCAAATCCAACCAGGTGCAGTCCCGGGTCAAGGCGCTGGACAGAATGGACAGGGTTTCTGAAGTGGTAAGGGATGAGGTATCTGTAAATTTCAAATTCAAATTTTCGCAAAAATCAGGCAGAGATGTGGTGGTGCTGGACGGAGTCTCCAAATCTTTTGGTGACCTGAAAATCCTGGACAATGCCCATGCCCGCATCGAAAGGGGAGATAAAATCGCTCTGATCGGTGCCAATGGAAAAGGAAAATCCACTGTGCTTAGAATCATCGATGGCTCTGAGCCCATTCAGGGCCACAGGGAAGATGGCTACAATGTGATCAAATCCTTCTTTGCACAACACCAGTTGGAAGCCCTGGGTATAAACAATGAAATCCTTCAGGAATTGGCGCAGGAAGGCAGCAAAAAAACGGAAACCGAACTCCGGAATGTACTGGGCTGCTTTCTTTTTACCAATGAAGATGTTTTCAAAAAGATAAAAGTACTTTCGGGTGGTGAAAAATCCAGGGTTGCCCTGGCCAAAACGCTGATCTCTGAAGCCAACTTCCTGCTTTTAGATGAGCCTACCAACCACCTGGACATTCAATCCGTGAACATCCTTACCCAGGCCCTTCAGCAGTATGAAGGCACCTTTGTCACCGTGTCCCACGACAGGTTATTTATACAGGGAGTGGCCAACAAAATTTGGTACATCGAAGACCATCAAATCAAGGAATACCCCGGCACATATGATGAGTATGTTTACTGGCGTTCCCAGCAACCACAAAAACAAGATACGGTACCAGCCGCTTCTCCTAAGAAAGAAACCCCACCTCCAGTAGCAAAAGCTGCTGACAACGGAAAAGACCCTGCCAGAAAAACGGTTATCCGAGAAAAGGAAAAAGCTTTGGAAAAACTGGAGGAAGAAATTACCAGGTTGGAGAAGAAAAAACTGGCCCTGGAAAATCAAATGGCCGATCCTTCCGTTTATGAAGATGAAACCCAAATGCAGGAGCTCAATGCTTCCTATTCCCTGGTCCGGCAGGACGAAGTAAAACTCAATAAGGAATGGGAGGCATTGGCGGAACAGATTGAAAGCCTGCAGGGATCATGAACGCCAATCATTTATTCTTCTGACATGAAAACTTTTCTTCTTTGCTTGATTCCCTTTACCTGCCTGCTTTTGTCGTCTTCCGGTATTCAGGCGCAGGAAGTGTATGAAAATCGGGTTTTTGAGGACAATATCCAGACGGTGCAGTTATTTCCCGCTTCGGATGATTTCGCAGCACAGATGACCTCTCCGGTTATTGCCTTGAAAAGTCCCGTGCCTTTGGTCCTTCAATTTGACGATATTGCCTATGAATCGGACAGGTATTCGGCCAAAATCATTCATTGCAATGCAGACTGGACCCGCTCCGGCTTGCGGGATGCCGATTATCTGGAGCAATACAACGAATACAATGTGGATACCTATGATTACAGCATCAACACCAGGGTGCCGTATATCCATTATACTTTTCAAATACCCCGGGTCAACCGCAGTGGAAATTACATCATCAAGGTTTACCGGGGCCGGGATGAGTCCAAAACCCTGTTGACCAGAAGGTTTATGGTATATGACAACCAGGTAGCCCTGGGAGCTTCCGTGGTACCACCCAGCAAAAATGAAGACCGGAGGACTGCCCAGCAAATCAATGTAAACGTTAATTACAGTAACCGGGAACTTATGGATCCCCTAAACAATACCCTATTGGTGATCCGACAAAACCAACGATGGGACAATGCGATTGTGGGATTGAAATACAACAACATGCGGGAAGACCTGAAGCAGTTGCAATACCAACTGTTTGATGGCAGCAATACTTTTGAAGCAGGCAACGAATTTCGGTTTGTAGACCTGCGATATGTACGAACCAGAGGTAGAAACATTGCCTCCATCAGTATGGAAGAAGATGCGGTATTTGCTGAGGCAGGCGTAGATCAAAGCAGAAGGGGTCAGGGCTACCTGGAATACCTGGACATTAATGGTCAGTTTGGCATTTTTAATGTGGAAAGGCAAAATCATGAACTGGAAAGCGAGTATGTCTTACTCACTTTTAATCTGGAAACGGAAGAGCTTCCCACGGCCCCGTTTGTTTTGGGTGCCTTGAGTAACTGGGGCAAAAATCCAAATGCCAAGATGGTCTACGACCAGCCATCGGGAAAGTATCAGGCGACTCTTTTCTTAAAACAGGGTTGGTATGATTTCCAGTATGGGCTCCGCAGTGATACAGACTGGGACATGGAGCCTTTTGAAGGCAACCATTTTCAGACCGAAAACGAGTATGAGGTTTTTTTCTATTACCGTGACATGGGCTCACGGTATGATGAATTGATCGGTTACACCATACTCAATCCGAATAAGCGGAGGTTTTAAAAATGAAATAAAAAAAACCCGGAATATATCCGGGTTTTTTTTATTTCAATCATTTTCTTCTTCTGTTTCGGTACTACCGTTTCCCTCATCCGCCCTTTCGTCATTTTTTCTGGGTTCATGAGATTGTGACCGGTAGGGGACAAAACCTTCTCTTTTAAATTTATAAGGCTCGGTACGTTGGCTGGGCATATTATTGGCCAGATCAAGCATGCCGAAGCCTTTGTGGGTAAAGGCCCCCAAACCGCATTTGAAGACAAAATCCTGTACTTCTCCAGCTGCATACAAGGTAAAAGGAAGGGTGTATCCCCTTACTTCATATTTCACATCCATATCATAGACAGAATAAATTCTCGCAAATTTTTTCTGTTGCTCCCGCAATTTATTGACATAATTCATGTCAGGAACTACCTGGAACTTGTAAAAAGACTCCATCTGTTCCTGATCGTACCAACCAGATTTCTCCATCCTGGTCAGGGTGGATTCATACAGCAAATCTGAAAATTCATCCGTATCCGGGTTGATGAACCTTTTCCCAGACTCATCGTCGAAAGTAGGTGTCAGCAAGACAAGTGGAGAAATGCAAACAAACTTATTGGAGGTTTCAAGTGGTGGTTCAATCTCCTTTTCTGTATACTCAGGAGACAAAATCAGATTTCCCAACTCAATTTTGGGGGTTTTAAACACTTGCTCCAACAGGTAATCGATAAACGCTTCATCAGGAGCGGATACCACCAGGGTAACTAAGCTGGAATAATAGTGTAACCCACTCCTACTAACCTTGGTTTGACCTTTCAAACCAGAGAAGTTAAAGTAATTGTAGTTAAAAAACTCTTCTTGTCCACCTTTAACAATCAAGCCTTTGAGAAATTGGGCCAAGATGTACTGGTGGTGAAAAGGCAAGTAAGCACCTTTGTTCTTTAAGGAAAATATTAATCTAATTCTCACGACGTTAAAAATGAAAAGTTAAACAATTATTAAATACATCAATCTAACAGAATAAACTAATTTATGGGTAAATAAGTTGCAACAAACTTAACAATAATATTTGAATTTGTTTATACATTAAACCGAAAATGCATGATATCTCCGTCACAAACTACATATTCTTTACCTTCAACTGCAATTTTCCCGTTTTCACGGCAAGTTGCCTCTGTTTTGAACTGCTGATAATCCTTCAATTTGATCACCTCAGCCTTGATAAAACCCTTTTCAAAATCCGTATGAATCACTCCTGCAGCCGCCGGGGCTTTCCAACCTTTTTTGATGGTCCAGGCCCTGACTTCCTGAACGCCGGCCGTAAAGTAGGTGATTAAATTCAATAACCTGTACGCAGCGGCAATTAATCGGTTCAAACCACTTTCCTTCAAGCCGTATTCTCCCAAAAACATTTCTTTCTCCTCCTCATCATCAAACTCCGCAATTTGCGCTTCCAATGCTGCACACAACAAGATCACCTCCGCATTTTCTGCCACCTCCTTCTGGAGTTGCTCCACATGAGCATTTCCGGTTTGGATGCTTCCCTCGTCTACATTGGCCACATAAAGTACAGGCTTGATCGTCAAAAGGTGAATATCCCTGATGGCTTCCATATCATCCTCATCGGCATCTACCGCCCTGGCATTCTGCCCGGCTTTCAAAGCATCCTTGAATTTATGCAGGCTTTCCATGGCCTTTTTTGCTTTAGCATCTCCACTTTTAGCCACTTTTTCCAGGCGAAGGATTTTCTTATCCACCGATTCCAGGTCCTTTAGCTGCAATTCCGTATCGATAACCTCCTTATCGAATACCGGATCCACAGAACCTGCCACGTGAACAACGTTGGGATCCTCAAAACACCTGATCACATGGATGATGGCATCCACTTCTCTGATATTTGCCAGAAACTTATTGCCGAGACCCTCTCCCTTGCTGGCCCCTTTTACCAGGCCTGCTATGTCCACGAATTCAATGACCGTAGGAATAACCTTCTGTGGGTTTACCAGGCCTTCTAAAATCTGCAATCTTCCGTCGGGAACGGTCACTACCCCGACATTGGGTTCTATGGTACAAAAAGGGAAATTTGCTGCTTCAGCTTTTGCACTCGATATCGCATTGAATAATGTTGATTTTCCCACGTTGGGCAAACCAACAATTCCACATTTTAGTCCCATGAATGTTAAATCTTATCTATTTTAAATATTCTGTATTCTTTATACCCTTTGTATAATTCTTTGATTGAAACCCTGAAAATGGTATAAACCGGTATGGCAAAGATCATTCCCAATACCCCTGCAATTTTTGCTCCCACAAAGATAATCACAAATATTTCAAGCGGGTGTGCTTTTACAGATTTAGAAAAAATAAAAGGCTGTAAAATCACATTATCGCTCAATTGAACCACCGAAAATACTGCCAGAATCTTTATCAGGAAAAAATATATCTCACTGGCTGCATTGAATTCCCCGGTAGACAGGCCTACCAGTACACCAAAAGTTGCCCCCAGGATTGGCCCGGCATAGGGGATGAGATTGGCCACTGCTGCGAAAACAGCTATGGTCATGGCATACTCAATATTTGCAATGGTTAAGCCTATGGAAGCTATGGAAAAAATAACGGACATCTGTATCAATAATCCCAGGAGGTAATTGGAAAGCAATCGTTCTACTTTGTGAAAAGTAGCTACAGAAAGCTCAAAATATTTATTGGGAATGAAGTTCATTAAATTTCTGCGGAGCAAACCATTCTCCAGAAGCAGAAAGAAAGCAATAAAGCCCACTGCAAGGATTCCTCTAAAAAACGTGCTGGTGGCTGAAATAACCCTATTGACAAATCCCTGAACATTTACTTCATTGAGGCTGCTGATCAGGTTTTCCTTGACCAGATCAATCAGGTATCCAGGTTCATTGTTGATCAGGTTTAACTGGATCAATATGGCTTCAAAATTATCTATAGGTCGCTGAATTTGGTCATACAGGTAATTGATGTCCAAATCTCTTAACAATTCTATTTGTGAGCGAATAAGGGGCGTAAATAAAAGTACCAATAAAAACCCCACAGACAATATCGCCAAAAAAGAGAGAAAGATGGCAATGCCGCGAGGAATGTGCTGTCCCAGAACATACAAGTTGTTGATTTTATTGGTCAATGGCCGGAGGGCTGCTGCCAATACCATGGATAAAACAAAGTACAAACTGATGTCAGAAAAATACCAGCCGACCAAAAATACGAGACTGGTTACAATTACCGCTGTGAGGAATACCTTGACCATGAATCAAAAATAACAAAAAAAACGAATCCGGCTCATGTACCTGCCCAATACAGATCCATTATCCTGATTCGTTATCCTATAAACTTACCTGTTCAGCCTTTCCCGATAATAAAACTGCTCAAAGGTTAATCAATCCCACTTCAGATCGTCACCAAATTTATTGTTTTCATTGTTGGTTTCAGAAGGTTCCGGCTCTGTATCAAACTGAGAAAAATCAAAATCAGCCATCAGGTCATTCTTCACATGGTCTACCGCATCCTGAAGGGCTTCCACAAACTTGGCGAAGTCTTCCTTGTACAAGAATATTTTATGTTTCTCGTAGAAAAAATTATCATCCTTGATTTTCCTCTTGCTCTCCGTTATGGTCAAATAGTAATCATTGGACCGGGTAGATTTCACATCAAAAAAATAGGTCCTTTTTCCAGCCTTTACCCTTTTGGTGAAAATCTCATCTCTTTCGTAATCTTTGTTATTTTCCACTATCCGAACATTTATTTTTGTAAAAAAGAATTTAGTGCCAAGTTAAATCAATTCAACTATCAAATTCAAGTTATTGCCCGTTTTTTTTTCCAAAATCTGGGATATTGTTCAAATTACCTATTGGAAAAGACAATTTTATGAGTACAAAAGATGGTATAATCTAAGTATCAACTTATTCTCCGTGCATGAATTGCTTTTTGGCCATCAACTCTTCCTCAGATTCCCTGTGGTCCGGATCGTCCACACAACAGTCTACCGGGCAAACTGCCGCACATTGAGGTTCCTCATGAAATCCCGTACACTCTGTGCATTTCTGCGTTACGATATAATAAAACTCATCGGAAACCGGCTCCTGCTTCTCATCCCCGCTCACTACCGTTCCATCATCTAAAGTGACTTCCTTTAACTCCGTACCTCCTCCCCAGGTCCATTCTATACCTCCTTCGTAAATGGCGGTATTTGGACATTCTGGTTCGCATGCACCACAATTGATGCACTCATCGGTTATCATGATTGCCATTTTTCTTCTTTTTTGTTTGTTTGCAAAACTACTAACCAAAATACAATCTAACAAGGAAAATAATTCCACTTTACGTAAAATATACCCTATACATTAATTGCTATACTAACTATTACCTCTGACAGTTAGCCCTCCTTTCGGGACATTTTTTTATCTTTGGGTCCATTTCGACCAATTAATATCGCAAATCCATCTAGCCGGAGTCCTTCCTATGAATGTGAACCAAAGATTAATCCACCTCTCAAACTGGCAGCAACGCATAAAAAACACCACTCAAGAGGAAAAAAATAATTTATTTGACCGAATACGCAACCAAAACAGCTGGTTTACACCTAAACAATCGGAACTTGCGCTGGAAGGCATTGTCAATTACCTGTCTCCTGAAAAACTCCGGCAATGGCTGGGGCAATATGAATTCCCTGATCCAAAATATTTTAAACCTAAAAATATAGGCATCATAATGGCCGGCAATATCCCCGGGGTGGGATTCCATGACTTGCTATGTGTACTAATAGCTGGTCACCAGGCTAAAATTAAACTATCCTCCTCAGATACTATACTGATCCCCTGGCTGGTCGCCCTGCTATCGGAAGTCTCCATTGAGCTGGGCCAAGCCGTTTCATTTGAGGAAAGGCTCAATGGGATGGATGCTTATATTGCCACCGGTAGCGATAATTCCGCCCGCTATTTTGATTATTACTTTG
>Ga0076930_100809_pt1 | contig 23110 bp, 21 predicted proteins | sample HotLakConsoUCCRE_FD_71149 | JGI IMG/M metagenome (GOLD analysis project Ga0076930, IMG submission 71149) | Hypersaline microbial mat communities from Hot Lake, Washington, USA - Hot Lake Consortium UCC-RE (version 3) (version 3) ...
GGGCAGGGCGGCGAGGGAGCCCCATGTCCCCGGCGCGGGCTTCAGCAGGCCCACATAGAAGAAGGTGGCGATCAGGCGGGTCATGGGCGCAGCAGGGTGACGGTGGCCAGCGCGGCAATGCCTTCCTCCCGCCCGGTGAATCCCAGCCGCTCGGATGTGGTGGCCTTGATGCCCAGCCGGTCGGGCGCGATCTCCATGATCGCGGCGGTCGCGGCGATCATCGTCTCGGCATGGGGGCCGATCTTCGGCCGCTCGCAGATCAGCGTCAGATCGGCGTTCGAGATGGCATAGCCGCGCGCGCGGGCGAGGTTGCAGGCGTGGCGCAGGAAGATCTCGCTGGCCGCCCCCTTCCATTGCGGGTCACTTGGCGGGAAATGGCGGCCGATGTCGCCAGCGGCCAGGGCGCCGTATATCGCGTCCGTCAGACTGTGCAGGCCGACATCGGCATCGGAGTGGCCCTCGAGCGCCCGGTCATGAGGAATGCGCACGCCACAGAGGATCACCGCGTCCCCCGGGCGAAAGCGGTGCACGTCGAACCCGTTGCCGGTGCGGATATCCATGGGCCACTCCCTAGAAGCGCGCGCACCGGGGCGCGGCCGAATTCCTCGCCCCTTCCTTGCCCTCCTGCGCGGCGGCGTCCAGCCCCGGGATGCGCGAAATCCCGTCGCAGCGGGCAGGGCGCAAATGAGTGCGCATCCCACGGTTGGCCCGAATATCAGGCATCCGGAACCTTATCCACCAAAGAGACGCCCAAAAGATGTGCAGATACATGAGGCGGACTGCCTTCCTGCTGCGGGATATTGAGCTTCGCCGTGGGAATGCTAGGTGTCCTAGGCATTCGCACAAAGTTTTGGCACATGGTCGCCTTCGCAGCACAAGAATCGCCGGGTCTCGATCTCGGATCGGAGCGGCTGACACCGCCCGTGGCGCTCGCTCCCCTTGCGGGTATCACCGACCTGCCGTTCCGGCAGCTTGTCGCGGGCTTCGGCGCGGGCTGGGTCGTGTCGGAAATGGTGGCAAGCCAGGAGATGGTGCAGGGGCACCTGGGCTTTCGCGCGCGGGCCGAACTGGGGTTCGGCGAGGCGCGGACGGCGGTGCAGCTTGCCGGTCGGGAGGCGCACTGGATGGCCGAGGCCGCGCGGATCGCCGAGGCGAACGGCGCGCGGATCATCGACATCAACATGGGATGCCCGGCGAAGAAGGTCACGACGGGACTTTCGGGATCGGCGCTTATGCGGGAGCCCGACCATGCGCTGGCGCTGATCGAAGCGGTGGTGGCGGCGGTCCGCGTTCCGGTCACGCTGAAGACGCGGCTCGGATGGGATGACGCCTGCCTGAATGCCCCCGACATCGCGCGGCGCGCGGCGGAGGCGGGGGTGCGGATGGTGACGATCCACGGCCGCACGCGCTGTCAGTTCTACAAGGGCGCCGCCGACTGGGCCGCGATCCGCGCGGTGGTGGACGCGGTGCCCGTGCCGGTCATCGCCAATGGCGACATCACCGGGCCGGCGGCGGCACGGCGGGCGCTCGAGGCCTCGGGTGCGGCGGGGGTGATGGTGGGACGGGGCGCACAGGGACGGCCCTGGGCGATTGCGGAGATCGGCCATGCGCTCTTTGGTGCGAGGGCGCCCAGGGTGCCCCGGGGCGCGGCGCTCCTCGACATGGTGTCGGGGCATTACGAGGCGATGTTGAGCTTCTACGGACGCGCGCTCGGGATGAAGGTCGCGCGCAAGCACCTCGGCTGGTACATGGACGAGGCGGGCACGCCGGCCGCGCTGCGCCGGGCCGTGCTGACGGGGGACGATCCGGACCGGGTGCTGCGGGATATGCGGCCGGCGCTGATGGCAGAGGCCGCGGCATGACAATCCTAGATCCCGGGCTGTGGAATTCGCTGCCGGTGCCCGCGCTGCTGATCGCGCCCGATGACACGCTCGCGGAGACGAACCCTGCGGCGGAGCTGTTTCTGAACCTCTCGTCGAAGAGTCTTGCGGGCGCGCCGCTCTGGGACAAGGTGATGATCGACGCGGCGATCGAGGAGCCCTATGCGCGGGCGCGGGCGCAGCGGACCTCGCTTTTCGTGAACGATGTGGACGTGGGCAGCGGGGAAAGACCCCCGGTGCAGTGCAACATCCAGTTCGCGCCGCTGCAGGGGTCGGACGGCTACATGCTGATGATGATCTCGCCGCGGGAACTGGCCAGCCGGGTCACGCTGAACGCCCAGTCGGGAAAGGCCGCGCGTTCGGCCATCGGCATGGCGGAAATGCTGGCCCACGAGATCAAGAACCCGCTGGCGGGGATCACCGGCGCGGCGCAGCTCCTGTCGATGGGTCTGACCAACGGGGATCTGGAGCTGACCGACCTCATCGTCGAGGAGAGCCGCCGGATCGTGAAGCTCCTCGAGCAGGTCGAGGAGTTCGGCAACCTGCGCCCGCCGCAGACGCGGGCGGTGAACGTGCACGACCTGCTCGACCGGGCGCGGCAATCGGCGAGCGTGGGCTTCGGCGCGCACATGATCTTTCTCGACGATTACGACCCCTCGCTGCCGCAGACCTGGGCCGATCCGGACCAGCTTCTGCAGGTGTTCCTGAACCTCTTGAAGAACGCGAGCGAGGCGGGACCGGAGGGCGGCATCATCAAGCTGCACACCTTCTACGAGCAGAGCCTGCGCATCCGCGGCAAGGACGGCGCGCCCGTGCGCCTGCCGCTGCAGGTGGAGATCATCGACGACGGGCCGGGCATTCCGCCCGAGCTTGCCGGAGAGATATTCGAGCCCTTCGTGTCGGGCCGCGAGAACGGCACCGGGCTCGGCCTCGCGCTCGTGTCGAAGATCATCGCGGACAACGGGGGCTGGATCTCGGTGGACAGCATTCCGGGCCGGACCGTGTTCCGGCTGTCGCTGCCGCTCGCTCCCAAAGACGCCCCAGACGTGGAAGAGGACTGACCCATGGACGGAACCGTTCTGGTCGCCGACGACGACCGCACCATCCGCACCGTACTGACCCAGGCGCTCACGCGCGCGGGCTGCAAGGTGCACGCGACGTCGAGCCTCGTGACGCTGATGCGCTGGGTCGAGGAGGGCAAGGGAGACCTCGTGATCTCCGACGTGATCATGCCGGACGGGAACGGGCTGGAGCAGTTGCCGCTCATCTCGGAGAAGCGGCCCGGCCTGCCGGTCATCGTGATCTCGGCGCAGAACACGATCATGACGGCGATCCAGGCGGCGGAGAAGGAGGCCTACGACTATCTGCCCAAACCCTTCGACCTGCCGGACCTGATGAGACGGGCCGGACGGGCGCTGGAGGTCAAGCGCCGGGCGCCCGCGCCCCGGGCGGAGTCCACCGAAAGCGGCGAGGGCGACCTGCCGCTGGTGGGGCGGACGCCCGCGATGCAGGCGCTCTACCGGCTTGTGGCGCGGGTCATGAACACGCAGCTTCCGGTGATGATCGTCGGGGAGAGCGGCACGGGAAAGTCGCTCATCGCCCGGGCGATCCACGATTTTTCTGACCGCAGAACGCTGCCCTTCGTGGTGGCGACGGCCGCCGATCTGGTGGGCGCGGACGGGCCCTCGGCGCTGATCAGCCGCGCGCGGGGCGGCAGCCTCGTGTTCGACGAGGTCGGCGATTTCCCGGAGGAGGCGCAGGCGCGGATCGTGCGGATGCTCGACGCGCTGTCCGACAGCGGTCCGCGGATCATGTCCACGAGCCAGGTCGATCTGATGGGACGCCTCGAGGCCGGGCAGTTCCGCGAGGACCTCTATTACCGGCTGAGCGGCGTGACGCTGACCGTGCCGAGCCTGCGAGAGCGGGTGGATGATATTCCGCTTTTGGCGGAGCACTTCCTGATCCGCGCGGAACGGGAGGGCGCCAATCTCAAGCGCCTCAGCGCCCCGGCGCTCGACCTCGTGCGGGCCTATTCCTGGCCCGGCAACGTGCGGCAGCTGGAAAACGCCGTGCGCCGGCTGGTCTATACCGCGACCGAGGACGAGATCAGCCGGAGCGAGGTCGAGCATGTGCTCGGCAACCAGCCCGCCATGGAGCCGCTGTCGGGGGCCGCGGAGGGCGAGAAACTCTCCGCCTCCGTCGCCAAGCATCTGCGCCGGTATTTCGACCTGCACGGCGGCGTGCTGCCACCCATGGGCCTCTACCAGCGCATCCTGAAGGAGGTGGAACTGCCGCTCATCGAAATCGCGCTGGATGCGACAGGCGGCAACCAGGCCAAATGTGCCGACCTTCTCGGGATCAACCGCAATACCTTGCGTAAAAAGATAACGGACCTCGATATTCGCGTGACACGCCGCCGCAAGTTGATGTAAAGCCGCCACAGAACCGTGGCGAAGCGACCATGTCGCGAGAAGACCACGGCAGCATGGCGGTGGGGTCACAGTGTGACCCGCAAGACAGGGCGAACAGGTGCGGCGGTCCCTCATGGATCTCAAGCTCGGCCGGCTGAGCCGGTGGCGCCGCAAGCGGCCCGCTGAGACCATGGTGACGTTCACGCTTGTGGCCCTGGGCCCGATCCTCGCGGTCGTGACCATGATGGCATTCGGGCCGTTCGGGGATGGCGGTGCCTCCGGCTGGTTGCGGCTGATCCTGACAGCGGACCTCGTCTATGTCCTCGTGATCGCGGCTCTCGTCGGGCAGCGCGTCTTCTTCATGGTGGTGGCGCGGCGGCAGCGGTCCGCCGGGTCGCGGCTGCACCTGCGGCTGACCGGTGTCTTTGCGCTGCTGGCGCTGATCCCGACCGTGCTTGTCGCCGTATTTGCCGTGGTGACGATCAACATCGGTCTCGAGGGCTGGTTTTCCGACCGGGTTCGCAACGTCGTGGGCTCCTCGCTCGCAGCGGCGCAGGCCTATGAGGAAGAGCACCGCCAGCAGGTCTCGCGGGACGGGCAAGCCCTCGCCAATTATCTCGAGAACGAACGGCGCAACGGGTTCTACATGTCCCCGGGCGAGATCCGGCAGGCCCTGGGCCGGGTCGAGGCGCAGATCGAGCGCGGGCTGACCGAAGCCTTCGTGATCGACGGCACCGGCGAGATCGTGGCGCGCGGGGCGCAATCCTATCTCTTCGATTTCGACCGCCCGGCGCCCGAGGTGATCGACGCCGCGCTCGAGAACGGCATCGCCATCATCGAGGACTGGTCCAACAATGAATTCCGCGCGCTGATCCCGCTCGACGGGTTCGTGGACCGGTTCGTCTATGTGAGCCGGGCCGTGGACGGCTCGATTCTCGCGCTTCTCGACGAGACGCAGGAGACGGTGGCGCTCTATCAGCAGCTCGAGCGGGAGCGGGGACGGGTGCTGTTCGAGGTGGGTCTGATCTACCTCGGCTTCGCGATGATCCTGATCCTCGCCGCGATCTGGCTGGGCCTCTGGTTCGCCGAACGGCTGTCGCGGCCGGTGGGACGGCTGGTCGTGGCGAGCCAGAGGGTCGGCGCGGGCGATCTGGACGTGCGCGTGCGCGAGGAGGCGGGCGACGACGAGATCGCCCAGCTCGGACGCCATTTCAACGCGATGACCGCTCAGTTGAACACCCAGCGCCGGGAGCTTCTGGACCGGACCGAGCAGATCGAGCGGCGCCAGCGGCTGTTTCACTCGGTCCTCTCGTCGATCTCGTCGGGCGTCGTGGGGCTCGACGCGCGGGGCCGCGTGACCTTCGTCAACCATTCCGCCCAGAGGCTGCTGGACTTCGACCCGGCGGGCGAGGCGGTTTCCGTCTCCGTCGCCGTGCCCGAATTCGGCCCGCTCTTCGACCGGCTGCGGCGGGAGAAGCGCGCGGTGGTGCAGGACCAGATCGACCTCGTCCGGTCGGGCAAGCAGGAGAGCCTGCTGGTGCGGATGTCGCCCCGGCGCGTCGCCTCGGGCAAGGTGGAGGGCTATGTCGTGGCCTTCGACGATGTGACGGACCTCGTCAGCGCGCAGCGGATGGCGGCCTGGGGCGACGTGGCGCGACGCATCGCCCACGAGATCAAGAACCCGCTGACGCCGATCCAGCTCTCTGCGGAACGGATCAAGCGCAAGTTCGGCCGCAGCCTCGAGGGGGCGGACGCCGAGGCGCTCGAGCAGTTGACCGGGGTCATCGTGCGCCAGACCGACGACCTGCGGCGCATCGTGGACGAGTTCAGCAAGTTCGCCAGGATGCCGTCCCCGGAGCGGCTGACGAACGACCTCACCGCCCTGGTGAAGGGGGCCGTCACGCTGCAGGAGGCGGGCCAGCCCGAGGTGCGGTTCCGCGCCGACCTGCCCGAGGTGGCGGTGATCGCACAGGTCGATGCCACGATGATTGGCCAGGCGCTCACGAATTTGATCAAGAACGCCGGAGAAGCAATTGAAAGCTATCGTGAAACCGGAGCTGAGGTCGAGGGGGAGGTGCGCGTCTCCATGGCCCTCGGCGAGGGCGAGGCGCGGATCGAGATCTCCGACAACGGGATCGGCCTGCCCGAGGACCGCGCGCGGCTGTTCGAGCCCTACGTGACCACCCGCGAAAAGGGCACCGGCCTCGGCCTGCCCATCGTCAAGAAGATCATCGAGGAACATGGCGGGACGCTGACCCTGACCGACGCCGAGCCCTTTGGGCCCGACGACCGGCGGGGCGCCTGTGCCGTCGTCACCCTGCCGACCGCGCGCGCCATGGCGCGCGCGGCGGAAAAAGAAGCAGTATGAGGTAGATCATGGGCGATATTCTCATCACCGACGACGAGCGGGACATCCGCGAGCTGATCGCGGAGATCCTGCACGACGAGGGCTATTCCACCCGGGTCGCGGGCACCTCCGACGCCTGCATGGCCGAGATCGCCAAGGACCCGCCCGCGATGCTGATCCTCGACATCTGGCTCAAGGACAGCGCCATGGACGGGATCGACATCCTGTCGAGGGTCAAGCGCGAGCATCCCGACATCCCCATCGTCATCATCTCGGGCCACGGCAACATCGAGATCGCGGTCGCCGCGATCAAGCAGGGGGCCTACGATTTCATCGAGAAGCCGTTCAAGATCGACCAGCTGCTGGTGGTGATCCGACGCGCCATGGAAACAAGCCGCCTGCGCCGCGAGAACCTCGAGCTGAAGCGCGGCGAACGGGGCACGACGGAACTCCTGGGCGAGAGTGCCGCGCTGAAGGGGCTGCGGTCCCAGCTCGAGAAGGTCACGCGGTCGAACGGGCGGGTGATGCTGACGGGCCCGGCGGGCGCAGGCAAGGAGATCGCCGCGCGGTATATCCACGCGAAATCGACCCGGGCGCAGGGGCCTTTCGTCTGCGTCAACTCCGCCTCGATCGAGCCCGACCGGATGGAAGAGGTCCTTTTCGGCCGCGAAAGCCCCGAGCGGGGGATCGAGCGGGGACTGCTGGAGGAGGCCAACGGCGGGGTGCTCTATTTCGACGAGGTGGCGGACATGCCGCTCGGCACCCAGTCGAAGATCCTGCGGGTGCTTGTGGACCAGCGCTTTCAGCGGGTGAACGGCCACGAGAAGGTGCAGGTGGACATCCGCGTCATCTCCTCCACCAACCGCGACCTGCCGGCGGAGATTGAAGTGGGGCGGTTCCGGCAGGAGCTGTATCACCGGCTGAACGTGGTGCCGATCTCGGTGCCCTCGCTCGAGGAGCGGCGCGAGGACATCCCGCTGCTCGCGGAGCACTTCATCGAGATGTTCAACCGCACGCAGGGCTTGCCGCTCAGGGCGCTGGCCGAGGACGCGCGGGCGCTGCTGCAAACCATGACCTGGCCCGGCAACGTGCGGCAATTGCGGAACGTGGTGGAGCGGGTGCTGATCCTGGGCGACGGCGCAGGCGAGATCACGGCGCGGGAGCTGCCCTCCACCGACGACCGGTCGGGCCCCGAGGAGGACCGCGTGGTGCTGTCGGGCGGCCTTGCCACGCTGCCCCTGCGCGAGGCGCGGGAGCTCTTCGAGCGGGAATACCTGCTCACCCAGATCAACCGCTTCGGCGGCAACATCAGCCGCACCGCGGCCTTCGTGGGCATGGAGCGTTCGGCGCTGCACCGCAAGCTGAAGAGCCTCGGCGTGGTGACCTCGAACAAGGCCGGCGCGCGGGTCGCCCATGTGGAGGGGTGATCCGGCGGGGGCGGTGGGTTGAAAACCCACCCTACGTCGGCGCCGACGCTGCGCTGCTCTGTCGAAGGGCGGTGCGGGTGACGGGGCCGGGAGCCTCCGGCGGGGATATTTCAGGCCAGAAAAAGCCGGGGCGCAGCGTTTGCTTTCCGGGCTCTGCGCGGGCTTTCGCGGCGGAGGGCGGTCGGCTCAGTCCGGATCGGTGTCGCGGCGGATCTTCGTCGTGAGCCAGAGGGCGAGGGCGGCGAGGGCGAGGCTTGCCAGCGCATGGGGCAGGGGGGTGCCGTCGAAGGCCAGCCCCACGGGCACGGCGATCGCCACGGCCCCGAGCGTGCCAACCGAGCTGACCACCGTGGCGGCGAGACCCGCCACATGGCCCATGGGTTCGAGCGCCAGCGCGTTCAGATTGCCGATGCAGAGCCCGGCCTGGAAGAACAGGCTGACCGTCCAGATCACGTAGAGCGGGAATTCCACCGCCTGCGGCAGGGGCAGGGCGAGGACCGCGATCATCGTGGCGGAGAAGGCGATCTGCGCGGTGAACATGCCCTTGATCATCGCCCGCATCCCGAGCCGCACCACGTAGCGGGCGTTCACGAAGCTGGAGCTTGCGGCCAGAACCGCGATCAGGCCGAACCAGAGGTGGAAGCTGTCTCCCCGGCCGTAGGTCTGGTCGAAGGCGAGCTGCGTGGTCTGCAACGTGGCGAAAAGCATGCCGAGAACGATCGTCTGCACGATGGTCGCGAGGCGCGCGGTGGGATGGGCCCACATCTCGCGCAGCGCCGCAGCGATGTCGGCGGGGCTGTAGCGGCGGCGGCTGGCTTGCGGCAGGGTTTCGGGCTGGCGCAGGGCAAGCCAGGCCGCACCGAGAAGCGCGAAGACGACGAAGGCCGGAAAGATGCCGCGCCAGCCCACCGTGGCGATGATGCCGTAGCCCAGGGTGGGGGCGATCGCGGGCACCAGCGCGAAGATCATCATCACGAATGACAGCGTCCGCGCCATCTGCCGGCCGGAATAGAGATCGCGCACCATGGCCATCGCCGCCACGCGCGGCGCCGCGGCCCCGAGCCCCTGGATCAGCCGCGCGGCCAGCATCGTCTCGAGCGTGGGAGCCATCCAGGCAAGGAGCGCGCCGGCGATATAAAGCAGCGCCCCGCCCAGGATGACCGGCTTGCGGCCGAAGCGGTCCGACATCGGCCCGGTGACCAATGTGCCGAGGCCCATGCCGGCGATGAAGGCCGACAGGATCAGCTGTGCGCGGTTCGGCACCGCGGGCGACAGCTCCGCGCCGATCTGCGGCAGGGCGGGCAGCATGGCATCGATGGAGAAGGCCACGGTGGCCGTGAGCATCGCCACGAGGGCGATGAACTCGATCTCCGACAGGCGCCGGCGGGGGTCGGTCGCCGCGGCGGCTTCGGTCGTGTCGGTCATTCGTCGTCCTCGTCCGCCCGTTTATGGCGCGCCTGCTGCCGGTCGTGGCGCCTCCGGTGCTCGGCTTCGGCGCGGCGCAGGGCCCGTCGCGTCTCCGAACTGCGGATGATGGCGAACTGGCCCAGTTGCTGGATCGCCACCACCACCACGGCGATGAAGAAGAAGATCTGGACGGTCGTCGCGATCTTGCCCAGGGTCGTCATGGGTATCAGGTTGCCATAGCCCACGGTCGACAGGGTCACCACCGTGAAGAAGTAGGAATCGAGCCAGGACCATCCCTCAACGTGGCGGAAGAAGACCGTGCCGACCGTGACGACGAGCGCCACGATGAGCACGAGCGGGAGGGCGCGGCGGCCTGTCACGAAGCGGTGTCGCCCGTCGCGCCCATGAGCTCGGCGATGACCTTGCGCCAGAGGTCCGGGGGCTGCGCGCCGGGGACGGCATGGCGGCCGCCGACGATGAAGGTGGGCACCGCGGTCACCCCCATCTCGCGCAGGCGCGCCTCGCGCTCGGCGATCTCGGCGAGATCGGCGTCGCTGGCCAGAAGGCGCAGCACCACGGCCGCATCCATGCCCGCGCCGTCGGCCACGTCGGCGAGCACGTCGCGGTCGCCGATGTCGCGGCCCTCGCGGAAATAGGCCTCGAAGAGGCGCTGGACGACGAAGCTCTGGCAGCCCTCGATGCCGGCCCAGTGAATCAGCCGCTGGGCATCGGTGGTGTTGGGCACCCGGGTGATGGCGTCGAGGTTCAGCGCCACGCCGGCGGTTTCGGCCCGGTCCCGCACGGCCCGGTAGGCGTCGCCGCCGGTCGGGTCTCCGAACTTGGCCTCGAGGTAGGCGGCGCGGTCCATGCCCTCGGGCGGCATGTCGGGATTGAGCTGGAACGGGTGCCAGACGATCTCGAACGGGTTGCCGGCACTCTCGAGCGCGCGGTCGAGCTGGGTCTTGCCGATCAGGCACCAGGGGCAGATCGGGTCGGAGATGATGTCAAGCCTGACCATGTGCGGTCTCCCAATGGGCTTTGAGCGTCCGGCGCAGAAGCTTGCCGTTCGCGCTGCGGGGCAGGGCCTCGCGGTGGATGTAGAGGCGGGGGTGTTTCCAGCGGGCAAGCCGCGTCGCGGCATGGGTCGAGAGCGTCGTCTCGTCGAGGGGCGTGCCGGTGTAGAAGAGGCCGATCACCGTGGTGTCGGGACGGAGCGCGAGGTCGCAGGCGGCGGCCTCCTCGATGGCGGGATGGGCCTCCATGGCGGCCTCGATCTCCAGCGGCGAGACGCGCAGCCCGCCCGCGTTGAGCATGTCGTCGGCGCGGCCCTCGCAGATCAGCGCGCCGGTCTCGGTTTCGAGGGCGAGGTCGCCGGTGAGGAACCAGTCGCCGTGAAAGCGCGCGACGGTGTCCTCGGGGGCGTTCAGGTAGCCCAGCATCAGGCCCGGGTCGCTGCGGTGGACGGCGATCTGGCCATCGCGTAGCGCCGCCTGCCGTCCGGGCTGGGGCCAGCCCAGCGTGCCGGGGGGCGCGGGTCTGGCAGGGGAGCCAGAGACGAAGGTGGAGCATTCGGAGAGGCCGTAGGCCTCGTGCAGGTGCGTTCCGGTGGCGTCCTGCCAGGCCCTGCGGGTACTCTCGGGGAGCTTCTCGCCGGCAGAGAGCCCGTGGCGGAGTTTCGGCATCGCCGGCAGGGGTGCGCGGAGCATCCGGCGGAACACGCCGGGGGCGGCGGCGAAGATCGTGGCGTCGTGGCGGCGCAGGAGGAGCGGCAGAAGCTCCGTCGTCACGCCGGGCGCGGGGATCAGCGCGGTTGCGCCCAGCGTCCAGGGATCGAGCAGGCCCGTGCCGAGGGTGAAGGTCCAGTTGAAGGCGCCGGCATGGAGCAGGCGGTCGGAGGGCGTGAGCCCGGTCCAGCCGTCGCGCATGGCCGCACGGGCCAGGATCGCGCGGTGGGCATGGACCACGCCGCGGGGCCGGCCGGAGGTGCCCGAGGTGTAGACGATGTAGCCGGGCCGCTCCGGGTCGCCGCGGTGCCAGGGGGCGGGGGGCAGGCTGGCCATGGCGCGGAGGGCGTCCGGGGCGATCACGGGGACCGCGTGATCGGGCAGGGTGATCCCCTCGCCCGCGACGAGGGTGGCGGGGGCGAGGTCGGTTGCGACGGCGGTGATCTCGGGGCGCGTGAGGGCGGCGGAGGTGGGCACGGGCACCAGCCCCGCCGCAATGGCACCGAGGAAGGCCACCGGGAAATCGGGCGTGTCGCCGAGGCGCAGGAGCACGCGGTCGCCGGGTTGGAGACCGGTTTCGAGCAGCCCCGTGGCGGTGCCGCGGACGGAGGAGATCAGGCGGGCATAGGACCAGCGGTCGGCGCGGGAGGGGCTGAGGACCGACAGCGCCACATGGTCGGGCGCAGCCGTTCCCGCGGCCAGCACGTGTTCTGCGAGATTGAACGGAACGGGGGCGGCGGCGGACATGGGGAGGGGCTAGCCCCGGGTGGTCGGAGTTGCAAGAATTGAGGCATGGCGCTACTGCCACGGCCATGAGCCCCCGCGATCCCATGAGCCTCATTCGCATCGCCCGCGCCGGCGGGGGCACCGAACTTGCGCCGCCTCTGGACCTCGGGCAGCGGGTGCGGGCGCTGCGCAAGGAGCGGGACTGGACGCTGGAACAGGCGGCACGAAAGGCGGGGCTGGCGCGGTCCACGCTCTCGAAGATCGAGAACGGGCAGATGTCGCCCACCTATGATGCGCTGAAGAAACTCGCCACCGGCCTCGGCATCACCGTGCCGCAGCTCTTCACGCCGCCGTCGGACACCTCCGCCGCGGGGCGACGGGTGCTGACGAAGATGGGCGAGGGGTCCGCCCATGCCACCGCCACCTACGAGCACACGCTCCTCGCGGAGAGCCTGAGCCAGAAGCGGATGCTGCCCTACCGGGCGCGGATCCGGGCGCGGAAGATCGAGGAATTCGACGGCTGGGTCCGGCACGGCGGGGAGGAGTTCCTCTACGTGCTCACGGGCGAGATCCGGCTTTTCACCGAGTTCTACGAGCCGGTTGAGATGAAGCGCGGTGACAGCGCCTATTACGATGCGGCCATGGGGCACAACGTGGTTTCGGTCAGTCCCGAGGATGCGACGATCCTCTGGGTGACGTCTCTGGGGTAGGCGAGGTTTGCGGTGCGGCCCGTTGGGCCGCGCTGTGTCAGCCTGCCCCGCCTTTGGCGGGATCAGGCAGGAGGGGGCGCTGCCCCCTCCGTCGAAAGCCCGGGGGCTTTCGACGCCCCCGGGATATTTCGGGCCAGAAAAGGAGGGGAGCGGAGGTTTTGGGGCGGGCTCAGCGCTCGGGGACGAGGCCGCGCGGGCTGAAGCGGAGCACCAGAAGGAGGACAAGGCCCATGGTCAGCAGGCGCATGTGGGCCGCCGAGTCCATCAGGTGATCTGCGAGCGCGCTGCCCTCGGGCATGAGCGAGGTGATCGCACCGAGGAGCGCCGCGCCCATGGGCTCCACCTGGACCCAGAGCCACCAGACCAGAAAGCCGCCGATGACCGCGCCGTAATTGTTGCCCGACCCGCCCACGATCACCATCACCCAGATCAGGAAGGTGTAGCGCAGCGGCTGGTAGGTGCCGGGCACCAGCAGCCCGTCGAGCGTGGTCATCATCGCCCCCGCGATGCCGCAGATCGCGCTTCCGAGGATGAAGATCTGCAGGTGGCGGCGGGTGACGTTCTTGCCCATGGCCCCGGCCGCGGTCTCGTTGTCGCGGATCGCGCGCATCATCCGCCCCCAAGGCGAATTGAGCGCCAGCTGGGCGAGGATCAGCAGGGCCACCAGAACGACGGCGAACATCGCCGAATAGCCCAGCTTGATCGAGATGTTGGCGGCATCGACCACGCCAAATCCCCAGTCCGAGGCGAAGGCGACGAAGGCGGGATCGGCCTGAAGCTCCGCCGCGTCGGGCACCGGGCGGGGAATGTTGTTGACGTTCTTCACGCCGCGCGACAGCCAGTCCTCGCTTTTCATGATGGCGATGATGATCTCCGCGATCCCCAGCGTGGCAATGGCGAGATAATCGGAGCGCAGGCCGAGGGCGGTCTTGCCGATGATCCAGGCCGCCCCCGCCGCGAGAAGACCGCCGATGGGCCAGGCAAGGACCACCGGCAGGCCGAGGCCCCCGAGAAAGCCCGTGGCGGCGGGGTCCACCGCCTCGACCGCGTCCCGGGCGGGGATGAAGACCGAGCGGTAGATGATGAAACCCACCACGAGCACCGCGAAGGTGGCCCAGCCGCGCCACTGCGAGGGAGCCGCGCGGAACGTCAGGATCGCGGCGACGATGGTGGCGGCCCCCAGCACCATGGCGGTGAGGATGCCCGCACCTCCCGCGTCCCATGCCGGGCGGACCGGGTCCATGGCCACGAGCACGGTGGCGAGGCCGCCCAGGGCCACGAAGCCCATCACGCCCACGTTGAAGAGCCCGGCGAAGCCCCATTGCAGGTTCACCCCCAGCGCCATGATCGCCGAGACGAGGCCCATGTTCAGGATCAGCAGGGCCGAGTTCCAGCCCTGCACGACCCCCGTGCCGAGGATCAGCAGGGCGACGAGCCCGGCGTAGAGCGGGATGCGGAGGGAGTTGCTCATACGGCCTTGCCCTTGAAGAGGCCCGTGGGCCGGATCAGCAGCACGATGATCAGGATGATGAAGGAGACCGCGAACTTGTATTCGGTGGCCAGAAGCTGGACGAGGCCCGCGGGTTCCCACGCCTCCGGCAGGAGGTAGGCGAGGATCTTGCGCAGGGGGTAGGTGATCGCGACCTCGGCGAAGGCGATGATGAAGCCGCCCGCGATGGCGCCGACGGGCGAGCCCAGCCCGCCCACGATGGCTGCGGCGAAGATCGGCAGCAGGAGCTGGAAATAGGTGAAGGGCTTGAAGGTCTTGTCGAGCCCGTAGAGCGTGCCGGCGATGGTCGCGAGGGCGGCCACGAGGAGCCAGGTCACCATGACGACCCGCTCGGGGCTGATGCCCGACAGCAGGGCGAGGTCCTCGTTGTCCGAAAAGGCGCGCATCGATTTGCCGGTGCGGGTGCGGTTGAGGAACCAGAAGAGCGCCGCCACCACGAGAACCGCTGTCACGATGGTGATGGCCTGGGTTGTCCGGAGCGCGAGGCCCTCCTCGAGGCCCGACCAGGTCCGGAAGTCGCCCGCCGACAGGATGAACCGCTCGCCATCGGCGAAGCGCTGGTCGTCCACGCCGATCACGAAGCGGGTGAGCCCGTTGTAGACGAACATCACCCCCATGGAGACGATCACGAGGATCACCGGAGCAGCCCGCTGGGCGCGGTAGAAGCGGTAGACGAAGCGGTCGGTCAGGAGCAGCAGCGCCGCCGCGCCGAGGATCCCCACGGGCATGGCGATGAGGGCCGTGGGCAGGGGGCCGAGGCTGACGCCCGCCGCCTGCAGGGCCCAGGTCAGAAGGATCGTCACCATGGTACCGAAGGCCATGGTGTCGCCATGGGCGAAATTGGAAAAGCGCAGGATGCCGTAGATCAGCGTCACCCCGAGCGCGCCGAGGGCGAGCTGCGCGCCATAGGCGGTGGCCGGGATGACCACGAAATTCAAAAGCGCCACGAGGGCGTTCAGCATATCCGTCAAGGTTCGCGTCCCCTGGCCCCGGACGGGCCGCCACGACGGCCCGGATCAGGCAGGATTTGTAGGACGGGGCCGGGGAGGCTGCAACGAAAAACCCGGGCGGAGCGGCGCCCGGGCCCCGGGATCACGCGCCGCTGTCGTCGTCGTCGACGGGAAGGCAGGCGCCTTCGAGGGTCGAGACGAGTTCGCTGTTGACGAAATAGGCGAGTTCGGAGGTCAGGTCCGGCAGCAGGGTCAGCACGTATTCGGACGTTCCCAGCGACAGGAAGGCGCGGGTGCTGTCTTCCCGGTCGCGGGCGGGTTCGAATACCGGCACGACCTGGGTGCCCCAGTGCACGCTACCCCGCTGGGCGGCGCCGAACTGGCGGTTGTTGCCGTCGCCGGAGCCGCCGCCGTCGACGACCGTGCCGGGGGTCTGGTTCGCGCCGTCGGTCGACTCTCCCCCGCCCTCGACCGCCACCTGGGGGACGAAGAGGGTCAGATCGGTCGCGTGGTCGGCGCAGGGGCCCTCGGGCACGCAGGCCCGGACATAGGCGCAGGCGTAGCTCTCGGCCGCCGCGGGACCGGCAAGGGCGGTCATCGCGGCGGCGGCGGCGGGCAGGGCGAGGGACAGGCGGGTCATCGGCAGGGCATCCGTTCTTGGTATCGATCCGGAGGCACCGTGATCCCGCAATGGGCCGCGAATGGGGCGCGGACGCGGCGGTCCCGCGGCTGCGGGTCTTCTGTCGGGGGGGCGGCTCGAGGCGCAGACCGCCGCCGGGGCCCCCTCGGGGATCAGGGGGCGCGGCACGGGCGGTTCCGCGCGGACGGACCGGTGTCAGCCGCCGAGGAAGCTCCTGCGGACCTCGGGGTCGGCCAGAAGCTCGCGGCCGGTGCCGGTGAAGGCGTTGCGTCCCTGGACCAGAACATAGCCGCGGTCGGCGATCTCGAGGGCCTGGCGGGCGTTCTGTTCGACCATCAGGATCGGGATCCCGGTGCGGCTGACCTCGATGATCCGGTCGAAAAGCTCGTCCATGACGATGGGGCTGACGCCGGCGGTGGGCTCGTCGAGCATCAGCACCTTGGGCCGGGTCATCAGCGCGCGGCCCACGGCGACCTGCTGGCGCTGGCCGCCCGAGAGCTCTCCCGCGGGCTGGCGGCGCTTGTCGCGCAGGATTGGAAAAAGGTCGTAGACCTGCTCCATCGTGGGCCGGATGTCGTCCTGGCGCAGGAAGGCGCCCATCTCGAGGTTCTCCTCCACGGTCAGCGAGGTGAAGATGTTGCGCACCTGCGGCACGAAGCCCATGCCCGCGGCGACCCTGTCCTGCGGGGAGAGGCCGGTGATGTCCTGCCCGTCGAGCACGACGCTGCCTGCGCGCAGGTCGAGCATCCCGAAGATGGCCTTCATCGCGGTGGACTTGCCGGCGCCGTTGGGGCCGACGATCACGGCGATCTCGCCGGGGTCCACGGACACGGTGCAGGAGTGCAGGATGTCCGCCCCCTTGCCGTAGCCGCCGGTCATGTCGATCCCGGCGAGAAAGGCGGTCGCCGTGGAGGGCGTGGCCTCGCCCCTGTAGGCGGCGGTCATCGTCGATCCCTCGCGCGGGTTGGCGATGGAGCGGTCCTTGTTGCCGCGGTCAGAATAGGCGTCGGTCACGGGCTCGTCCTCCGTCGCGCCCTCCCCCGGGAGGGACGGCGCATGGCTCAGCCGCCGGGCGGCATCGGGTTCAGGGGGCGCGGGTCGGGTCGGTCCGAAGGCAACGTCCAGACATGCGGATCGCGGGGCGGCGGCAGGCGCAGCGCGGCGAGCGCCGCGTCATGGGCGCGGGCATGGTCGATCGTGAAGGTCGCGCCGGCATCGTAGGTCAGCACGTAGACGGCGAAGCCGTCACCCAGCACCACGGTATCGGCCACGGTCACCGCATCGTCGCCACTGCCGAGGGCATAGACCACCTGCTCGGCGGCGCGGTCCGCAAGCGCGACGCGGTCCCGGGCCAGTTCCGGCAGGCCCTCCGCCAGACCGCGCTCCGCGGCGAGAAAGGCGTCGAGCTCGCGGCGCACGAACCAGGGGTCGGTCGTGGCGGAGGCCGAGAGCACCGCCACCTCTACCCTCAGGCCATAGGGGCCGAGGGCGGCGAGAAGCGCCGCGCCGCCCGGCGTCTGCTCGATCGCCTCAGGGACGAGGCCCGCCTCGGCACCGCAGAACGCCACGCCCGAGGGCAGGGCGCTGCAGCCCTCCTCGGCCCGCAGGTCGAGGCCCACGATCAGCGCGAGCGCGAGAACGGCGGGGAGCTTCACGGACGCACCCCGAGGGCCGCGATGGCGTCGAGGTGGAGCGCCGAATGGGTCTCGTCGAGATAGTCGCCCGCCGCACGCGTCTGGATCAGTGCCACGCCGACGCCCGTTGACACGATCGTGAGCGCGAAGACGAATGGCTCGTCGAGACTGCCCGCTACGAAGGCCACGCGCAGGGCGAGACCGGTCCCGGTTTTGGGGCGATCCTCGAGGATCGGCCGGAAGGCGGCGAGGTCGTCGCCGATCAGCCGCTCGGCCATGTCGGTCACGGTCAGGCGCAGTTCCTCGGGGGAGGGGTCCTCGGGCACTTCGACGGCCTGGCTCGTGAGCGTGACGGTTCCGGATGTCAGGCTGAGGCCCATCTCCGGGGTCTCCACCGGGACGCCGTCCCATCCGGTGCCTTCTGGGCAAAAGGAGAAATCCGCTCCGAGGGGGGTGCAGCCCTCCTGCGCGACGGCGCTCCCGGGCAGAAGGCAGGCCGCAAGGGCCGCGGCGCGGATCACGCGCCGACCCCCGCCAGCTTGTCGCGGTTCTTGAGCCCGGTGCCCAGATAGGCCTCGATCACCTGTTCGTTGGCCTTGATCTCGGCGAGCGTGCCCTCGGCCAGCACCTTGCCCTCGGCCATGCAGATCACGGGATCGCAAAGCCGGCCGATGAAATCCATGTCATGCTCGATCACCACGAAGGTATAGCCGCGTTCCGCGTTCAGCCGCAGGATCGCGTCGCCGATGGTGTTCAGGAGCGTGCGGTTCACACCCGCCCCCACCTCGTCAAGGAACACGATGCGCGCGTCGACCATCATGGTGCGGCCCAGCTCCAGCAGCTTCTTCTGACCGCCAGAGAGGTTCCCCGCCTTCTCGTCGGCGAGGTGGTCGATGGTGAGGAAGTCGAGCACCTCGTCGGCCTTGTCGGCGAGCGCGCGCTCCTCCGCCCGGATGCGGCCGCGATGGAACCACGCGTTCCAGAGCGTCTCTCCGGACTGGTCGCCGGGGACCATCATCAGGTTCTCGCGCACGGTCATGGAGCTGAACTCGTGGGCGATCTGGAAGGTGCGCAGGAGGCCCTTGTGAAAGAGCTCATGGGGCGGCAGGCCGGTGATGTCCTGCCCGTCGAGGATGACGGACCCCGAGGTGGGCGGCAGCAGCCCCGCGATGACGTTGAAGAGCGTGGATTTCCCCGCGCCGTTGGGCCCGATGAGGCCGGTGACGGAGCCGCGCGCGATCTCGAGGCTGGCACCGTCGACGGCGCGAAAGCCGCCGAAGGCCTTCACCACGTCGCGCACCTCGATCATCGGTCCCGTCATCTCGTCCCTTCCCCCGGGGGTCCCGCCCCGTCGGGCGCGCAAACCCGCGCCGCCCATGGATAAACGGCGCGGGATATGCCCCGCGCCGTCCATAGCGTCAAGCCCGGCCTCCTCAGGAGGCCGGCCGGCCCGGGGGCCTTACTTGAATTCGACCGTTTCGTAGGCGGAACCGGTCACCGTGTAATGCCGATAGGTACCGGCGGCCTCGCCGGGGCCGATCAGCTCCACGTTGGTCGCGCCCACGTAGTCGATCTCGCCGCCGTCGGCGAGGATCTGCAGCCCGCGGGCCAGCTCGCCCGGCAGGATCGGCTCGCCCGGGGCGTTGGCCACGGCCATGATGTTGGCGGCGATGGCGGCGGGGGTCGCCTCTCCGCCGGCCTGCATCGCGAGCGCGATGAGTGCCGCGGCGTCGTAGCTTTCACGGGTGAAGGAGCTGCCGAAGTTGATGCCCGCGGCCTCTGCGGCGGCGTTGAACGCATCGGTGCCTTCGCCTTCGGCCCAGGGCACGGCGCCCATGGAGCCTTCCATCACATCGCCAAGGCTTGCCAGCAGGGCGTCACCGTACATGCCGTCGCCCATCAGAAAGGTATCAAACGCCCCGGTATCGGTCGCTGCCTGGATCATGCCCGCGCCGCCGCCGTCGGAATAGCCGAGCACCGCCAGCACCTCGCCGCCCGCGGCGTCGGCCGCGGCGACCTCGGCGGAATAGTCCGCCTTGCCGTCCTCATGGGGGGCCGCGATGGTCACGGTGCCGCCCATCTCCTCGAAGGCCGCGACAAAGCTGTCGGAGAGGCCCTTGCCATAGTCGGAGTTGGTGTAGCTGACGGCCACTTCCGACACGTCGGCGTCCATGGCGATCTGCGCGAGCACTTCGCCCTGACGGGCGTCGGACGGCGCGGTGCGGAAGAACAGGTCGTTGTCCTCGGCCGTGGAGAGCGCCGGAGAGGTCGCGGAGGGCGAGATCATCGGGATGCCGTTCGGCACCGCAACGTTCGACAGCACCGCGCCGGTGACGCCGGAACAGTCGGCGCCCATGATCGCGACGACGCCGTCGGAGGTCACGAGGCGTTCGGCCGCGGCGGTGGCGGCGGCGTTGTCGATGCAGGTCGAGTCCGCGCGCACGGCCTCGAGCATCATGCCGTCCAGCACGCCGCCGGCCTCGTTGATCTCGGCGATGGCAAGCTCGGCCGAATCAGCCATGTGCGGGGTGAGGCTCTCGATCGGACCCGTGAAGCCGAGGATGACGCCGATCTTGACGGTTTCCCCGTGGGCCTCCGCGAAGGCCATGCTGCCGGCGAAGGTGGCGGCGGAGGCGAGAAGCAGTTTTTTCATTCAGTTACTCCCTGATGGAACCGTTATTCCGTCCGGAAACCTAAAGCCGCCCGTCGAAAAAGAAAAGAAGGAGCTCGGCGGTAGGTGGACGCTTGGCCCGGGGCGTGCCCGGGTCTAGCCTTCCGCATGGGTTAACACCGGAGGTCCCGATGCCCTTCACGTCCGCCGGAGCGGCCCGCGCCGCCCGACATGCCGCCGTTTTCGCCCTCTGCCTCGGACAGGCCTCCGCGGCGGACCCCATCGTGCCCGCTGTCTTTGCGGATTACGGCAGCTACGAAAGCTATGTCGTCGAGACGATCAGCGCCCGCGACTTCGCCGGGCTGGTGGTCGCCCTCGGAGGGGGCGACCAATATTCCGCCGAGGAGCTTGTGGCGGTGAACGCCCAACTGACCCGGGCCCTGCCGAAGGATTTCGAGAACCAGTCGCTCCTGAAGGTGGTCGAGCATGAGAACGGCTTTCGCGAGGAGGCGCGGGCCTTCTGGACGGGACTGCAGTACGGCTATTTCTACGCGCTGCTGCACGACCGGGGCGAGGAGATGGTGGTGATCCGGTTCGAGGTGAACACGAGCGCCGGTTACATCATGCAGCAATTCTGAGGGACGGCGGAGCGACCCACCCCGCCGCCTGCAGGGCGCTGCCCGATCCCTGCCGATTCAGACCGCGACCCTCGTGCCGTGGGCACCGCGTTCGCGGTAGGGCGTTGTGTCATAATGCGCGCGGTAGCATTTCGAGAAATGCGAGGGCGAGGTGAAGCCACAGGCCAGCGCCACGTTGATCACGCTCATGTTGGTCTGCATCAGCAGGTTGCGCGCCTTCTGCAGGCGCAGCTCCATGTAATAGCGCTTGGGCGACCGGCTGAGGTACCGGCGGAAGAGCCGTTCGAGCTGCCGGGTGGACATGCCGACGTCGCGGGCGAGGATCGAGGGGCTGATCGGCTCCTCGATGTTCAGCTCCATCATCTGGATGACCTGAGAGAGCTTCGGATGCCGGACGCCGATCCGCGTGGGGATCGACAGGCGCTGGGTGTCCTGATCGGTGCGGATCGAGGAATAGATGAGCTGGTCGGCCACGGCGGTGGCCAGGTCCTCGCCGTGGTCGTCGGCGATAATCTTCAGCATGAGGTCGATCGAGGCGGTGCCGCCCGCCGTGGTGATCCGGTTGCCGTCGATCACGAAGACCGATTTCGTCAGCGTCACATCGTCGAACTGCTCGGCGAAGCTGTCCTGGTTCTCCCAGTGGATCGTCGCGCGGCGGCCCTCGAGCAGCCCGGCCCTCGCGAGGCTGTAGCCGGCCGTGCAGAGCCCGCCCATGGTCACGCCCTTCCGCGCCTCGCGCCGCAGCCAGGAAATGAGCCGCTTCGTCGTGGCCGATTGCACGTCGATGCCGCCGCAGAGCAGGACCGTGTCCTCACGGTCGAGATCGCCCAGATCCATCGTCAGCGCCAGCGAGATGCCCGCCGAGCAGGTCGCGGTCTCGCCCCCCTCGCCGGACAGCTCCCATGCGTAGAGCTCGCGCCCCGCCATGCGGTTGGCGATGCGCAGGGATTCCACCGCGCAGGAAAAGCAGAGCAGCGTGAACCGGTCCAGAAGCACGAAGACGAAGCGGCGCGGCCTTGTCGGCGGGTCCGCGATGGCGACCGGCTGTAACTCGATGTCCATGGGGTGGCGACGTCCGGGACTGCAGAAACGAACCGGGAGAACATCAGCTTTCCCGCGCCGGATCAAGGGAAGGCCGGGTGCCGGGAGCGGCTTTTCGCGGTTGGCGCTGGGAGGGCGAGCGTCTATAGGAGGCGCCCGGAGGCCCATGGCGGGATGCACATGGGGCCAGACGCGGGAGACCAGACATGAGCGAGTGGCAGAAAACCGACTGGCGCAGAAAGCCTCGGGTGCAGATGCCCGACTATCCCGACACCGCAGCGCTGAACGCGGTCGAGGCGAGGCTCTCGAAATATCCCCCGCTGGTCTTTGCCGGCGAGGCGCGGCGGCTGCGCAGCCACCTCGCCAAGGCGTCGCGCGGCGAGGCCTTCCTACTGCAGGGCGGAGATTGCGCCGAAAGCTTCAAGGATTTCGGCGCCGACGCGATCCGCGACACCTTCAAGGTGATGCTGCAGATGGCGATGGTGCTGACCTACGGCGCCAAGGTTCCGGTGATCAAGGTGGGCCGCATGGCCGGCCAGTTCGCCAAGCCGCGCTCCACGCCGACCGAGGTGAAGGACGGGATGGAGCTGCCGAGCTACCGCGGCGACATCATCAACGAACTCGAGTTCACCGAAGTCGCGCGGCTGCCGAACCCCGAGAAGATGCTGCAGGCCTATACCCAGGCCGCCGCCACGCTGAACCTGCTGCGCGCCTTCTCCACCGGCGGTTTCGCCGACGTGCACCGGGTGCACCAGTGGACGCTCGGCTTCACCGACCGCGAGGAGAGCGAGCAGTACCGCGCCATGGCGGACCGGATTTCCGACACGCTCGACTTCATGAACGCGGCGGGGCTCAACGGCGACACGAACCATGAGCTCGCCACGGTCGAATTCTACACCTCCCACGAGGCGCTGCTGCTGGAATACGAGGAGGCGCTGACGCGCATCGATTCGACTTCCGGCAAGTGGCTGGCGGGATCCGGGCATTTCATCTGGATCGGCGACCGCACCCGGCAGCCCGACGGCGCGCATGTGGAATTCTGCGCGGGCGTGCAGAACCCGATCGGGCTGAAATGCGGGCCCTCGATGACCACCGGCCACCTCAAGGCGCTGATGGCGAAGCTGAACCCCGGCAACGAGGCGGGCCGGCTGACGCTGATCACCCGCTTCGGCGCGGGCGCCGTGGGCGAGCACCTGCCGCGGCTGATCAAGGCGGTCGAGGAGGAGGGTGCGAAGGTCGTCTGGACCTGCGATCCGATGCACGGCAACACGATCAAGTCGGCCACGGGCTACAAGACCCGGCCCTTCGATTCGGTTCTGCGCGAGGTGCGGGAGTTCTTCGACGTCCACCGCGCCGAGGGCACGATCCCCGGCGGCGTGCATTTCGAGATGACCGGCGCGGACGTCACCGAGTGCACCGGCGGCGTCCGGGCGGTGACCGACGAGGACCTCTCG
>Ga0076930_100812_pt1 | contig 23034 bp, 23 predicted proteins | sample HotLakConsoUCCRE_FD_71149 | JGI IMG/M metagenome (GOLD analysis project Ga0076930, IMG submission 71149) | Hypersaline microbial mat communities from Hot Lake, Washington, USA - Hot Lake Consortium UCC-RE (version 3) (version 3) ...
CTGGGCATCACCCTCCTGCCGGGGTGTGCCATGCGGGGGGTGGGGCCGCCCTCCCCATGGCACACCCCGGCAGGAGGGTGATGCCCAGGAGCAGGGGGAGGGCCCGGAGGAAGCGGGACTTCGGCGAACGGGAACCAGGGGTCATCGACGGGACTCCGGAAGAAACGATTGCACAGCCGGAGCGAACCCAGGCTCCGGCCCAGACACACGTCTCCGGTGAACCCCGGATCAGGGGGGAAGGTGCCCGGGGGTGGCGGCGGCCGACCCTCAGGGGGGCACGTCCCGGAAGGGATTGAAGGTGGCCACCGCGGGGGGAATTCCCGCCATCTCCGTGCAGAACGCCCTCATCCGCACCCGGAAGTCCCGGATCCGGGTGGAGAAGGGGGGATGATTGAGCACATCCGGGTCCCGGAGCACCCACTGACCATGATTCCCCAGGGGGGGGAGCCGGAGTTCGGAGGAGTACACCGAGGCCACCATGGCGGCGAAGAACTCCTCCACGTTCTCGAAGCTGGCCATGGGGAGCAGGTCCTGGCTCCCCCTGGCGCGGTAGCGCTCAGTGCCGGTGATCTGCCGCAGGGCGTGCGCCAGCTCGTGCACCAGCACCTCGCCGGGATTCCCTTGCGGCCAGTTGGGAGGCATGGTGCTCATGCGGACGCTGTACCGGACCCGGCTGCCGGTGCCTGCTGCCGAGCGTCCCCGTCCCACCGTCCCCGACGCCCGCCAGCTCCCCGGCACGGCTTCGGCGTTGATGTCCCCATCGGTGTAGGGCACGATGGTCACCCGATGGGGGGAGCGCTCGATGTGCCCCAGCAGAATGGTTCCCGTCCGGGTGGGGCGCACCCGTAGCAGGACCCTCTCGATCTCCTGACGGTAGCGGGCCTGCTGCGCGGCCGTCCCCCGGCTGCGGATCTGCAGCGTCACGGCTACACCCCCTCCTTCCGGGCGATGCGCCCGTTCATGCGGATCCAGGTGACCACCCCCCGGTCGTCCCGGATGAACTCCACCGGGAGCCCCGGATAGGCGCCGGGTCCTGTGGAGTGGGCCATGTCCGGGGCCCAGAAGGTGAGCCCCCATCGATTGTCTCCGGCTCCCACCACCAGACGCGTCCCATCCACCTGCACCAGGACATCCCCCACCGGGGGGCGGAGATAGAGCCCGGCGTACTCCTCCAGGGGTGGCTGCCGTTCCAGGGGTGCTGCGTGGGAGGTCATCCGCTCGTTCCCCCCCCGGTTCCCCCCGGTGGCCTGCCCCGGCGCCAGCGCCACCCCTTCCCACTCCCGGAGGATGGAGGCGGCCACATCCTCGTTCAGCCGCCACCCCTCGGAGTGGTTGGTGAGGATGGCGAAGCAGAGGTCCCGCTCCGGAACCAGCTGCACGTGCAGACAGTGCCCCCCCAGCGTACCGCCGTGCTGGGCGGTGAGGACTCCATCCAGCGTCCGGAGGTGCCACCCCAGCCCCATCTCGTCGGTGGAGCTGTTCTTCCGGATCCGGGGGGTGCGCATGGCCTCCAGCGACCCCCGGGAGAGGAGACGCTCTCCCTCCGGGGTGGTGCCGTCCCCCAGGTGGAAGCGGGCGTACCGGATGAGGCTGTCCACGCTCATGGCGCACCCGCCCGCCGCCACATTGGCCGGGAGGGCGAAGGGGCGGATCACCCGGGCGGCGTTCCCCTCCTGCCGGTGGGGCTGGGCGAAGCGGTACGACATGGCCACCCCGGTGGACGACGTGGCCCGGTGCAGCCCCAGGGGGGCGAAGACCAGGGTGTCCAGCGCCTCCCCGATGGGGGAATCGGTCACCACCTCCAGCACCCGCCCCGCCACCCCCCACCCCGCATTGTTGTAGCTCCACACCTCGCCGGGGGGGGCCAGTTGCGGCAGCTCCCGGAGCGTTCCGATGAAGTGCTCCAGCGTGGCCGGCCCCCGGTCCGGAGTTCCCAACTGCCCCTCCCACCCCGGCGTGTGGGTGAGGAGGTGCCAGATCCGCACCTCCCGGGTGGCCCCGGCGTCCGCCACCTGGAAGTCGGGGAGGTATTCCGCCACGGGAGCCTCCACATCCAGCCGACCCTGGTCGTGGAGCCGCATCACCGCCGTGGCCACCACGGTCTTGCTGATGGAGGCAATGGGGAAGACGGTGTCGGGGGTGATGGGCTGCGGGTCGTCCACGCTGGTGAGGCCGAAGCCCCGGGTCCAGGTGCGTCCCCCCCGGGAGACCGCAAGCGCCACCCCGGTGATCCCGTACTGGACCCGCTTCGCCTCCACCAGGCGGGCTGTGGCCTCGAAGAGGGGGGCGTCCAGGGCGGTGGACGGCGGGGCAGCCCTCCCTTCCTCCGACACTCCTGCGCCCGGGGGTGCCGGGCCCGCCGAGGCCTCCTCCGGCCGCACCACGGAGAGCCCCAGGGCCCCCGCCCCCACCAGATGCACGAACCGACGTCGCTCCATTCCAGCCTCCCGCTCGAGGGGTGTCGAAGCCCCAATGTGGCAAGCTCCGTGGCGCCTCGCAGCCCCTACCCCCCGGCGTACATGGGAAAGGTCACCGCCAGCGCCCAGGCGAAGGCCACCGCGTTCCCCAGTCCGGCCACCAGGGGGGAGCCCGTGCTCCGGTAGATCCAGCGGCTGAACAGGCCGTGGACCACGAAGAAGACCAGGATCACCGGCACGATGATCACCAGGAAGAAGAGCCCGTCGAAGTCCAGCGCCACCGCCATCCCCAGCGAGACGAGGAAGACGAACTTGGTGAAGGGGTAGGCTCCCCGGCGGGCTTCACTCCCCCGGGTGAGCCATTCGTCCGCCAGGAAGTAGGGGAGGGTCCCCACCAGCACCGCCAGGAGGAGGGGGAGCCGCTCCGGCCCGGGGAAGAAGGAGGTGAAGAAGCGGTCCAGCGGCCAGGCCATGAAGAGGAGGAAGAAGGCCACCATGAGCCCGGCCCCCACCGCCACCCGGGCCCCGCCCCGCCCCCGGAGTCCCCCCCGCTCCAGGAGCTGCGCCACCCCCGGGCGCCCCCCGGTCCACCAGAGGAGGGCGGCCGCCAGGAGCCCCACGGTGAGGAAGTGCACCGCCACGTAGTCCGCCACCACCACCGGAAGGAAGCCGGTGGGGAGGGGGCGGAGGAGGAAGGGGGTGAGGAGCGGAGGGATGCCCCCCACCAGGAGGAGGCGGCGCCAGGAGGCATCGGCCCCACGGGGCTGCTCCGACACCCGGGGGAGACGCCGGGCCAGGGGACGGGCCAGGAGGAAGACGGAGGACATGAGGAGCGCGATCCAGAGACCCCGGCCGTGGGCCCGGACCGGCGCCGTCCCCCCGCCGCCCCCGGCGGCACCTCCGGCGGTGCCATCTATGCCGGCCGGCCCGTTGCCGCCGCCGAAGACCTCGTCCATCCACCCCACCGTCTCATCCAGGGTGGTGGCACTGTAGAGCACCCCCACATGCTCCACCCGGGGGGCCACCGCCAGACGCCGGGCGGTCCCCGCCTCCGGGTCCCCGTAGGTGGTGAAGGGCTCGACCCCGGCCGGATCCACCTCCGCCACCATGGCCACCACCCTCCGCCCCTCCGCCTCCAGCCGCCCCTCCAGCGCCCCCATCACCGCCAGCACGTTCCGGGGTGAGGTGGCGTCCAGCGTGGGGGCGAACATCGAGATCCCCACCAGCGCCTCCACCCGGGGGTCCCGCTGGGCGTAACGCACCAGGATGTCGGTGGCCATGGAGTGCCCCACCACCGCAAGCCGGCCATCCACCCCGGGCAGCTCCAGGGCGAAGTCCGCCACCTCTGCCGTCTGCTCCCGGAGGAAGGCCCCGGTCCCCTCTGCCTCCTGCAGATCTCCTCGCATGGGGAGGGGGTGCCGCCCATGTCCCATGAAGTCGTACATCACGGTCACGTAGCCCCGTCCCGCCAGCGCCAGCGCCAGCGGCTCCATCAGGCGCCTGGATCCGGCGAAGCCGTGGGCCACCACCACCACCGGGGCCGGGCCCACCCCCTGGAGCCGGTACACCGTCACCGGGGAGGCCCCCACCTGGAAGGATTCCCGGGTGATCCCGGCCTCATCCCGGATCAACTGCCAGAGGGAGACGAAAAGGGCCAGGGTCAGCAAGAGCAGGAGGGGGAGGCGGCGGGAACGGGGCATGGAGGTGGGGCTGCGGGGGGAGGGCGGGGAAGCGGGGACGGCAGACGGGCGCCACCGAAGCTAGGGCGGAGGCCATCCGGCAGCCACCTGCCGGGACCATCGCTCCCCCGGACTGCCCTCCGAAGGATGCTCCGGCTGGGCATCCCGACCTCACACGCCCTCCCCCGGGCTGGGAGAACTACAAGGGACGTAACGACCCTTGTCCCCGTCACGGGAGGGGACCTTCTGGCCCCTGCGGTGGTGCGCCGGTGCGGAGCCAGTCCGGAACAGGAGGCCCCCTGCACAGTCGTCCATGCATGGATGTCCATTCCACGAATGCAGCGGCAGTCGTCTTGCACCGTCTTTCCATTGAGGCACGGACCGATGGTGCCTCACCCTCGAACGACGGAGATCCAGGATGAAGATTCATCGAAGCATAGGGTTGGCCACGGCCCTGACACTGGTGGCCCTTCCCCTCCAGGCGCAGGAGAGATGGACCGTGGAGTTCACCGGTGGTGCCGCTGCCCCCACCGGGGACCTGGGGGAGTTGGGGCTGAACACCGGGTTGGCCTTCGGGGCCAGTCTGGGCGCCCAGGTCATGCCCCACCTGGCGGTCTACGGCGGCTGGGACTGGGTGCACTTCAGCTCCGACGAGGTTGTCGGTGGAGAGCTGGATGTGGAGGAGACCGGGTACGCCCTGGGGCTCCGCTTCCAGCACCCTCTGCGGGGGGAGGAGGGCTTCCCCCAGGTGCGGGTCCAGGCCGCAGCGACGTACAAGCACATCGAGGTGGAGGATGACGAGGGGGAGGTGGTGACGGACTCGGACCACGGGGTCGGCTGGGAGGCCGGTGCCGGTCTGGTGCTCCCCCTGGGAGAGCGGTGGATGCTCACCCCCATGCTGCGCTACCGGTCGCTCTCCAGGGACCTGGATCTGGGTCCGGGGGCGGCGGAGGTGGAACTCCAGTATCTCACCTTCGAGGTGGGGGCTTCGCTGAGGTTCTGAGATGCCGTATCGTCCGCCCACCACCGAGCCCCCGGTGCGCTCGGTGGTACCCTTCTTCGCCATCACCTTCGGCATCACCTGGGGGATGCTGGTGGTCTACGTACTGGCTCCGGAGTGGGTCCGGGAGTGGGTCGGCCCCATCAGCAGCCGCCACCCCCTCTTCATCCTGGCGGTGTACGCCCCGGCCATTGCCGCCCTGATCCTGGTTCTGAGGCACACCGGACTCCCGGGGCTCCGGGGTTTCCTCTCCCGGCTCCGCCTGTGGCGGATGCCCGCCGTCTGGTGGGTGGTGCTGCTGGTCCTTCTCCCCGCCTGCTTCCTGGCCGGTGCGGCGCTGGGAGGGGGGCTGGAGGGGTGGCTGCCGGGGCTGCCAGGGGCAGGGGCCCTGCTTTCCGCCGCGGCCTTCATGCTGGTGCTGGGACCGGTGGAGGAGCTGGGATGGCGGGGGTACGCGCAGCCCCTCCTGCAGCGGGTGATGGCGCCGCTGTGGGCCGGCCTTCTGGTGAGCGTCATCTGGAGCGTCTGGCATCTCCCGGCCTTCTACCTCTCCGGCACGGTACAGAGCGCCTGGAGCTTCACCCCCTTCTTCATCGGGTCGGTGGGGGCCGGGATGATCCTCACCGGGCTCTTCAACGCCGCCCGGGGCTCCCTCCTCCTGGCGGCGCTCTTCCACTTCCAGCTCAACAACCCGCTGTGGCCCGATGCCCAGCCCTGGGATATGTACTTCTTCGCAGGACTGGGCGTGGTGGTGGTGTGGCTGGACCGGCGGCGGATGCTGGCCCCCCCGGGGAGTGGGGACGGAGGGGTGACCGGGGTGACCCGGGCGGGCGTGTGAGGGGATGTGCACGGCACCGATCAACATTCATCTTTCGGCCCTTCGTCATCCCCCGAGGTCAGAATCCGTCTCGATTACCGGGAAGGATTCTGATTCCGCGCCGCATATCGCCCTCGAGGACAGGATCCGTCTCGAATACCGGCAAGGATTCGCCCCTCGGCCTTCCCGATTGCGTCGAGAGTCGAATTCTTCCCGCCCCGGGGACGCGCCCCCCCCTCCCTTCAGAAGCGGCACCCGGGAACGGGGGGGACAGCAGGCGCCGGGAGGCGCCAGGGCGGCTACGGGCCGCCCCACCAACGGAAGAGGGGAGGTGGGGACCCGTCCCCACCTCCCCCCCGCACCAGCCGCCGGACTGGCAACTCCGGCCAGCCCGCTGGCCCCCCCCGCATCAGCCGCGGGGCTGGCAACTCCGGCCAGCCCGCTGGCCCCCTCCGCATCAGCCGCCGGACTGGCAACTCCGGCCAGTCCGGCGGCCCCCTCCGCATCGCCGGCCGGGCCGGCCGCTCACCCCTCCCCCCCCTCACCCCCCTCACCTGGGCGAAGGCGGCAGCGCCGGCGACCCCGGGTAGTCCATCTCCTTCAGGTACTGGTCGAAGAAGTCCAGCATGTCCAGCATCATCTGCCGGCGGTTCGGCCGGCTGTTGACGTAGTAGTCCTCCCCCTGGAAGGCCTTGTAGCGGAAGGTCTTGTACTGCCGCTGCATCTCGTCGGCGAACTGCTTGAACTGGGGGGACTCCGGAAAGCGCCCCTCGCCGTGGATCAGGAAGGTGGGGGTCTGGATGTTGGCGATGTGGAAGTACGGAGAGCTCCGGTAGTAGACCTCCTCGTTCTCCTCGAAGTCGCCGAAGTAGTACTCCACCTGCTTGATGTGCCGCAGCTCCCCATCCTGGCGGAAGCCCACCCGGTTGCAGTACCCCGACCGGGGGATCGCCGCCTGGAACACCTCCGGCGCGAAGGTGATGGCGGCGCAGCTCATGTAGCCGCCGTAGCTGTTCCCCGTGATCCCCATGCGGGCCCCGTCCACCCAGGGGAGGGTCTTCAGGTAGTCCACCCCGGCCAGCACATCCGCCAGGTCGCAGTGCCCCCAGCACTGGCGGGCGCCCAACTGGAAGTCCTTCCCGTAGCCGGTGCTCCCCCGGAAGTTGGGAAGGAGCGCCGCATACCCCCGCTGCACGAAGAACTGAACCTCCTGCTGGAAGTTGTCGTTGTACTGCGACGCCGGTCCCCCGTGGCCGTAGACCAGGGCGGGGACCCTCTGCCCGGGCTGGAGCCCCGGAGGGCGGTACAGGTAGGCGGAGATCTCCAGCCCCTCCGGATTCCGGTAGGAGATCTTCTCCGGCATCACCAGGCTCCCCTCGATGTCCCCTTCCAGGCTGGAGTCGGTGAGGCGGCGGCTCTCCCCACCGGAGACCTCCACCACGTACAGGTCCCCGGGGCTCACCGGAGTCCCCAGCACGTAGCTGATCCTGCGCGAATCCGGAGACCAGGCCGGATACTGCACCATTCCCATCCCGTCGGGCGCCACCAGGACCCGGGGGGTGCCCCCACCGGCGGCCACCACGTGCAGCGAGTGGGTGCCGTTGGTGTTGGAGGTGTACGCCACCCACCGGCCGTCCGGGGAGAAGGTGGCCTCCGACTGGTCCGCCTCCTCCGCCGCCAGCGGCCTGGGCTCCCCGCCGGCCAGCGGTACCACCCAGTAGTTCATCCACCCGCTCCGGTGCGACCGGAACATCACCTGCGACCCGTCCGGCGAGACCATGGGATACCCGAAGGTCCCCCCGGCCAGGTAGTCGAAGTAGTCCTCATCCGTGGCCACGGTCCGGGCCCCGCTCCCATCCGGGTTGGTCTCCAGGATCTCGTGATCCACCCACGCCTCATCCAGCCGCACGTGGAGGAGCTTCCGGGAATCCGGGGTCCAGTATGGGTAGACCTCCAGCAGGGGGTCGGTGGTGACCCGGAGGGCCTCCCCGCCGGGGACCGTCACCGTCCAGATGTCATAGTTCCCGTAGAGGTTGGCGGCGAAGGCGATGTGCCGCCCGTCGGGGGACCAGGTGTAGGAGTTGATCCCCGACGCCCCCAGGCTGGTCACCTGGTGCTCCCGTCCATCCTCCGTGGACCAGAGCCAGAGCTCGGGATTCCCCGTCCGATCGGAGATGAAGGAGATCCAGTCCCCGTCGGGGGAGTAGCGGGGGGAGCTGGAGGCCAGGAAGTGGCCCGCCCCCCCCATCATCACCGGGACCCGCCGGGGGAAGTCCCCCTCCGGCGTGATGGTCATGAGGCCCCCTCCCGCCAGCCCGGAGCGGAAGAGGATCCGGGATCCGTCGGGGGCCCAGCGGGGGGTTTCGCTCCCCACCACCGAGCCGATCTCCAGCAGCTGGTCGATGGAGAGCGGTCGAACCGACTCCTGGGCGAGTGCCGCGGACGCACCCCCCAGGAGGAATGTGAGCGCCAGCACGGCGGCGCCCCGGGGTGTCGGGTTCAGCATGGAACAGTCTCCGGGAAACGGGGGGAGCCGGGGCCACCGGCGTCCGGAAATGGAGCCGGTGGCCCACCCTGCCCTGTGGTCTACTGGACGGTCCTGAAGCCGTCCACCTGCCGGCATCCCAGGGGCTCCTGGTTCCGCTGATTGCACTCCGCGGAGGGGAAGGGGAGCTTGTCGAAGACCAGATCCCCGGGCCCTCGGGGTCCCCTCAGATCGGTGAGTCGGTCGAACCGGCGGAGATCCACCCACCGGTGTCCGAACTCGAACACCAGCGAGTAGCGCCGGTTGTAGAGCAGTTCGTCCTCCAGCGCCGGATCCCCGGGGTCCCCGGGAAGGGGCTCGAGCCCGCCGGACGCGGTCCGGATCCGGTTCAGGTCCGCCACGGCCCCCGCCCGGTCCCCCGTGAACATCCGTGCCTCGGCCCGGATCAGGATCAGCTCCTCATTCCGGATGATGGGAATGGGCGCGGAGTTCGTGTTGTAGATGGTCCAGCGGAGGTTGGAGGTCACCCCCGTGTTGGAGCGGAACTCCCCCGGCTCCGTCTTCTCGGTGAGGCGCAGGTCCGGCGAGCCGTCCCCCCGCAACTCGGCATCCACCGCCATCATGGTGTCCGCCACGTAGCTGCGTCCCGATGGGTCGAAGAACGGGTTGGTGCGGTCCCCGGATGCGGTGGAATAGTTGTTGTAGACCCCCACGCCCAGATCGCCGTCCGGGACGATGAAGGACTCCCCCACCGCCACCAGTGCACCCGGGTGGTCCCCCCGCTCATTCAGCACCCGGGCCTTCAGCGCCCGGTTGAAGAGGAGGAAGGTGGAGGGGGTGTTGAACCCGGCGTATCCCGACGGGAGCTGGAAGGCGAAGCCGGCCCCCGCAGCTCCCAGGTGGGTGGCCGCCTCGTCCAGCCGGGCCACGATGTAGTCGTAGGCATCGGACTGACTGGCGATGGGTGACAGCTCATCCGTGAGAGGCCGGTTGGTGTCCACCACGATCCCGAAATCTGCATGGGCCCGGATCTGGGTGTGGAGCAGGAAGGCCTCCAGGGTCTTCGTGAAGCCCCGGATCCCCTGCCGGTCGGCCTCGGGCATATCGGTGATCTTCTCCACCGCGTCCAGCAAGGTGTGTCCGGTGCGGATGAAGCTGTAGGCGGTGTTCCAGCCGATTCCACCGGCGGGGATCCTGGGGTCGTCAAACTCATCCAGCCGGGTCCGGGCGGGGTCCACGTAGTACCCCTCCCGACCGTAGTGCGCCGGGTTCGAAACGTGGACCTCCGTGCCCGACCGGAAGCCTTCCACCAACCCCTGGGCGGTGGCCAGGGCGATGGCGCGGGTGGGGTTCCTCTCCAGCGCCCCCACGTTGGGTTCGTCCTGGTTGGGGATGTCGAAGGACCCTGTCACGTTCTCACAGCTTCCCAGCAGGGTGGCGGCGCCCAGGACCAGGGCCGCCCGGAAGAACTTCGCCGGATGGTATCGCGTTGCGTTGGTCATGGGTCAGAACCTGAGGTCGAAGGAGAGCCAGAAGGAGCGGCTGGAGGGGTAGGAGCCCAGTTCCCGACTCCATCCCACGTTGTTGGCCGACTGCGATCCGCTGTTGTAGTTGGCGTTCTCCGGATCGGCTCCCCGGTAGAAGTTCCCCCCCAGAAGGCTCTGGTTGGTGTAGAGATTCCGGCCGCTGAAGCTCACTCGCGCCCCCTCGATTCCGCCCCAGATCCGGCCGGACAGCGACGCCGGGACGTCCCAGGTGAGGTTCACCTCCCTGAGTTTCAGGTGCGAGGCGTCCCGGGTATGGGTCTCCACGGCCCGGGTGCTCCAGGTGCGGCGCAGCACCCCGCGCTTCACCCCGGTGGCGGGGTCGATCTGGTCGTGGTCCCAGCCATTGCGGCGATTGTCGAACTGCCGCCAGGTGCCCAGGTTCGTCAGCCCCCCCTTCACCGCGTCCACCGTGGCGGTGAGCGCCAGGTTCCGGTACTGGAGGGTGTTGGTGATCCCCCCGGTCCAGAGGGGTTCGGTATCCCCCAGGGGACGCTGCACCACCTGGGGCGTGGGGGAGTTGAAGGCCCCGGGGAGGGTGTCGTTCGCCACGAGCTGCGTCGCCGACTTCCCCTCCTCGATGAGGATGGCACCCTGGGAGAAGAAGCCCCGGGCGATGAAGGCGGGCACCGGGAGGGACACCACCAGGCTCCGGTTGGCGGACCAGTTCAGCACGGACGACCAGGTCCAGTCCTCGGTGCGCCACGGGGTGGCGTTGATCACCGTCTCCAGCCCCCGCACCCGCAGCTCACCCCCGTTGAAGATCTCGGTGGAGAAGCCGGTGCTGGGAGCCACGGCTCGCTGGAGCAGCAGGTCGGTGATGGTCTTCTGGTAGCCGGTGACCTCCCAGAGCACACGGCCCCCGAAGAGGACCGCATCGAAGCCCCCTTCGATCTCGCTCTGCAGCTCCGGCCGCAGGGTGGGGGAGGCGGTGGTGGGAGACACCCGCACACCTCCCACCCCCGCCACATTCGTGGTGCTGAGGTTGCTGAACTTCTGGCCGAACTCCGGACGGTTTCCCGACTGGCCGAAGGCGCCCCGGAACTTGATCTCATCCAGGGGGCCCATGCCGACATCCATCCGGTAGGAGGCGGACGCCTTCGGGTAGTAGTAGAAGGCCTCGGTATCGGCGTTGTTGCTGCTCCGGTCCGCCCGGACCCCTGCGGTGAGGAGGAGCCGGTCGTTCAGCAGCACCTCCTCCTGGAGGAAGAACCCGAAGTCCTTCACATCCCGGTTTACCTCCTCCACGGCGGTGGCCACGCCGGTGGAGACATTCGGCGTGCCTCCGATGAGCCCCCGGGTGGCGGTGCGGTTCACATTCGAGCGCTCGCTCTCGAACTGGATCCCGAAGGAGGAGGTGGCCTGGAGGGCCAGGCTGGGGCGGAAGACATGGACACCGCTGAGGTTCAGGTTGGACTGCTGGCTGTTGGCATACGACAGCACCCGGGTCCCCGGGAGCCCGTCGTCGTCCTCGAACCAGAGCTCCGGAGGGGAGACCAGGTCGAAGTTCTGGGTGTAGATGTCCACCCCGCCGTTCACCGAGAAGCGGAGCTCCTGCCGGTCGGAGGAGTAGGCCTCCCACGCCAGCCGGGAGCTCAGCAGCGAGCGGAACACCGAGTCCTCCCGCTTCATCAGCTCGGCGGTCTGCAGCGGGTTGCTGGCCAGGAAGGGGTTTTCCGGATAGACCCCCCCTTCGCAGCTCACCGCCCGGGAGCCGTCGGGGCAGACCGCCCGCATGTCGAAGAAGTTGGGGGTCAGGGGGACGGCGAAGCCGAAGCTGGTGCCGGCGTTGTCATTCCCGAACATCCCCCGGTCCGACTCGTTCCGGATCCCCTCCAGCCCCACCGACAGGCTCACCCTGGAGCCGATCTGCTGGTCCAGGTTCAGGCGGAGCGAGGCCTTGTTGGCGTAGGTGTTCACCACGATCCCCGGCTCGTCCCGGATCAGGGCGGAGGCGTAGTAGCGGGTGGTCTCCGACCCGCCGCTCATGCTCACCGCCGTCTCCATCTGGAAGGGGGTCCGGCCGGAGAGCTGGTCCTCGTAGCTGACAGGGGTGTAGCCCGGGGTCCAGAAGTCGGCAGCGCTGGGGCCGAAGGCCTCCACGGCGTCTTCCAGTGTCTGGAAGTAGCGCGATCCGTAGGTGAAGGCCCGCTGGGCGATCCCCATGGACTGGCGGATGGTGAACTGGGGGGCTCCTGCCTGTCCCCGCTTCGTGGTGATGAGGATCACCCCGTTGGCCGCCTTGGACCCGTAGATGGCTGCCGCCGAGGCGCCCTTCAGCACCTCCACCCGCTCGATGACATCCGGATTCAGGTCGGCGATCCGGTTCATGGGGCTCATCTGCTCGGTGCTGGAGATGTTGGTCCGCCCCTGGGCCAACGACACCGCGTTGGCTCCCCCGTCCAGGCGGGCGTCACTGACGATGACGCCGTCGATGACGTAGAGGGGCTGACCCGGCCCGATGATGGAGGTGAGCCCCCGGAGGCGCACCCGGCTTCCTCCTCCCGGTGCACCGGAGTTCTGCTGGATCACCACCCCGGCCATCTTCCCCGCCAGCATCTGCTCCACGCTGGACGAGGGGGCCTGCCCCAACTGTTCGGCGCTCACGGTGGACACCGCATTCGGGAGGTTCCGCCGGGAGATCCCGGTGGACTGCCCGGTGACCACCACCTCCTCCAGCCCCAGGAAGTCGGTCTGCAGCGACACCTCGATGGGGCCGGACCCCTCGGGGACCGTCACCGTCTGGCGCTGGAAGCCGATGCGCACCACCTGCAGCTCCGCAGGCCCTGGGGGGACCGCCAGGCTGAAGCGGCCGTCGGCCTGGGTGAGGACTCCAATGGTCGTCCCCGCCAGCGTCACCCCGGCCTGGGGGATGGGGGAGCCGGTGAGGGCGTCCACGACGCGCCCCGTCACCACGCGTTGCTGGGCCTCCAGCCCCGCGGCGCCGGCCAGCATGAGGGAACAGATCAGAGCAAGGACACGGGATAGCCTCATCGGATACTCCATGGGCATGGTGGACCCGGCACCCCCGGGGAGGCCCGGGGACTGCACGGGGGGGGTGGCGCATCCGCAGGCGGGAGGGAAGGAGGATGCACCGTGGATCCGGAAGACGGGGCCGTTCTACGAGAAGGCCCGGACGTCAACCTGGCACATTATGTGGTGATGGTGCATGAAATCGCAACAATATTGGGCGAATATCGGGGCGCGGACGGTCCAGAAACGTTTCAGGTGGGCCTGATGAGGGGCGGTCCGGCGGGGGGGGCAGGTCGTTGACATGTGGTCCACATGTGCACATGTTATCCACATGTCCATCATGATCCAGATCCGGAACGTCCCCGACGAGTTGCACCGGGAAGTGAAGGCCCGGGCGGCCCGGGCGGGGATGTCTCTCTCGGACTACCTCCTGGAGCTCCTGCGACGGACCGCCCAGCGACCGGAGCGGGAGGAGTTGCTCCGCCGGGTCCGGGAGCGCTCCCCGGTCTACTCCGGCGAGTCGGCGGCGGACGCCGTGAGGGGAGAGCGGGAGAGCCGGTGATCGTCCTGGATGCCTCGGCCGTCCTGGAGTGGCTTCTGCGCCTTCCGGCAGCGGGGCCGGTGGAGGATCGGATGGCACGGGCCGCTTCGCTCCATGCCCCGCACCTCCTGGATCTGGAGGTGGCGCAGGTGCTCCGGAGGTTCGAACGGGCGGGGACCCTGGACGCGCGGAGGGGCGGCCAGGCGCTCCAGGACCTGGCGGACCTACCCCTGGAGCGCTATCCCCACGACCTCTTCCTTCCCCGGATCTGGTCGCTGAGGGACAACGTCACCGCGTACGACGGCTGCTATCTCGCCCTGGCGGAAGCGCTCCGGGCACCGCTGGTCACCTGCGATGCCCGCCTGGCCGGGGTCCCGGGGCACGGAGCGGTGGTGGAGGTGCTGGGGAGCGGGGGAGGAATGGCCTGATGGCTCCGCCGATCCGTCCCCGGAGACCCGGGGGTTCCCGGCTGTGCCCGCTTCGAGGGCGCCCCCCTACCTCCCCAGCTCGATCACCGTCACCTCCGACGGCGTTCCGATGCGCAGGGGAATCCCCCAGTAGTTGGTGCCGGGGTTGATGTAGAGCACCGCCTTCCCCGCCCGGTGCACCCCCATGGCGTGGCGGAGGAAGGGGGAGGCCAGGCACCAGTTCATGCGGGGAATGGCCACCTGGCCGTAGTGGGTGTGCCCGCTGAGGGTGAGGTCGGCACCCGCGTTCGCCAGCGCCGGCCAGAGGGCGGGGTTGTGGGCCAGGACCACCACGAACTCCCCAGGGGGGATCCCTGCCAGCGTACGTGGCACGTCCGGGGAGGCGGTGGGGTTGGGTCCCATGGGGCCTCCGTACCCGGCAGGGTCCCCGGTGCCGGCCAGCCGGAACCGGACGCCGTTCCACTCCAGGGGGACCGACCGGTTCACCAGCACGGTCCACCCCAGCGCCTCCATCCCCTCCCGCACGGCGGTCCACCCGGCGTAGACGTCGTGGTTTCCCGGCACCGCAAAGATCCCCAGCGGCGCCGTCATCCCCCCCAGCGCCCGCCCCAGCGGCTCCACGTCCCGGGGAAAGTCATCCACCTGGTCGCCGGTGAGGACCACCAGGTGGGGCTCGGCCGCCTGCACCGCCTCCGCCACCCGGGCCAGGTGCCGCTTCGACGTGTGGGGCCCCACGTGCAGGTCCGAGAGCTGCACGATCCGCACCCCCTCCAGCCCCTCCGGGAGTTGGGGGAAGCGGAGCTGGAGCCTCTTCACCACCAGGCACCGGGTCCCCAGGTACCCCCACACGATGAAGACCGCCAGCAGCGCCAGGGCCACCAGGATCGCCCCCCGGCCGGTGCTTCGGGGCTCCCCCAGCGCGAGCCCCAGCACCACGCCCACCACCCCCGCCACCGTCAGCAGCGGCACGAAGAGCTGGATGTACCAGAGGGGCCGGTAGATCAGCAGACGCGTGGCCGCCCCCGGATACGCCTTGCTGGTGAATCCCAGGACCAGGGTCCAGAGCGCCCCGGCCAGCAGGAGCGCCCCCGCCGCCACCGTCCACCATCCCCCCGGGAGGACCGGGAGGAAGAGCCACACCGGCACCGCCCAGAAGAGGGAGTTCCAGATGAGGAGGAAGCGAATGAAGGGGGTGACGGTGCTCACCCCTGGCTGCCCCCCGGCTCCATCGTCACCTCCTCCTCTGCTCCCCCCTCCACCGAGCTCCGCCTGCTCCGGATCCGCACCCCGTCCCCTGCCGCCAGCACGATCCAGCGGTGGGGCCCCGGGTCCCGGCCGTCCCCCTCCAGGATCACCCCCCCCACCAGGTGGGGCTCATCCTCGCCGAAGCGGGGGGAGGTGAAGGGGGAGGGGCAGAGCAGGATGGGACCCGCCAACGCCCCCCCCACCGCCACCGCCGGAAGGCACACCAGCTCCCACCGGTCATCATGCCGGGGGACTAGCTCCAGGTACTCCCCCACTCGGGGGCACACCGTGTCATCCCGCTCCAGCTCCACATGCACCTCGCCCCCCGCCTGGCGCCATCGCCCCCGGTACCCCAGTTGCTCCCGGATCCGCTCCTCGGTGTTCACCCCCGGGCCCCGATTGGTGGAGATGTAACGCCACCTCCGGCAGAGGGTTGCGGCGCCGTCGTCATCCAGGTCCAGCGCGAAGGAGGACTCCACCTCCTCCCGGATTTGCTGCCGGGCGTGGGTGGCGTTTGTGGTGCGGACCAGCGCGTTGCTGTAGCGCCCCGGGGAGAAGGGGGTGGAGCTGAAGCGCCAGCGGGGGGGGGCTCCAGCCGGGGAGTCGGCAGGCTCCACCTCCTCCGGACCGCCCGGGGACCCGGTGGACGCACTGGGATCGGAGGAGGACATGGCCGTCAGGGGAAGGTGGCGGTGGAGGTGCGGCGGAGGAGCATGTCCGAGTAGTTCGGGGCCCGGTGCGCCCGGGCCAGGCGGGCCACCACCTGCACGTCCCTGTCCTCGGGGCCCGTGATCTGGAAGGTGCGCCGGCGTCTCACCAGCCGCACCAGAAGGGCGGTCTCCAGCGGCACCGTGGTGGCGGCCGTGCGTTCGGCGGCGGTGGCGTGGGCCGCCAGGAACGCCGTGGCGTCGGCCTCGGTCTGTGGCACTCCCCGCATCCCGGTGGAGAGCTTCCGCACCAGCCCCTCGGAGAGGGCGATGTCGATCAGCGTCACCGGCTGCTGTGCAGGGGTGCCGGCGGGGTTGATGGAGGCCTGGCGGCCATGGATGGTGAGCCCCATCACCAGCGACCAGTAGGGCAGGGTATTGGAGAACCGGGCTCCGGTGGAGGCCCCCGAGAACTCCGCCGCCAGGTCCAGGGTGCTCCACTGGGTGGGGTTCCGATGCACCTGCACGAAGAGGGAATGGAGATTCAGCCCCGCCGTCCAGGCCGCCCGGTACTCCTCGGACGCCCCCCGGACCGCTTCCTCCCGGGGGGTCAGGGCGGGGGCCGTATGGCTTCCGGTGGTGGTGCCCGCCGGCACGAAGACCACCCCCGCAAAGGCGTGGTTGGCCCCCAGGATCCGCCGGGGGACCACCTCGTAGTGGGCCGCGTTGTTCAGCTTCGTGGCTTCCGGGAGGGCCGTGAACGAGGGCTGCGTGATGTAGCCGAAGTCATCCACATCGTTGTTCCCCGCGTGCATGCTCTCGTGGATGAAGGTCACCACCGACTCGTCGTCGTTGGGATGATCCATGGTGTGGGGGGAGATGGAGATCTGTTCCGAGTTGGTGAGCCCCCCCAGCCCCACCTCCCGGTTGTAGCCCGACCGGTCGGTGACGATGCGGTTCCGGGTGTTCAGGACCCGCATGCGGGCGGCGGCCCGGCCGTAGCGCCGCTTGGCTTCCGCCACGTTGGAGGCCCCGAACACGTCCCCCAGGTCGCCGTCGTGGGTGCCGGCGGCGATGGCCGTGAAGATGGCCTCGGCGTTGGTGATGAGGGTGGCCAGGTTGGCGGCGTCGGCGGTGGCCGGGCGGGGGCCCGTGTCGATGAGGGCTGGGTCCCCCAGGGTCCGGTCCGGCTCCGCAGTCCGGATCAGCGCCGCAAAGTCCAGGAGCTGCTGCCGGGACGCCGCCTCCAGCACCGGACGGAGGTCGGTGGAGTTGATGAAGGTGATCCCCAGGTTGGTGGCCGCGGCGGCGCGGACGGAGGCCCGGTCGGCGGTGGTCAGGGTGGCCCATGCCCGGGTGAGGACCAGGGCCAGCCCCTCCCGGGCCGCCGCCAGTTCGGCGGGGTCGGTCACCGGGGGAAGGGCCGCATCCAGCCCCGACTGCGCCGGCAACCGGCGCCGCTGCACCACCCCCGGGGCCACCTGCCCCCGGTCCACCTGCACCACGTGGGCCAGCTCGTGGGCCAGGAGCGTCCGACCCGCCGCCGTGTGGGGTGCGAAGCTGCCGCGCCCGAAGGCGATGTGCCGCCCCACCGTGAAGGCTTCCGCCTCCACGGAGCGGGCCGCCGCGGCCGCCCGATCCCCGGTGTGGATCCGGATGTCCCCGAAGTTGTGCCGGAAGCGGGCCTCGTGCTCCACCCGCACCGGGGCAGGGAGGGGGGTGCCGCCCAGGGGGAGGAGTCCAGCCGGGGGCGCGGCGCCTGAGCGACTCGCCGGGGGGAGCGGGGGCGGTGTCCCCGCCGAGGAGCCCGGGCGCCCCAGGGCGCCTTCCGCCATCTCGTCCGCCTCCCGCTCCAGGGCCGAATCCGGAGCATCGATGCGCACCCGGGGGGGTGGCGGGGCAGGGCGGGGGAGCACGTGCACGGGGGCCGGGGCCGGACGCCCCTTCGCCTTCCGGGCCGTGTCCGCCGGAGCCTCCCGCTCCCCCGTCTTCGGGGGCGAGGAAACCGGGCTGGTCCTGGCTCCGTCCCGCATGGCCGATGGCTCGCTGGTGGGAGGGGGGGTGGGGGGGCGAATCCCGGGCTCGCAGACCGCCAAGCCCTCCGGGATCACCCTTCCGGAACGTAGGGAGGGGGGGCGGAGGGGAGCAAGGCGGGGGGGCGGGGATCTGCAGCGGATTCTCAGGCCCAGGGGATCATTCTGTCGCCCCTCCTCTTCGACGATCATCCCTGCCATCCGCTGCGATCAGGCGCTGGGGTCCTGGCGAGCCGAGATCACTCACGGCAAAGCTGCATGACGGGCCGAGTTGGGTTGATCGGGGGTGGTACTCAGTATTACACTACGGGCGCCAACTGGGACCGGATCTATCTCCTCCTCGTGTATGCGAAGGGAGTCAAGGACGATCTCACCGGCGCCGAGGAGAACGAACTTCGAAGGCTGGCGAAGGCCCTGGAGGAGGAGCCGTGACGAAGGCGCAGAAGAAGGGCACGATCGGGAAGCAACTGATCGAATCCATGCGAGAAGCGGTGCAGGTCGAACGTGGTGAAGTCGCGCCGGCCCGAATCACCAGGTACACAGCGGCGGAAGCGAAGGTCGACGCTCCTCCCCGGTATGTCTCTGAGCGGATCAAGGGAATCAGGGACGGAATGGCCCTGTCTCAGCCCGTCTTCGCGGCCGCGCTGAATGTGAGCCCCGAGACCGTCCGGGCCTGGGAACAGGGGAAGCGAGAACCCGATGGCCCCACGCTGCGACTCCTCGAGGTGGCTGAGCAGCACCCCGGGGTGCTCCTTGCCAAGGTGAAAAGGCGTGGCCCCGACGACCTGGACCGATCGCTGGATGACCCCCTGGAGTAGGGGGCGACCAGGAATACGACCGTCGATCGATTGAAGGCACGCTGTGAGCGTGCCAGGAGGCACCATGCCTGTTGTACTGGATTTCACCAAGCCGCATATCCTCCGGAATGAGGAGGAGTACGAGGCCGCGATCGCAGAGATCGAGGGGCTCCTGGACGAGGACGTGGAGCCCGGCTCCGAGGGCCATGATCGGCTCGAGTTCCTGTCGGTGCTCGTGGAGCACTACGAGGAGGAGCACTATCCCATGGGGAACGTGACTCCTCAGCAGGCGGTGAGCTTCATGCTCGAGCAGAAGGGCGTGAGTCGCTCCGATCTGGACGACACCATGGGTGGGAAGAGCCGGGTGTCGGAGTTCTTCAGCGGAAAGCGCGACCTCTCGAAGTCCCAGATCGAGGCGCTTCATCGACGGCTCGGCATCCCGGCCGACATCCTCCTGGGTCTGGGGGGTTGAGTCGAGGAGGTCACCCGAGCGCCAGCGGAAGAGCGAAGAGAGGGCAGCCGCGATGTTGATGGCCGTGGATCTGGCCGAACTCCGCGGGAGCCTGGACGTCACTCAGGAGGAGTTGGCAGTGCGGCACCAGATCTCGCAGTCGAACGTGTCCCGGCTGGAGAAGAGGACGGACATGCTGGTGAGTACCAGGGAGAGGTAGATCTGCAGGATGAGTTCGCGCCCAGTTGATACGCCCCCGGCCGCCTGATCACCGCCCCTCCCCCCCTCGCTCGCTGGTGGGCGGGGTGGTGGGGGGGACGAATCCCGGGCTCGCAGACCGCCAAGCCCTCCAGGATCACCCTTCCGGAACGTAGGCAGGGGGGGCCTAGGGGAGCAAAGCGGCGGGGCGGGGCTCTTCCTGTCATTCCGGCGCCCGGGCTGCTGCCTCACTGTTCATCCAACCCTTGGCGGGAGGATGCACTGTGAGGCATATTTCTTGACCTACGTCGTGGAAGTGACAGACGAGTGGTTGGCCTGGTGGTTCCCGACACGGTCACATGCGCGAGCTTCGCACCCAGGTGAAGGGGCGCCCTCTTCGCACCCTGTATGCCTTCGATCCAAGGCGAACCGCGGTCCTCCTGATCGGTGGCGACAAGACGGGGGATGATCGCTGGTATGAAGATTTTGTCCCCATGGCCGACGACCTCTATGACGAGCACCTGAGGATTCTGAAGGAGGAGGGATTGATCGGATGACGACCCCATTTCAGACCGTGCGCGCCAGGATGTCCGGGGACCGCCAGGAGAGGATCAGGGGCCGAACAGCGGAACTCCTGGCAGAGCTACCCCTCCAGGAGCTCAGGCAGGCGCGAGCGTTGTCGCAGGAGGAGACGGCGGAGGTTCTCGGCCTCAACCAGGCCACAATTTCGAAGATGGAGCGAAGAACGGACATGTATCTGAGTTCTCTCCGGAGGTTTGTGGAGGCCATGGGAGGCGAACTGGAAATCACGGCCAGCTTTCCGGAAGGGAGGGTTGGCATTCAGATGTTCAAGGATCTGGAACTGGCGAAGGCCCTGAAGGAGGATCCGTGACGAAGGCGCAGAAGAAGGGCACGATCGGGAAGCAGCTCATCGAATCCATGCGAGAGGCGGTGCAGATCGAACGTGGTGAGGTGGCGCCAGCCCGGGTCGCCATGTACACAGCCGCGGAAGCAGGGGTCGACGCTCCCGAAGGTCTGCCTCTCACGGATCAGCAGAAGATGGAGATCGACCGGCGTCTCGCGGAACACGATGAGGACCCATCGTCCGCAGTCCCGTGGGAGCGGGTCCGGGAGCGGCTGAACAAGAAATACGGATGACCCACCGCATTACCCTCCGCCCGGCCAGGGAGCGCAGAATGCTGTACGACGTCGTCGGCGCCGAGGCCCGCCCGGGCTTCCGGGTGTGGGTGAAATTCGAGAATGGAGTTGAGGGCGAGGCGGATCTCTCCGAGCTCGTGGGCGAGGGAGTGTTCAAGCGCTGGCTGGACACGCCGGGGGAGTTCGCGCAGGTCCGGGTCGATCCCGAGAGCGGGACCCTCTCCTGGCCCGGAGGCCTGGACGTGGCGCCGGACCGCCTCTACTCAGAGGTGCTCCGCTCCCCGAACGGGGCGCAGGCCAGCACCAGGCCCTGAGATAGGCCATCGCCCGGCCTCCCTGTCCCATTCCCCCATTCCGCCGCCCCTCCCCCCCCTCCATCGTCCGTTCGTTCAAGTTCCGGAATCGCAGCCGAACCACCCGGGGAGAAGACATGGTCGTGGATATCAGATCGGTAAAGTGGTATCCTTCTGGTGACCTGATATCTCAAGGAGGAGGCTGCCCGATGGACACCAAGACCCTTCCCGTTCGGTTGGACGTGGAGCTCTACCGCCGATTGAAGGAGACGGCCGAGCTCCAGGGCTCCACCATGGTGGAGCTTGTTCGCCGTTCCCTGGAGACGTTCCTTCCGGCCCTCGCTGCTGCCGAAGCCGAGGTGATGGAGGCCCGGCTGCGCAGATTGCAGGCGCTGGCTGAGGCTGGACCCGACTACCTCGACCGCTCGTTAAAGGAGGCTGCACTGGCCGAAGCAGAGTACGGGGATCCCATGGAAGAGGAGTTGGTCATTCTCCGTCCAGAGGAGGCCGAGGAGGGTGAGGCCACCACGATCGTCCGAAAGGCCCTTGGCGACCTGGGATGAGGACTCGCCGGACCTGCGTCGAAACCTCCTGGGGGTCGCTCGCGAGATCCGGGAGGGGGCGGCGAGGCGGGACAGGGCGTCAGCCAGCCTGGTGAAGAGGTGGCATGCCCTGACCATGCAGGGTCTGGAGGTTGATGATCCCGCCTGGGTGGGGCGTCTTCGAGGAGAGGAGGGCGTGGGTGCAATCGAGGTCCGGGTCCGCGAGTGTCGTGGCGCCCCCTCGAAGCGGGTCGCGCAGGACGTGGCCCGCTTCATCGAAGCAGTGCAGCGTGCGCTGGATGGCATGGACCCGTTGATTCCGCCCGGAGGCATCCCGACCAACGCCGACCAACTCAATGCCGTCATCGTGCTTGCGGCCAGGGCCCACGCGCGTTGGGTTGAGATCCACCCTTTCGTGAACGGGAACGGACGGACGGCGCGGATGTGGGCGGACTGGATCCTGGTCCGCTACGGCGTGCCAGCTTTTGTACGCCTTCGCCCCCGACCCGGGACTGGGGAGTATGAAGCGGCCGGGCGAGCGGCTCTGTGTCACGGGGAATACGAGCCCACCGTGGTTGCCTTCCGGGCCATGTATGACCGCTGGCAGGAGGATGACAGCGCATAGGCTCCATCACCCCTCCCTGTCCCATTCCCCCATTCCACCGCCCTTCCCCCACCTCCATCGTCCGTTCCCTGAGCGTCCCATCCACCTCAGTGCGCTCCTCCGGGGCGGCGGACCATGCATCCAAAACAGAACGAAGGGGGACTCCGCGCCGTGTCCCCCGGGCCCGTTGACGTCCGGGTCAGGACCGATGGTCAGGGGTGGCTCCGAGTTGCGCTGGGGCGTGGCTTCTCGCCCCGTGACGTGGAGGTGCTCCGGGGCATTCCCGGTCGCCGATGGGACGCAGGCACCCGGGTGTGGATCGTCCCCGACGAAGAGCGGAGCTGGGAGCACCTCCGGAACGCTTTCGAGGGGCGGATCCAGATGGAGGGGGGCCAGGGCGGACCCGGCCCGGACGCCCCCGAACCCCCGGCCGGGGACCCGCTCCTGGAGGCCATGCGCCGGGCCATGATCCTCCGGGGCCTCAGCCCCCGGACGCGGAAGGTCTACCTGGGACACGTGCGGCGCTTCCAGGAGTGGCGGGAGGGGCTGGGGAGCCAGGGTCCCGCCGACGAGGTCACCGCCGGCCGGGACTGGTTGCTCCACCTCGTGGACACCCGGAAAGGGTCCCGGAGCTACCACGTGCAGGCCGTCAGCGCCCTCCGGTTCCTGGTCACCGAGGTGCTGGGGCGGCCCATGGAGGCCGTCCGGATCCCCCGGCCGAAGGGGGAGCGGACCCTGCCCAAGGTCCTGAGCCGAGAGGACGTCCTCCGCTTCCTCGGCGCCTTCCGGAATCCCAAGCACCGGGCCCTGGCGCTGCTCATGTATTCCGCGGGGCTGCGGGTGGGGGAGGTGGTGCGGCTCCGCCCCGAGGACCTGGACCCCGACCGGGGGATGCTCCGGGTCAAGCAGGGGAAGGGCGGGAAGGATCGCTACACCCTGCTGTCGCCCCGGGCCATGGAGGCCGTGGCCATCTACCGCGCCGCCTTCCCCAGCACCCGGTGGCTCTTCCCCGGAGCCCGCCCCGACCGGCACCTCACCACCCGGTCCGTGGAGAAGTCCGTCCAAGCCGCCGCCCTCCGGGCCGGGCTCACCCGGGCCGTCACCCCCCACATGCTCCGCCACTCCTTCGCCACCCACCTCCTGGAAGCCGGCACCGACCTCCGCTACATCCAGCACCTTGAG
>Ga0076930_100813_pt1 | contig 22995 bp, 16 predicted proteins | sample HotLakConsoUCCRE_FD_71149 | JGI IMG/M metagenome (GOLD analysis project Ga0076930, IMG submission 71149) | Hypersaline microbial mat communities from Hot Lake, Washington, USA - Hot Lake Consortium UCC-RE (version 3) (version 3) ...
AAGATAATCGTTGTCCCATCCAGCTTTGAGTCGTTTGGCCTTTTTCCCAACTTGGGCAGAGGTCTCTTGAGAGAGTAAATTGAGGGCAATCTTGCGAATCAACGTCATATTCTCTGGAGCATGCCCGGAACGAATGCGCGAATCATCTTCGCCAAAAGCGACATCTAGGCACCAATGCACTTGATTTTCAATGCCCCAGTGATGGCGCACGGCTGCCGCAAAGCGTTGGACATCTCCGTCCAGACTCAGGAGGTAATAGCGCCGCTCGACCGTGGGGGGGTGGTCCCCAACCCGGCGCTCCGACTCAATCAGTCCCACCCGCTGGAGCCCCGGCCAACGGTGAGCATCGATCAGAAACTCCACCGACTCGAGCAACCAATGCCGCCGAATCTCTAGACGACCATGGCCCTTTTCAACGGTGGTATGAGACTCATGGGGGATGTCTTTAAACTGGGTCTGCAGCGCCCAATCAAAGAGTTGCTGGACATCCTCATGGAGATTGCCCTGATTCCCTTTCAGGGCCAGGATGTAGTCCCCCTCCTGCTCGATAATCTGGTGAGCGATATCCGTTTGCGTCCCCATGGCATCAATCGTGACGATGCAGCCCTTGAGGTCCAACACCTGTAAGAGTTGAGGAATCGCCGTAATTTCGTTCGATTTGTCATCGACTTTGACCTGCCCGAGTACGAGGCGATTTTGACTAGCCCACGCACTGACCATGTGGATCGCCCCTTTCCCTTGGCCTTGGTCATAGGAACGGCGCACGCTCTTGCCATCAATCGCAACGACTTCGCCGGGGTGCAGGGCCGCAATGGCGGTAATCCAGTCGGTGAAACACGCCTGCAGTTGGGCCGGGTCGAGGGCCGCAAACAACCGACGGATAGTGTCATGGGAGGGGATGCCGTGCGGCAACTCAAGAAAAGTCTCAAGCCACGCTTGTTTGCTTTGACCGTATGCCTCAATCTCGACCCAGCTTTCCGCTCCACAGATGACGGCGCAAATCGTCAGCGCGATGATGTCTAGCAGGCGATGCTCCACGAGATAGTCCACACGTGGGTCTTCAAGGGTCTCGAAGTGTTTCAGTAACGAATTGGATGGCAGAGAGGATACACTCATTAGGATCTTGATTCAACGGCTTAGCTTGAGTATCCCTCATCATTTGAGTATGCGTTTGCCCTGCGCGGTCCATTGGTTTATGCGCTTTGCCAGTACGAAAACCTCGTGCTCTATCCCATCAATCCACGCACAGTTTCCAATTACCGCAAAGCTTTTCAACCCTCTCGGGCCAAGTCAGACCCGATTGACGCCCGAATTCTGGTCGAACTGCTGCGCAAGCATGGCGACAAATTACCCGCTTGGCAGCCAGAAAGTGCCCAAATGCGGGCACTGCGCCAGTGGGTTGAGACGAGGAGAATGCTCGTGGGTGAGAAGGTGCGCTTAACCAATCGCCTCACCTCAGCCCTGAAAAACTACTACCCGCAAGTGCTGGATTGGTTTGAGGATAAAGACACGCAGGTGTTTTGTGAGTTTCTCGAACGCTATCCCACTCTTAAAGCCGCTCAAGCAGCGACCGCAGAAGAACTCACCCAGTTTTTCCAACAGCATCGGGTTGTTCGCCGTAGTGCGATCACTCGCCGGATTGAGCAAATTGCCACTTCGGGCATTCCCTTAACCGAAGACCCAGGGATTGTGGAGCCGATGCAGTGGTTAGTACAAACCTTAATCGGTCAGTTAAAGCCACTGCTGGTGCGATTGATAGAACTGACCCTCAAAATCGACCAGTGCTTTACGAGCTTTGCTGATGCCGCTTGGTTTGCGGCCCTCCCTGGTGCGGGAGAACATTTAGCGCCCCGACTGCTCGCGGCCTTTGGCGAAGACAGAACCCGCTTTGACAATGCTCAGCAGATGATGTGCTACTTCGGCATTGCCCCGGTTAAAGAGAGCAGCGGCAAGAAGAACTGGGTCCATTGGCGTTGGAGCTGTCCGATTTTTCTGAGACAGACTTTTGTCGAGTGGGCCAATCAAAGTCGCCATCATTGTGCCTGGGCACAAGCCTACTATCAAATGCAGCGTTCTAAGGGAAAATCTCACCCTGCGGCAATGCGTTCGCTCGCTTTCAAGTGGATTCGCATCTTGTTTCGCTGCTGGCAGAATCGAGAAGCCTATGATGAAGCCAAATATCTTGAGTCCTTGAAAAGAAAAGGTTCGCCCATTGCCAAGCGACTAGCCTTATGACGTTGCCAAGGGCTCCAATGCAGGGCTCAAGCTAGAAGATTTGATCTCTATCCAACAGCAAAAGGACGCTAAAACACCCAAGACTTTACTGTGAAGCAACATCATAACTGGTTCTCAAAAAGTTTTTCCCGAAACACTTTGGAGCCAGAAAATCCGCTTGTCTACAGACATGATGAGCAAGGAAATTTAATAGAATTCTTCAAAGAGTTACTTGCTCCCGTCCGGCTCAGAGGCTATGTTAGACCGCGCTGGTTACAACTACAACCCAAAGACTTGATCGAGCATATCGTCAAAATTCATTTTTGTTTTAATTTCAAAGGCTCCAACCTTCAAAGAGATAATATCATCTAGAAGCATGATAGTTCGTAATAAACATCTACGGGTTTCCATTCTATAAACTTCTGAATGAACACCTTTATTAGCTAGATCAGATAATTTCTCCATCTGTTCACTGAGAGTTTTTGTACTAACCCATATCAAGTCAATATTAGTATCACTTTTTCTCGTTTCATCAGCAAATGCTAGAAGACGATTTCGATATTGCTTTGTTCCAAGTTTGCGCCCTTCAACTTCACCTTCTATTGGAGGGAAAAGCTCATCTGAAATATACTCTACTATTCGCCTACAGGAAGCAGTAACTTGAGCAAACTCTTCATTGGTTTCTGCTTCATTAAAAGTCTTTAAAGTCGCCCATAACTTATTTCCTAAGTCGGGAGCTGCATCACCCAATCTGTGAGCTACACCATCCACGATGAAAGCTAATAAATTGCCGCAGTTCTTTTTCCATTCAGCAACTCTTCTGGCGTGTTCAAAATCATGATACTCGTCAAAAATTGTATACCTGCCATTGAGACTTTCAAAACTAACTCGCTTGAAACCGAATTGTGCAAGACGGTTAATTTGAAATTCATGTTTTGACTCCTCATTAAAACCATCCCAAAACACAGAAGCATTTCTATTATTAATTCTGTATCTTGGTCCTATTGAATTCGAGTACACATACCAATGTACATAGGAAGCGTCATCTACCTCCAAAGCACCTAAATAGGCTTCAGAACTTTCCCGCAGGTGATCATCTAAATAATCTGCAAGCTGCATTTCAATTGTCTCAAAGCAGATTGTAAAAATCTCACATTGCAATGCTTGCATTAATCTCTCGATGATCATGCTTGACCATACAGGATTTTCAGGTTGCAACCAAAGGTTAATTACCTGGAAATATTTTTCTTGGCTAAATTCTCGCGTCTCTGTTCTTTCACTCGTTTTTTTGACATCACAAGCCAAACTAGATAACAGTAGATCCCCAGTTAATATCTTTGATGATAAATTTAGAGTTCGATGGTTTAGAAGAATGTTAAATAAAAGTTTCTCTGCGCCGTCCGCATAGTTTGAGCCTAGACTTGGGTGGAAAGCATTGAAGTGAAATGCAATTTTCATAAGTGGGAAAACAACAATATTAATTCTAAGGACTGAGTCTTTACATCTTTAAAATACCCAGCGGCACGCCAACCAACCTTGATTCCTGACAATTTAGACCTTGAACACCGATAGATAAGCTAGATGGACTGTATCAGCAGAGGAATAAGCGGTCTAACTATTTATTGGACTGACGCATTCCACACAACTCCCCTACTGGGGTGATTAGGTAGAAATACGTCAGCTTAATCCCCTCATTGGGGTGATTAGATGGAAATATGTCAGCCTAACTACCCTATTTGGGTGTTTAGGTAGAATGATTTCTGCCTATTCCCCCTTAGTTATAGCCACGTGGTGCGAAGAGGGAGAAATTCTTTAAGTTCTGTTTATCAGAAGCGAGCCGGCAGGGGGGCCAGAGGACGATCGCCCCACGAAGCAACTACGCCAACGCCCCCTCGTCAACAAATCAACAAATACGGTTGTACGCGGCGATCGCTTCTTGTACTATCTTTTTCACGGGGAATGGTTCTAGGCGGGGAAGAGGAAGGGCGGCAACCTTCCCAAATCCCCTGAACATCCCGACTTAGCACAGGTAAGACGAGATATCTGGGATCATTTTATGATCTAGCTTCTTCGTTGCGCCTCATTTGGGAAACGCTAGACACGTTCCCCGTTTTCCTTAACGTGAAAACGGAGACACCCGCATGTTTCAATCATCCGGCGGTGGGGGCAATGCCCCTGCCAGCTTTAACCTGCCCTCCTTTAACCAGGAGGCCGTTCGCCATATCCTGCTCGGCGACTACGGCGCGATTATCGACGCCATCAACCGCATGGCCCTGCTGGGTTATTGCGAAAGACTCGCCTGGAGCGAACCCCTACCCACCGGGCGCAACGGCGAATACATCAGCGTCATGACCCGCAAGCGCACCCTCTCGTAACCTGGCTGGCTGCTCATCCTGGCCTCCCGCAGCGGTGGGCAGCCCCTTTTTAACCCTGCATTCCTACCCCCGATCGGCCCAGCAAATCCCTAATACCGAACGGAAAAAATTGTTGCGATCGCTTAAAATCTCTGACCTACGGGTTACAACCTTTAGAAAGGTTCGCTTACACTGGGTTGACTCAGCCGCTTTATGAATCCCTTTCAGGATGTCTTTATTTCCTATGGCCGAGCCGATAGCCGCGACTTTGCGGCCCAGCTCAATCAGCGCTTAATTGCCGCCGGATTAGAAGTCTGGTTCGACTTTGATGACATTCCCCTTGGGGTCGACTATCAAAAGCAAATTGATGACGCCATCGACAAAGCCGACAACTTTCTCTTCATCATTTCGCCCCATGCGGTCAATTCGCCCTACTGCGCCTTGGAAATCGAGCTGGCCCTGAAACGCAACAAGCGCATGGTGCCCCTCTTGCACGTGGAGGAAATTAGCCGCGAAACCTGGCAACAGCGATTCCCCGCAGGCACCAATGCCGATTGGGCAGCGTACAAAGCTGCGGGGAAGCATTCCCACTTCACCAACCTGCATCCTGCCCTGCGCAAGATTAACTGGGTGTACTTTCGCGAAGGGGTGGATGACTTTGAGCAATCCCTTCAGGCTTTGCTGGCGTTGTTTGAGCGCGATCGCGATTACGTCCATCAGCACACCGTTCTGCTCAACCACGCCCTGGACTGGAAAAACCACCATCGCCGCCCCCAAGACCTCCTGGTGAATGAGGCATTGACCCAGGCCGAGGGGTGGCTGCAAACCCCCTTTCGCGATCGCCAGCCCCCCTGTTTGCCCACCCGCCTGCACTGCCAGTTCATCTCCGAGAGCCTCAAAAATGCCCAAGACGGCATGACGGAGGTGTTTTTATGCCATGCCGAAGCCGATCGTGCAGTGTTTGAGCAGGTTTATGCAGCCTTGACCCGAGCGGGACTGACCGTCTGGAGCAATTGGCACGATATTCAAACGGGGGTGGATTTTCAAGCAGCCATTAAACGCGGCATTGAAACCACTGACAACATCGTTTATTTGCTGTCGCCCGAGTCGACGGACTCCCCCTGGTGTCAACTAGAAATCGAATATGCCGTTACTCTAAACAAGCGCATTATTCCGGTTTTAACTAAGCCGATTAATCCGCAAGCAGTGCCTCCTGAAATTATCTCGCTTCAGTTTATTGATCTCACCGAGTCGGTTGCAAACGCCGACACCCATTCGCAAATTGGCGAATTACTCAAAGCGATCAAGCAGGAAGCCGACTATCACCAGACCCATAAGCAGCTATTGGTCAAAGCGCTGAAATGGGAACGGCAACTGCGGAATCCCAGTATTTTGTTGCAGGGCAATGCGCTGCGCCACATGGGGGCCTGGTGGCAAGTGGCCCAAACGCGATCGCAACATCCCCCCACGCCGCTGCAGGCCGAGTTTGTGCAGGCGAGTCAACAACAACCGCCCGATGTTGAAATCAACGTCTTCCTCACCGCCTCGGCCAGAGACCTCACCTTTGCCCGCAAGCTCAATGAGACGCTGCAAATTCAAGGGGAAAGGACCTGGTTTGAACCGGATCGCGCCAGCCTGGGCACCGAGCAGGTGAGTCTGGTTAACGAAGGCATCGAACGGGCGGAAAACGTGGTGGTGGTGGTCTCTCCAGCCGGGCTGAAAGATTCGGCAGTGCTCGCGGAGCTGGAAACGGCGGCGGCCCTTGCAAAACGCATCGTGGCGGTGTCTTATCAACCAGGGGTGATGCCGCTAGTCAAACAGTTAAAAGAGAAACTCGCTGGGCACAAAGTCTTGGATCCGGCGGACGCGGGGGAGCGATCGCCCCTGCCCCCCGCGCTCGCCGACAGCCCCTGGGTCGACTTTTGTGAACAAGATAGCGACTTTGTGACTAACTTTGGGGCGCTTTATCGCATTCTCAAAAGTCACCCTGACCACGTGCGCGACCATACTCGCTTGCTGCTGCGGGCCACCAGTTGGGAACAGGCCCAGCGGGATGATGCGGCACTGCTGGGGGTTAAAGAGGTGCCAAAAGCGGAGCAGTGGCTGGCCCAGGCTGAGCGGCTGTCGCCGCCGCCCACCGAGTTGCACAAAACCTACGTCCGGGCCAGCCGCGAACTGTTATCGCGCAAAGTCAAGCCGCGATCGCTGCTGGGGCTCAGTGTGGGCACCACGCTGCTGATTTTAGTGGCGCGGTTATTGGGCCTGTTGCAAGGGGTTGAGCTCTTTGCCTACGATCACCTGCTGCGCCAGCGTCCAAATGAGCCTCTGGACGATCGCTTCTTGGTGGTCACCGTCGACAACGCCAGCGGCTCTTTCCTGCGAGAGGGACTAATTAACGGTCGCTATACCCCGACCATTGGCACCCTGCCCGATGAAGCCCTCGATGAGACACTGCAAATCCTCAACGCGAATCAGGCTCGCCTCGTGGGTCTCGACTTTTATCGCGACTTTCCGGCGACGGGGGCACTGACCGAGACCCTCCGCCATAGCGACAACTTGATTTCTGTCTGCTTAATGGGCAAAGGGGATGCAGGGGTGACTCCCGCCCCTGAAATCGTCGACCTGGCCCAAGTCGGGTTCGCCAATGTGCTGGGCGATCGCCAAAACGACGCTAACTACGCCCGCCGCCATTACCTGATGGATGGTGGCGATCCCGACTATTGCGACACAGATACCGCCTTTAGTTTGCGGCTGGCCCAAACCTATCTCGCCCAAGAAGGGGTCGAGTTCACCAGTCCGGCCCGACCCGAGGGGGGCTTTCGGGGCAGGGGCATGCGCCTGGGCGAGGTCGTGGTGCCGAACTTGTCGATTCTCCACGGCCCTTACCGCAAGATGGCGAAGCTGGGGGGCTACCAGACCCTGCTAAATTTTCGCACCGCCCCCGCCTCGGACCATCCCCGCCGTAAAGATCCCACCCAATTTGCTCCCCAAGTTTCCCTGGCGGCTCTGTTAACGGGCGACGTGCCGCAGGAACTGATCGCTGACCGCATCGTCCTGATTGGGTATACCGATTACGCCGATCGCAATGCCGACATTTGGGAAACCCCCTATGGTCGAGCCCCTGGCGTGTTCTTGCAGGGGCAGATGACCAGTCAGCTGATCAGTGCGGCGCTTGATGGGCGATCGCTGCTGGGCTGGTGGCCCTTGCCCAGCGAAGTCTTATGGATTTTCGGTTGGGGCCTCGCTGGCGGTATCATTGTTCGTCAAATGGATTCGCTACCCCGCATGGTGGGCGTTTTGGCCGGTGCCATCGTCGTGCTTTACGGGTGCAGTTACGGGGCCATGGTTTTTCAAACCACCTGGATTCCCCTCGTGCCGTCCCTAATCACTTTTGGGCTCACGGCAGGGGGCGTTGCCATCCTCAACTATCGTCTCCGCCATCCCTAACCCTAGCGTCTCGCTCAAATCCCTGTGTTCTGTCCATTCACCCCGGCTGACTAAACCTATGCACCGTTCTCTATTGCCTGCTGCTCAAGGGATACGTCGGGGGGCGATCGCCCTCCTCCTCACTGCGCCGCTGTTGATGATGCACGGCCAACCGGCAGAAGCCAACTTTTTGCAAAAGTTGCGGGGCGTCTTGCGGGGCGATACCCAAGAAGGAGCCCAACAGGGAGATGCCCGTGGGGCCGCCATTCGCGATCGTCGCTGTGCCGCCGAAAATCCCGCCGCGATCGCTGACCGGGGGGCCACCGCCACCCCCGCTGGAGCAGAGTCGCAGCTGATCATTTTGGTGCCCAACACCCTCGCCCCCATCAATACGGTCAGCGCCACCCCCGAGGTGTTTGTCTATATTCCGCCGGATGATGCGGGGGAGCCTCTGCCCACCCGCGCTTTGCTGAAACAGAATGACTCAGTCAACAAGCAAATCGATCTGGAAGACATCGAATTTGATGACGTCATTGATCAAGACATCCTCGACGAGGTGGAACGCACTCAACAGCCGGAACTCGTCCTAGAGCTAGAATTGGGCAGCTACACAGCCCAATATTCCCTCCCCGAGGAAGCCCTGATTGCGAGAATTCAAATCCCGGAAGCGACGGCCCTCGCCGTGAATGAGGCTCCTGAAAATTTGAGATTTCGCTTGACGTGCACCCAATTCACCCTGCAAGATTTGTCGGGCAGCCAGGCGGAGGCCAATGAAGTCGAGAGTGGTTTAGCGTCGACCCGCATCCAACGCATTCCGGTTAACAATGAGCTGTCAGCTGCGCTGAATGCGGCGGGGGCAGGGGGCGACTATCAGCTTTATCTCGACAACGAAGTTTGGTTTGAAATGGTGGCGGCTTTAGCGGTCGATCCCACTTCCCCCGAGTGGAAAACCCTACTCGAAGAGTTAGCCATTCCGCCCGTCAATCCGGTCCCCCAAACGCTGACTCCCTTGGTGGACTAGCATCTTGCCGGGGGTCCGGTCCCCAGGGGAGTCGTCGACATGTTGAGGGTATAGACATAACTCCAGGCCCGGCCCCTCGCCCCCCGCGATCGCCCTCGTTCATAGTTGGGCCGGTCGCGATCGCGTCATCAACACGCGGTATTGGTCCCCAGCAATTCGCAAGGTTAAACGCAAAGACCTAAACGGTCATGATGTCCTCTTCTTTAGCCTTGAAAGCTTCATCAATTTGGGCCACGTATTTGTCGGTCAGTCCTTGCACTTCATCCTGCAAGTCCCGAAATTCGTCTTCCGAAATTTCGCTATCCTTTTCTTGCTTTTTAAAGAGATCGATGCCGTCGCGGCGCACATTACGCACCGAGACGCGCCCCTCTTCTGCATATTTATTCGCCACTTTGACAAATTCCTGACGCCGCTCATTGGTCAGCGGCGGAATATTCAGCCGGATCAACTTGCCGTCATTGTTGGGCACCAATCCAATATCCGACATTGAGATTGCACGCTCAATATCCGTCAGCGAACCGGGGTCAAACGGTTGCACCATCAATGTGCTGGCATCCGGAGTGCTGATGTTAGCCAGTGACTTGAGAGGCGTCGGACTGCCGTAATAGTCCACCATCACCTTATCCAGCAGCGAAGCGTTGGCGCGCCCCGTCCGGATGGTGTTGAATGCCCGCTTGGTGGCATCCACCGCGTTTTGCATTGCTAGTTCGATATCGCTTAAGTCAGCTAACTTCACAGGACTCTCCCACTATTGTGCCAATTGATTCTCCCATCACGGCCCGGCGAATGTTACCCGGCACCGATAGGTCAAATATCATAATAGGAATATTGTTGTCTTTGCACAGGGCGATCGCCGTACCATCCATCACTTTAAGGTCATGGGTGAGCACATGACCATAGGTCAAGCTATTGAAACGCTTGGCTTCTGGATTGAGCTTGGGGTCCGAGTCGTAAACGCCATCCACCTTGGTGCCCTTGAATACCACATCAGCCCCGATCTCCGCTGCCCTCAGGGCCGCAGTGGTGTCCGTGGTAAAGAATGGGTTGCCAGACCCCGCGCCAAAAATCACGACGCGGTTTTTTTCTAAATGCCGAATCGCCCGTCGCCGGATGTAAGGTTCAGCCACTTCTTGCATGGTGATAGCCGTCTGGACCCGAGTCGGGATACCGTTGCGCTCGATTGCATCTTGCAAAGTCATGGCATTCATGACCGTAGCGAGCATGCCCACATAGTCTGCTGTTGCCCGATCCATACCCGCAGCGGAGCCTTTAATGCCCCTAAAAATATTGCCACCGCCGACGACGATGGCAATTTGAATTCCGTTTTTGACGACGGTACTCACCTCTTCCGCAATGGATTGAACGATCGTGGGATCAATGCCATAGGTGAGTTGCCCCATTAAGGCTTCGCCGCTGAGTTTAAGTAATACACGCTTGTAAGTATTGCCCATTTAATTTATCCCCAAGTCCATAACCCCAGGATTCCCCATACATCTAATCATATCTGGAAAGCAATTGACTGAAGTCTACAATAAACAATCCTTTTAAGACGCAGTCAGAGAATCAGCGTGTTATGCCATACATTACGACTAACAATCATGCTCCCAGGATAAATTGTCAATCTCCATAGCAAGCGAGCGTGCCTGGAAGTTGATTTTGATCTGCAAAAAGATCGGCAATTAGCGACAACATGAGCTCCTAATGACGCCGAGGCAAAACCAGATTGAGGGGCTGTCCACCCACCCTGCTTAGTTGGACGATCGCACCAGCAGCGGTCGCCACCAAGACTCGTTAGCCAGGTACCACTGGGCGGTTTGCGCTAACCCCGTGTTGAAATCATATTGGGGCTGCCAACCTAGCTCTCGCTGAATTTTCTCAATATTCATGGCATAGCGGCGATCATGGCCTGGGCGATCGGTTACAAAGCTAATAAGTTGTCTGGCGGGTGATATCGGTAAATTTTCAGCAAACTCATCCATCAAGTCACAAAGCTGTTGCACAATGTCGATATTTTTAACTTGATTATTGCCGCCAATATTATACGTTTCTCCTGGGGTGGCTTGTTGTAAAACGAGGGCGATCGCGTCACAATGGTCTTCCACGTGCAGCCAATCTCGGACATTTTGCCCGTCACCATAAACTGGCAAAGGTTGGCCCGACAAAATATTCACACACATGAGTGGAATTAACTTTTCGGGAAACTGAAAAGGCCCATAATTATTGGAGCAATTTGTCACCAAGGTAGGTAAACCATAGGTGTGAAAATAGGCTCTTACCAGGTGATCACTCCCGGCTTTAGAGGCTGAATAGGGGCTATTGGGTGCATAGGGAGTTGTTTCGCTAAAAGCGGAATCTTCAGCCCCTAAACTGCCGAATACCTCATCAGTCGATACATGCAAAAAGCGAAAATTGTCCGGCTTACCTTGGGTTTCCCAATGATGACGAAAGGCTTCGAGGAGGGTAAAAGTTCCGACAACATTGGTTTGCACAAACGCGGCTGGACCTAAAATGGAGCGATCGACATGGGATTCTGCGGCGAAGTGCACCACTGTGTCGATCTGATTTTCCGCAATTATTTGAGTAACCAATGCGGCATCACAAATGTCTCCTTTAACAAATTGAAAGCCCGTTTTACCCTCTAAATCTGCCAGCGTTGCTCGATTGCCAGCATAAGTTAGGGCATCTAACACCGTTAAAAAAGCCGCTTGATGATGCCAGTAGCGTACGAAGTTAGAACCAATAAAACCGGCTCCACCAGTGACTAAAACTCGCCGATCTTGCTTGCTAGAAGATGTCATATTGACCAAAATTGCTACCTATCGAGATACCTGAGCTTGATATATTTCCTCAAAAATATCTCTCAATGAGTACTTATATTGCCACTGAGGATAGTGTTTTTGAAACTTCATCACATCAGAGATATACCAGATATGATCGCCAATGCGGTTTTCCTCTGAATATTGGTAGTTGAATCGCTGGCCCGTAAACTCTTCACATAGGGCAATGGCTTCGAGCATCGAACAATTGCTATGTCGCGATCCCCCCAGGTTATAAACCTCACCACAGCGAGGATTTTGGTAGAAGTGATAAAAGGCATTTACCAGATCATAGCTGTGAATGTTGTCTCTCACCTGCTTACCTTTATAGCCAAAGATAGTGTATGTTTTTTGAGCGATCGCACATTTCATCAAATAGGCCAAAAAGCCATGTAGCTCAGCGCCAGAATGCAGCGGTCCCGTCAAACATCCACCTCTAAAGCTAGCGGTTTTCATCCCAAAATAACGACCGTATTCCTGCACTAAAACGTCGGCTGCTACCTTTGAGGCACCAAACAGGGAATGTTTCGAATGGTCAATGCTCATCGTTTCATCAATTCCCCGATGAAATGCATGACCGGCAGCAATTTCCCAGCGTGTTTCCTGTTCCTCTAGCGGCAAATAATTGGGCGTATCGCCATAGACTTTGTTGGTGGACGTGAAGATAAAAACGGCCTCAGGACACAGCTGTCGAGTCGCCTCCAGCAACACCAAAGTGCCATTCGCATTAACGGTAAAATCCGTGTGGGGATCGCTGGCAGCCCAGTCGTGAGACGGTTGAGCAGCGGTGTGGATAATCAGCTCAATGTCTGCACCATACTCTTTGAAAAGGGCTTCGATGGCAGTGCGATCGCGAATATCAATATTCTTGTGCTGATAGCGATCGCCGTACTGCTCAATGAGTAGCTGGCTGTTCCAACTGGTGGACGCCGACTCGCCGAAGAACACAGCGCGCATATCATTGTCGATGCCCACAATATTGAATCCCAGACCGGCAAAAAAATGGACCGACTGAGACCCAATTAACCCACCAGACCCCGTCACAACAACCGTACTCATCTCACATCATCCTTAGTCAACTACAGAGCAGAAACCTAACGCCCCATCTTCATAAAGCCGCAAATCAACGCATCGGTTTGGAAGCCTGAACGAACATCTGCCCGCCGAGAAACTTCCAAGCGATCGGCAGTCTCAAATATACTCTCAACATCCAAACCGCAGACGGTCGCCCCTTAGTTGAAAAGGGCAAAAATCGAGGAATTAATGTGTCTACTTGGAAATCAAGAGCCTTCAGGACTTCTAATAAAGACTGATGTGTGATCGGCAGATAATGATCAATAAAGTCAAAATACTCTTTATAGGAATATTTGAAGTTAGGTTGAATAACTAATAGAGAACCACCCGGCTTGAGTTTTTGAAAACAAAAGTTCAATACTTCAAACAATTGATCTTGATTGGCCAGGTGTTCAAAAAAATTGGAAACGAAAATAACATCAAAAAAGTTGTCGTCAACTTTTTCACGATGAGCTTCATCCAGAATATCAATATTATGAATATTGATATCGGGATCTGCAAATAGCCGACAGTCTGGATTAAGGTCGATTAAATGTTTAGAAGCGGCAGGAATTTGATTGATAAATTCACAGTAGCCCCCTGCAATGTCGAGAACGACGCTATTCGCTGGAACATACGCTTGTAGAAAATCTTGAATTAATGCCTTCCACAACAGCAACTTCGACTTTTGCTGTTGGCTATTAAATCTATTTTCATATAAGCGTTTTAGATACTCTGCCTTGTTCACTTTGCCATCCCTACGGTGAAATCAAGTATGTAAAGTTGCGTTTTACACGCTTAAGACTATCACGCTCTGCCATTATTGCCGCGTTGACTATCCCAGCAAAGGTTTAAGAACCTCGTCGTGGGTTACCAGCCATTGATAAATCTCTTCCAAAGTTTTCTGAGGGGAATATTGAGGTCGCCAACCAATCAGTTTCTCCACCGATTGTGTGTCCATAATGAATAGGGGGACATCACCAGGGCGCTCATCGGCCAAGGGCTGAATATCAATGGTGGTTTGGGTGATTTGCTGACATAAATGGGTGGTTTCTAATAGAGAGAGACTGTTGTTGATACCGCCCCCAACGTTTAAAACACTGCCATCTAAATCGCTGAAATGGGTTAATTGGTACTCCACTAAATCGAGTAAATCATTGACGTGCAGCAGATCTCTGACTTGTTTACCACTGCCGCCATAGCCAATATATTTCAATGATTTGCGGTAATGATGAGCCGCTACCCACAGCACAAAAACACCCTGGTCAACTTTTCCCATTTGCCAGGGACCAGTGATCACGCCGCAGCGATTGATAATCGCAGGTAGGCCATAGGCATGACGATACTCTTCAATTAGTAACTCGGAGGCTAGTTTTGTCGTGCCGTATAAGCTGCGGTAGCCCTGTAGCGAAAACTCCTCAGATACGCCGCGAGGGGATAAACCAGAAAGGGACTGATGAGGCGATATTGCATATCGGGTCTTTTCCTCAATTAGGTTCATCGACTTCAATTTTTCAATCGGATAGACTCGACTCGTTGACAAAAAAAGCAGCTTGGCTTGAATTTTTCGAGCAAGTTCTAGAAGATTGATGGTCCCGACTAAGTTGGTTTGCAATACGTAGTCGGGTGATGAAAATCCGGCAAGTACAGAAGGTTCAGCCGAACAATCAATGATCATGTCGACATCAAAAACAGTCGGATCAAGGTCACTGGCTAAACGAATATCACCATGGGCGAAATGAATTCCTGCTGTTTTAAGACGATTCAAATTGAGCTCAGAACCACGCCTCTTTAGATTGTCGAGGCAGATGATATCCCAGCTTGTGAATCTCTGCTTCAGACCAACTGCAAGAGAACTGCCAATGAATCCGGCACCGCCACAAATTAATAGTTTTCTAATTTCACCCATTTATCTTTGCCATTTTCTTGCGATTTCGACGGTGATAGTCTCCTCTAGAGAGATGCTTCTCAAGCCAGATATAGAGAACAATAAATAGATATCGGCTACCCATTTCCTTAATCTTTAATTTGGAAATTCCCGATTTTCGATTGCTCCAGGTTATCGGGATACTCGTGTAAGAGTAACCACGCGCTATTGCTTTAAGCGGAAGCTCAACGGTTAGGTTGAAATGATGGGAAATTAGTGGTGAAATGCCTTCGATAACTTCGCGCCGATAAATTTTGAACGCATTCGTAGTGTCGTTAAATCGGAGGGCAAACATCAGCTGAATAAATAAATTTGCTAACCGATTAATGACTAATTTATGAACCGGATAATCAATAACTTTACCGCCCCTAATGAAGCGGGAGCCAAAGACACAATCAAACCCCTTTTGCAGAGTGTAACAGTAGCGGATTATATCCTCAGGAGCATCTGAGCCATCAGCCATCACGATCGCGACGGCGTCTCCTTCAAAATTTTCTAACCCGCAGCGAACAGCAAAGCCAAATCCATTTGGATAGTAATTATTGATGTAGCGGACGTAAGCGTGGCGATCGCTCAATTCTGTTAACAATGCTGCAGTGCGATCGCGGCTATTATCATTGACCACTAAAATCTCGTAAGCCAACCCCTCGCGTGAGAGCACATCCACAATGTTTTCGACTGTTGCGACAATCGAGCCTTCTTCATTGTATGCAGGCATGACAATGGACAATTTAAAATGTGCTTGAGAAGAGGCGCGGACGTGATCGTAAGGAAGCTGATCTGCGATTCCAGGCGAAAGGCCTTCGGGCAGATAAATACTTGTCTGATGAGCTTGGTTGTCTGAGGTCAAGTCGCTGCTAGTAGAACGGTTAAAGACGATGCGATCGCTCAGCACATAATTAATTGAAGCTCCTGCCAAGACCCCAACCAGTGTATTGATTAGGTAATTGATGCCCAGATAATCGAGTAAGGGAAAGATCACCAGCACTCTCAAGAGGAGAGCCGCCCCTGCCGAGAAATGATAAAGCGGCAGTTGTTCAAGAAGAATTTTCTGGGGTCGCCAGTCACCGCCCGGCCAAACCCAAACTCGATAGATAAAAAAGCTAAAAATCAATGACAGTTCTACTGCGACAACATTGGCAAGATTCCTCAACAGTGGAGTATCAAAACCTAGATAGTTAACTGCGACGTAAATCAGCAAGAGATTAAACAGTGCCGCAATGCCGCCGCCACACAAGAATTTAGAAATTTTAGCGATGTAGGGTTTACTCATCGGCAACTATCAAGAAAATCTTGCCCTCGGAATCATTGTCTCATTATTGAAGATTGGCGCTTGTCCTACTTTATAGACTTCTCGCTGATCAAAGTCATAAAAATACGCCGTTAGCAACTGTACATTGGCGGGTAGGGTACTCAGAGGGATCACAGTTTTCCATCCGGTGTTCAGATAACGCTTGGAATAAGCGGCAGCAACATCTGTGCGTCGCTCCTTAACCTCCACAATCGCGAAAAAGGATTGTCCGGCATCTGAACTTAGCAGCACAACCCCCGGATGTCCCTCCGAAAAAGCCCAGCCAGTAACGGCCATCATCCCATCTAAGTTACTATTGTCAATCCAAATTTCATCTAGATGCCCATTAATTGGTTGGTTGACATTTGAAGAAATGACTATTGGTGAGGCACTGATAAGGCCTTTTTCTCGCAACCCATTGGCAAGATCTAACGGCAGAGCAGGGACCGGAAAAATATGTTTAGTGATGCACTGGTCAGCGAGGAGCGGTTCTAAATACTCATGTAGCTCTAAACAAGCTTTGCCGCGATTCCGGTCGTGCAAGGTTTCCCTAGCGTTTGCCAGACCATTCTCATACCCATCAATTAAGTTGGCGAGGACAAATCCTGACAATACCAAAATGATTGCCAGAGATCTGGTCAACCTTGCTCCATAGCCCTTTTGTTGAATAACAATTCTCAAAAGCTGTACGAGGCAAATTGGCAGCAGTAAGGTTACAGTCGTGTATCTGGAGGCTAAAGCGGCACTGGAGCCAAACCCTATTCTCCCTACTGTTGTAATGGCAGCAAATATAATCGGAAAAAGACCTATCGAAATCCAAGTTAGGGCCTCGTTCCAAACTCGGGCTTGTTGTTTATAGCAAACTCCTATCAAGCTGACATAGGCCAACAGCATTAACAGACCTAGTATAAAGGAAGAACCACCCCGACCAAAGGCATTGCCCAGCAGGTTGAGAAAAAAGTCCGCCATCGCTGCTAGATTGGTTAGCACAAAACCAGTATTAGGATCCTCTATAGGCTGTGAATATCCAACCATATAGGAGATCGCCGCGATCGCGGTGGCTATCAACCAAATTCCGATATATGTCAATCGCGTCTTGATTTTCAGACCTGCTGTCAAGAACATCGGTAGGCAAGCCACCCAAACAAAGAGACCTTGAGCCAACGTAAAGCTAGCAAGAAAGCATAGTAGCAACGCTGCCAGATAATATATCTTTTGATGGGTTTTCAAGAAGAGATAAAGCAGAAAGACGGCTGACACTAAAAACAGGTTAATTAAAAACCAAGGGACTTGAAATCCCCAAAGCCAATTTTCGTGTTGTGATGGAAAAAAGAACAAAAGGCTGGTTATGACTGTAGTTAGACCAAATAAGTGTAGTGCTTTTGAAGAATAGTCTTTAGTAATTGAAGATTTAGATTGTTGCCAGGCCAGTAATACTAGTAGCAGGAAATTAAAAATAGAAATTATATAACTGATAAACATTCGCGACGTCGAATTCAACCCTGTGGAAACGTTGTCAACTGCCAGGGAAATCAATCTGAGCGAGGCAATTCGATGTTCATTATGAAAGGCAAAAACGTCCTTGAGAGAAACTGAATCTGAAGCAGCTTTTAATTTCAACTCAACCAGTGCCCATTCATCCATGTAGGGGATATCAACTGCATTCTGTAAAACGCAGAAAACATATAGAATGGGTGGTGTTAACGCCAGTAAGCCATATACTAGCGCCAGACTATAGTGTCTTTTAAGGGTTAATGAAGCCATCAAAATTGGATTGCTAAAGTAAATTAATGCCAACTTTTAAGTCAATTCGATCACACAATCATCGCCAATCATAAACCGAGATGCCTTGGGTCGTTTAGGACTATGCACCAATTTGGCCCGTCGCCCGATTAAGCTATCGACAATGCGCTGGTGCAGTTCTTGGATGATGGCGTCTTCGAGTACGACGCTGTGGTCCATTTCCACGTCAATCATCTTGACACCATTGGCGATACTGCTGTAAGAGCCAACAAAGCAATTTTCGATATGGCAGTGCTCCCCGATCGCGACCGGGCCTCTGATAGTGGAATTGATAATTTTAGTGCCCTTGCCGATACGCACTCGGCCACTGATTTGGGTGGCTTCGTCAACGTCACCGGCGATTTCGTGGTTCAGGGTTTCGTCAAGAATGATTTGATTAGCGGCTAATAAATCATCTTTTTTGCCCGTGTCGAGCCACCACCCCTGTAGATGTTGCGCCATGACATTGTTACCCGCATCTACTAAAGCCTGAATGGCATCGGTAATTTCTAGTTCTCCACGAGCGGAGGGTTGGAGTTGGGCAATGACCTGATGAACCTGAGGCGAAAATAGGTACACCCCAACCAGTGCCAAGTCTGATGGGGGGGTTGGCGGCTTTTCGACCAACTGAATAACGTGCCCTTGGGGATTCAGCACAGCGACCCCGAAGGCAGTGGGATTGGGAACTTGTTTTAATAAGATCAGAGCGTCGAGCGATCGCTGCACAAACTTATCCACAAAGCTGGACAGATGATCGCGAATCAAATTGTCGCCGAGATACATCAAAAACGGAGAATCGCCTAAAAACGGTTGCGCCACCTTGACGGCATGGGCCAAGCCATCGGGACTGTCTTGCAAGATGTAGGTAATCTGAGCGCCAAACCGCTCCCCATCTCCGGTCACTGAGCGAATTGCCTCTCCAGTTTCGGGGCTGACGACAATCCCGATCTCGGTAATGCCAGCGGCGACAATTTGTTCGATGCCGTACCAGAGGATGGGCTTATTGACCACGGGCACGAGTTGCTTCGCCCCCGTGTAGGTGAGCGGGCGCAACCGGGTGCCGCGGCCGCCGGATAACATCAAAGCTTTCATGGTCATGGCGTTACCTCCGGTCATCGTTAAACTCTGATGACAAAAGTTCTGAGAGCATGTGCCGCAGGCTAGCTCGCCAGTGGGGAGCCGTCTGATTCAGCAGAGCTGCCAGTTTTTCGCTTCCTAAAACTGAATAGGCTGGGCGTTGGGCCGGGGTCGGGTATTGGTCAGTGGTGATCGGCACAACCGTCTTTACTGTCATCGGCCAATCAAGAGCTGCCGCTTCTTCAAAAATAGCAATTGCGAAATCATACCAGCTGATCGCGCCGCTGTTGGTGAAGTGGTAAGTCCCATAGGTCGATGGTGCTAACTGCGGCATCAAACCAGCGATCGCCCTGGCAATATCCTGGCTCCAGGTAGGACACCCCACCTGGTCATAAACTACTTTTAGCGTTTCTCGCTCTGCGCCGAGGCGCAACATGGTTTTAACAAAATTGCCCGGTCCCTTGGCCCCATAGACCCAGGCCGTGCGGAGAATGACGTGGCGATCGCACTCTGCCCGCACGGCGAGTTCCCCCGCCAGCTTCGATTGACCATAGACAGCGAGCGGATTGGTCGGTGAGTCGGGTTGATAAGGACGATTGTGCTTGCCGTCAAACACATAATCCGTAGAGCAATGCACCAGCGTCGCCCCACACGCTTGAGCCGCCTGGGCCAGTAGGCCGGGGGCAACACCGTTGATTTGGTGGGCCAATTCGGGTTCTTGCTCGGCCTTGTCAACGGCGGTATAAGCGGCTGCATTGACAATCACGTCGGGCTGTTGGGCCAGCACCTGGGGCAAGATTTGCGCCGACTGCGTGAGGTCACAGTCGGCCCGGCTCCAGGCGGTCACGGTGCCGATCGCCGGCAACGTCGCGAGGAGCGCTTGCCCCACTTGCCCCCGACTGCCAATCAGCAAAATCTTCATCACGCAAACACTGCCGCCTCCGCCAAGCGATCGCCCTGCTGATCCTTCGTCGACAATATGGGCGCTGGCCCTGCTAAGGGCCAGGCAATGGCGAGATCTGGGTCATTCCACAAAACGGTTCGCTCATGTTGGGGAGCGTAATAGTCGGTTGTTTTATACAGGACATCAGCACTATCGGACATCACGTAAAACCCGTGGGCAAATCCTTCCGGAATCCATAATTGGCGATGGTTCTCGGCGGATAAAATCTCCCCCACCCACTGACCAAAAGTAGCCGAATTGCGCCGCAGGTCAACCGCAACGTCGAAAATTTCGCCCTGCATGACGCGCAATAATTTGCCTTGGGTGGCCTGAATTTGATAGTGCAATCCGCGCAGGATTCCCCCCTTAGAGCGCGAGTGGTTATCCTGCACAAATGTCCGCTCTAAGCCAGTTTTGTCAGCAAAAACTTGCTGATTAAAACTCTCCATAAAAAAGCCCCGGTGATCGCCATACACCTGGGGTTCCAGCAGCAACACCTCAGGAATTTCAGTGGGAATGACTTTCATACAGACTCAAGCGGGTAATCAAGGAAACAGCTTTATCGGCAGCCCCATCGCTACTTAATTTTCGCAGCCAGAGGGGGCGGTCAGGAAAATGATGGCCTCCACCGCAGAGATATTAGCTTGAAGTGGGCACAAACACCATGAGTCGCCATGGCACTTCATGGGTTAGGCGTTACCGTTCACAACTTTGGGGCGATCGCGCCAATGCGTCGTGTGGCCATTACTGCGCTTGCCAACGCTGAATCTCTTCCTGCGCTGCGACATAGGCCGGAGTCGCCTCGGGCACGAGGCGCGCCGCTGCCACCGCCCCCCCGAGATCGCCCTGGGCCGCCCGAGCGCGAGCGATCGCCAGGATATCCTCACCCCATTGTTGAATGCGACTTTGCGCTTCTTCGTAACTAGGCTGGCCGGGTTGAATCTGTTCGAGGGTGCGAGCGGCATCGTTGTAGGTGCTGGCTTGCCCCGGTTGCACAGAATTTTGCGCCTGACTAATCAGGTCTTGATTGGTGATGCGCTGCTCCCAAGCCTGAATCCGCTGGGCCGCCAAGGTCGTGAGCTCCGGCTGATCTTCGGGCACGAGCCGCGCTGCCGCGATCGCCCCGTTGATGTCACCACTGGCTGCCCGCCCTTCCGCCAAGTCCAGAATGACCCGCCCCCAACGGCGAATATCTTCCTGGGCCTGCTCATAGTAAGGATCTTCAGGGGGCACTTGCCGCGCCTGCTCAATCGCATCATTGAACACCGAGGCTGACGTGGGCTGAATAATTTGCCGCGCCGTGTTCAAAATTTCCTGATTGCGAATGGCGGCTTCGGCAACTTCGCTGTTGGCCTCTTGTAGCAGCGACTGGTAGTTGTTGTTCTGCAACTCCGGTGGCACCTGCGACAGCCAAGCACGGGCCTCGCCATAGCGCTGGGCATCAATGGCCTCCTGAGCCCGCTGCAGAGCCGTCTGACCCCGCTCGATCGGATCTTCATTTTCCGGTGGCGGGGCGGCTTGGCCCGCTGTCCCGGTCGGCGGGTTCTCACCCTCGGCAGCGGCTGGGGCGGCCTCATCGGTGGGTGCCCCAGCCGCCTCATCAGGATTTTCGCGCACCACGTCAGAGGGCGTATCGCCGCCACCAGCCTGCTCACCCCCGCGCAATAAACCGGGCTGAAAGCGGAAAAAGACGCCTGCCAAAAAGGCGATCGCGGCTGCCAACGCACCCCATTTCCAAATGTCGCCGAGACCGCCCGAGCTTGATTCCGCCTCTTCATCTACCGGGCGGGGGACGATCGCCCCTTCAGCAGGTAAGGATGAGACCTCGTCAGGGGGCGGAGTCGGACGCAGTGGCAGCGTCGGGGACACCTCGGTGCTGGGTTTCCCTTCAATTTCAAAGGAGGGGGTCGGCGGTGGTGGTGGCGGCATTGGCGTGATCGGCTGATCGGTCAGGGTTGGGCTCGGATTCTCACCTGCTGACCTGGGCGGCACCACGGCCATGGCGGGGGCTGCCGCTTGAGCATTCTCGGTGGGCGACAAATTGGCCAAACTTTCGGCGGGGACCACCATCATGAACTTTTGGGCCGGCGATACCACCGCCACCGGGTTTTGGGCGGGACGGCAGTGATGCTCACACAACTCGGGCACGCGATCGCTCAAATAAGCCCCCAACTGCGACGCCGTGACACAGCCGTGATATCGCATTCCCTCCAGCAGCGCTTTGGTAAACAGCCCGTGGCGGACGTACATCGTTTCATGGGAAAACTGATCAGGCTGGCAGGACAACAAGGTGGTAATGCCGTAATCCTTAGCGAGGGTGAGGGTTTGCGCCCCCATCTCGCGCAGGCCCACTGCGCCCTGACTCCGATTCATATCGATGGCGACGACAATTTGATCGGTCTTTGCCGTTTTGAGCTGGTCAAAAATGCTGGAAAGCGCGATCGCTGTTTCGGATAAGCTCGTCGGCTCGGAATCCAGGGTCATCCAGTAATCCTGGCCGGCCTCAGTCAGACCACACCCACTGAAAAAGACCCAGAGCAAATCCCCCGGTTGGACGTGATCGCGACACAACGTTTCCAGCTGGTGCTCAATCTCTTGCTTGAGAGGCAGGTAAGCATGCGGCTCAATTGACGCCGACATGTCGGTGAGCAGCGTGCAGTGGTTAACCGGCACCCCCAACTCATCCACGAAAAAATTACGAAGCCCCACAGCATCTGATTGCGCATACATCAAGGGTTGAAGCGCTTTGTATTGATTAATGCCGATGAGGAGAGCCCACTGATTTGCCATGAATTGCCCTTCACCTGTACTCGTCACTGACCATAATGCTGCCCAAGAATGGCAGCGATCGCCGACCCGACCTGTCTCCGCTCAGTCATGACAGATTTTGCGAAGACGATCTGAAATGATGCCCATTCTAGCGACCAGACTCATTTTCGGAACTGCTACTGCTACTGGACAGTCATAAGTTTGCATCGTGTTTGCTAAAGAGGCCAGGTTGTTGTCATCGGCGTTTGGGAGATTGGGCTTTTAGCTGCCAGTAATTTAGGGAGAAGTAGAGCCTGTCTGCTTTCCCCTAAATTACTCTGCC
>Ga0076930_100814_pt1 | contig 22987 bp, 18 predicted proteins | sample HotLakConsoUCCRE_FD_71149 | JGI IMG/M metagenome (GOLD analysis project Ga0076930, IMG submission 71149) | Hypersaline microbial mat communities from Hot Lake, Washington, USA - Hot Lake Consortium UCC-RE (version 3) (version 3) ...
GTGGGCCCCATGATCGTCCGGGCCACCATGGACCGGAGCGTGGACAACCTGGACCGGGTCCCCACCATCCTCCGGACCCGGACCGCACGGAACGCCCTGAATGTGAACCTCCCCCTGGCGTCCCTCCCCGGGGTGGCGGGGCGGCGGGCCGCCCCCGTCCTCCCCAGCGTGACCTACCAGTTCAACCAGACCCACCAGTTGGGGGAGACCCTCCCGGTGGACGGGGGCTTCGATCCCACCCACGTCCCCGACCAGATGAACGACGTCCACAACCTCTCGCTGGCCTGGCAGACCCGCCGGGTCCGCCTGGGACTGCGGGGGGGCTATTCCCTCCAGGACAACCGGCAGCCCGGCCGGGAGGGGGACGACTTCCGGAACGTCACCACCGCCGTGGCGCTGGGGGTGTCTCCGACCACGTGGCTGGACCTGGGTGCCGACCTCTCCCTGGAGGAGGCCACCAACGAAGGGCAGGCGCGCACCGACCGGACCACCGGCCTGAACCTCTCCCTCACCGCCCGCCCCGGGTGGGATACCGGGCTCCGGATCTCCTTTGCCCCGAACCGGGTTCGCGACGCCGAAGGGCTCAGGGAGCGGAGCACGGACAACCTCTCCGCCGAGCTCTCGAAGCGCTTCCGGCTGGGGGGGGGCGGCTCCCCGGGATCCGGGAGCGCCTTCCTCCGCTTCGACCGGCGCACCAGCGCGCAGGTGGATCTCCCCCTGGGGGTGGACGACGCCACCCGGGTGTGGAATCTCACCAGCGGCCTCACCCTGAGCCTCTTCTGATGCGGGATACCACGATGACCCCTCGCCGCAGGACGACCCTGGTCCTCTCCGCGCTCCTGGCCCTCCTCCCCCCTGCTGCTGCAGCGCAGATCTCGGTGAACCCCACCGGGGTGAACGTGAACAGCTTCGCCGAGACGGTGGTGTTCCTCACCTTCGGGGGGCTCCAGGGGCATGTCCCGGTGGAGGCGGTGTGGTGCGGGGAGGTGGAGGATGCCTTCCCGGACGTGGGGGTCCGCTGCGTTCCCTCCACCGTCCTGGGATCGCTCCCCTCCGGCTTCGACCTGTCGCTGGCCAGCGGCACGAATGCCCTCTCCGACATCATGACCATCCCCGCCTCGGTCTCCCGCAGGGCCTACGAGCGGGCGCTCCAGGGGGGGCGGTCGGAGTTCTTCTACGTCCGGCGGTTCCGGAGCCCGGTGGGAGGCCCCGACATCTTCGTGGCGGTGACCTGCCGGCTGGCCGGCGGGGGGGCCCGGGTCCCCTTCGCCCTGCTGGACGTGCGCCCCTCCTTCGAGGTCGACACGCCGGTTCTCACCGTGCCCGGGGGAACGACCCCACCCCCCTTCTCCGCCGGGATCCGCTACAACGGCTCCGGGCTCCTCACGGGGCGGTGGGAGGTGGTCCTTCCGGGGGACGAGGCCCCCACGGCCCAGGACCTCCTCCCGGAGGCCTCCCTTCCGGTGGAGCTCCGGAACCAGCAGCGGCGCTACCAGGAGGTGGGGCGGTTCTCGGTGTTCCTCCCCCCCTTGGCGGAGGAGTACGTCCTTCCGGGCCCCGATCCGGCCCGGCTCCCCACGCTGGTCCCCGGGAGCTACCAGCTCCTGCTCCGGGTGGAGGCCACGGCGGACAAGGAGGGGGATACCAACCTGGCGGCGGTGGGGGCGGGGACGGGGGTGGTCCACACCGGCGGTCTGGCTCCCTTCGCCATCCCCCCCCTCCGCTACTACGTGGCGAACGCCCCGGTCCGGGCCGGAACCGAGGGGAGGGGAATGCTCCGCTCCCTGGCCCCTGAACCGGAGGCGGACCTCCCGGACGATGCCCCGGTGGTGCTTCGCTGGGCCGGGGTGAGCGGGGCGGCGGCCTACCGGGTGGAGGTCACCGATGCCCTGGGGAGCCCCGTGGCCCGGGCGCTGCTTGGCCCGGGGAGCGGGGAGTACGAGCTCCCCTCCTGGATCCTGGAGACCCGGGGGTCCCTCCGGTGGCGCATCGTGACCCTGAACGGAAGTGGGCGGGTGACGGGGGCGACCCCCTGGTCCACCTTCCGCCTGGTCCCCCGGTCCTGATCCCTTTTCGCCCCTCCTTCCGATAGACCGGATGAGGCCCCCGTCCCCCCGACGGGATTCCGCTCCATCCGCACCGGAAGGCTCCCATGATCTCCTCATTCCGATTCCGCATCGCCGCAGGGGCGGCCCGCATTGCGGCGGGGGCGACCCGCCTCCCGGCCCTGTCCGGTGTGGCCCGGCGGGCCCCCCTGCTCTCCACGGTCCTGGCCCTGGTCCTCGGGGCGCTGGCTGCCCCCACCGGCGTCGCCGCCCAGGACTGCGAGATCCGCTACCGGGCGGGCGGCTCCAACAACTGGGTGTTCATCCCCCGGAACGCAGGGCAGGTCTGGACGGGCACGGTGAACAACCTCCAGGAGATCCAGAACGTGGGGCGGAACGACTTCACGGTCCGCACCAGCGGGATCGGTGGAGCCATCGCCAACAACCGGCTCATCGCAAACGTGGGGGGAGGCACCATCGTCCTCCCCCCGGCGGTGTTCACGGGGTTGCAGCTCACCCGGATCACCTGCCACACGTACGCCACCGTCTATGACGCCGGCGACTACCTGACCCAGTTCGGGACCTCGGCGGCCCAGTTGGTGGCCGACGCCATGGTGGTGGCCGGTGATGCGGTGGAGGACGCCCAGGAGGATGCGGCAGCGGCGTTCAACCAGGGGGTGCAGCAGCTCCGCAACCAGGCCAACACCATCTACAACAACACCGCCCAGGGCTGGCAGGCCTTCCAGGACAGCGTGGCATCGGCGGGGGGCCAGTTCCCGGCGGCCTTCGCCCAGGCCTTCCCCGAACTGCAGCTCGCCATCGACGCCACGGCGGACTACACCTACGGCCTTCCGGCCTCCACCACGGCGCTCTGGACCTCCCATGCCCAGGGGGTGCAGCAGGCGCTGGCGGAGCTGGACCAGTCGCTGGGGGTGAGCCAGACCGTGAACGAGATCGTGTCCATCGACCCGGCCATGGCGTTTCCGGAGCTGACGGCCCTCCAGAACACCCGGTGCGAGCTCAATCCCCGGCCCCTGGAGCGCCTGGCGGAGCGGGAGGCGCAGTTGGAGCGGATGCTGATGGAGCTGGGTGCGGCGGCGGCGGCCCTCTGGCCCGCCGAGATCGCGGATCCCTTCTTCCGGGACCTCTGGGCCATCGCGGTGCGGATGGCGGAGGGGCCCTGCCAGGCGGATATGGCGGCGCTGGCCCGCTCCCTCCAGCAGGACCGGGCCGCCATGCTGGCCTTCCTGCGGAACGCGGACCGGGCCCTGCGGGGGGTGGATGTCCGGGCGCTGGCCCGGGGACAGGAGGAGTTCGGCCAGGGGATCGTCGCCCTGACGAACAGCACCGGCCGGATGATGCAGCTCCTCCTGGACCAGGATCAGTTGGAGCAGGCGGTGGAGTTCCGGGCGGTGGAGGTGCGCCAGGCGGAGGATCGGCTGGTGGGGACCCGTCCGGAGAGCGGTCCGGCGGGGATCCGGTGGTTGAGCCCCGACTACTGGGAGCGCCGGGCCCGGCAGGGGGACCCCGACGCCCTGGAGGCCGACGCCCAGGCGCTGGTGACCGCCACGGAGCGGTACGAGGCGGCGGTCCGGGCCCGGAATGACGGGTGGGATCGGGTGACCCAGGGGTGGGCGCAGTGGACCCGGGATGCGGCGGCCCTCACCGGGCTGGTGCCCCGGCTCAGGATCAGCGTGCGGGGGGTGGACGAACTGCTGGCAGCCCTGTCCAATCCGCCAGTGCCCAGCACGCCGGCCACGGCCCTCCGGGAGGCGCTGGACTGCGTGTCCGAGGGGCTCCGGCGCCTCCGGGCGGAGGCCCTGGAGCTGTCACGGATCTCGGCTCGCCTCCTGGGGGCGCTGGTGGAGGCCTTCGAGATGCCGCAGCTCCCCCCGGAGCTGGCCCAGCAACTGGAGCGGACCCTGCAGGCCCACCAGGCGGCGATGGGGGCGAACCGGGCGGTGCTGCAGTCCATGCAGAGCCTGGCCCGGGGGATCGCCTCGGTGAACGGCGAGGTGGTGGGGCTGGTGGGGGATCTGGCTTCGGATCCCGCCGCCTCCAACTACCTCACCCGGGTGGATGCCTCCCTCCAGGACGTCCGGGAGGGCGCGGAGGAGCTGGTGAACCGCCGGACGCAACTGGACAGGAACTGGTCCCGGGCGATGGATCTGAATGCGGAACGGGATCGCCAGGTGATGGCCCTTGTGGATCTCATGGTCCCCCATGAGGCCGCCCGCGGGGCGCTGGTCGGGATGATCGACGAACTGCGGCAGGACGTGCAGGCCGTGCAGGCCGGGGTCCAGTCGGCGCTGGCCTGTGCGGGGACCCTGGGCCAGGCCACCACCGTTGCCCTTTCTGCCCATCCCGCCCGGCTGAGCGCCTATGTGACCCAGGTGGGGACCATTGTGGCGGAGGCCGCCGGTGCACTGGTGCCGCCGGAGGTGCGGGTGGCGCTGGACGATGCCCTGACGGCGGCGGCGGCGCTGGTGTCGGCGTACCAGTCCGTGGCGGCCTCGGCGGCGGTGGTGGGCGGGCGGGCCCAGACCTTTGCCACGGCCCACGCGGCCCTCATGGCGGCCATCGCCAGCCAGAATATGACCATCCTCCCCGAACGGGTCACGACTGCCCGGACCGCCGCCATGGCCCTTTGGGAGGAATCGAACCTCCTCCTCCAGGCCCGGGGCCAGCTCAACGGTCCCCAGAACACCTTCGTGGCGCGGCTGGCCTCCCTTCAGGTGGCCATGACCAATGCCGGACTCCAGGCCGCCTGGAACGGAGCCGGGATCGCCTACAACGTCCTGGACCTGGACCTGATCTCGGATGAGCATGACAAGGCCCAGTTCGTGGCCGAGCGGTGGGCCAATGCGGCGGTGGCCATGCCCACCCGGATGGCCGCCCTGGTGGGGATCGACCAGAACCTGGTGAACACCGTGAACGGCATGCTCCAGAACATGCAGGACCGGCTGGGCCAGATGAACCAGTGCCTGTCCCAGGGGCAGGCGGCCCGCACGGCGCTCCTGGCGTCGTCGCTCCACAACCAGGCTGTGGCCTCCGCCACCCAGGGGCTCCAGACCGAGGCCCAGGGGGTGATCAGCGATCTCAACTCGCTGCTGAACCCCACACAGACCCTCATGGGGCAGTTGGCCACCATCTTCAACCGGGCAGCCTCCCTCTCCGACCGGGTCAGCGGGATCGGGTCCCAGGCGGTGTCCGACTTCAATACCGTGGCATCCACCTCCATCAGCGGGGTGAACAGCGCAGCCATCTGCCTCCAGAGCGGCTACAACAACGTGAACGCCAACGCCATGCAGGTGCAGTCCATGCTCTACCCCACCAACTGACCAGGGAAGATGGAGCAGGGCCCAGGGGGGGTGGGGAGCGAGGTCCGCTCCCCCCCCCTGGGCGCTTCGTCACCGGCTCCCCCCCGGCCCCCACCCTTGCCTCCCCCTCCCCCCCTTGTAGACCATAGGACATCAAGACACCCCAACGTCTGCCACTCCCCATCTCCCGGAGACGCGCCATGGTCCAGCAGACAACGCCCTACGGAATCTCCATCTCCACCCCCCTCCCCCACCCCGAAGCCGTCGCCCGTGTAAAGGAGGAGTTGGCGAAGGAGGGGTTCGGTGTCCTCTCCGAGATCGACATCTCCGCGACGCTGAAGAAGAAGCTGGACGTGGATCTCCCCAGCCATGTGATCCTTGGCGCATGCAATCCCCCCCTGGCCCATCAGGCCCTCCTGGCGGAGCCTGAGATCGGTCTCCTTCTCCCCTGCAATGTGGTGGTGCGGGAGGAGGGCGAAGGCTGCATCGTCTCCGCCATGGATCCGGTGGAGGCCCTCTCCCTGGCGGAGAACGAGGGGCTGGCATCGGTGGCCGGCGATGTGCGGGCCCGTATGGCCCGGGTTCTGGAGGCGGTGGAGGGCGGTTGATGATCCCGCAGTCCGTCCAGGACAGCATCGTCGCCCCGGGCTTCGCCCTGGCCGACCGCCTCACCCTTCCCCCGGCGCTCCTCTTCCTGGAGCGGACCTTCCTGGGGAACACCCTTCTCCAGTGGGTCCTGGCTGTGGGGATCTTCCTCCTGGTCCTCCCGGTGGTCCGGCTGCTGGTGCGCTTCCTGGCGCGGCGGTTGCGGTCCGTGGCGGGACGCACCCGCACCGAGCTGGACGATCTGGCGGCGGACCTCCTGGAGGGGACAAAGCTCTGGGTCTTCGTCGTGGTGGCACTCTGGGCCGGCTCCCTGGTCCTGCTGGGGCCCTGGAACCCCCGGGCCGCCACCATCGCCCGGCTGGGGATCCTGCTGCAGGTGGGCTTCTGGCTGGCGGATATTCTCCGCTGGTACCTGGAGCGCTACCGGGCGGAGCGGGTGGCCGCCGACGACCCGGGGGCCGCCACCGCCATCGGTGCCATGTCCTTTCTGGGGCGGGTGGCCCTCTGGTCGGTGGTGCTCCTCACGGCGCTGGCCATGCTGGGCTTCGAGATCGCCCCGGCCGTGGCGGGGCTGGGGGTGGGGGGGATCGCGGTGGCGCTGGCGGTCCAGAACATCCTGGGGGACCTGTTCGCCTCCCTCTCCATCGTCTTCGATCAGCCCTTCGTCATCGGCGACTTCATCATCGTCGGAGACATGCCCGGCACGGTGGAGTATGTGGGGCTCAAGACCACCCGGGTCCGGGCGCTCTCGGGGGAGCAGCTCATCTTCTCCAACTCCGACCTGCTGAACTCCCGGATCCGGAACTTCAAGCGGATGGACGAGCGGCGGGTGGTGTTCAGGTTCGGGGTGCAGTACGACACCGGCCACGCAAAGCTGAACCAGATTCCGGGGATCGTCCGGGAGATCATCGAGGGAACGGAACAGGTACGCTTCGACCGGGCGCACTTCGCCTCGTTCGGTGACTCCTCGCTGGACTTCGAGGTGGTGTACTACATGCTGGTGCCGGACTACACCGCCTACATGGATGCCCAGCAGGCCATCAACCTGGAGCTGTACCGGCGGATGGAAGAGCTGGAGGTGGAGTTCGCCTTCCCCACCCGGACGCTGCATGTGAATCTGGACGGGGCGGCCGCCGAAGTCCGGACCCGCCTCGTGGGGGCGGCGTCCCCGGGTCAGGAGGCTTGAGTTCCGAGGGGATCCGGCGACCCGGGATCCGGCGGGGTCACCACCACAGGATGGGGGCAGGGACCCGGTTCCCCGCTGCCATCCACTCCACATACCGTCGGGTGTAGGCGCGGATCTGCCCCAGGCGGGGAACCACCTCGATGCGATGGAGGGACGAGGTGGGGATCATGGCGAGGTGGTCGGCGCCCCCTGAGAGGGGCATCTCGTCGAGGTAGACCCGGACGGGCCCGAATCCGCCCCGCTGCCAGATGCAGCCGTAGGGCGAGAGATCGGAGGGGCAGACCGAAACCGGGACCCCCGCCCGGGAGAGGGAGACAAGGGGGTCCGACGAAGGGGCCTCGGCCAGACTCCGGGCGTCGAAGGTCAGGACCCGGAAGGGGATCGAGCGCATCCGGGACTCCAGCCGCCCCTCGGCCCGGGCCAGCCGGTCCACCGTCACCGTCACACCGTCCACCACCACCGGGAGGGGGGACAGCTCCAGGATGGGTGGAAGCCCTGGACGGGCGTGGGCGTCGAAGCTGGCCCCCTCGTAGCCGAATCGCTCCACCCCCACCACCAGGGGGCCCTCCGGCACGGGACCCAGGGTGAAGACCCCATCCTCTCCCGTCAGCGTCACCAGCCCGAACCCGGGCGCGGTGACGAAGGCCGCCGCCAGCGCCGCTCCGGTGGTCTGATCGATAACCCGCCCCACCAGGGTGACACCGTCCGCGTCACGAGCCTGGCCCCGGGCGGCTCCGGGATGGACCGCCGTAGCCAGAAGGAGGAGGAAGGCCAGGCGGGTGATCAGGGGCCGCCGGTGGACCCCGCCCCGGGGGATGCCGGGGGGAGGCGCCGCCCCCATCCCCCTACAGTCCCAGCGAAGCCCGGATGAGCGGCGCGATCCGGTCGGGGGTCCAGGGGGGATCGAAGGTGAGCTGCACGTCGGCCTCCTCCACCCCCTCCACGGCCAGGATGGCGTTCTTCGCATCCTCCACGATCTGCCCGGCCACGGGGCACATGGGGGACGTCAGGGAGATCCGGCTGGTGACCTTCTTCCCGTCCTCCACCTCGATATCGTAGACGAGCCCCAGGACCACCAGGTCCAGATTCAGCTCGGGGTCCTTCACGGTGCGAAGCGCCTTCCGCACATCCTTCTCGGTCACCGCCATGCGGTGTCTCCTCGGTTGGTTGGGACCAGCGGGTGGGGTTCATGCCCCACAGGGTGGTGCGGCCGTGGCCTCCGCAATCTACTCGTTGGCGGGTGCAGCCTCCACCACGAACCGGCGCTCGGTGGTGATGGGGGAGCGTCCCGAGAGCTGCACCTCCAGCGAGAGGACGTACTCCCCGGGCTCCAGCGTCTCGGGCAGGGTCAGGTTCACGGAGCGGAACGCCCGCCCCAGGATCCCGCCCCCGGGGGCCGTCTCCTCGAAGCCCAGCGTGATGGGCGCCTCCGGCTGCACGATCCGGAGGAACTCCCCGGCCCGCTGCAGCAGCCCCCCCTCGCCCCGGTCCAGCCCCAGGGTCAGCGCCACCGGCTCCTCGGGGCGTAGACCGTAGATCTCCCACGCCACCGCCACCGTCTCGCCGGGAAACAGGCGGGTGCCGGGGCGGACCCGGGGGAGCGCCTCGTCCAGCGAGCCCGCCAGCTCCGCATCCGGGGCCTCCGCCGTGAGGATCACCAGGTCGGATACGGTGGGGATGTCCGGCAGGATGGAGCGCTGCGCCACCCCCTGACGGGCCCGCCACATCTTCGACTCCTCCTGGTCCCATGCCTCCATGCTCAGGAGATAGCGCCCGTTGGGGAGCATCACCTGGTACGCCCCCAGGGTGCCGGTGCCGTCCAGGATCTCCCGGGGCTCCCCGTCCTCCTCCCCCTCACCCCCCAGGGGGACCGCGAAGAAGGCAAACGGGGCGGTGGTGGAGCCCCGTGGATCGGCCTCCTCCTCCGGTCCACTATCCGGGGCCTCCACCCCGAAGCCCGAGACCGATCCGAAGGGGTCGGAGCGCTCCGGGGTACGCCGCTCCCCCACGATGATCCCCCGGTCCCGGCGGCGGGACACGGTGGCAGGGCGGCGGGGGCCCGCCTCCGCAGCGGGGGCGAAGGCCGTCACCACCAGGAGGGAATCCCCCCTCCGGAAGCGGGCCACCTGGCTCTCCAGGGGAATCACCGTCCGGGCGTAGGGAGCCCGATACGACGACCGCGGAACCCACGCCTCCGGGAACCAGACCCCGGTGGGAATGGTGGAAGGGTCATCCAGCCACGCTCCGTCCGGAAGGTACTCCACTCCTCCGGGGACCTGACGCCCGATGACGCTCCGGCCGTCCTGGAGTCCGGAGGGCATGCTGGTGCTCCGGGCCCGCTCCCAGCCGATCTCCTGGCCGTAGCGGATCAGCAGCTCCTCCAGATCCGCATCCCAGGGGATGTCGTAGGGATTGTTCCCGGTCTCCCGGATCTTCCTCACCACGAAGCGGGCGTACTGCTCCACCTGGCGATCGTTTCCGGGAACCATGTAGAGGGGGTCGGCCATGAGCCACACCCGGCGCTCCAGCCGCTCCCGCTCGTCATCGGAGGCCGCTTCCATGAGGCTCCGCCCGTCGCCGTCCAGGAGGAAGCGGGCGGCGGTCCAGCGGCGGGCCTCCGCCACCGGCATGGCCCGGAGCGCCCCCCGGAAGACGGTGGTGGCCTCATCGGTCTTCCCCTGCCGGTGCAGGATCAGTCCCAGCAGTGCGGAGCACCACCATGCGTCGTCCGGAGCCAGGTTGCAGCTCCTGGCCAGCGACTCCGCCTGGGCCATGGCCCCCGACTCCAACTGGTAGAGGATCCGGTGCCCCAGGATCCACCCGTCGCCGGGGATCTGATTGGCAATCTCCCCCAGCTCCGTCAGCAACTGGCTCCGGGCCAGCGCCACCGGGGGCGGCTCCGGCGGCGCCCCGGCTTCCTCCCCCCGGTCGTGGCGCATGCACATCCGCCCCACCCGCAGGTCGCAGCTTCCATCCCAGACCCGGATGGGGGCCGGCATGGACCGCTCCCGGAATGACTCGTACGCCGACTGGAGTTCCTCCACCTCGGCCCGGAGGGCGGTGGAGTCCACCACGGGGGGTGGCGGGGGAGGGGGTGGAGCCTGCCCTGTCACGCCCTGCGGAGCCACGGCCAGCAGGAGGGTGGTGAGCGCTCCGAGGGTGGACAGCAGGCGCACCGGATACACGGAGGCCGGGCCAGGGGAGGGGAAGAAGATCATGGTGCAAACGTCCAGGCGGGGGGGAAGCCCTTCATTGAAGGTTCATACACAGCGGCCACGCCCCGGGTCCCGCCCCGCCCCGGGGGCGGGGCGGGGCGGGGGCCTTCGTCCCTCCACCGCTGCCGGCCCCTTCCCCCCGCACTCCGCTCATCCTCCCAGGTAGCGCTCCGCGATCACCTTCCGGTGGTGCGCCTCATGCCCTGCCGTGATCCAGAGGATGGCCCGCACCGTCACCGGATGCCCGGAGGCCACCCCCCGGCGGAGGACCGCCTCTTCGGTGAACCCCCGGGCCAGGGCGATGGTCGCCCGGCGCACCAGGGAGAACTCCTCCGCAAGCTCCGCCAGCGGCCGGCTCCCGGCGTTGGAGTTGTGGGCCCAGACCCCCTCATCGAAGGAGGGAAGGGGCCCCTCGTCTCCCCGGGCGAAGGTCAGGGCCCGGGTGGAGAAGACCCGCTCCGCGTCCACGATGTGCCCCACCGCCTCCCGGATGGACCACTTCCCCGGGGCATAGCGGTACTCCTCCCGGTCCGCCGGGACCGACGCCAGGAGGGATGTCATCTGGTGCAGGCCGCTCTCCAGCGCCGACAGGGCGTCCTCCTCCTGGAGCGCTCCCACGTAGGGGGCGTAGAAGGGGGCGAATTCATCCGATGCAGGGCGTGTGATCACAGGGCGCGAAGCTCCTCGATGCCGGGGGGGGGATGGGTCGGGAAGTCACAGGGGGCCGGGAGTTCAAGGGCTCTCCGCCACCATGTGGAGATACAGATGGAAGGGATCGGCCACCTTCACCAGTCCCAGGAAGGCGGAGTAGGGCTCGATCCCGAAGTCGGTGAAGCGGAAGACTCCGGTGGCCTCCACCGTCAGGACGCCCCCCTCCCACTCGTGCCGGGCGGCCACCCGCTGCACCGCCGCCGTCCCCGCCACGGTCAGCTCCACCCGGGCCAGCCAGGGGAAGAGATCCGGGGAGGGGAGGGAGCTGTCCACCAGCGCCGAACCCTGCCGCCGCTCCATCCCCAGCAGTCGGGCGGTGATCAAGGGATGGCCGGCGGCGTCCAGCTGGTCCTCGCTCCGCATCTCGTTCCGGATCTTCTCCCGGTCTCCCTCCGAGGGGGTCCCCGGGGGGTCGGGAAGGATTCCCAGCTCCACGATCCGTGGGGCCAGCCGGTCGGACCGCGCCGGGTCGTCCACCACCAGCCCCTCCACGGGCACCGACGCCTGGAAGGTGGTGGCCTCCGGTGCCATGGGATCGAATCGCAGGGTCAGGGAGGGGTCGGTGGCCAGAACCAGGTGGTTGTGGGCCAGGCGGGCCGCCGCCCCGTCCCGGAGGGTGATCACCGCCAGGACGGTTTCGTCGGGGCGGGGAGATAGCTCCAGGGCCTGGGCCGCAAGGGGAGCGGCGGTCGGGCCGGAGAGGGCCAGGACTCCGGTGAGCACGGACAGGAGAAGGGTGGACCGTGGTCGAGGGGGGAGTGGCGTGGGGATCATCGTGGGGGACCCGTCTGGAGGAGCGATGCCTCGTGGAACCGCGGAGCGGCGGAACCGTTCCACAGCCGGGGCGCCGAAGGGTCCGCCGTCTCCTCCCGGAACGCCGGCCCCCACCCCCGGTCCCGGAACGCCGGCCTCACCCCCGGTCCCGGTTCGCCGCCACCACCTCCAGGATCCGGTCGTGGCGGGCGAAGACCACCAGCGTGTCCCCCGCCTCCACCGTGAGTTCCCGGGAGGGCTGCACCCCCACCTCCTCCCCCCGCTGGTGGAGCACCACATCCATGCCGCCCTGGGTCTGGAGCTCCCCGATGGAGCGCCCCGTCAGCGATGAGCGGCGACCCACGGTCATCCGCACCATGGAGTACTCCTCACCATTCACCATCAGCCCCTGGGTGATCTCGATCCCCACCGCCGCCCCGGCGAAGGCCGGCGCCGAGAGGTCCGACGAGCTCAGCACCTGGTCCACCTTCAGGAATCGCTGGAGCTGCCCGGCAAAGCGGCGGTCCCACATCCGCGCCACGATCCGCACCTCCGGCGCCCGGTCCCGGGCCTTCAGGATCGCCTCCATGTTGCCGTGGTCGTTGCCGGTGCAGGCCACAAAGGCCTCCGCCCGGGAGAGCCCCGCCTTCTCCAGCGTCGACGCCACCCGGCCATCCTCCCGGATGAGGGGGACGTGCAGTCGCTCCAGCTCCTCGTCCACCCCCAGGTCGGGGTCGGTGTCGATGGCCACCACCTCGTAGCCCAGCCCCACCAGCTCCCGGATGACCCGGAGCCCCACATGTCCGGCTCCCATGACGATGATGTGGTCCTTCATGGTGGAGGCCACGGCCGCTCCCCAGGCGTCACGACGCCCTCTGCGGTGGAAGAACAGGTGCATGAAGTCGGCAGAGCCCAACCCCACCAGAAAGATGAATACGGGAGGCATGGCGTACCAGAACGCCACCAGGAACCACTCCGGGGGCACATCGTGGGGCGACTCCAGCACCATCAACTGGAGGATGATGTACGGTCGGTCGATGAGGGGGATGATCTCCCCCCGGGCCGAGAAGTACAGCTCCCCGTAGAAGAACCCCCCCACCAGCGTCACCAGGAGGAAGCCCAGGATGGGAGTCCTGAACTCCCGGAATAGGGCCTGCGTGTCCCTCCAGGCCGCCCGCGTCTTCCTGAGGAGGACGGATCGAGGGCGCCTGGGTGAGGGTCTGGCCAGGCGTGTGACAGTGCGGGCATGGGTCATGGCGGGGAAGCATAGAGGGGGGGCGGGGAGGCGGCCAGAGGCCGGGCCACTTGCCCGCCGGGGCCGGGATCCTTCTTGTTGCAGGTGTTCGATCGTCGGCGTGAAGGCCCCACCGGGCCACGCCCCCCCCAGGAGGAACACCGGATCCATGAAGGCACTCCACCGCAGCGTCCGCATTGCAGGAACTCCCGGACCATCCCGCCGGGTCGCGTCCCGGGCCCGCCGGGCCCCCTGGGCCGCGCTGCTACCCCTCCTCCTCCCCCTGGGGGCCGCCGCTCAGTCCGCCCCCTACTATCCCCCCTCCGGGGAGTGGGAGCGCCGCACCCCGGCCCAGGTGGGGATGGATGCCACTGCGCTGGCGGAGGCCATCCGGACCCTGCAGGCGGGGGAGAACCCCCAGCCCCGGGATCTCTCGGTGTCCCACTGGCTGAGCTGGGGTCGGGAGCCCATGGACGCCCCCCTGGGACCCTTCACCATGCGGGGGGATGTCAGCGGCTTCGTCATCAAGGACGGGTACATCGTGGCGGAGTGGGGGGACACGAAGGCGGTGGAGATGACCTTCTCCATCACCAAGAGCTTCCTCTCCTCCACGGTGGGGCTCATCTGGGACCGGGGGTACATCCCCGACCTCCACGCCCCGGTGGGGGAGCAGGTGCGCACCGGCGACTTCGACTCCCCCCACAACCGCAAGATCACCTGGGATCACCTCCTCCGTCAGACCAGCGATTGGGAGGGGGAGCTGTGGGGAAAGCCCGACTGGGTGGACCGTCCCGGCCAGAACCTGGCGGAGCACATGAACCGGGAGCGGGACGAGCCGGGGACGGTCTACAAGTACAACGATGTCCGGGTGAACCTGCTGGCCTGGGCGGCGCTGAACGTCTACCGACGGCCCCTCCCCGACCTCCTGCGGGACGAGATCATGGAGCCCATCGGGGCCTCTCCCACCTGGCGTTGGCACGGATACGAAACGTCGTGGGTGGAGCTGGATGGGCAGCGGATGCAGTCCATGAGCGGCGGGGGGCACTGGGGGGGTGGGATGTTCATCTCCGCCGAGGATCTGGCCCGCTACGGGTACCTCACCCTCCGGCAGGGGAAGTGGGGAGACCGGCAGCTCATCTCCCGGGAGTGGATGGCCCTGGCCGAGACCCCCGGGACGGTGAACCAGGACTACGGGTTCATGAACTTCTTCCTGAACACCTCCGGGTCCATCCCCGGTGCCCCCACCACCGCCTACACCCACCGGGGGGCCGGCAACAACATCATCTACGTGGACCGGGAGAACGACCTGGTGCTGGTGATGCGCTGGGTGCAGGGCGGCGCCGTGAACCCCTTCATCACGGCGGTCCTGGAGAGCATGGAGCGGTAGGGGAAGGCCCGGGGGCGGGGGGGCGGGCCCCCTCCGCCCCCTCGCACTACCGCCCCGCCGCCGCCAGGAAGGCGCTGAAGAGCCGCCGGGTGGGAGGGTCCGAGGGCTCCATGGACTCCGGGTGCCACTGCACCCCCACATAGAAGGGGTGGTCGGGGTCCTCTGCGGCCTCCAGGGTTCCGTCATGGGCCCAGGCGGTGCGGGCGAGTCCGTCTCCCAGGCGACGGATCCCCTGGTGGTGCATGGAGTTCACCGGCGCCAGATCCATCTGCCAGATCTCCCGGATCAGGCTCCGCCCCAGGAGCTCGATCTCGTGGGCCAGGTGGTCCCGCTCCCACCCCTCGTTGGGGAAGTAGTCGTGCTTCATGGTGTCCGGCACCTGGCTGGGAAGATCCTGCCAGAGATCCCCGCCGGCCCCGACACTCATCACCTGGAGCCCCCGGCAGATCCCCAGGGTGGCCACCCCGTCCTCACGGGCCCACTGGGCCACCTGCAACTCCACCCCATCCCGGGGGGGATCGATCCGCCCCAGCTTCTCGTGGGGGCCCTCCCCGTACCGGGCCGGGTCCATGTCCACACCGCCGGGGATCAGGATCCCGTCCAGCGACTCGTAGATCCCCCGGAGGGTGTCCAGGTCGTCGTAGTAGAGGGGGATCATCACCGGAAGTCCGCCGGAGTGCACCACGGCGTCGAAGTACTTCCGGTTCATCACCCACGACTGGGGGAGCCCCTCGGGGATCCCGTCCATGGACTGGAGCGTCTGCGTGGTGATCCCGATGAGGGGACGCCTCCGTCCGTTCGAACCGTTCCTCACTCCCTCACTCCTTCCTCGGTTTCCGCAATGAGTTGGGCCACCACGGCCTTCAGGTCGCCGGTCTCGGCGAAGGTGGCCAGCTGCCGGTCGGCGGAGGATCCCTCCTCCAGGATCCGGAAGGCGTACTCCACCTCCTGGCGGCTTCCCAACTCGTCCAGCACATCGTCGATGAACCAGTTGATCAGTTCACGGATCAAGTCCCGTGCCGGAAGCTCCTCCTGCTTCCCGAAGTCGATGAGCTTCCCCCCCAGGCCGAAGCGCACCGCCCGCCACTTGTTCTCCTCGATCATATCGGAACCATACACCCGGAAGGTGATGTTGTCCCTGCGGAGCTTCCACAACTTGTAGACGATGGCCTGCAGGATCGCCGCCACGCAGACCGCCTCGTCCACCCGGGTGCAGACGTCGCAGATCCTGAACTCCAGCGTGGGATAGCTCCAGTTGGGGCGCACGTCCCACCAGATCTTCGAGGGGTTGGGGATGCACCCCGTCTTCACCAGCGTCTCCACCTGGTGCTCGTAGTCCGCCCAGGAGGAGTGGATCCGGGGGACACCGGTGCGGGGGAAGCTCCGGAAGATGATGCTCCGGTACGACTTGAGGCCGGTCTTGCGCCCCATCCAGAAGGGGGAGCTGGTGCTGAGACAGAGGATGTGGGGGAGGAAGTAGCGGGAGACGTTCAGGGCGTCGATGAGGAAGTCCCGGTCCTCGATTCCGATGTGCACGTGGGTGCCGAAGATCAGGAGCTGGTGCGCCAGGTCCTGCATGTCGTCCCGCACCCCCAGATACCGGTCCATGGGGGTGATCTCCTGCGTCTCCCACCGGGAGAAGGGGTGGGTCCCCGCCGCCACGATCCGGTACCCCTTCCGGTCCGCCAGCTCCATCACCGCCCCCCGGAGGCGGACCAGCTCGCTCCGGACCTCGGCCGGGGTCCGGCAGACCTGCGTCCCCACCTCCACCATGGACTGGTGCAGCTCCGGCTTCACCTCTCCCAGGAAGCGGTGGTCCTCCTCCAGGAGCTGGGTGATGTACGACTGGAGCTCCATGGTGGCCGGGTCGATGATCTGATATTCCTCTTCGACGCCCAGGGTGAGGGAGGGGGGCTTCATGCTGGGTTACTCTCCGTGTGGACTGGACCCACCTCCCCGGGGCGGGGATGTGGCAAAATGCCATCGAATCCTCGTGGGTTGCCATCTCCATAGGGGTGGGGTGCAGGGCACCGCCGTCCGGAAGGAGCCGGTCTCCCTAACGCTTCTCCACCATGAAGGTCGGCACGGTGGATCCACCCCCCGCCGTGACATTCAGGAGCGATGCGGTGGAGAGCCGTGTGAGGCTCCCCACCATGTGCGACCCCGACACCACGAAGGGTGCAGTGTCCTGCATCCGATCCGCAAACCGGACCCGGCTTCCATCCATGGAGGGGTAGGGCTCCGAGGGGATCCGTACCCGCTCCTGGGCGATGTAGGGCACCTCCAGCGCCTTCCGGATTCCGGCGCTCCACGTCTCGTCATCCACCTCCCACCCCAGGATGATCCCCACCCCGCCGTAGTCGTCGTTGGGCTTCAGGACCATCCACTCCCGGTGGTCGTGGAGGAAGCGCACCAGGTCCACCGGCTGCCCGTTGTACAGGGTGTTCCGCTCCTCCACCACCCGGGTCCAGGGGATGAAGGCTGCGATGGCCTCCCGCTGGGTGGCGCTGAAGAGGTGGTTGTTCCGCTCGTCGGAGAGGACGGCCAGGCTGGCCTTCTTGGCCAGGATCTTCCCCCGGGGACCGTTCACCATGCACACCGCCCGGTCCCGCACCGCCCGGAAGAGGTCGCACTCCAGCCCGCAGCGCTGCACCAGCTCCGTCAGGAGCACCCGCTTGTAGACCACGTCGATCCGCTCCCCCCCGCCCCAGAGCGCTCCATCCCGGTACTCCAGCTCCCTGGGATCGAGGATGCTGCAGGGGAAGCCATGGTCCTGGAAGTACCGCTGGAACAGGACGAACTCGGTGCGGGTGGGCACGTCGGGCCAGTCCACGATGGCGATCCGGGGGCGCACCCCCCGTCGTCCCACGAACTGGGTCCAGGCGTCCATGATGGCGTGGAGGCTCCCGTGGCGGCACGGGAGGGGATAGACCCGGTACTGCTTCTCGAACTCCCGCATGGGGGGGAGTCCGGCAAAGACTTCCAGCAGCTCGTCGTTGTAGGCCGCTCCTGCCGGGGTCTCGGCATTGAACTCGGTCAGCTTGAACTGCCCGGTGTCGTCGAAGACGAAGGCGTCCAGCCGGGACAGTGGGCTGGACTCCCGGTACCCTGGCTCCCAGTGGATGGACTCCTCCTCCCACGGGTCCAGGAGGAACTGGCTCCGGAGCTCCACATCCACCATGGCCGCCTCGTGGGCCCGGTTGAAGCCCCCCATGAGGACCCGGACCCAGCGGAGGAGCTGGTCCAGCTCCCTGGGACCGGTGAGCCTGGGGCGGAGCACGGTGCAGAGGGGGCGGTCCCCGAAGACCAACCCCTTCCGACGGAGCTGCTCGTCCATGAGCTCCGCCGTCTCGGCTCCCATGTCGTCGGTGAGCAGGTCATGCCAGAGCTGCACGGCCTCCTTCATGCGGGCTCCTGTCCCCCGTTGTCCCGATCACGGGCCTCCTTCCCCTCCTGCACCGCCTCCTTCACGTCCTGCGCCGCCTCCCGGGCGGCCTCCACCGCCGCAGCGGCCACCGTCCGGGCCCTGCCGGCTGCCTTCTTCACCGACTCGCCGGCCTCCGTGGCCGCCTTCCGTGTGGCGGCCCCGGCCTTCGTCCTCGCCTTCGCCGCTCCCTTCCGCACCTCATTCGCCGCAGCGCGGGCGGTGCTCCCCGCCTTCGCCTTCACGGCCTTCGATGCCTCGCCGGCGGCCTGCTCCACCTTCTTCCGGGTGGACGCGGCCTTCTTCCGGGTGGCGGCTGCGGTCCCCGCCGTCTTCTCCGCCACCTTCTTCCCCAGCGCCTTGCGGCCCGCCGTGAAGAGGGTGCTCCACTTCAGGTCGGTGAGCTGCCGCCGGGGGCGCTTCGCCAGGCGGATCGCCAGGGTGGCCATCCGGTCCACCACCCACTCGAAGTAGTGGGATCCCAGCGAGTTCACATCCATGTCCGGAGCCGGATTCATGAAGTCGATGGCGTATGGCACCCCATCCCGGATGGCGAACTCGATGGAGTTCATGTCGTAGCCCAGCGCCCGGCAGATGGTCTTCGACTGCTCGACGATGGTCTTCCCCAGCTCCGGGGTCAGATGGTCGTGCTCCAGGTGGTACTTCCGCTCCTTCGGGTCGTACTTGATGGGGAGGATCTCCTCCTGTCCGATGCAGATGCAGCGGACGAAGTGATCCCACTCGATGAACTCCTGCACGATCATCGTCAGGAGCCCGGAGTGGTTGTAGTGGTGGAGCAGGTCGTCCTTGCTGCGGCAGACGTAGACGTCCTTCCACCCCCCGCCGTGGGCATCCTTCAGGACGCAGGGGAGCCCCACGTACTCCAGCAGCCCGTCCCAGTCCAGGGGATAGGTGAGGTTCCGGAGGCTCTCCGCAGGGACGATACCCGGCACGTAGTCCCGGTTCGGCAGGGCCACGGTCTTCGGCGACGCGATCCCCATCCGGGTGATGAGGGAGGCCCCGAAGAACTTGTCGTCCGCCGTCCACATGAAGGGATTGTTCACCACCGGGATCCCCTCCACCACCGCCTTCTTGAGGTACGAACGGTAGTAGGGGACCTCGTGTGAGATCCGGTCGATGAGGACGTCGTAGGGGATGGCCTCGTCCTGGGTGGAGTAGCCGATCTCCACCAACTCCGCCGTCACCCCTTCGTTCCGGCTGTTCACCGCCTCGATGAACGCGGGAGGAAAGGACCACTCCCGGCCCACCAGCAATCCGATCTTTCTGGACATGTCCTTCATCTCCTGTGACTGCATGATGTATGTGGAAGAGAGCCCCCCTTCGGCCGCCGCAGGGGCGCGCTCCCGGGGAAGACGGCGTCGTTCTTCAGTCGTGGCCGCCGAGGTACATCCGAACCATTCGCTCCCAGTAGGGCCAATCGTGTGCATGACCGTCCCAGACCCGTAACGCGTTCCCGATCCCCTTGTCCCAGAGGAGGGTGGAGAAGGCCCGGTTGTTGGGACATGCGGGGTCCCCCTCCCCCACCGCAAGGATGATGTCCTGCCGACGGAAGGCCTCCAGCCGGCGGGGGTCGTGCTCATTGCGCATGAAGTCGAAGGGGTTGGTGGCGTAGACCGCCTCGTCCGACCACCCCCCGGTCATGTGCCGGATGTCGTAGAGCCCGCTCATCCCCAGGATCCGGTTCACCAGGTGGGGATGCCGCAGCCCGAAGGCCGCCGCGTGGTAGGCGCCGAAGCTGGCCCCGGTGGTGATGAGGAAGGGGTTCGGGTTCACGGAGGCCGTGAAGGGGACCACCTCGTCGTGGAGGTACCGGTCGTACTGGAGGTGTCTCCTTGCCCGGTCCCCGGGGTGCATCCCCTTGTTGTACCAACTCTCGTCGTGGACGTGGTGCAGGGTGAAGAGCTGGACCCATCCCTGCTCCAGGTGGTCCGCCAGCACCTGGTGCATGCGGCGGTCCCGCCACTCGTGATGGCTTCCCAGGGTGGTGGGGAAGACCAGCACCCTGGCTCCGGCGTGGCCGAACACCTCGAGCGTCATGTGGCGCCCCCCCAGGGAGGGGCTGGACCAGGTATGGATTTCGTGTCGCAAGGCTCGGTGGGGTTGGCGGGTCCGGGGACCTCAGGCGTTGAGCAGGAAGGGGAGGGCGTTCCGGAATCGCCGACCCCAGTGGGATTCGTGGTGCGTGGCACCCGGGTCCACCACGACGCGCAGGGTGTCGCCGGGGCGGTACCCTTTTCCCCGGAGGATGGCTTCCAGGCGGCGCAGATGCTCCACCATCCGGGCCGATTCCGCCGTCCTGCCGTCCACGTAGATGCGACCGGGAACGAAGGGAGCCGCCTCAATGAAGCGGAAGATGGCGTCGTTCCCGAACCAGAGCGAGGGGGAGAGGGCCGCCACGAAGCCGAAGGAGCCCGGGAAGCGGAAGAATCCATACAGGCTCAGGAGCCCCCCCAGCGACGAACCGGCGATCCCCGTGCGGTCCCGCTCCGTCCGGGTGCGGAAGCGGCGATCCACCAGGGGCTTCACATCGTCCAGGAGGAAGCGCAGGTAGGTGTCCGCCTCCCCCCCGCCATGTTCGGGGTCGGACCAGGGGGCATACTCCCGGATCCGGTCCACCCCTGCGTTGGGGACACCCACCACGATGGCCTCCGCTCCCCGCCCCGCCTGGGCATGGACCGCCTCGTCCACCTCCCAGCTCCCGGCGAAGCTGGCCTCGGGATCGAAGAGGTTCTGCCCGTCCTGCATGTAGATGACCGGGAAGCGCCGGTCCTGCTCCACCCGGTAGGAGGACGGCAGGTGGACCGAGACGTCCCTGGGCCGATCGCCCCCCGGAGCCATGAGCCCCGGGAGTGTCTGGATGCGCCCCGGCCGCCCTGCCTCAGGGGGGGGTGTCTCCATCAGCCCGCCACCGTGAGGAGTTCTCCGTAGACCGACTCCAGCGCCTGCATGGTCCTCCGGATGGAGAAGTCCTCCGCCCGGGCCAGGGCACCGGCGGCCAGCATCTCCCGGGTGGCATCCTCCTCCACCAGCCGCGCCAGTGCGGCCCCCAGCTCCCCGGGGCTGGTGGGGTCGAAGAGGAGACCGGACCCCTCCGCCACCACATCGGTGGGAGCGCCCAGACGGGCGGCGATCACAGGCACTCCCAGCCCCATGGCCTCCACCACGACGAGTCCGAAGGGCTCCGGGAGGACGGAGGCGTGGATGGCCATGTCGGAGGCAGTGAGGAGGTCCGGCACGTCCCGCCGGGGGCCCAGGAAGCGCACCATGGTCTTCAGCCCATGCTTCTCCTGGAGGTCCAGCAGCGACTGGAAGTAGGGAAGATCCGGTGAATTGCCGTCCCCTGCCACCAGGAGGAAGATCCGGTCCCTCACCTCCGGCCGGAGCCGCCCCAACGCCTCCAGGACCACGTGCTGCCCCTTCCACTCCCGGACATTCCCCACCATGGTGGCCACAAGCCGCCCCGGAGGGATCTCCAGGCGGGCCTGCATCTCCTCCCGGCTGCAGGTGACCCCCTCCCGGAGCGCCTCCAGGTCCACTCCGTCGGGGACCATGGTGACGATCCGGTCCGGATAACCGTCCGCCCGGTAGCCCCGCACGACGTGATCGCTGACGAAGAGGATCCGGTCGAACTGTCGGGCCAGCCGGGCGTGCACGGGGGAGAGACCCATGGGGGGGTTCCCCCGGGCCGACGCCACGCAGGGGATCCGGGCGATCCTCGCCGCCGGCAGCCAGTCGTCGCTCCCGGTCCCGGGGGAGTTGTTCAGGTGGAGAAGGTCGATCCGGTGCTCCTTCAGGAACCGGGCCCTCCGGGACACGGCACCCACCAGTATATCGGTGGCCCGGGTGAGCAGACCGCCATTGATCCGGATGTCCAACTCCCGGGTCCGCATCTCCTCCAGGAGGTGGACCTCCACCCCCTCCTGCCGGTGGAGGGCCAGAAAGCGGTTGTCCTGGTAGAAGGCCACCACAGGTTCGAAACGGGACCGGTCCAGGTGCCGCACCAGGTCGAACTGTGCTTGGTGGGAACCGCCGGTGGTGTCGTCCTCGTTCATCTCCACCAGGAGGATCCGACGGCGGGATGCCGTCATCGGGCCTCCCCCGCGGCGGCGGACCGGGGGGCGGTGGAGGTGCGGGCTAAGGGAATGGGGCTCGCCGGTGGTACGGCCGGGCCCCGGCCGGAGACCATCATGGCCGCCCATTCTCCAGGATCTCCTCGTACACCCTCTGAATCTCCGGGACCATGACCCGGGCGTCGTACTCCTCCGTTCGGGCCTAGGCATTGGCCCCCAGCAGGATGCATCATGGCTCTGGCCGGCGGTTGTCGTGGGTCAGGACCACCAGGTCCCCCAACTGTTGGTGGAGGTGGGCTTCGAACCCCGTTCCCGGCTCCACCGGAGAGAACACCACGGTGAACATCCGGGTGGAGGGCCGATAGCGGGCCAGGTGCTCCGGGATTCCGGTGCCACTGTTCACATGGAAGGCCCCGGCCACATGCACCACCAGGGGATTCCCCTCCCCTTCCAGCGCCCCGGCCACGGACCAGGCCATCCCTGCGTCCCAGAGGGTCTGCGCCCAGAGCCCGTTGCTGATGCCGTCCGCCGGAGCGCCATGTCTCGGGGCTCCTCCGGCGGGCTGACCCGGCGTCCCTCCCATCCCCGCACCCCCCATGAGGGAGTCCCACTGCGCCCTGTACCGGTCGGAGGGAGGGGAGAGGGGAAGAGGGGGGAGGATGGCCCTGGCCGCATCCGAAAGACGGTCCAGGGCTGCAGGGCCCTCCCGGGACACGAGGTTCACGTATCGTCGGGGGGGATTGGCCGCCACCACCTCCAGCCCCTCCGTCCGGGCGAACTCCACCATGGGACGGTAGTGGTCGGTGTAGCGGGGCCAGGGGCGGCTGGAGCGGAGGAAGTGGTCTTCGGTGATGAGTCCGGCCCGATACTCGTCCACCACACCCTGGACGTCGGACTCGAACATCTCCATGGAGAGGACCACGGAGCGGGAACCCCCCACCCTCGCCTGCATGGCTTCCAGGATGGAGGACTGCAGGCGGTGCGCCACCTCGTCGTCGTGGAACTCCCCCAGGAA
>Ga0076930_100817_pt1 | contig 22943 bp, 12 predicted proteins | sample HotLakConsoUCCRE_FD_71149 | JGI IMG/M metagenome (GOLD analysis project Ga0076930, IMG submission 71149) | Hypersaline microbial mat communities from Hot Lake, Washington, USA - Hot Lake Consortium UCC-RE (version 3) (version 3) ...
GACACCGCCATGATATGCCGCCCCTCAGGGCATCACCAACTTCCGACCATAGCTCCTCGGGGTGACGACGTTGCATGGATCGAGGCGGATGTCACCAAGTGGGAGCCCGCCTGGTGCTATGCAGTCTGGCACGATCGGGCGGTGTTCCATTTCCTCACTGCCGCCGAGGATCGTGCCGGCTATGCCCGCGCCCTGTCCGATGCCCTGCGCGCGGGCGGGGTCACGATTATCGCGACCTTCGCCGATGACGGGCCCGAGATGTGTTCGGGCCTGCCCGTGGTCCGCTATGCGCCGGATACGCTGGCGCAGGAACTCGACCGCCTGCTACCGGGACGGTTCGAGAAGTGCAACGCCAGACGCCACATGCACATCACTCCGAAGGGCAACCGGCAGAGTTTCCAGTACAGCGTGTTCCGGAAGACAGATCGCTGAGACGAGAATTTTCCGGGCGCCGAGCTTGCACTTGGTCGCTGACATTGCGACTGCCCTAGCTCGCCATCGCATGGCGCTATGTGCCGCTCTATCTGGAAATTGTTTGTGGATGACCTTTTTCGTCCACCCACTTGACGGGCGCGCTCACGGCCGCAATCATCCCGCCGATCGAGAGTCAATTCAGTCGATGTCTGGGATCGAGTTCGATGCAGAGCGATCTGCCTTGCGCGGCACGCAGCACTGCAAGCCTCGGCCGGCTCAGGGGCAGTGCAGAGTGACCTTGCTTGAAGGGTTATGTCAACATATCGGTTGTCGCTGTGCTTGAAGTGCCACATGCTGTCGGCTTTTGCGACAAATCGGGAACATGCCGCTTGGCTCGTAGTGGCCTAATGCAGACCCTCAAAGAGGGCATCCGTTTCCAGTGCGTGGCCTGTGCCTGCGACGACGCCTCCCACGAAGCGTTCGTTCAGTGGCCCCGCCGGTCGAGCGAAGCCGCATGAGGATGAACAGGTGACACGCCACTCCAGAGCAGCGCTGACGCTCGTGACCATTCTCGGGCTCGCCGCCTGCGGCGAGAACGCTGCCACGCGGGCCACGCCGGAGCGGCTCGCCGCGCTTCTGGAGGACGGCATCGATGCCGATCGCGCGGCGCGGGCGGATGACAGGCTTGCCAGCATCCTCGCACGGGACAACGCGACCGGCGCGCTGGCAGGGCCGTATGGAGGTCAGGAGGACGGGACGGACGCCAGCCTCGGCCCGCTTCTCGTCGCGGCGCTGGAGCGGAATACCACGATCGGCGCCGCCGCGCAGGACATCAACCGAGCCGATGCGGCGCGGCTCAACGCCATTTTCGGCTATCTGCCGCAACTCAGTTTCGACGCGACCTACAGCCAGATCAACCAGCGCGTGATCGAAAGCGACAACGCCGTGTTCCAGGAAGGGGAAGCCGACTATCCGGTGCTCGACTACAGGGTCCTGCTGACGCAGCCTCTGGTCGATCTCGGCCGGCTCTTCGGCATCCGGGTTGCGGACAACGCCCGTAGCCTCGCGGAGGTGAACTACATCGCCTCGGTGCGCGACGTCTCCTTCGAGGTCGTGGACGCCTACCTCGTCGCGCTCCAGTCCGGACGGCAGGCGGCGTTCCTGCGGCAGCGCCAGGCGCTTCTGTCGCGGCAGGCCGCCACGCGGGCGACCCTCGAGGAGATCGGCCTCGGCGATCTCACCGCGGAAGCGTCGGTGAGGGGGGAGGCCGCCAGCCTCGCCGCCCGCGAGGCGGCGGAACTTGCAAGCGCCGCCGAGGCCATCGGGCGCCTGAGCGGGCTGACCGGCCTGACCGTCACCGAGGTCGACGCAGTCACCTTCCCGGCCGAGGCGCGCGGGGTGGAGCGGCGCATCCCGGCCGACGAGGCTGTCGAGACGGGTCTTGGCAACAACGCCGCCATCGCGGCTGCCGCGCTGCGCGCGGTGGGCGGCGAACTGGAGCGGCGGCAGGCGCTTGCCGAAGACTTCGCGCCGGTGGTCAACGCCTTCGCCACGTTGGAGTATCAGGATCGCGAAGCAAGCCGGTTCGGAGGCGGGTCGGTGACGGAGGACACGACCGTGGGCGTTTCGCTGCGCGTGCCGCTCTTCAACGCCGCGGGGGAGGGCTATGCCAGCCGCCCGGCGCGGATCGGGTCGGACGCTGCGGTGCTGGAGTATCACTCCGCCCGCCGCCAGCTGGAGACCGAGATCCGCGCCACGCACAACCGCCTCGGGGCGTTGTCGCGCGCCGTGGATGCCTCGCGACAGGCCGTGACGCAGGCCCGCCGGGGCCTTCAGGCCGAGCGGGAAAGGCTGCTCGCGGGCGAGACCGTGGACATCGCCGTTCTCGGTCGGCAGGTCCGGCTGAACGTCGCCGAGAGCGAGGTGGACTTCTACGAACTGGAATACCTCCGGGCCTGGGCGCGGCTTCAATACCTGATGGGGCGCGATCTTTCGCGCGCGGCACTTTGACGGGGCTTCGACGCCTCGGTGCCCTCGCGCTTTGCGCCGGGTTGCTGCCGGCTGACATGTCCGCGCAGCAAGTCACCTCGCCCGACGCATTCGCGGCGCGGGCGGCCGGGACCGACCGCGCCGCCCCTGCGCGCAGCATGCTCGACTGCACGATCCGCCCGCTGCGCGTGGTCGAGGTCGCCGCGGTCATGAACGGCGTGGTGGCTGAAGTGTTCGTGCGCCCGGGCGAGAGGGTCGAACCCGGAACCCCCCTCGCGCGGCTCGACACCGCCCTCATGGAGGCCGATCTGGCTGTGGCGCGGGCCGCTGCCGAAGCCCGCGCGGAGCTGGACACGGCGCTCACGCGACGTGATGGCGCGGCGCGGCGGGAGGCGCGGCTGCGGGCCGGGCACGAACGCAACGCCGTGTCCGACGCGGACTACGAGGACGCTGTGCTGGAGCTGTCGCTGGCCGAGGGCGCCGTTGCGCAACAACGCGAGCGGCTGCGCCTCGCGCGGGCCGACGCCGACCGGATCGAGGTGCAGATCGCGAGCGCGGTGGTCCGGGCGCGGGTGGGCGGCATCGTTGGCGAAAACCTGATCGACCCGGGCGAGGGGACGCAGGGACGCTCCGTGGCCACCATCTACGTCAACGAACCGCTGCGGGTCGAGGTCTTCGTGCCCACCGCGCAGCTTCCGCAGGTGATGGACGCCGACGAGCATAGCGTCGTCCTGCCGGACGGTGCGGACGGCGCGCGGGAGCATGAGGTGACGCTCGACTACGCGGCGCAGGTGGGCGACGTGGCCTCGAACACGATCAGCGTGTTCTTCTTCCTCGAGGCGGAAGGCGTGCTGCCGGGCAGCCGTTGCAGCATGCCCGCGCCGGGGCAAGGGACGTGATTGCGGCCTTGCAGATGGCCTGCACACGGCCCTTCCTCGCGGCGGCCACCGCCCCCGGCGTCGCCGCAGCACTCCTGGCCGCCACGCCAGCGGTGTCCGGGGCCACGGGCGAGCTGGTCACGGGCGTGAGCTATTCCGCGGTTCACGGCGGCACGGCCTTCGCGGATATCGTCGTGGACGACGCCTTCGGGTCGGGCGTCACGCTTGATTTCCGGGCGCGCGGCGGGCCGGAGGGGCATGCGTTGCAGCTCGGCGCGGGCGGCACCTCGCCCCTCGGCGGCAGCTTTCCCGGCGACGACACCGAGCTTTACTGGCGCGTCGGCCTGTCCGCCTCCGACTGGGAGGCCGAGAGCTTCGCCAGCCGCAACGGGGAGGTCGCGCTCGGCGTCGGCGCGGACCTTTCGGCGACCCTTTCCTACGCCGCCGAGGTATTCTGGGACGGCGTAACGACGACGGACCTCGACCCGTCGCTCTCTGCCCTCATCCTGCGCGACGAGGGGCGCGCGACCGCCTACGGGCTGGGCCTGTCGTTTGCCTACGACACGCGGGATGGCGCGGGCCTGCTCGCGCCGGGCACGGAGATGGGCGCGAGCCTGCGATGGGCGGCCTCTCCCGAGGACAGGGACTGGACGCAGGTCAGCCTGTCGGCGCGTCACTTTGTGCCCGTCGGGCCGGGCGGGCTGAGGCTGGAGGCATCGGGCGGCGCGATCGAGGGCCGGACGGAGGGTGGCTGGGTGCCGATCCACGACCGCGCCTTACTCGGCGGTTCGGCACCGCGCGGCTTCGCCTACGGAGGGCTCGGCCCGCGCGATGCCGTCACTGGGGATGCGCTGGGCGGGACACGCTTCGCTCTGGCGTCGGCGGAGTATCTCGTGCCGGTGCGCGGAAACCTCCATATCGGGGTCTTCGCCGATGCCGGCAGCCTCTGGTCCCTGCCGGGGGGCGGCACGGACGTCGTCGGGGAAGCCTTCGACCTGCGCTCCAGCTACGGGCTAACGGTCGCTTGGGAGGGGAATTTCGGCACCTTCAGCCTTTCGCTCGCCGATCCGGTATCGCGACGCGACTTCGACGAGGTGCAGACGCTGTCACTGAGCCTGGAGGCGTCGTTTTGATCGCGGATGTCACAGAATCGCCAAGGACTTGGATATTCTGCGCGGCGGGGGCTGTAACGAGGGGATACGGTCATGGGCGCTCCTAGGCATCCGGTGAACGGTGCGGCCCCGACGCCTGCGCGCCCCGTCCTTGCGCCGCCCGAGCAGCGGATCCTGCCGCTCGAACCGCGCCTGCTGCTCGACGCGAACCTCGAATGGGACCTTGCGGGCACCTCGGCCCTGACCTCTGCGCTGTCCGGCCTCGCGCAGGCCTTCGAGCTGCACCAGGTCGATGTCGAGGCCCTGCTCGACGGCGTCGAGGCCTCGAGCGACGGCGCACTGGCGAAGCTCGACACGATCGTGGACGTGGCCGGCGCGGCCTCGGCCGACCTCGACGCGGTGACGGAAGCGGTCAGCCGGATCCGCGACGCCATCGATGCGCTGCGCGAGCAGGCGCTCGGGGATATCGACGCGCTGTTCACGGACGGCCTCGCCGGCAGCATCGCCACGGGCTTCAACCAGAGTCTGGAGGCTGCGAACGACGGCAGCTACACGGCGGGCTTCACGGGCGACCAGCTCGACGATTTCTACAACGCCGCGGATTTCCGGAGCGGCTCGGTCCTGTCCGAGCGGGATGATTTCCTCGCGGGCGCGGCCCTCGGCGTCGTCACGGTGGACGAGGCGCGCGGTTTCCTGGATGAGGCCTTCGCCGATGCGACGGCGCTGACGGGGGGCAGCTTCGGGATCCTGCTCGCCGACGTGGTGGACGCGGAGGGGCTCACCCTCGCGACCTTCACGGAAGACGCGCCGGGCAGCGTCGGGGTCTCGATCGACCTGCCCGACCTCACGGCGGATTTCGGCGCCGTGCTGGAGCGCCTCGTGCCCGGAATCTCGGTGCCCTTCGATCTCACCTTCCAGAGCAGCGGGGCGACGTTCGACTTCCGGATCGAGAGCCGCGTGGTTACGACGGGGCCGGGCGGGCTGGACTCGATCGGCTTCGGCATCACCGGCTTCGACAGCATCTTCGAGCTCGGGGGCGGCGCGGGCCTCGCAGGCACGGAGCGGCTGGGCCTCGGTCTGCTCGACCTCGACGTCACAACGCTCGAGACCGCGCGGCTTGGGCTCTTCTTCGGCGGGTCGAGCGACATCGGCGGCGTCGTCGATTTCACCGGCGACCCCTCGGGAGACTTCGTCTTCGCGGCGCCCGCCGGCGGCACCTTCGCCGTGGAGGCGCGGATCGAGGCCCCTGGAACGACCGGTTTCGTGACTGTCGCGCCCGACACGATCTACGACCTTGCGCGGATCGGGGCGGAAGGGAACCTGCCCTCGTCCAGCGCGCCGGGCTTCGATGCGACGCTGGCGGTCTCGACAATCCTCGACACGCTGACGGGAACGAACCGTCCCTCGGCCTTCGTCGACAACGCCATGGTCGACCTCGACATCACCGGCCTCGACGCGGCTCTCGCCGAGACGGCAGCAACCCTCGCGGCGACGGGCACCGGGGACATCCTGCAGTTCCTCGACGACGTGGGCGACACGCTGGCCGGCGCGCTGCGCGACGCGGCCTTCGACCTCGACATACCGCTGACCGATCTCAACCTGCGCGACGCGACCGAGGCGTTGGCGATGGTCTTCGGAACCCTCGCCGAGCGTTTCGCGATCAACCCCGCGGCGCTGGGCTTCGGGCAGGCCGAATTCGGCGACGGCGTGGACGACGCCGCGATTTCGGTGCGGGAGCTGTCCTTCTCGCCGGAAACCGACACGCGAACTGCCGAAATCCCGACCCTCGGGCTGCTGGACGCTCTGCAGGCATACACCGGGCTGACGCTCGCCGTGTTCGACGGGTCGGTCGACGCGGATGGCAATCCCGCCGCGACGCTGGTCGATGTGGATCTCGACGGAAGCGACGCGGTCGATCCCGCGGCATCCGTGGCCGACCGCATGGCGGCGCTGGCGGCACTGCTTGGCAACGCGCTGGGGCCCACCTTCACGGTCACCACGACGCCCGCAAACGCGCTTCGCGTGACGTCGAGCGACACGTCGGGCGGCGGCCCGGGCCCGGCCACCTTCGACACCTTCGCGCTAGTGGCGGCCCTGCGCGACGACGACTCGACCGACGAGTACGTGACGTTGGCCGATCTCGGCTTCGGCCCGGCGGCGCTTTCTTCGCTCGATGGCGTGGCCGGTTACGATCGGGCCTTGCATGTCCTGAACTTCGTCCCGCAATCCGACGCGGGAGAGCTCGGCCCCCTTCAACTCGACGCGCTTGCGGGGCTGGAGGCCGTGCGCTTCGCGCTGACGGTCGACGGGGTGGCGCAGCCACTCGACGTCGTCAGCACCTCCGGATCGGGTTGGGCAGATGCGGCCGCCCTCGTGTCCGACTTCAACCTTGCGCTGGATGCCGCGGGAATCGGTCTGACCGTGGCTCTCAACGGCACGAACGACGGGCTCGCCTTCTCCCGCGACGCGGACGAGGCGCGGACGATCGAACTGACGACGCGCGGCGAGGACCTGCTTCGGGCGGTGGACCTGCAAGGGTTGGTCGCCTGGGTGGAAAGCGAGCTTCAGACGGTGCTTCCCGGGGCGGGACTCGAGCTCACGGACGACGGCGCGCTCATCTTCCGGTTCCCGTCCGTGGGCGCGACGCAGACCATCGGCGCGGACGACGGGCTGTTCTTCAACACCGACGACCTCGGCCTTGGCCTTGCCGAGAACCTGACGCTCTCGGCGCGGCTGTCCGGCGAGATCGACGCGATGTTCACGGCGTCGGCGGGCATAGACCTCGCAGGGTTCGGCGCGCAGGTCGCCGGCGGCGCGGGCTCGCCGCTCGACGCGCTGTCGTTCGGGCAGAACCTGAGCGGGGCGCTGCTGGACAACGTGTTCCTGACGGACCTCGCGTTCTCGGCGCAGATCACCGGACGCGCCGCGGAAATCCAGGGCACGGCCGATCTCGGGCTGGTGGCGGTGTCGATCGGCAGCGACGATCCGGGGGCGAACTTCATGGTCGCCGACGCGCAGCTCGAGGCGACGCTCGTGGGCACCGACGCCGACGGCGACTTCACCGACCGGCTGACGTTCCGCAACCTCTTCGACGCCCTGGCCACGCAGGTCACGCTCGGCGACGACGGCAATCCGGTGGCCACCGCTCCGCCGGGGCTGATCTCGCTGCTCGGCCGCTACGACCTGGCGGGCGGCATCGTCCTGGAGGGCGCGGGGCAGGGCCTCGAGGCGGCAGACGCAGGCGCGGTGCAGATCGCGGACGCCTTCGGCGCCGACGGTCTCGCGCAGTTCCTGCTGAAGCTCGGCGACGTCGATATTACCGTGGCAGGCATCGGCGGGCTGAACGAGGGGCTGATCGAGGGGATGGGGATCACCGTCCTCGACCTGCGGGACATCCAGAACACCTTCGACATCGCGTTGCTGAGCGACGATCCCGACGCGCTCGCGGCGATGGAAGGGCTGACGGCGCTGCGCACCGGCGACATCCTCGACTCGCTCACGGCCATCGCCAACGTCCTCGTCGTGGTGGGAGAGACGCTGTCGGACGAGCTTCCGTTCCTTTCGGAAGACGTGCCGCTCCTGAACTTCTCGATCCTCGACTCCTTCGACTTCGCCGCCGACTTCCTCTCGGCGCTGCAGGAAATCCGCCGCGATCCGCAGGGTGCGCTCGACGTGCTCGACAGCTATCTCGAGCAGGTATTCGGTCCCGGCACCGTGGACCTGACCTGGCTGAGCGACGCGCAGACCATCGCCGTGGACCTGACGCTGGAGTTCCTCGAGGACGCCCGGCAGGAGCTTCCGTTCCAGCTCGATCTCGCGGAGATGCTGGGCGACGCGCTGGAGGGCATCGTGGGCGAGGACCTCGCGGCGACCGTCACGGGCCTCGTGGCCGCGGGCGGGCAGGGATCGCTCGTGTTCCAGCCGCTCCTGTCGCTCAACTTCAGTTTCGGCATCGACCTGAGCCCCACGCTCGCCACGCCCAGCGAAATCGCCGGCGCTGCCCTGCCGCTCGACCAGCTGGCCAGCGTCTCCTCCGTCAACTTTCGTCCCAACGGCGGGCCGGACCTGCGGATCGTGCGCACCGACCTCGACGCGGGAACGCCGCAGGAGACGCGCGTCGACCTGTCCGCCGCGGCGACGCTCGCGGACGCGGTGGCGGCCATCGACACGGCGGTCGGGGACGCGTTCGGCAGTTCCGTCGCCTTCGCCTACGACGAGGCGACGGGACAAATCACGCTGTCCGACAGTGACAGCCGCCTGACCGACGACACCGGGGTGATGGCGCTGTTCGGGGCATCCGGTGTCGATTCGTCGGACCTGGGCGGGGTGCAGACGATCGAGCTTGCCGCCGGCTTCGACTTCGGTGAACGGCACAATTTCACGGTCATCGTCAACGGCGCGCCCGTCGCGATTGATCTCAACGATCCCGAGGCGGGCGGGGTCGTGCCGACCGATGCGGCGGAGTTCGCGGCGTCGGTCAACGCACTGTTCTCGCAGATCGGGATCGACCGCGCGGTGATCTCCGACACCGCCGCCCCGCTGCTCGACATCCCGCTCTCGCAACTCGTCAAGATGGTCGAGGACGGCGGCGACCTCAGCCTTCGGGCCACCAACTTCGCGGAGGCCAACGGCTATGACCCGATCACCTTCGCGGTCGCGCCCGAGGACACCTCGCGCGAGATCGAGTTCCGCATCGAGCAGCTCGGCGGATCCAACCTCGGGCGCGCGCTGGGTCTCGAGGCCGACGGCAGCGCGGTCATGGGCGATGTCACGGGCAAGGTCCTGTACGAAAGCGAGACCATCGGCGCGCCGCGCATCTACATCGACACCGACAAGACCGGGATCAGGGCGGAGTTCACGGCGGGCATCGCCGAGGGTCTGAATGTGGAACTGGGCCTCGGGCCGCTGAAGGTCAACGTGGTCGACGGCAAGGCCCTGGTCAATGCGGGCGACGGATCGGGCGACCCGGCCTATCTCTCCTTCGAGATCATCGACATCGACGGCGACGCCAACGCGGGCCAGTACGACCTGCGCCACATCTTCGCGATTTCTTCCGATCCGGGCGCGAGCTTCGCCGGGCTGTTCGGCTTCGACGGAAAAATCGGCATCGAGGTGGACCTGCCGCTCAGCGACACGCTGGGCCTGTTCGATCCCGCGACCGACGGGCTGAGCTGGAACTCGGTGCTGCTCTCGGTGGCTTCGGGCGACACCCTGCTGGACGTGACAATCGAGGGCGACCTGATCGCCATCGCGAACGGCGGCGGCATCGACCTGTCGAACTTCAACCTGACGCTGCCGGACCTCGGCGAGTTCCTCTCGAACGTCAACGTGCTGGCGCTGCTGAACGATCCGGCCTTCGTGCTGGAGGGCCTCGACGCGATCCTGAAGCAGGTTCAGCGGACCTTCGACGACTTCCTGTCGGACATCACGCTGCCCGTCATCGGCGACGCGATCGGCACCGGTGTCACCTTCTTCGACGACTTCCGCTACCAGATCCTCGAGCCCGCGCTCGCCTACTCTACCACGCCGCAGCAGGACGGAACGCTCCCCACCACCATCGATCTTCTCGAGAACTTCGTGAACGGTGCGCTGAACGACCTGCTCGGCACGGACGGGGAGCAGTATCTGCAGGCCTATCTCGACACCTCCGGCCCGACGCAGGAGAGCTACCTTTACGGCGTGCTGAACTTCTCGGGCGAGGTGTTCGACGAAGCGCTCGACGTCGACTTCGACTTCGGCATCCCCGGCTTCAACCTCGAGGTCGAGAAGGGCAGCCAGATCAACATGAAGCTCGACTACACGGTGAACCTCGGCTTCGGGTTCGACCGCAACGGCTTCTTCCTGCTCAACGACACCGACCGCGACGAGATCGGCATCAGCTTCACGGTGGATGCGGGCACGTTCGCCGGATCGATGAGCGTGCTGAACGTGCTGGGCGTGAACGCCAAGGCCGTCTCGCTCGACTCCGAGCAGATGATCGACGAAGGAGAACCGGGCGTGGCGCAGCTGACGGCCGAGCTTTCGGCCGACCTCTACGGCGACACCGGCCTGCTGATCGACGACGGCACGCCGTCGGACGGCAAGTACGTCACGGCCACGACGGCCTTCCGCAACTTCGACGAGATCGTCCCGCGCGACGGCAGCGGCGATCGGCTCGACTACGAGAAGGTCGTCTACGCGGCGCAACTCGACACCGGCAAGCTGATCGATTTCGGTTTCAGCGCCGATGTCGACATGATCATCAACGTCGAGGGCAACATCCTCGACCCGCGGACGGGCACGCCGATCACGGTCTCGGGCGGCGTGCCGGTCCTTCCATCGGTCGTGACGGAGATCGTGATCGGAGCAGGTTACGACACCGCCGACGGCCTCAGCCTCGACACCCTCGCGTTCCAGAACGTCCGGCTCGACCTGAACTACCTCTACGAAGGGATCCTGGAGCCGGTTCTCGGACCGATCCGGGACTTCATCGATCCGCTGGCGGAATTCTTCGGGTTCCTCGAGCAGGAACCGGTAAGCTTCGTCACGGAAGTGCTGGGCACGGTGTATCCGATCATCGGGATGGTGAACACGATCGGGGATATCGTGGATTTCATCGACGATCTCCTGGAAGACCTGGAGGAGACGGACGGTTTTCTCATCTTCGGCACCTACGACTTCTCCGGCAATGCCGACGCCATCGCGTCCGGCGAGAAGCGGATGTCGGACGTGAATCCCCGGGACATCACGCGCAGCCAGCAGCTGCCCGATTCGCCCCCTTCGTCCGGTTCGAACCTGCCGACGTCGAAGGCCGACCTGGTGCGACAGCAATTCGGCGTCATCGGCAATCCCAACCAGGGCCTCTCGATCGAGATCCCGCTTTTGCGGGACCCGTTCTCGGCGGTGAACATCCTGCTGGGCAACTTCGACCAGGTGGATCTCATCGTCGCGAACTTCACGCTGTTCAACGTCAACACCGGCGTGATCAACATCGCCGATGAAGTCCTGAGCGAACTCGGCGCGCCGGGATGGGTCCGCGACGCGATCGACTCGGCCTTCCAAGCCACGATCGAGTTGCGGCTGATCTCGCAATTCTCCGCCGGCTACGACCTCAGCGGCATCGTCAATTTCGTCAACACGCTGGATCCCGAGCGCCTGCTGGACGGCATCTTCATCGACGCGGCACCCGGTGCGCTGCTCGACGTCTACATCGGGGCGAGTTTCCGGCTGAACGTGGGCATCGCGGGTCTCGACGCCGAGGGCTTCGCCGGCGTGACGCTGACCTTCAACGACCCCAACGACGACGGCAAGCTTCGCATCCCCGAACTGATCTACGTGCTCGACGCGGCGTTCGGCCGCTTCGACGGCGGAGTCGGGATCGACGAAATAGGGGAATTCCTCGGCCTGATCTTCTCGGGCACGGCGCAATACGGCTTCAAGCTCGAGATCTGGGCGGGGATCAACTTCCCTTCGCCCATTCCGGACCTTAAGTGGTCCGGCACCGCCTTCGAGGAGCGCGGCGAGGTCGAGTTCGGCAACCTGCCCCTGCCGCCGCTCTACGGCAAGGATCAGGGCGGCTCCACCGTCCTAAACGTCGGCGCACGGGCCGGCGGCAACATGACCGACCTCAGCGAGGACGGCGACGACGCGATCACCGTGTCCGGAAACGGTTCCTTCAGCGTCACCCTCGCCACGGACGGCAAGTCGCGCACGGGCAGCGTCGACGGCAACGCCCTGATCATCCCGGCGGGCGAGGGGGCGAACGTGGTCAATCTCGGAGCGATCACGTCGCCGACGCCCACCATCACATACGCCGGCTCGGGGCGGGATTCGATCGTTCTGCCGGGGCAGGGGGTTCACGTGGTGTTCGCCGGCGCCGGCGACGACACGATCACGGCGGAATCCGGCGCCACAGGCACCTACATCGTCTTTGGCGAGGAGGGCACGGACAGCGTCGACATCGAAGGCGGCAACGTGATCTACCTCGGCGACGACGACTTCGGGGTGCGCGACCGGTTCAAGGCGGAATTCTCGAGCGGCACGGTCACGGCCGACCGGATCCTGAACTTCTTCGCGCTCGGCAGCGATGGCACGCTGCAGGCAGGCGGGCAGGAGGCGTTCTTCACGGGGCGCGACGATGCGGACGAATTCGTCAACCTTGCGGGCCTGTCGCAGCTCTACACCGAGCTCACGCAGGTCAACGCCGAGAAGGCCGACGAGACCATCTTCGTCGGCGCGGGCAACCACGCCATTTTCACCGGCGCGGGCGACGACAGCATCTCCGCGGGCGATGGTGCGCTTGCGGGCGAGGTGCGCGTCTTCTCGGGCGACGGATCGGACACGATCATCGCGGGCGGCGCCGATGCCTTCATCGAGGCCGGGGCCGATCGCGATCTCGTCATCTTGAGCGCCGCCGCCTCCGAGGTCTGGGGCTGGGGGGCGGCGGCGGGCGCCTCGGGACTCGAAGGTTCCGCGGTGATCGACGCGCTGGCGCAGCGCGACGGTTCCGACGTGCTGATTGGCGGTGCCGGCAATGACAGGCTGTTCGGCCAGATCGGCAACGAGATCCTTCAGGGTGGGCTTGGCGACGACGTCCTGAACGGGGGCATCGGCGACGACATCGCGGTCGGCGGCGTCATCGACATGGCTTTCCGGGGCGGGTCGCCGATCGACATCACGACATTCGACCTCGATGGCCAGCTGCAGCAGGGCATCACCATCGCGGTCGAGAACCTCGCCGATGGCGATGACAGCATCTCCGGTCTCGGCGGGCGCGACATCCTGATCGGCGGGGGCGGCGGCGACACGCTCGCAGGAGGGGACGCAAACGACATCCTTCTGGGTGACTTCGGCACGGTCACGCTGTCCGCGAACCTCGTGGCCGAGAGCGTCGAGACCGATTTCGCCGAAAGCGCGAATTCCGGCACCGACAAGCTCGAGGGCGGGCAGGGCAACGACATCCTGATCGCGGGCGCCGCCGCGCCGGGCGAGAGCGAGACGCTGCAGGACTACTTTGGCGACAACATCTTCCTCGGCGACTTCGGCCGTGTGGAGGGCGCGCAGGTCCTGGCGGCGGCGACTCTGGTCACGAGTGCTGCCTCGGCGGCGGGCGGCACGGATCTGGTGCAGGCAGGTCGCGGCAACGACCTCATCATCGGCGGCGAGGGCGCGGATACGATCGACGCCGGTCTCGGCGGCGACCTCGTGCTCGGCGACAACGGAAGGTTCGACATCACGGCCGGAACCGTGACCGGCCTCGGTCTCGGAACGGACGGCGATGACGTGATCGAAGTCGGAAGCGACACGCCCGGCCTGTATGATGACGACATCCCGGTGCCGACGGATCTCAAGGACGTCGTGATCGGTGGCCTCGGAAGCGATACGGTCACCGCCGCGTCCGGCGGGCTCGCCCTGATCGGGGATGCCGGCGTGATCGCGCTCGACCCCGTCGGCCTATCGGCACTGCGGAACTACGCGCCGCCGCCCATGAATCCGACGCCGGAGCAGCAGGCGGCGAACCAGCGCGCGCTCGACCTGATCGACACGCTGGCCGAAAGCCTGCAGAGCACGGCCAATGCCGCCGACGGCGCGGACAGCGTCACGACGACGGGCGGGGACGCCGCGCTGATCCTCGGCGGCGGCGCCGATACCGCGACACTGGGCGAGGGCCTCGTCTATGCGCTCGCCGACGATGGTACGCTCACGGTCACGCCGAACGAAGATTATTCCGGCCGGCAGGTCGTTCTGACCAGCGCCGACAGCCTGCAGGCTGCCAACGACGACACCGTGACCGTCGCCGGCGGCGAGGCGCTGGTGATCGGGGGCGAAGGCGCGGATTCGCTGACGGCCGGGCAGGGCGCGCACGTGATCCTTGGCGACGACGGCACGATCGACCGCGACACCCGCAGCGGCGAAATCGTGCTTTCCGCCACCAGCGCGCACACGGCGGAGGACGGCGACGATACCGTGACGCTCGGTGATGGCGGCCATGTCGCGGTCCTTGGCGGCGGCGCCGACAGCCTGACCGCGGGCGACGGCGGCAGTCTCGTTCTCGGCGACAGCGGCGCGGTGTCGCTGGATACGGCTTCAACCACGGCGACGACGAGCGATGCGGGCACGGGCGATGGCGACGCGATCTTCACGGGCGCGGGCGACGATGTGATCCTCGCGGGAGACGGCGCGGACTCGGTCGTCGGGGGCGAGGGCGCCAATCTGGTGGCCGGCGACGGCGCTCTGTATTCCCGCGACCTCGCCGCCGGCGTGCTCGACTTCGAGACCCGCGATTGGGGGACGGGGGCGGGCGACACGATCGAGACGGGCGCGGGCGGGGACCGGATCCTGGGCGGCGACGGCGCGGACTTGGTTGCGGCAGGCGCGGGGACCAACGCCGTCCTAGGCGATGGCGGCGCGATGCGGCTCGACCCCGGAACGCTCGCCCTTCGCAGCCTTGCGACCTCCGCGCCGGAGGGCGGCGGCAACGACACGATCACGGCTCTCGGCGGCGCCGACGTACTCGCGGGGGGTGCGGGCGACGACAGTATCGACGCAGGGGCGGGACGGGACGCGATCCTCGGTGACGACGGCGACTACACGGCGCCTTCCGGCGGTTCGGAGGGCCTTCTCCGGAGCGCGATCGTGTCCGCGGGAGGCGCGGACACGGTCCTCGCTGGTTCCGGCAACGACCTGGTGATCGCCGGGCTTGGTGACGACAGAGTCGACGTGGGCGAGGGAGATGACGTGGGCCTCGGCGACGAAGGGGCGGTGACTTTCGTCGGGGCGACGGACCCGCAGACGATCGCGCTGACCAATCAGGCCTTCGGGGGCGATGACACCCTGACGGCCGAGGGCACGTCGGGCGACAACATCCTGTTCGGCCAGGCCGGCGACGACAGCATCACCGGCGGCGAGACGGACGACATCCTCGCGGGCGACCTCGTCGCGATCACGCTGTCCGACCGAGCCTTGGCGTTGCCCGGCCAGTCGGCGGTCGACCGCCTCGTCCGGCTCGAGGGGATCGCCATCGGCGTCGAGGGTTCGGACGTGATCGCGGGCGGCGCGGGGCGCGACCTGATCTGGGGCGGCTTCGGCGCGGACTCGCTTCGCGGCGGCGCGGGCCAGGACATGATCATCGGCGACACCGCCGTGCTCGACCGGACGCTGCGGTTCATACCGGGCGCAGGCATGATCGAAGGCATCGCGGTGGAGACCAACTTCCCCTTCGTGGAAGGCGGGGAAGACACGCTCCGCGGTGATGCAGGCGCCGACATCATGATCGGCAACCTCGGTCCCGATCTGTTCATCGGCAACACCGCCGACGACCTGCTGTATTCCGACGCCTACGCGGGCACCTTCGAGGCTGGGTGGGGCCCGCAGCGGTTTGCCGGACCCACGGCATTCCTCGAACTTCTGACCTCGAACTTCGCCGGACCGGGGGCCATCGACATCGTCTCGGCCGCCCAGCAGGACGACGCGATCGGCAGTCCGCTCGACTTCACGAGCGAGCTGGAGTGGATCCTCGGCGAGATCGAGGATGCCGATGCACGGACCCTGTTCTCGCAGCGCTTCGTGCCGCAGGACACCGCTGCGCCCGGCCGGGGCGACCTTGGCACCTTCGTCGATACCGTCCTGGACTACCTCTCGTCCGAGGCGATCCTCGCCGCATTGTCGGAGCTGGTGGCTTCGGGCGTGGACCCCGAACTCGTCCGCGCGGCCTTGATCGCGACACTGATCGATCGCTTCGCCGCCCAGTGGCAGGGCGACGCCGTCACCTTCGAGCGGGCGCTGCAGCAGATGGTCGATTTAATCCTCGCGCGGGTTGATCTGCAGTCCGCGAGCGTGGACATGATGGGCGAACCGGCGGCGATTGCCGCCGAGTGAAGCCGATGACAGGGAGATTGAGCAGATGAGCGACAAGGACGAGGGTGCGCCCTCGACGATCGGCGGCGTCCAGATCAACTGGCACGACGACGACATGACGAGCAGCTACGCCAACATCGGCACGGCGACCGCGAACCGGGAGGAGTTCTTCCTGCTGTTCGGGACGCACCAGCACTGGCGCGGCAACGTGACCGAGAAGGCATCGCTCGACGTCAAGCTGTCGCAGAGAATCGTGATGAGTCCCTTCGCAGCCAAACGGCTGGCCGTGATCCTGTCGCAGTCGATCAAGGCCTACGAAGACCAGTTCGGCAAGATCGAGGTCTGACGGGCGACGATGCTGCAGCATCTGGGCACGGTCCTGCGTCTCGGCCCGGACGAGGCGGAGCCCGTCCTTTTATCGGGTGACGCGCCCGGCGCCGACACGATGGCCGCTCTGACCGCGATGCGGAGAGACCGGCCCAGCGCACGCAAGCATGGCGGAACCCTCCTGGTCGTAGCGCCGGGGGCGAGCGGTGAGTGGATCGGCTGGGTGTTCTCGGCCGTGCCGCGCGTCACCGAACTGCCCGAGATCATCCAGCGGGTCGCGGCAATCTCTCTCGCGGTGGGCGGCGGGGGCACGTCCGAGACCGCGCCATCTTCGGAGGCGCTGTCGCTCTTGGCGGGGCGCCTCGCCTCGGCCGGCCGTCTGAGGCAGAGCGGCGTGCTGCAGGCCATCGCGGACGGAATACCGGAGGCGGGACTGGCCCAGGCGGCTGTGCTTCTTCCCGTGACGGCCGGACGCGTCGGGCGCCCTGTCCATTCCGACCGGTCGCTCGAGGCGGTGGGCGACGAGGTCCGGGCCCTGGCCGTCCGTCTGCGGGACGCCGGCGAGACGCGGCTCCTCTCTCGCGCCGACGATCTCGAAGAGAACGGACTCGACGCCGCGCTGGTTCTCTCGTCGGTCGGACACGAGGCCATGATCATCGACGTGCCACCGCCCGGTGAGGCCGGCATCGCCATCGCGCTCTTCGGTCCTTCGCGGGATGCCGACGCACGGATCGCGGGCCTGCGCGACCTTGCACGTCTCGCACTTCGCCGCCGGAGCGGGCAGACCAGTGGTGGAACCCGCCGCCTTCGCCGGGCGGCCGCGCTGGCGGCCGGTCTCGCTCTCGTGGCCTGGCTGGCATGGCCCGTCCCGAGGGTCGTCACCGCGACCGGCCTCTCGAGGCCGGCGGAAGCGGTATCGGTGGCGCTGCATTTCGACGCCTTCCTCGAGGAGATGGCGGTGTCCGTCGGCGACCGCGTGGAGGAGGGCGAGTTCATCGCCACCTTCGCATCCCCCTCGCTGGAAGAGCGACGCGCGGAGGTCGCGCTCGACATCATGGTCGAGGAGGTCGCCGCACAATCGGCGCTCGCACAGGACGACTACGGCGCCTTCGTCCTGTCCGAACAGCGCATCTCCGCTCAGCGGCGCCGGCTCGACAATCTCGACGCGCGGCTTGAGGGGCTGATGCTGCGTGCCCCGGTCGCGGGCGAGGTGGTCGCGGCCAAGAGCGCGGGCCGCGTCGGAGCCTTCGTGCGAGCGGGCGAGGAAGTCGCACTTCTGCAGGCCGAGCCGCGCTTCGAACTGACGCTCGATTTCCTGCGCGTGGATGCGCCGCTGGTGGCGCCCGGTCTGGCGGGCGAGGTGTATTTCCGCGGCATCTCGGGCGAGAGCTTCCCGTTCACGATCACGACTCCCGTCATGGTCGAACGCGATCCGCAGACCGGGGAGGAACGCCTCACCGCACGCGCCATGATCGTGGCGGAAGACCAGGGACGGCTTCTGACGGGTCTGTCCGGTTACGGCCGGATCCTGACGGACCCCGCGCCGCGGGGCCTCAACCTGGCAAGATACGCAATCGAATACGTGAGGGTGAAGGCATGGAGCTACCTCGGCCTTCGCTGGTGAACGCCCTGCGGCTGCGCGTCGCCGCCGAGGGGCGGCGGATGGTGTATCTGATGCAGGATACCTCCTCGGGCCGCATCTTCACGCTGCCGTGCGGAATGGCGCTTGCGCTGCACCGGCTCCGGGCGCTGCGCGCGGGCCGGACGGAGGCGCGGCCGCTCATCGGAGAGGAAAGCGCGCGCGAACTGAACGTGCTTCTCGGGACGGTTCAGCACATGCGTGCGCAGGAGACGCTTGGACGCAAGCCGTTCAATCCGATCTTCACCGGCATCCCTCTATTCGAGGTGGCGCCAATCCAGCCGGCGCTGCGTGGACTCGCGCACGCGCTCGTCCGGCCGGCCTTCATGCTCGTGCCGCTGGCTCTTGCGATCGCCTGCCTGTGGCTCGGGATGCAGACCGACTGGGCGATCCTCGCCGCGTTCCGTTCCGTCTTCTCGCTCGAGGCGCTCGTCACCTTCGGCCTGATCGCGCCGGTCCTGAAGGTCGTGCACGAATTCGGACACGTGCTGGTCGCGACGCGGCTCGGCGTGCCGGTGCGCAAGGCGGGCATCTTCCTGATCGCGCTCTACCCGATGCCCTATGTCGACATGAGCGAGGCGGACATGCGCGCCTCCCGGCGGGGGCGCATCGCGATCACCTCGGCCGGCATCGTCGTGGACGTGACCGTGGGGCTTCTCGCCTTCGTCGCATGGCACTTCTCGGCGGGCACCTACATGCAGACGCTGCTTGGCAACGTCTTCGTCTTCTCCACGATCAATTCCCTGCTCTTCAACGGAAATCCGCTGATCAAGCTCGATGGCTACTTCATCCTCAGCGACGCCATCGGCCAGCGGAACCTCTACGCGCGCTCTGCCGCTCTGCTGGGGGAGACCCGCAGGAAGGTGGCAAGCCTCGGCCGGTCTGGCCACTGGCCGCAGGGGCGGGCGCAATGGGCCATGCTGACCTACGCCGTCGCTGCCTTCTTCTACCGGATCTACATCGTGCTCGTGATCGCGACGGCGCTGATCCCCCGGCATCTCGGCCTGGGTGCGGTCCTCGTGGCCTGGGGCGGGGTGGTGATGTTCGTCACGCCGCTCTTCCGGGACAGGGCTGCTGCGCTTCCGGAGGAGGCGGGGCTCGCGGCACGGCGCCGAGTGTTCCGCGCGCTGCTCCTCGCCGGGACAGCCGCGGTGTTCCTGCTCGTCCACGCGCCCTACCGCGTGGTGGTTCCGCTGGCGCTCGACGTGGAGGATCACTACGCCGTCACGGCGCCTGCGCGCGGCATGCTGACGGAGAGCCCGGCACCGGTCATGCGTGCGGCGCCGGGGCCGCTTTTGACACTTGTCGATCCCGCCCTCGCCGAGGAACGGCGGCTGATCGAGGCCGATCTCGAGAACGCGCGCGCGGTCTTCGAGGCGGTTCGCAGCGCCGATCCCGCGCAGGCACGTCTGGCGGCCGACCAGTTGGCAAGTCTCGAGGAGCGAGTGGCACTTCTGACGCGTCGGGAGGCCGCCCTGACCGTCGCGCTGCATGAACCCTCGCTGTTCGTTCCCATCGACACGCTGGAACAGGGCGCGTGGCTTGGCGCGGGCGATCGCCTGGGCGCGGCTCTCCCGCTGGCTGGCGATGCGCGGATGACCGGACCCTTCCCCGAACGCTATGTGCAACTGATGCAGAACGCCCTGCGGGATGCGGAGCTTCGCATGGGCGGCACCTTCGAGCCGGTCGCGCTCGACCGGCTGGACCTTCTCGCGATCCCGAGCGTCGACGAAGCTGCAGGAACGCGCTCCTACGCGCTCGATGTCACGCTGCAGCATGCAGCGGCGGAGATCATGGGGCGGCCCGCGGACCTTCGGCTTCGCTTCGGGTCGGACCCAATCTGGCGTCACGTCGTCTTCTTGGCCGAAGGTGTGCTGGCCCGCTACCGTGACAACCTGCTGGTCGATCGCGCAGGCTACCTCGGACGGTGAACGGCGCGGCACAGTGACTTCACGCAATCGGCCGCCGCCCGTTCGGCGTCCCGGGCGATGTCAGAGAAAGCTCTGAAGCGCCGGAACGGCGCGGTCCGGCAACTGTCGCTGTCACTTCCTCGGGCGTTGCATTTGCGAGAAGGGGACCCGCGCGACGGAAAGCCGGGGAGGTTGCGGTGTTTCCGCGCTGTCGGATTTCAACACGGCAACGCCTGGGCGCGCCGACTTCCTTCGATCAGCATGACGCGGCCCGTGCGTTACAGATGGCATCGCCGCTTCGGTGCCGAGAGACGTGATCAGCCGATACGCCCGAAGGCGTCCAAACGGGAGACCGAATCCGGGGACGACCTGACCCAGGTGCGAATCCTTGCCCGGAACTGGCAACGCAGGCCATAACTGAAGCGCAGGTCGCATTCGCGACACGGGGCATTCCCGTCTTGCGACGAGAACCATCACTGACGGCGGCACGGGCGATCTGTTCTACACCATGAACAAGGAGGCGGCGGGCGACGATCTCGGGCTGACCCTGCAGACGGGCTTCGTGACCAAGGCGCTGGTGGGGCTGTTCGGCTCCGACCGCTTCCGCCTCGCGGTCTCCGCCGACGGCAGCACCTTCTTCGACGGGCTCAGCGTCGACAACGCCACCGGCATCGTCGACCAGCCCCGGCTGCCGCGGTTCAAGGCCTGGACGAACTACGACAACTACGTGGGCGTCGGAACCTGGACGAAGATCGGCCTGAACAACACCGACTACAACGATCAGGGCGCCTTCGATGCCGCGAACAACCGGTTCGTGGCCCCGGTCGACGGCACCTACCTCTTCGGCGCGACGCTCATGTACAAGGTCAACGCCAGTACCACCGCCCGAATGAGCGGGCGGCTCGCGCTGAACGGCACGACCGAGATTCGCGGTTCCTTCGGAGAGATCAGCGGCGCGCATGTCTCCGAGGCCACCGCCCTCTGGCTGCAGACGATGGTCCCGCTCACCGCCGGCGACACCGTGGAGCTGCAGGGCAACTTCCGCGCCGCGGACGGCTACTTCGCCGCCGACCAGACGTCCTTCTGGGGGACAAAGATTGGCTGAGGGAGGCGCGCTATGGCCCCACAACGCCCGGAGGACGGCTTCGTCCGCATGCCGGAGCACGAGTTCGAGGCGATCCTGGCGCGCGCTGCCGAGGAAGGCGCCAAGCGCGCGCTCGCCGATGTCGGGCTCGAAGGCGACGAGGCCGCCCTCGACATCCGCGACCTGCGCTCGATGCTGGATCTCCTGCGGCTCGTGCGCCGCACGGCCGTGCAAACCGTCGTCCGCGCGGTGACCACCGCGATCCTTCTCGCGCTGCTCGCCGGCGTCGCCATCAAGCTGAAGGTCTTCGGCAACGGCCCGTAGCCCAAGCCATCCGACCTGTTCGTCCCACCGCACCCGCCCTCGAGGCGGGTTTTTCGTTTCTGGAGTACCCCAATGACCACGACCTTTTTCGACCACTGGCGCGAGGCGCCGGAGGGCACCTGGCGCTGGCCAAACTTCTCGCCCGCCGAGATCGCTTGCCGCGGCACCGGCAAACTGTTGATCAACGAACCGGCGCTTGACAAGTTGCAGGCGCTGCGCGACCGGCTGGGTAAGCCGCTGATCGTGCTTTCCGCCTTTCGTAGCCCCGAGCACAACCGTGCCGTCGGTGGCGCGGCTCGCTCGAAGCATATGGATGGCGCGGCCTTCGACATCGCCATGGCGAACCACGACCCGGTGGCATTCGAGGCCGAGGCACGGGAGGTCGGGTTCCTCAGCTTCGGCTTCTTCCCGCGCTCGGGTTTCATGCATGTCGACCTCGGTCCGGTGCGACAATGGGGCGAGCGGTTCCCGTTCCGAGAGACGGCATTCGCGGCTGAAACCCCGCCCGCGCGCGTGGTGCTGGCCGAAAGCCGGACCTTGAGGGTCGGGGGCGCGGCGGGCGTCGCGACGCTCGGCGCAGCCGGACTTGAGATCGCGCAGAGCGTCGTGGCCGAGACCCAGACCGCCATCCTGCCGCTCGTGCCGTATCTCGACACGCTGAGATGGGTGTTCATCGCCGTCGCGCTCGGCGGAATCGCGGTCACGATCTACGCCCGCGTCGAAGATTGGCGCCGGGTGCGCCGATGATCGGCGGGCTCCTCGCCCGGATCGCAGCCAGCCTGTGGGTGCAGGCGGCGCTTCGCTACGGCCTCACCGGGCTCGCAATACTTCTGTTCCTGCTTTCGCTTCGGCGGTCTGGCGAGCGAGCGGGACGCCTCGTGAACGCCTCGAAGCTACGGAGAAGGCCAATGACGTCCAACGCCGGATGCTGGAAGCGGCAGCTCGCCGCCCTCGTGATCGGAACGAGCTTGCTGAGCGGCTGCGCGACGGTTCGTTCTGATGGGGGCGGACTCGGTGCCTGTCCGCCGGTCGTCCAGCACAGCCGGGAGTTCCAGGTGCGGGCGGCCGAGGAGCTGGTCCTGCTGCCGGAGGGATCAGCGATCGGTCAGATGCTGAGCGACTACGCGGTGATGCGGGAGCAGGCGCGGATCTGCGGGTTTCTGTGAAGCGTGTTATTCAGACGACGGGAGCGGGCCATGCTCCGGTTCCGGCGGATGCGAAGTTTGCAGAAGTTCGCCGCCGTGCACGCCTCCGGCACCAACGATTTCAACAGCGAGCGCAGCCTCTTCAGCAGACCCCTCTTCAAGTAGGACCGCGCTCTCGCCGAGTGGAACGGTCTCTGCGCGGGATAGGGGACGGTCGGGCGCGCGATCACGGGGACTATCCTAAATTTTGTGCGCTGACGTGGTAACTGCTCTGAGAGGAGACCCA
>Ga0076930_100819_pt1 | contig 22888 bp, 22 predicted proteins | sample HotLakConsoUCCRE_FD_71149 | JGI IMG/M metagenome (GOLD analysis project Ga0076930, IMG submission 71149) | Hypersaline microbial mat communities from Hot Lake, Washington, USA - Hot Lake Consortium UCC-RE (version 3) (version 3) ...
TGAGTCACTCGGCCGCAGGTCAGCCTGCGAGCTGCGGACGCCGGGCCGCTTCCGGCCGGACCAGCCTCCAGTCGATCCCTTCGAACAAGGCCGAGAACTGCGCCGGCGACATCCGCATCACGCCATCCCGCACCTGCGGCCACACGAAGGTGCCGCTCTCGAGGCGCTTGTGCACCAGCACCATCCCCGTCCGGTCCCAGATCAGGATCTTGATCCGATCCGCCCGCTTCGCGCGGAACACGAAGGCGGCACCGCAGAACGGATCCAGCCCCGGAGGCTATGGAACCGCCCTGCCCGTCTCAACAAGATTCCTTCTGACACTGCCACTGACATGCGAGGCTGCGCGCACGCGCGCCTGAAAGGCTTGGCCTATCTCGACGACCGGCAGACATGCTCCCGGCCCACAACTGTCAGAACCGCCCGTCGCGCAACCGTTCAGCCACGCCTGTTGCCCGTCCCGGACCTCAAGCGCAAAGCAGTTGCAAGCTCTCCTGGGTCAGCCCACGATGCAAGAGCACGGTATGCCGTGTTTCCGAGAGTTCAGGCAGCGGTATGCGCCTGACCGACGCCAAGGCGGTCAATCCGTGCCAATCCGGCACGATACTGAAACCCACACCGTGCCCTACCGCGATCGCGATGGCCTCCAGTGCGTCGAGTTCACACAAGATCCTGTCACGGGGAATTCTGGCCGCTATCCACGACGCGGCAATCTTGCCTCCCCAACTTGTCGCGTCGTAGATGAGCGCCCTCTCGTCGGCAATTATCGCCCTTAGTGAGCGCTGATCCTCACTGGATACGATCATGACCATAGGCTGCGCCTCGATCGGGACGCACCTGACGGACTTGGGCATGTTGAACGGTGGCTGAACCACGAAGGCGGCATCGATCTCGCCAGCAAGCAGCATGGCATAGAGGTCTTTGGAGGTGCCGGGCATGACGATAATCTTGGCCGTGGGGGCCCGCTTGGCAAACTGGCGCAGCACGTTCGGCACCCTATCGCTCAACGCGGTCGAGATCGCGCCGATGCGTATGGGCCCGCCAAGACCTGACGTGTCCAGATCAGCTGCGATCTGCCTGACCTGGGAGGCGATGTCGCCAAGCCGAGGCAGGATCGAGAGACAGGCCTGCGTCGGCGCCACCCTCTGTCCCGCCCGAACGATCAGGGCTTGGTCCAGTTCTGCCTCTAGAGTCTTTACCCTTTGCGCCACCGCGGCCGGGGTCAGGTTCTGTAGTCGCGCCGCCGCCGCGAAAGACCCGGCGTCGACTACCGCGAGAAGCGTCTGAATGAACCTGGTGTCCACATAAAACCTATCGTTTGAATCGTTGACAATATAGTAACCGTATTTTCTGCGGGTTGATATGGTTCCCTCAAAATCCTGCGGTCGATGGCGCGGTCATGACTCCGCGCCGGCAGCGCAGGACAGAACGCCACGGCGTAATAAACCGACGGTAAGGGACCACGAATGCAGGCCACAGTGCCCTTCGTACACGGCCTGATCGATGCCCAGGCATCCGCTTGGTTGGAGGCCATGCGGTCCGCGGCACCTGATCTTGATTTTCGTTTCTTGTCCGATGTTTCCGCTCAGGAGAGGAAAGAAGTCGAGGTTGCGGTCGTCGCCAATCCTGAGCCGGCGACCCTGGCTGAACTGCCGAAGCTGAAATGGGTGCAAAGCCTGTGGGCCGGTGTCGACCGTATCCTGCGGGAGATGCCGGACCCGAGTGTGCAAATCGTCCGTTTGATCGACCCCCAATTGGGCGAGACGATGGCCGAGGCGGTGCTGGCCTGGACGCTTTACCTGCACCGCGACATGCCGCGTTATGCTGCACAGCAAAGAGATCGCCTCTGGGTGCAGCATGATCTGCCGACAGCAGCTGAGCGATCTGTCGGGCTTCTAGGGTTGGGGCATCTGGGCCAAAGTGCGGCAGACCGGCTGAAGAAGAACGGATTCACCGTGCGGGGATGGAGCCGGTCCGCCAAGCAGATCCCGGAGGTGGCCACCTTTGACGGCGCCGACGGGTTGGCAGAAATCGCGCGAACCTCTGATATCCTTGTCGTCCTTTTGCCTTCGACGCCGCAAACGCGGGGGCTGCTGGGCCATGGATTTTTTGCAGACATGAAACCCGGCGCCTCGCTCATCAACTTTGCGCGCGGCGACATCCTTGTTCAGGACGCCCTGACTGCCGGGTTGGAAGCGCGTCTGGTGGACCATGCGGTGCTGGACGTCTTTATGGTCGAACCCCTGCCAGAGACCGACCTGCTCTGGAGCAATCCGAATGTCACGATATTGCCCCATATCTCTGCGCCGACAAACAAACGCTCCGCGTCGGCGGTCGTTGCCAGGAACCTCACAACGTATTTCACTGATCGGCACATGCCGGTCCCGGTATCTCGTGACGCTGGATACTGATCTCCGCAAACCGTCAGGCTGGAGCCACACATGACATCTCTTGACCAAAAATTCGCAGCTCTCGCGGCCGAGAACGCGCCGGGACAGGAAGTTCGCCAGAGCCTGTCCGCGCTTGACACGCAGATGATCGGCGAGCCGCTGCCGGGCATCCCGGTCGACTTCTCTCATGGTGACGTCGATGCCTTTCCTCCAACCCCGGGGTCTGCCGAGGCCTGGAACGCAGGCTTCAAGGCTGGCGGGCGGCAAGCGTATACCGAATACCGCGGCGCGGCCGCGATCCGCGAAGGGCTGGCAGAGCGACTCGGAGCCTTTACGAGATGCCCCATCTCCGCAAAGCACGAGCTGATCGTTACGCCAGGCACGCAAGGCGCGTTGTTTCTGGCGCTTGGAGCAACGGTGACGGCAGGCACCAAGGTCGCGGTCATAGAACCGGATTACTTCGCAAACCGGAAGCTGGTGGCTTTTTTCGGTGGCGAGATGCTGCCAGTCGGCTTGTCATATCTGGGGGATCGGACCGGGAATGGTCCGATCCTCACTCAACTTGAAGCTGCCTTTACCGCCGGCGCCGAGGTGCTCGTCTTCTCCACGCCCAACAATCCCACCGGTCTGGTCTATTCGGCCGGCGACATCGCTGCGATTGCCACACTGGCCCGCAAGCACGGGGTTACGGTTATCGTCGATCAGCTCTATTCCCGGCTGATCTACAGCGGAGAGACCTATACCCACTTGCGCGCCCACAAGAACGCTCCGGAGAATCTGATCACCATCATGGGCCCTTCGAAAACCGAGTCGCTCAGCGGCTTCCGGCTTGGCGCGGCCTTCGGCAAGGCGGAGCTGATCGAACGGATGGAGAGGCTGCAGGCGATCGTCTCTCTGCGCGCAGCGGGCTACAATCAGGCGGCGCTGGAGACGTGGTTCAATGAGCCGGAAGGCTGGCTGCAAAATCGGATCGACGCTCATCAGGCCATTCGCGACGATCTCGTGGCGCTGTTCCGCGCGGCCGGGCTGGATTTAGCGGTGCCCCAAGCCGGCAGCTACCTCTTTCCGGCGCTTCCGTCGCTGAGTGTCACACCGGATGTCTTCGTGCGGCTTCTGCGGCAGCAGGCCGCTGTCACCGTGACCCCGGGCAGCGAGTTCGCGCCGGCCACCAGATCCAGCGTTCGGCTGAATTTCTCCCAGGATCACGAAGCGGCAGTTGCCGCCGGCCAGCGTATTGTCAAGATGATCGAGATGTACAGAGCATAACCCACACCACCTCGCACCCCATACCTCAGGGTGGGTATCCGCCTGCGATTCGCAACGGTGAGCTGTTCTACACCTCGGGCTTCTCCCCGCGGCGGGAAGCAAGCTGATCCGTGCCGGCAAGATCAAGGCCGACGCACCGGTCAAGAGGGTGGGGGCAGACTAAGTCTAACTCGTCTCAGCAAGGACAGTGACGCTCTCTCTTAGGCGGCGCCGAGGCCGCGCCACTCAGCGAGAGCGGCGGCACGGTTCTGCTTGAAGATCGCTCGGGATGAGAGGCTGCGGTCGATGTTGACGTGATTGGTGACGGAGGCGTGGACGGAGGCGAGTTTCTGCAGACTTCGCATGCGCCGGAACCGCAGCATCGCTCGCTCTTGTAGTCGGAACGGCAGGTGCGAGTTCTCCCCCGGTTGTTTAGCCAGCGTCCGGTCTCCTGCCGATCGGACGCGCCGATATCCTTCAGGGCCGCGCCGTAGGAGCGCAGCTCGTCCGTGACGAATTGCTCGCACCGGCCGTGCTTCTTCATGGCTCTCTTCAGGAATTTCAACGCAGTCTTCTTGTCCCGCGTCTTCGTGACGAAGCTTTCCAGCACCTCGCCCTCATGATCCACGGCCTGCCAGAGGTAGTGGCGCTTGCCGTTGATCTTCACAAACATCTCGTCAAGGTGCCAGCGACAGTGGCTAGACCGCATCCGCTCGATGCGCCGTTTCTGGATCTCGGCGACGAACATCGGTCTGAAGCGCAGCCACCAGGACCGCACGGTCTCGTGGCCTATGTCGACGCCGCGCTCGCGGAGAGATCCTCTTCGTGACTGAGCGAGAGCAGGAACCGGCCAGACATCATGAACCTGGGCCTCGTATTCAAAGATCGAAAAGAGGGTCGTTTCGTCAAGTCTGAACGCTAGCCAGCACCCTGCCCCGCCTCAAGCCAAGTTCCTCTAATGGTACCAGCTTCTCCATTTCCGATGGCCTAGGGGGCGAAGTGCCGGCACCGACATGTCGACTAGAAAGCCCCGTCGTGCACTATGCTGACATGGGCCGAGGTGATCCGCCAGCCTTCCTGGAGCCGCACCCAGACCTGGCTTTGCCGGCCGATCCCCCGCGACCCCTTGCGCTGGAACACCGTGTTGGCTGTCGCCATGTCGCGGCCGAACGTGGTGATCTCGGTTCGGATCAGTTCGCGACCGAGCCCTTGCGGCGAGCGCGCCGCGCGGAAGGCGTCGATCTCGGCGCGGCCGTAGAGGTTCTCTCCCGCACCATAGCGTATCGCCAGCGGACTGTTCCAGAAGGCCGCCTGCAGGGTCTCCACGTCGTTGGTGACCAGCGCACGCTCGTAGCGGCCGAAGGCCGCGCGGACTTCCGCCTCGATCTCCGGAATGTTGATTTCCTGCAAGAGCATCTCTGCATTCTCCGATGTCATGTCAGGGCCTGGTACAGCATCCGCACCCCGATCAGCCCGATCAGCAGAAGGGTGAGACGGTCGAACGCCTCGGCGGAGAAACGGCGGGCGAGACGGGCCCCCAGGGGCATTCCCAGCCAGATGGGCAGTATCGCCAGCAGGCTGAGAAGGGCAAGGGTCGGCGTCATCACGCCCGTGGTCAGCAGCATCGGGATCTGCGCCAACCCCAAAACGAAGAAAAAGGCCGAGATCGTCGCGACGAAGCTCGCGCGGCCAAGCCTGATCGCGCTGAGAAAGGTGACCGAGACCGGGGCGGAGATTCCCACGGCGCCGAACATCACACCTGCCGCCAGACCCGTCGGGGCCGCGATTTTCCGCGCCACCGTCATCGGCAGGGCCCAGTTCGGCCGTGCGAGGCGAAACCCGAGATAGGCGAAGACCGTCAGGGCCATGGTCAGGAGAAGCGCCTCCGAGGGCACGCTGACCAGCACCCGCACCCCAAGCCATGTGCCGACCAGCCCGGCCAGTCCCAAGGGGAGGATCAGCCCTGCGGGGGCCAGATGGGCGCGGTACTCGCGCGCCTGCAGACCGTTCAGCACCAGGTTCGGAAGCGCAAAGAGCGCGACCGCCGTGGGCACACCGTAAAGCGCCGACAACAACGGCACCGCCAGCACCGGCGCGCCGATGCCGGTAGCGCCCTTCAGAACGCCACCGATCGCCAGTGCGGCCAGCCCTGCAAGCATGCCCGCCCAGTCGATCACGAGGTGTGCCCCCCACCCGACGGCGACTTGCGCCAGCCTCGGGGCGGTGTCATTTCAAGCTCATGTTTCAAAAGCCATCGCGAAGATCGCCGAGAGCGTGTCCCTGGCCGGGTCGCAGTGGGAATAGGCCCGGTGGCATCCTGTGTCTCAGGCGCCGTCCCGCTTCGGTCGCGGTTTGATGATCGAGCCGTAGGAGGCGATGCCGCCATCCACCGTGAAGACGGCGCCGCTGATATAGCCTGCCCGCGGTGATGCAAGGAAAACCATGAGGTCGGCGATCTCCTCGGGCTTGCCCATGCGACCGCCGGGGTAATCGGCGAGGAACTCAGTCCAGCGGCCTTCTTCGCCGTGCAGGTCCACCGCGCGCCGCTTCATGAGCTTGGTCATGCGCTCGGTGGCGATGGGGCCGGGATTAACCGCTACCACCCGCACGCCATGGTCCATGCTCTGGCCGCCCACCGCGCGGGTGAACGCCATCAGCGCGGCGTTCCCGGTGCTGCCGGCGACATAATTGTAGTCCCAGTTCTCACCCGAATTGCCGATGTCGTTGATGATCACGCCCGAACCGCGCGCCTTCATCTTCAGGTAGACCGCCCGCGTGAGGCTGACATAGCCGAAGACCTTCAGCTCGAAGCCCCGGCGCCAGTCCTCGGTTTCCAATGCCTCGATCGGCCCGGCGGGAATATCGCCGGCGTTGTTGACCAGCACGTCGACGTCGCCGGCCGCTTCGGCCAGCGCCTCCATCCCGCCGGGCGCGGCGAGGTCCATCGCATGAGCCGTGACCGCTACACCGTGATCGGCACGAAGGCGGGCGGCCAGTCTCTCCATCGCCTGCCCGTCCCGGGCGGCAAGGTGGAGGTCGCAGCCCTCTGCGGCGAAGGCCTCGGCCGCCGCCGCCCCTATCCCCTTGGATGCCCCGGTGATCAGCACCATGGCCCCGGCCAGTCTCATGTCCATCGCGTTTCCTCGTTCCTATCCGCTTCTCGGCGCCGACACCCCCAGCCGGTCACAGAGCGCCGCGAACGCGGCCATCGTTCCCGGGGCCACGGGCACCCCGTCTCGCCGCCGGGCCGCTACGGTCCTGCCCGAGCGCTCGCCCGGGAACAGGATCTCCTGCCCCGGCTCCTTCGCCGGAACCGCCTTCAGGGTGTCGATCATGGTCTCCACCCGGGCCTCGAACGCCCCGGGTTCATCGAAGGCGGCGAGGTCGAGCGCCACCAGCGTGAACGAGGTCCGCATCGGGTTGTCGAGCGGCCGGAACCCGGTCGCGGCCCCGGCGAAGATCTCTCCCCCGGCCAGCGCGCTGGTCAGTATCTCGGTCATCAGGCCGAGCCCGAAGGCCTTGTAGCCGCCGAAGGGCTGCAGGATCATCTCGCGCGCGGCGACCTCGGGGTCGGTCGTCGGCTCGCCGTCGGGACCTAGCGCCCAGGTCGGCGGTATCGGCGCGCCGCGTTCGCGGGCGATGTTGATGCGTTCGATGGCGACTTCCGTCATGGCCATGTCGAGGCAGACCGCGCCATGACGCCCGGCGGGCGCGGCGGCGGCCATCGGGTTGTTGCCCATCACGGGAAGGGTGCCGCCCGGCGGGGTCATCACCTTGCGGCTTGCGTTGCTGTAGACCAGCCCGATGCAACCCGCCCGCGCGGCCTGCAAAGCATAGTGCTTGGCCGAGGTCAGCGAGGTCGCGTCGCGCACGGTAACAAGGCCGATGCCGTGGTCGCGGGCCCTGGCCATGGCGGTGTCCATCGCCCGCGACGCGATCACCTGACCGAGACTGCCATGGGCGGTCCAGACCGCAATGGCACCGAAGTCGCGCACGACGTCGATCCGGGTTTCGGCCCGGTGTCCGCCGGCCTCGATGCGCTCGCAGACAGTCACGAGAAGGCGCAGCCCGTGGGAGGGTTCTCCCGAGATATCGGCACCGACGAAGACCTGCGCCGTCAGGGCGGCGTCCGCTTCCGGAACGCCGAGAGCTCGCAGCACCCCCGCAGCCGCCGCCTCCAGCGTTTCGTAGGAGAACAGACCAGGGGCGCTCACGCCGCCACCGTCGCTTCACGCGCGATCAGCCGGGGGTCGCCCAGCGCGGTTTCCAGAACCGTCAGCGCCGCGTCGAAATCGGTGAAATCCATGGCTTCGTCGGGGTTGTGCGAGCCGTTGCGGTTGCGGATGAACAGCATCGCGGCGGGAACGCCCGCCTGTGCATAGGTCGCAGCGTCGTGGCCTGCCCCGCTGGGCATCGTGAGAGTAAGGATGCCCCGCGAACTCGCGGCCTCTTCGAAACAGTCGCGCATCCTCCGCGAGAGCGGCGCGGGCAGGCTGTTCGTGCGCGGCCCGAGGTCGATCCCGCACCCCGTTTCTCCCGCGATCCGGACCGCCATGTCCCGCAACTCCGCCTCGGCGAGCTCCAGCGACCCCGGCTCCTCGCTGCGGATATCGAGGCAGAGATGGAGAAACCCCGGCACTTTCGAAAACCCGTGTTCGGCGGGGTCGGTCGAGATTTCTCCGAAGGTCACGGTCAGGTCGCGCCCCTCGGCCTCCATCCGGTCCCAGAACTCATGCATCTCCGTGATGAGCCGTGCACCCGCGAGGCCCGCGTCGCGACGCAGGGCGCGCGGTTCGGCGCCGGAATGGGCATAGGCGCCGGTCACCGCGATGCGCCGGAACCGGACGGAGCCGCGTATTCCCGTCACGAGCCCCACCGGCACGTCGGCGTCCGTGAGCGACGGGGCCTGCTCGATATGCGGCTCGATATAACCCGCGATCCGGTCGGGCTCGTAGAGCCGCGCGCCCCGACGCACTGCCCCGGGGTCGTGGCCCAGCCGGGCGATATGAGCCGCGAGGCTCTGCCCATCATCCGAACGGCTGACCTCGTCCAGCACCGCGGGATCGAGAAGACCCAGCGCGGACTTCGAGCCGATGTAGCTGTAGGGAAACCAGCAGCTTTCCTCCGCGCGCAGGCAGACCACGGCGAGATCGCAGGGCGGGGTGCGCCCCGACGCCGCGAGATCGGCCATGAGCGCGAGGCCCATCAGCACGCCCGCGACGCCGTCGTAGTCGCCGCCGTGGGGCACGCTGTCGAGATGCGACCCGACCAGCAGCACCCGCCCGCGGTCCTTCCCGGCGAGTACGAGATACAGGTTTCCCGCGGCATCGTGGCGCCGTTCGGCTCCAAACGCCTGTGCGGCCTCGGCAACGATGGTGTGCGCTTCTTCCTCGCCCTCGCCGTAAGCCACCCGGGTCACGCCCGGAGGGTCGGCGGTGCGCGCCGCGATCTCGCGGAAGAGGCGCCGCGCGAGGTCGCGGCCGGGCGTCATACCCTGCCCGCGAGCGACATCAGCTGCGGCACGGCGGCGCGCGCGGTGTTCAGGACCATTGCCGCATCGTTCTGGTAGGGAATCCACTGCGCCCCCATCTCAAGCCATCTGCCCGCCATCTCGGGCGATTGCGCACTGAGCCCATAGGGCACGCCGGCTGCGCGGCAGGCGGCGAAGATCTCCTCGTAGGCTTCGAACATCTTCGGGTTCTGCAGGTCGCCGGGAATGCCCAGGTCCTGCGACAGGTCGTCGGGACCGACCATCACCGCGTCGATCCCCTCGACCTTCAGGATGTCCGGAAGGTTGTCCATGGCACTTCGCGTCTCGATCATCACGACGATAAGCGTCTCCGAGTTCAGATGGTCGATGATCTCCCGAGGGGGCAGGTTGGCATAATCGGTATGCGGCCCCTTGAGGTTCATCGGTCGATTGCCGAGAGGATAGTAGCGCACCGTGTCCATGATACCCCTCAGCTGGTCCGCTGTCTCGATGGCGGGCAAAAGGAGGCCCTGCGCGCCCGCATCGAGCGCGCGTGTCAGGTCGTGCGGCTTGGACACGCCGGGCGGTCGCACGATGGGCGTGATCCCGCATTCGCGTGCCAGCATCGCGAGCGTGCCGATCTCCCTCAGGGTGAAATCGGTATGCTCCATCTCGAGAAGCAGGAAATCGAAACCCGCCGCGGCCATGATCTTGACCACCCTCGGGTGGGGACAAAGCGTGATCCATGTGCCGAACGCCGGCTTGTTCTCGCGGTAGAGTTGCTTGACGGGGTTCGACTTGATCAAGGGTTTGTTCTCCGGTTCAGGGATCGGGAAGAAGGTCAGGCGCTGAGCCTGCGCTCCTGCCAGACGCTTTCATCTACAAGGAACTCCGGCTTGCGGCCCTGCAGGACATCAACGACCTGGCGCGCGGTCTGGACTGCGGTCCGAACCAGCGCTTCCTCCGTCGCGCCGCCGATATGGGGCGAGAGAACCACGCCGTGCGCACCGAGGAGCGGATGGACGGCCGGCGGCGGCTCGGTCTCGAAAACGTCCATGGCCGCGCCGCGCAGGTGGCCAGAGCCGACAGCCTCGATCAGCGCCGCGCTGTCCACCAGCGCACCGCGCGCGGTGTTCACGAGGATAGCCCCCGGCTTCATTGCCGCGAAGCGTCCCGCGTCGAAGAGCCCGCGCGTCCGGTCCGTGAGGCGCTGGTGCAAAGACACGATATCGGCCTCGTTCAGGGCCGCATCGAGGTCGGGCGCGGGTTCGAACCCCGCCGCCTCGATCGCCGCCGCACCCACGCTGGGACTGTGCACCAGCACCCGCATGCCGAAGCCCGCCCGCGCGATCTCCGCCGTCCGCCGCCCGATGGTGCCGAAGCCCACGATCAGCAGCGTCTTTCCCGAAATCTCTATGAAGTCGCGGGTATAGCGGTAATCGAAATTGTCTTCACGGGTCGCTTCATCGGCTTCCCGGATACGCTTGGCCACCGCCATGATCTGCCCGAACACATGCTCGGCGACCGATTGCACGTTGGCCTCGGGCGTGAAGACCACCGGCAGCCCCAGCTCCCGCGCCGTATCGAGATCCACCGGGTCGAGGCCGGTCCCGTGGTTGCCCAACACCCGAAGCTTCGGTGCGGCTCGCATCGCCGCGCCGCTCAGCCCGGCGTTGCGGGTGATCGCCGCGTCGCAAGGCACGATCTCGGCCGCCACGGTTTCCATGTCCTGTGCGCTCGCCATGCGCGCCTCGATTCCGGCAGCCTCGAGGAGCGCGACTCCGTCGGGGTGTATCGGCTGGATCAGGAGGCAGATCATGAAGCAACTCGGGCGATGCGCCGGCCCTCGAAGACCTCCGCTGCCGCTTCAGCGCCGACGAAGACGCCCCCCGCCTTCGGCACGTAAGCCAGAAACTGCGTCAGCCGCTCCACCCAGTCGGGTCGCCCCATGGAGCCGGTGTGAAACAGCATGTGCACGATCTGTGCCCGCCCTTCGGCCTGCGCACGGTCGCGTATCGCGCCCCAGACCCGCCTGTGATTGTCGATATCGGACTGCTCGATCTGCAGGAAATTTCCGTAGTTCACACCCCCGCCGTCAGAGCCGATGGGGATTTCCAGAACTCCCGAAGCCGCGCCGGTGCCTTCCGGGGCCCGGGGGTTCTCGGGAAGGTCGTAGGCGCTCAGACTGCTCTCTGTCCAGACCGCCTCGCGGTCGGGCTTGTCGAGGCCGGGAAGGCTGGACAGGTCGATGCCGATCTCGTGTTCGCTCAGCACGTCGTTCATGAAGGTCGCATAGGCATTGTGCCCGCCGCGATAGGCGACCGGGGTCAGCCCGCCTTCCACAAGCCGGCGGTGGCAGTCGGCGAACACCTCACGCACATGCTCTTCTTCGCCGAAGCGGACGCCCCCACCCTTGATTTCCTCGTGAAGGTGAACAGCGATTTCGGCTCCGCGGTCGGCCCATTCACGATAGACCTCGAGCAATGGCGGCTCGTAATAGGCTGTCCGGCAGTACGTGCCGGAATGGGGTGTCAGCACGGCGCAGCCACCGGTCATGTCCAGCATCATCCTGCCCAGCTCGCGGGTCTCTTCGATGCTCAGTTCGGGCTTCGGCGGGTCGATGCGGAAATCGCGCCCGGGATCGAAGGGGGCGAACACAAGCCAGTTCACATCGACGACCGGCACAAGCCAGACATCCGGGTTATCGGTCTCTCTCATCGCTGCTGCCCCGCGGTCCTCGTGACGGGCCCAATGTCGGGGCAGGCGCTTGCGCAGACAAATACATTAATGCAATCCATTAATTCATGAAGGCAAACAATATCACGTTGCGCCAGCTTCGGGCCTTCGTGGCGGTCTCCGACCACTCCAGCTTCGTCGCCGCGTCCAAGGCCATCGGGCTGTCGCAACCCGCGCTCAGCCAGAGCGTGCGCCAACTCGAGGCCGAACTGGGCGCGCGACTTTTCATTCGCACGACCCGCAGCGTGCATCTCACGGGCATCGGGCTGAGTTTCCTGACACATGCCCGCCATGTCCTGCGCCTGCTCGATGACATCGCGCACGACATGCGCGAGACCATCGACCGGCGCAGCGGACGGCTGGTGGTGGCCTGCCTGCCCTCCGTCGCCTGGCGGCTGATGCCGCCCGCCATTGCGGAAAGCGCCAAGCTCTTTCCCGACATGCGCATCGTCGTTCAGGACACCAACATGCGCGCCATCCGCGACGCCGTCCTCAGCGGCGCGGCCGACATCGGGATCGGCAGCCTCGCGGGCAAGATGTCCGAGTTCTCTTCTGTCAAGATCGCGCTCGACCGGATGCACGTGCTTTTCCCGCAAGGCCATTCCTTCGAGGCGCTCGAGACTGTTGGGTGGGCCGATCTTGCCGGTTATCCCGTCGTCGGCATGACCGGGGCAACCGGCGTTCGGGAAATCGTCGACGAAGTCGCGGCGGAAACCGGGCTTAAGCTCGACTACACCTCCGAGGTCTCGAATCTCGCCACGCTGATCGGACTTGTCGAGCAAGGGGCTGGCGTCACGATCGTGCCCGGGCTCGCGCTGCCGCGCATGGGCCATCCGGGCCTCGAATCCCGAACCCTCGTCGCACCTGAAACCAGCCGTGAAACCGGTGTGATCTGGCGCCGCAGCTCCGTGGCCACGCCGGAGGCCGCGCGTCTTCTCAAGGCGATGAATGCGGTGCGCTCCGGAGGCACCGTGGACGGCGAAGGCACCGCCTTCGACTGGTGCGACTTCGCGGTTCCCGACGAGATCTGACATCGGCTCACCCCGCCGCATCGAGTGCTCCCAGCACCCGAGCCGGCGTTGCCGGTATTTGCCAAAGCGCGGCCCCGCGGGGTGCGAGCGCGTCGTTCACAGCATTCATGACCGCCCCCGCCGCACCCGCCGTACCGGCCTCGCCTACGCCGGTATGACGCGGAGGCCCGCCGGCCGTGGTCTCCGGCGCTTGAACGTGGTGCACTGTGATGTCGGGCGTCTCCACGGGCATCGGCACGCGGTACTCCGCAAGGGAACCTGTCAGGAGTTGTCCTTCACAGTCGTAGACGAGTTCCTCGGTCAGTGCCGCTCCGAGACCCTGCGCCACGCCGCCCTTGATCTGTCCGTCGACCATCAGTGCGTTCACGACCGGCCCGCACCAATGCGCCACAGCGTGCTTGACCGCCCGCACCAGACCCGTTTCCGGGTCGATCTCGACGCAGGATAATTGCACGCCGCAACCTGCGCGGAACGGCGCGTCGAGCGGCCCGAAGCTTGCCGAGGCAACCAGCCGCGGCTGTCTTCCTCCCGGCAGCTCATGCGGCCGGAAATGCGCCAGGGTGGCAAGCTCCCCGAGGTCGAGACCCGACGGCCCGTCCTCGGTTATGATCCCGCCGTCACGCAGGTCGAGCGACGACGCCGGGCGCTGCAGAAGGTCACCCGCGATCTCCAGGATCTCGGCGCGCAACTGCCGCGCCGCCTCCCACGCCGCGTGTCCGCCGATCGCCAGCGAGCGCGACCCCCAGGTTCCGCCGCCGGGGCCGGAAGAGGCGGTATCGCCCGTGCTCAGCCGCACCCGCTCGAGCGGCACGCCAAGCGTTCCTGCAAGGATCTGCGCCACCCCGGTTTCCACGCCCTGTCCCTGCTCGGTGACGCTCGATGTGGCGGCGATGGCGCCGTTCGGCTCAAGCCGCACGGTGCAGTAGTCCCGCGTGCTGACCCTCACGTTTCCGTTGCCGTAGAACCCCGGGCCCCGCGAGGTCATCTCGATGAACACCGCGATGCCGTAGCCCGCGAGCAACCCGCGGCCCCGCGCGTCGTCGCGCCAGGTATCGAGCGCCGGACGCGAATGCGCGGCCTCGAGAGTGTCGAGGCAGGCCCCGAAGGGCAGCGGTTCGAACTGCACTCCCAGCGCCGATGGCGCGCGCCCTTCTCCGTATAGCGCGAAATTTTGCCGCCGCAGGGTCCAGGGATCGGTCCCGATCCGCCGCGCGGCGAGATCCACCAGCCCCTCCGTCACCGCCGCCGCGATGGGATGCCCCACACCACGATAGTGTCCCGACAGGCCCATGTTGGTAAACACGGCCCGACTGCGGGCCTTGGCGGTCTCCAGCGCATAGGGAGCCCCCGTGAGGCTCAGCACGGCCCGACCCTCGCCGGCGCTCGACCGAGGGTACTGGGAATACGGCCCGATCGCGTGCACGTCGTCGGCCTCGATCGCCCGCATTTGCCCGTCGGCATCCAGCGCGAGGCGCGCCTCGACGCGGTGATGCCGTGCCTGGATGTCGCTGGCCATGGATTCCAGCCGGTCGGCGATGAACCGCACCGGTCGCCCGAGAAGCCGTGCGGCGGCCGCAACCGCCATTTCGTCGGCATACATCTGCTGCTTGATGCCGAACCCCCCGCCCACGTCGGGGCAGATGATCCGCACCAGGTGAGCCTCGATGCCCAGGAGCGCGGCGAAGGCCTCCTGCATGGCTGCCGGGCACTGGTGAGAATGGTGCACCGTCAGGCTACCCTCCCCGGGCGCATAGTCCGCGATAAGCCCCCTCGGTTCCAGGGGGACACCAGTGTGCCGACCGAAATCGAACCGAGCGCCGACGACAATGTCGCCGCCTTCGAAGCCCCGTCCCGCTTCGGCCTCCAGGCACAGGTTCCCCGGCGCCTCGGGATGGATCGGGGGCACATCCCCGGCCAGAGCCGCGTCGATATCCGCCACCGCCGGCAGCGGGGCATACTCCACCTCGATCAGTTCCAGCGCGTCCTCGCAGGCGGCCCGGCTCTCGCCCACGACGAGCGCCACGGGCTCGCCGACGTGGCGCACCCGGTCCCTCGCCAGCGCGGACTGTTCGGGGGCGACCATTGTCGGAAACAGCCCATGGGCGCCCCGCCAAGGCTTCAGGACGGCCGCGAGGTCGTCATGGAATAACACAGCGTCGATCCCGACGGCCCCCCTCGCATTCTCAGCGTCGACGGAAAGGATCTCAGCGTGGGGATAGGGGCTGCGGAGGAGCGCCGCTTCACGAGCACCCCGCACCGACAGATCCGCGAGGTAACGCCCCCGGCCGGTCACGAGCCGGGGCCAGCGGAGCCCGGGCGCACCGGTCATCGCACGAGCTCCTTGGCCGCTTCTTCGACCGCGTCGACGATCGGTCCATATCCCGTGCAGCGGCAAAAATTGCCCGCCAGCGCCTCGCGGATCGCGTCCCGGTCCGGTGTAGGGTTCTCCGCCAGCAACTCGCGCGCCGCCAAGAGCATCCCGGGCGTGCAGAAACCGCACTGCAGTCCGCCATTGGAGATGAAAGCCGCCTGCAAGGCCCGCGTCGCCCGGTCGCCGGCGTCGGACAGGCCCTCTAGCGTCTCGACCTTTCGGCCCTGCACCGAGGCGGCCAGCGTCGTGCAACTGCGCCGGGTCCTGCCGTCCAACAGCACCGTGCAGGCACCGCAGATGCCCTGCCCGCAGCCAATGTGCACCGAGGTCGCAGCGCAAGCTTCACGCAGGAGTTCTGACAGGAGCATGCGCGGCTCCACCTCCGCCGCAACGGCGCGCCCGTTCACCTCGCATTCCACGGACACCCGGTTCATGCAGCCTCCGCCAGGTGCCGCGCCGCGCGCGCGACGGCCACGCCCGCGAGCCGTGCGCGCACCGCGTCCTGGGCGCTACCGGCGAGGTCGGACCGTGCCGCCTCGCTCGCCGCCTCCAGCAGGTCCGTGTCCCATGCTTCTGGCGGGGCGGATGCCAGAACCGCCCCCGCACTTCCGGCCAGAAACGTTGAATCGCCCGCGCCGAAGACCGCCACCCGGAGATCGCCGTCTGCGCGCCACGCCACTGCCGCTCCGGCGAGCGCATAGTCGCCCCGGCGCTCGGCGATCTCGTGAAAGCCGAAGCGGTCGCCAGGTGCGGCCGCATCGAACTCCACCTCGACGAGCATCTCGTCGGGCGCAAGCGCCGTGTCCATCGCCCCCAGAAAAAAGCGTTCCGCCTCCACGACCCGCGTGCCCGCAGCCGACGCAAGGTGCATTCGCGCGCCCAGCGCCAGCGCGATGGCGGGGTACTCCGCCGCGGGATCGCCCAGTGCCAGCGCCCCGCCAAGCGTGCCTGCGTTGCGAACTGTGGGCGTCGCCACCCACCGCGCCGCCTCCGCCAGCAGCGGTGCCGCTCTGGCGATTACGGGATCGTGCTCGACAGTCCGATGGCGCACCAGCGCACCCAGCCGCAGAACGCCCTTTTCGGCTGCGACGCCGGACAGCCCGTCCAACCCGCCGATGTCCACTACCACCCCGGGCTGTGCCAGCCGGAAGCATAGCATCGGCACGAGGCTTTGTCCGCCCGCCAGCAACGCCGCCTCGTCACCGTGCGCGGCGAGTGCCGCCAGCGCCTCGTCGACCGTTTCCGCGCGCAGATAGTCGAAGCGCGCCGGTGTCATGTGCCGGCCGGTTCCCGCCCGTGCTCGTGGAACAGCCGGTCGATTCCGACGTCGTCGGCCCAGATCCTGCGATGCGCTTCCTCCAGGTAGGGTTTCAGCCCGTCCACCCGCGCGCGGATCGCAGCGAAGTCGCGGCTGAACCGAGGCATCACTTCCTCGACGCAGCGCGCCAGTTCCGCCTCGTCGAGGAGGGTCGAGCGCCCGTCCTCGATGACCACACGCCCCTCGACGATGACCATGCGCACCCCCCGGCCGGCTTCGGTATAGACGAGTTGGCGGACCGCGCTGTTGAGGGGCAGGAACGACGGGTCAATGAGGTCCAGCAGCACGATGTCTGCGCGCCTGCCCACTTCGATTGCGCCAAGATCATCGGAACGCCCGATACATGCCGCCCCGCCCGAGGTCGCCGCCTCGAACATCTTCGCAGCCTGCGGCGGTCCCGGTTCATGGTCTGCGATGGCAGTGACCATGGCGGCGAACTTCATCGCCTCGAACATGTTCTGCGCGTCCGAACAGGAACAATTGTCGCAACCGAGCCCATAGCCGACGCCGGCTTCCTGCAGGCGCCTGACCGGCGGCACCCCGCTCTTCAGCTTCAGGTTCGACAACGGGTTCAGCACGCATCGCGTGCCGGTCTCCGCCAGAAGGTCGATCTCGTCGTCCAGAAGCCAAACGGAATGCGCCAGATTGAGACGCGGGCTCAGGAGCCCCTCGTAATGCAGGGCCCTCACCAGCGACCCGCCGTGTTCGGGGCACGCGACCCGCGCCTGAAGCGCCATGCCCTTCGACTCGTAGAAATGGGTGAAGATCTGCAGGTCGTATTTCTCCGACATCTCCCGCGTCCGCTGCAGCAGCTCGTGGGTGCACCGTTCGGGCGCGGACGGGCCGAGCGCCCAGCCGATGGTCGGATGTTTCGGACCCTTGAGATAGGCTTCCTCGAAATGCGCGATCTGGTCGATCTTCGCGTCGGGTTCGGCGGCGGTGGAGAGCTTGTCGTGATATTCGGGCGGGAACACCTCGGGCCAGTGCGGGATCGTGCCGATGCCCTTGCGGTCTGCATATTGCAGGGCGATCACGGCCCGAAGGCCGAGTTCCTCGTAGGCCTCCACCACCGCCGACAGGTGATCGGGATCGAACGGGAACAGGGTCACCATGTCCTGCACGGTGGTCATGCCCGATTTCAGGCACTCCAAAGCACCCAGGAGGGTCCGCACCTTGATCTCTTCGCGAGACCGCTTCGGGTACTGCGGCGGCAGAGCCAGGAGACGCCACGTCTCCAGCGGCTCTTCCTCCATCAGGCCCTTGGCCAGCACGTCGTGGGAATGGTAATGTGCGTTGATGAAGCCGGGGATCACCAGCCTGTCGGTGGCGTCGATGCGCCGGCAATCGGGACGCTGGGCGGCCTCCGCCGACAGGTCGCTTCCAATGGCGGCGATCATGCCGTCCTCCACGAGCAGATCCACCCGCTCGGGCCGATGCTGGTCGCCATCTGGCAGCATCACCCTCCCGCCCTCGATCAACAGCGCGGGGGCCTCGATCTTCGTAGTCATGTCTTCTCAGTCCTCGTGATTACCTGGAGCCGGCGTAGAACGATACCCGGCGTTCCAGTAGCTCGATCAGCCCGATCAGCGTGAAGGAGAGGGCGAAGATCACGATGATCAGCGCCCAGAACCGCTCCATCAGGAACATCGAAAGGTAGGTGTCGAAGAGCCCGCCAAAGCCGATCAGGGCGATGATGATCTGGCCGACGATCACGCCCTTTACGGCGCGGATCACCGCAAGCCGAAGGCCGGTTATGATCTCCGGCAGCGCCGCGGGCACGACGATCTCGAACACGATCCGCCGGCGCGAACAGCCGAAGACCTTGCCCATCTCGACCAGCGAGTTCGACACGTGGGAGACGCCCGCCTGGGTGTCGATGATGACCACCCAGACCGAGAACAGGAACACCGTCGCGATGACCGTGGCCTCCCCGATGCCCAAAAGGGGCATCAGAGCCGGAACCACGGCCGTCAGCGGAGCGGACAGGAAGAGGTTGACCCAGACCGACAGCAGCTTGTCCGCGCGCCGGCTCAGACCCATCATGATGCCCACCGGGATTCCCACCGTGATGGCGAGGCCGAGGCCGATCAGGAAGGTTCTCGCCGTCAGCTTCAACGCGTCCCAGAAGGTCTGGCTGCCCGACAGGTCCAGTATCGCGCCCCAGGTGGCCGACAGCGGAGGGATCAGATCGACCCAACCCATCCGGCCGACAAGCTCCCAGAGCGCCGCCCAGAAGATGAGCGACCAGAACGGCGAGGACCGCATCAGCCGGCCCCACGTGGAGGATGGACCGGAGCGGCGGCGCCGTGACGGGACGGGGGCGGTGTCGGGACTACTCGACATATTGCTTCAGGCTCGCCCAGATCTCGTCCACGAGTTCGATGTAGGCGGGCTCCCTGCGGATGCCGTCGATGTCGCCGCTGCGGTCGAGCTCCGGACGGATCACCGTCTGGACACGTCCAGGCCGCCTGCGGAGGATCGCCACCTGATCGGCGAGATAAACCGCCTCCTCGATCGAGTGCGTCACGAAGATAACCGTCTTGTTCTCGATTTTCAGGAGGTCGAGCAGGTCTTCCTGCAGCTTGCGGCGCATCTGCTCGTCCACAGCCGAGAACGGCTCGTCCATGAGCAGGACATCGGCATTGACGGTCAGCGCCCTTGCCAGCCCGCATCGCTGGCGCATGCCGCCCGAGAGTTCGTGCGGGTATTGCTCCTCGAACCCGGCGAGGCCGACCTCGGCGATATACTTGCGCGCTTTCTCTTCGCGCTCCTTTTTCGCCACGCCCTGGGCACGCAGGCCGAAGGCCACGTTGTCGAGTACCGTCGCCCACGGAAGAAGCGCGAAGTCCTGGAACACAAGTGCCCGGTCGGGCCCCGGCCCCTCGACCTCCCGACCGTTCACGTAGACCGCCCCAGCCGTTGGCTCGAGCAGTCCCGCGATGATCTTCAGCAGCGTGGTCTTGCCACAGCCCGAAGGGCCCAGAAGCGCGGTCAACTGACCCTCCGGCACCTCGAGGTTCGCGCCATCGAGCGCAACGGTCCCGCCGGGATAGACAAGCCCCACGTCCCGCGCACTCAGAATCGAGTCGGTCGCCGCGGCGGGTATCGGCGTGGCCGAATGGGCCGTTGGTGCGTTCATGTCCGCTTCTCCATCCGGAACAGCCTTGTTTCGAGGGCTTGCATCAGCCCCAGCGTAATCGCCGCGACGACGAGGATCGATACGATCGCGGCGAACATCTTGGCGTATTCCGCAAGGTACCGGTTGTAGGTGATCAGGTCGCCGATGCCCGTGGGGGTGATCAGTAACTCGGCCAGCACGATGCCGATGAAGGCGCCGGAAACTCCCAGCCGCAGTCCGGCAAAGATCATTTGGCTTGCCGCAGGCAGGATCACCAGCCGGATCGTGTCCCAGCGCGAACACATGAAGCTGCGCGACATCGCCAGCAGCGACGGGCTTACGGACTGGATGCCCTTGTAGGAATTGAGGGCCACCAGCGGCAGGCCGAGGATCACGATGGCCACGATCTTCGCGCGGTCGTTGATCCCGTACATGTAGGTCAGAAGAGGGATGATCGCCGAGACCGGCGCGGTCTGAAAGATCACGAGGAGCGGGATCAGGAACCATTCTGCGGTCCGCATCAGTCCCACGCTCACCCCGATGGTGACGCCGCCCACGATTGTGATGAACAGGCCCACAAGCAGCGGCGGAAGGCTGTCGGCATAGGCCCCCGCGAACTCTCCATTGAACAGCATCTGGGAAAAGGCCACCGCGACCTCGCTCGCCGCCGGAAGGGCGACGCTGACACCGGACCGCCCCACGATCTCCCAGATGCCGAAGACGAGGGCGAAAGACGCAAGCTTCCACCCCAGCGTCGACCAGAAGTCCGTCGTGCCGCCCCCCTTGGCGCTATCGACGGCGGTTGTGGCGCTGTCCGCAACGGCCGATGTCGGATTGCTCATTCCGTAATGCCCCCGGTCGTACCCTGATCGTCCTGTCGTGGCTTCGAATATCGAGACCGCAGCCTCATGAGGCTGCGGCTCTTCGCCCGAACCTCGAGCGGTTACTGCATCGAGGCCTTCGCGGCATCGATCACGTCGAAGGTCCAGAAATCCAGCGGGTCCAGTTCGGCGGGATCTCCCTCGAGGGCACCCGAAAGGGTGAGGAAGGCGATGTCGGCTCGCGCGGCCTCCATGCTGCCACCGCTCTCGGGAAAGAGGTCCGCTTCGGTCGCGGTCTCGAAATAGGGTGTGATCTCGTCGACCATCTCCTGCGGCATGTCGGGCAGAAGCCCCATCTCTTCGCGCAGCTTCGCAGGAAGCGCCGGGTCGGCGTTGAACTCGGCGGCGACCTTCATCAGTTCTTCGACAAGGATCTGCACCGCCTCGGCGTTCTCCTCGAGGAAGTCCGTCCGCGCGAACAACAGACTGTCGGACGCCGTCGCATCACCCAGCGGGAGCAGGCCGAACCTGTCGGGTTGCTCCCCCATCACCAGCCGGGTGTTGGTGATGTCGAGGAACGTTGCATTGATCGTGCCCTGACGCAGCGCCACGGCGCGAACTTCCGAGCCGGGAACATAGCTGAGCTCGGAAAACTCGATGCCTTGCACGGTCTCGATGAACCGTGCGATCGCTTCGGTACCCGAGCCGCGGGCATGCACCGTGATCGGCGCGCCGTCCATATCCTCCCACGAGGAGATCTGGGTCTTGTCGACTACGGGGAAATAGGCGCTCATCCGCAGCTGGTAGAAGTTTCGCACCGGTGCGTCGTCCAGCGTCTGCAGCGGCGCATAAGCGGTCCCCACGCCGATCTCGACCTGGCCGTTCAGAACCGCCTGGAACACGATGTCGTCCGACCTCAGCGACACCAGTTCGGCATCCACCCCGCGCGCCTTGGCGCGCTCGATGGCGACCAACTGGACGAGATTCTCGCCGGTGATCGTGTCCGCTTCGGCAAGTGTGATCGTCTGCGCCACCGCGCCCGTCCCTGTCAGCAGCCCCGCAGCCGCCAGAAAGGTTGCGGCACTGCCGCGAAGTCTATCGAAATTCAGCACTGTCAGATCTCCCGTCCGATGCATGTCAGGCGCTTTGCGATGTGCAGTCGAATTTCATCCGACAATCCCGGTTCCCCCTGTTGGACCCGTCGCGCCATTTCAACAGCGTCCATATTGTGCTCCTTCGAATCAAATCCAAAGTCGCAATGGATTAAGTGAGGCGACTTATGAATGCCCTGACGGCCAGGCCGCGACCTCCCGTGCCGCCTTTGCGGGCAGGTCCGAAAACACCCGGCCGAAAGGGGTCAGCGCTTTCGCGGGGACGCCGGTGAGCGCCAGCCCGCCCCAGAGCGTCAGCGCCACCGAGTCGAGCACCGGCAGCCCGAATTCCGCCTCCACGAGGGCAGCGGCCCGCGCACCCCGATAATTGGTGCACATCACGGCCGCAGTATCCACGCCTGCGCCCTTGCGGATCGCCAGACGCAACTCCTCCGCCACCAGCTCTTCGGAGTACTCCGCATAGGAGAAGTTGCCTGCATCCTCGAGGCACCTCTCCGTCACCACCTCAAGCCCCAGGCTTTCCAGATTGCCGACCACGAGGTCCTGCACCTGCCGGGTGTAAGGGGTCACGAGCGCCAACCTGCGTGTACCCAGAGCCTCGAAGGCGGCCCGGTAGAACTGCATGGTCGTGGCCGATGCGACGCCCGTGGCCACGGCCAAGCGCCGCGCCAGTTCGTCGTCGCGTGACAGCCCGAGCCAACTGGCCGCAGTCCCGTTCCAGAGAATGCAATCGGGCCGGGCGTCGGCCAGCAGGCGGGCTGCGGACACCAGCCCGTCGAAGCCGAACTGGTCCGACGACTTGTCCGAAGTCGAGATGTGGGTGACCCCCAGCCTGGCGAAGTGGATCGACAACAGGTCGCTCAGGGGCGCGGCCATGCGCGCCGTTTCCGGTTCGGCCACCGTGTTCGACGACGGGGCGATCATGCCGATCCGGCGCCACATGTCGCCGGGCCTGTCGCGGCGGTCGGGGTATCCCGGCTGCGGCCCCGAGGGCGGGTTCGTAGGTCCGTCGTTCTTCATTCCCATGCTTCCTTTCGCGGCCTTCCGGCGCCCCGCTCCGGTTCAGACCGGCCCTATCCTGCGGTTGCGCCGCAATAAACCCGCCATCCGCGATATTCGGCGATTTCGGTGGCTCCTTCGAGGCCGGCCGGCTCGACGAGAAACCGTTGCACGGCGCGCCCGCCCGCGAGCCCGACCGTTTCGGTGCATAGGGGCAAGGGGTGCTGTCATGTGTGGACGGCTCCGGTTTTGCAAGGTTTGATTTGAGCTGATGGTGATC
>Ga0076930_100820_pt1 | contig 22886 bp, 16 predicted proteins | sample HotLakConsoUCCRE_FD_71149 | JGI IMG/M metagenome (GOLD analysis project Ga0076930, IMG submission 71149) | Hypersaline microbial mat communities from Hot Lake, Washington, USA - Hot Lake Consortium UCC-RE (version 3) (version 3) ...
TGCAGGTCGTCAAGGAAGAGCGCGGCAACAAGGGCGCGGCGCTGACCACCTACCTCAGCCTCGCGGGCCGTTATTGCGTGCTGATGCCCAACACCGCGCGCGGCGGCGGCATCAGCCGCAAGATCACCAATGTCGCGGACCGCAAGAAGCTCAAGGAAATCGCCCAGGCCATCGACGTGCCGCAGGGCGCGGGGCTGATCATCCGCACCGCGGGCAGCCAGCGCACCAAGACCGAGATCAAGCGTGACTACGAATACCTCCAGCGCCAGTGGGAGCAGATCCGCGACCTGACGCTCCGATCCATCGCGCCCGCGCCGATCTACGAGGAAGGCGACCTGATCCACCGCACCATCCGCGATCTCTACACCCGCGAGATCGAGGAGGTTCTGGTCGAGGGCGACGCCGGATACCGGCACGCCAAGGACTTCATGAAGATGATCATGCCGTCCCACGCCAAGAACGTGAAGCACTACACCGACCCGACGCCGCTGTTCGCGAAATACAAGGTCGAAGGCTATCTGGCCGACATGTTCAACCCGACCGTGCAGCTGAAATCGGGCGGCTACATCGTCATCGGCATCACCGAGGCGCTGGTCGCCATCGACGTGAACTCCGGCCGGGCCACCAAGGAAGGCTCGATCGAGGAGACCGCGCTCAAGACCAACGTCGAGGCTGCCGAAGAGGTGGCGCGCCAGGTCCGCCTGCGCGACCTTGCCGGCCTGATCGTGATCGACTTCATCGACATGGACGAGCGGCGCAACAACCTCGCCGTCGAGAAGAAGCTGAAGGACAAGCTCAAGACCGACCGCGCCCGCATCCAGGTCGGCCGCATCTCGGCCTTCGGCCTGCTGGAGATGTCACGCCAGCGCCTGCGCCCCGGCATGCTGGAGGCGACGACCCAGCCCTGCAAGGCCTGCCATGGCACCGGCCTGATCCGCTCGGACGACAGCCTGGCGCTGTCGATCCTGCGCACGCTCGAGGAGGAGGGGCCGAAGGGCCGCGCCAAGGAGGTGAAGGTCACCGCCCCCGTCGCGATCGTGAACTACCTGATGAACGAGAAGCGCGAATACCTCGCCGCGATCGAGCTGCGCTACGGCATGGCGATCCGGGTCGAGGCCGATGGCACCATGACCTCGCCCGATTTCCACATCGAGCGCTTCAAGACCGCGACGCGCAAGATCGTGGCCGTGTCTCAGGTGATCTCGATGGATGCGTCCTTGATGGACGATCTCGACGAGGATGTCGTCGAGGCCGAAGAGCCGGAGGATGACGCCGAAGAGGCGCAGGTCGTGGCCCAGCAGCCAACGGCCGAGGCGGCCGAGGGCGACGAGCAGCCGAAGAAGAAGCGCCGCCGCCGGCGCGGGGGCCGCGGACGCCGCAAGAAGGCCGACGGGTCGATGGGCGACGAGGGCCAGACCAACGGCGACGACGAGGAGGACGACGACGAGGACGATGGCGCCAATGGCGACGCGACCGACGCGGATGACGCCGAAGGCGCCGCCGAACCGGTCGAGACGCCCGAGCCCGTCGCGGCAAGCGCGCCCGAGACGGCCGAGCCTGTCGTCGAACCCGAGGCCGAGGCCGCGCCGGCTGCAAAGCCCAAGCGCGTCCGCAAGCCCCGCAGCCGCGCCACCAAGGCCCCGGCCGAGGATACGCCGGAGGCGATCCCCGAGCCCGCAGTCGCGGAGGCGGCCATCGCTGACGTGACCGTTGCGGAACCGGCGCCGGAACCCGAGACCGTCGCGGAAGTACCGCTGGAGGCGCCGGTGGATGAGCCTGCACCGTTGGCCGAGGAGACTCCGGTTTCCGACGAGCAGCCGGAGCCCGAGGCGACGCCTGAGCCCCCGCCGGAACCGGCACCCGAGATCGAACCCGTCGCCGAAGACACCCCGCCAAAGCCCAAGCGCCGCGGCTGGTGGTCGGTCGGCTGACGCGCACAAGATCACACGACAGGAAAAGGCGCCCCGCGGGGCGCCTTTTTTCATTGGGACGGGTCGGGGTGGCCTATTCGGCCTCGGACCTCAGCATCGCCACGATCTGCTGCATCCCGTCGATCGGCACATAGCCGCGCACCATCTGGTCGCCGAAGACGAAGCTGGGCGTGCCCGAGATCGCCAGGCGCTGCCCCAGCGCATGGTTGTAGTCGATCGTCTGCATCACCAGCGGGTCGTCCATCGCCGCCATGATCGCCGCACCGTCGAGGCCCTGCTCCTCCGCCAGCACCTGCAGCGCGGGCTCGGTCACATCGCCGCGCATTTCCATCAGCGCGTCGTGGACCGTCACATAGGCCTCGTCGCCCAGGGCGATCCGGGTGGCGATGGCGAACTGCGACGCCAGCACGGATTCCTCGCCCAGGATCGGGAATTCCTTCACGATGACGCGAATGTTTCCGTCGAAGTCGATCAGGTCCGCGACCTCGGGATGGGCGCGGCGGCAATAGCCGCAGCGGTAATCCATGAACTCGACGATGGTGATGTCGCCCTCGGGGTTGCCCAGCACCACGTCGAAGGCCGAGGAAAACAGCGCATCGGCGTTGGCCGCGACCATCATCTGGTCACGCTCCGCTTCGGCGGCGACCTCGCGCTCTTCCAGCACCGCGATGGCCTCCATCAGCACGTCGGGGTTTTCCAGAAGATAGGCCCGAACCTCGGCGCGAAAGGCCTGCCGCTCGGTGTCGGACAGGTTGTCGAGGTCGGTGGCGGCAGCGGGGGCGGCAAGGCTCAGGGCAAGGCCGAGGGCGGCAACGGGTTTGAACACGGGGTGGGGCCACTTTCTGAAGAGAGTTTTGCAAGTCCTATCATATCGTGCGCCCAAGCGACCAGTCTTGACGGGTGCGGCCGAGGCTCACAGCCGCGTGAGCGCCGGGCGGGCGTTGACGCGGCGGGCAGGGGCTGGTTCAAGGCGGCTGATCGCGATCCCGGAGGGTTCCCATGCGCATCTCGCGCCGCAGCGCCGTCGACCCGTTCATCGTCATGGAGGTGCTGGAGGCCGCCCGCGTCGCCGAAGCGGCCGGGCGCCACATCATCCACATGGAGATCGGCCAGCCCGGCACCGGCGCCCCCGCCGCCGCCCGCGCGCGGCTGGCGGCCGAGATGGAACGGGGTCCGCTGGGCTACACCGTGGCGCTGGGGCGGCCGGACCTGCGGGCCGCCATCGCGGCGCTCTATGGCGAGTGGTACGGTCTCGACCTCGATCCGGGCCGCATCGTCCTGACCTCGGGCGCGTCGGGCGGGTTCCTGCTGGCGTTCTCGGCGCTGTTCGATGCCGGCGACAAGGTCGGCCTGGGCGAGCCCTGCTACCCGTCCTACCGCCAGATCCTGAAAGCGATGAGCCTGGAGCCGGTGGGCCTGCGCACCGGGATCGACACCCGCTTCCAGCCCACGCAGGCGCATCTGACGCCCGATCTGGCCGGGCTGATCGTGGCCAGCCCCGCCAACCCCACAGGCACAATGCTGGATCGCGCCGCGATGGGCGCGCTGGCCGAGGCGACGGCGGCGCAGGGCATCGCGCTCATCTCCGACGAGATCTATCACGGGCTGGATTACGCCGACCGGGCCGTGAGCGCGCTGGAGGTCACGGATGACGTCTATGTCATCAACTCCTTTTCCAAGTATTTCTCGATGACCGGCTGGCGGCTGGGCTGGATGGTGGTGCCGCAAGACCATGTGCGCGTGATCGAGCGGCTGGCGCAGAACCTGTTCATCTGCCCCAGCCATGCCAGCCAGATCGCGGCGCTTGGCGCGATGTCGCCCGAGGGGCGGGCGGAGCTGGACGGCCACCGCGCCGTCTATGCCCGCAACCGCGAGATCGTGCTGGCGGGGCTGGCGCAGGCGGGGCTGACCGGCGTCGCCCCTGCCGATGGCGCGTTCTACGTCTATCTCGATGTCTCGTCGCTGACCGACGACAGTCTGGCCCTGTCGGCCGAGATCCTGGATCGGGCCGGCGTCGCCGTCACCCCCGGCCTCGATTTCGACAAGGGCAGGGGGGCGGGGTTCCTGCGCCTGTGCTATGCGCGCGCCACGCCGGAGATCGAGGAGGGGATGGCGCGCCTCGGCGCATTTTTTGCCGCGCGCGGCTGACGGGGCGTTTTCCCGGCTTGGGCGGCGGCGCGCGCTCTGGTAGGGTGGCGGCAACGAGACCAGAACCGGGACAAACCCCGTGATCCGAGCAGTGCTGACCCCGATCCTCGCGGCAATCGCCGTGTGCGCCTTCACCCTTGCCGCGTCCGCGCAGGGCTTTGGCGCGCTGTCGCGCCTGATCTCCGAAGACAGCGCCATCATCGGCGACGAAGACGGCGTGACGATGACCCTCGGCCTGAGCCAGCCGGTGCCGTTCCGCGTCTTCACCCTGGCCGATCCGGCGCGGGTGGTGGTGGATTTCCGCGAGCTGGCCTTCGGCGACTGGCCAGAGGCGGCAGTCCTGCCCGAGGGCATCGCGACGCTTGCCGCCGGGCCGGCGCGAGAGGCGGGCTGGTCGCGTCTGGTGCTGTCGCTGAGCGCGCCCATGGTTCCCGCCGTCGCCGCGATGACCACCGACGAGGCGACCGGGCGTGCCCGCGTCGAGCTGCGCCTCGTGCCCGCCAGCGACGACGCGTTCCGCGCAGCCGCAGGCAGCCCGCCCGACGCGGCAAGGCCCGCCGCGACCCAGCCCGAGGTCGCGGGGCGCGGCGGCGACGGGCGCGTCACCGTGGTGCTCGACCCCGGCCATGGCGGCGTCGATCCCGGCGCCGTGCGCGGCAACCATACCGAGGCCGACCTCGTCCTGACCTTCGCGCGCGAATTGCGCGACGCGCTGCGCCGCACCGGGCGGGTGGAGGTGGTGCTGACCCGCGACGCCGACACGTTCGTGCCGCTGCCGACGCGGGTGACGCTGGCGCGCGCCGCCGATGCCGATCTCTTCATTTCCATCCACGCCGATGCGCTGGCCGAGGGGCGGGCGCGGGGCGCGACCGTCTACACCTTGTCGGAAACCGCCTCGGATGCGGCGGCGGAGGCCCTGGCCGAACAGCACGACCGCGCCGATCTGGTGCAGGGCATCGACCTGCACGGGGCCGACGACGTGGTGGCAGGCGTGCTGATGGATCTTGCGCGCCTCGAGACCGCGCCGCGCAGCGTGGCCTTTGCCGGGACCGTGGTGGAGACGATCGGCGCGGCGGGGCTGCGGCTGCATTCCCAACCCCAGGGCGAGGCGGGCTTCACCGTGCTGCGCGCGGCCGACATTCCGTCGGTGTTGCTGGAAATCGGCTTCATGTCCGACGAACACGATCTTGCCAACATCCTCGATGACGACTGGCGTGCGGCGATGCAGGCGGCGCTGGTCGAGGGGGTCCTGGCCTGGGCCGATGCCGATGCCGCGCGCATGGCGCTGGCGCGGCAGTAGGCGTCAGGCGCGCGCCTCGGCCAGCCAGACGGAATGGCCCTTGAGCGTCGCATCCTCGGGGCGGAACCACAGCACGTCGAAACCGGCCCCGGCCAGCAGGCGGCGGTAGTCCTCCGGCGACAGGCTGGCGTGGTAGACGGGGCTGTCGCCAACGCGGCCGATGGCTTCGCCCGCCGCCGGCCCCGAGGTGAACAGCAGGCGCGCGCCCGGCGCGGCATGGGCGGCGAAGACGGGAAACATCGCGCGCTGATCCGCCGGCGACAGGTGAAACAGCGCGTTGAACGACACGATCACGTCGAAGCGGCGGTGGAGCGACAGCCCCCGCATGTCGGCCAGGATCGCCTCGGCCCCGGGCAGGCGCGCGCAAAATTCCGTGATCATGGCCGCCGCGCCGTCGACGCCGGTGACGCGGTCGCCGCGCGCGGCGTACCAGGCCGCGATCGGCTCGCCCGCGCCGCAGCCCAGATCCAGCACCGCAAGGCCCGGCGCGCGCCCCGCGACCGTGGCCTGCAGCGCCGGTTCCTCCCACAGCGTGCGGTTGCGCTCGCGCGCCCAGCGGGCGGCTTCGCGCTCGTAGGCGGGCAAGATGTCGTCGGGGCCGGTCATGCCGGCACCATAGCCGGGATTTCGGGGGCGGAAACCCGCGCAAGGGATTTGATCGTGTCGGCGGTCAAAGGTATATGTCGTCAACTCAGACGGCGGGCGGCCCCACATGATCCGATTCATCATTGGCTTTTTCGGCGCGATCTTCTCCGCCGTGACGCTTGGCATCATCGCCGTGGGCATCGCCGTGGGCGGCATCTTGTACATGTATTCCCGCGATCTGCCCAACACCGAGGCGCTGGCCAACTACACTCCGCCGACGATCAGCCGCATCTATTCCCGCGAGGGCATGATCGTCGATGAATTCGCCGCCGAACGGCGCCTGTTCGTGCCGGCCGAAGAGATCCCCGACCGTGTGGCGCAGGCCTTCATCAGCGCCGAGGACCGGAATTTCTACGACCATGGCGGCTACGACCCGCGCGCCATCGCCGCCGCCTTCTACGAGGCGGTTCAAAGCCGCGGCCGCGACGTGCGCGGCGCCTCGACCATCACCCAGCAGGTGATGAAGAACTTCCTGCTCGACGGCTCGCGCACCATCGAGCGCAAGGTGCGCGAGATCATCCTTGCCGCCCGGATCGAACGGGCGCTGAGCAAGGAGCGCATCCTGGAGCTGTACCTGAACGAGATCTTTCTCGGGCAGAACTCCTACGGCGTGGCCGCCGCGGCGCAGACCTATTTCAATTCCACCCTCGAGGACCTGACGCTGGAACAGGTGGCCTATCTCGCCGCGCTGCCGCAGGCGCCGTCGAACTTCCACCCGGTGCGCGACTACGACCGCTCCATCGGGCGGCGCAACTACGTCCTGCGCGAGATGCACGACAACGGCTACATCACCGCCGAGGAGCTTGAGCGCACCCTGGCCCTGCCGCTGGAAACCGTGCAGGGCGGCCATATCGAGCCCTACCGCACCGCCATCCCGCCGCGCGACTATTTCACCGACGAGATCCGCCGCCAGCTGAGCGCGGAATACGGCGAGGATGACTTCTTTTCCGGCGGCTACACCGTGCGCGCCACGATGGACGAAAGCCTGCAGGGCGTCGCCGCGCGCGCGCTGCGCCGGGCGCTGGAACGCTACGACCGCAACCTCGGGCTCTGGCGCGGGCCGGTCGACACCATCGACCCCGCGCTGCTGGAGGACGAGGACAGCTGGCGCGCGGCATTGGCCGATGCCGAGATCGCGCGCGACATCGAGGGCTGGTCGGCCGCGGTGGTTCTGGAGGTCGGCGACAGCTCGGCCCGGATCGGGATCGAGGGCGTCGAGGAAGACGCGGACGGCCATTTCATCCCCGCCGAGGACGTGACCTGGGCCCGGCCCGTCGATGCCGACGGCAACCGCGGCGCGCAGGCGCGCGTGGCCGGCGACCTGCTGGACGTGGGCGACGTGGTGCATGTGCGCCCGATGACCCGCGACAGCGACGGAAGCTTCCTGCGCTGGACGCTGCGGCAGGTGCCCGAGGTGCAGGGCGGCTTCATGGCGATGGACGTGTACACGGGCCGCGTGCTGGCGATGCAGGGCGGGTTCTCGTATCAGCAGTCGTCGTTCAACCGCGCCACCCAGGCGACGCGCCAGCCCGGATCGAGCTTCAAGCCCTTCGTCTATGCCGCAGCACTCGACAGCGGCTACAGCCCCAACACCATCGTCATCGACGCGCCGATCGAGGTCGACACCGGCGAGGGGATCTGGCGCCCGCAGAACGCGTCGAACCGGTTCTACGGCCCGGCGCCGCTGCGCACCGGGATCGAGATGTCGCGCAACCTGATGACCGTGCGGCTGGCGCAGGACGTGGGCATGGAAACCGTGTCGCGCTACGCCGAGCGCTTCGGCGTCTACGACGACATGCAGCCCTTCCTCGCCAATTCGCTCGGCTCGCAGGAAACCACGCTGTTTCGCATGGTCGCGGCCTATTCGATGTTCGCCAATGGCGGCGAGCGGGTGGAGCCGACGCTGGTCGACCGCATCCAGGACCGCTGGGGCAACACCGTCTACCGCCACGACCAGCGGCTATGCCCCGATTGCGAGCTGGCCTCGCTCGATCCGGGGCTCGCGCCCGCGATCATGTCGAACCGCGAGCGGGTGATCGACCCGATCACCGCCTATCAGCTGACCTCGATGATGCGCGGCGTGGTCGACCGCGGCACGGCCTCGGGCACGGTGAACCTGCCGGTGCCGACGGCGGGCAAGACCGGCACCACCAACGATGCGCGCGACGTGTGGTTCGTGGGCTTCACCTCGTCCATCGCGGCGGGCTGCTACATCGGCTACGACCAGCCGCAGCCCCTGGGCTCAAGCGCCTCGGGCGGCGGCATGTGCGGGCCGGTGTTCAACGAGTTCATGCAAGAAGCGATCGCGGAATATGGCGGCGGCGCCTTCGCGGTGCCCGATGGCGGCGCGTTCTTCCCGATCGACCGCTATTCGGGCCAGCGCCTGCCCGACGGCGCCCAGGGCGCCAACGTGGTCTACGAGCTGTTCCGCGAGGGCGAGGAGCCCTACTACGGCCTGCTGTCGATCATCGACGGCGGCTGGGGCATGGGCTCGGACCTGCCGCTCTACGGCGCGGGCGAGGATGGCGCGCCGGGCGAGGACGGCGACCAGACCGTGACCACCTCGACCGGAGAGGCGGTGCGGGTGCCGACGCAGTCGGGCTTCGGCACGCTCAGTTCCGGCGGGCTCTACTAGCGCGGGCCGGCGCGCCCGAAGGCGCACCCGACCTGCGCCCATGTCGGCCCCCCAAGTCGGCGCGCGGCCTTGTGATGGCGCAAGGGGCTGATATATCCCACCCCTGACGAAGAGGAGAGGCCCCGCCCATGCGCGCCGAGACGCAATCGCATATCGAGAAGATCCGCAAATCCCTGACCCTTCTGGGGCAGCGGCTCGGGATGGACACGGCGCAGCACCGGCTCGAGGAATTCAACGCCCGCGTGGAAGACCCCGACCTGTGGAACGACCCCGCCCGCGCGCAGAAGCTGATGCGCGACCGGCAGGCGCTGGTCGACAAGCTGGGCACCCACGAGGCGATCCGGCGCGGGCTGGAGGAGAATGTCGAGCTGATCGAGATGGGCGAGGCCGAGGATGACGCCGAGGTGGTGGCCGAGGCGGAGGCGGCGCTGGCCGATCTGGTGAAGCTGGCGGCGACCAAGGAGCTGGAGGCGCTGCTCGACGGCGAGGCCGACGGCAACGACGCCTTCCTCGAGATCAACGCCGGCGCCGGCGGCACCGAGGCCTGCGACTGGGCGCAGATGCTGAGCCGGATGTATGTCCGCTGGGCCGAGGCGCATGGCTACGAGGTCGACCAGCAGGACATGAGCCCGGGTACGGAGGCCGGGATCAAGTCGGTGGTGTTCCAGGTCAAGGGGCCGAACGCCTATGGCTGGCTGAAGTCGGAGAGCGGCGTGCACCGGCTGGTGCGCATCTCGCCCTTCGGCAAGGGCACGCGCGAGACCTCCTTCGCGTCGGTCTGGGTCTACCCGGTGATCGACGACAACATCGAGATCGAGGTGAACCAGGCCGACATCCGCATCGACACCTACCGCTCCTCGGGCGCGGGCGGACAGCATGTGAACACGACGGATTCGGCCGTGCGCATCACCCACATGCCGACCGGGATCGTGGTGACCAGCTCGGAGAAGTCGCAGCACCAGAACCGCGACATCGCGATGAAGGCGCTGAAATCGAAGCTCTACCAGATGGAGATGGACCGCCGGAACGCGGCGATCAACGAGGCGCACGAGAACAAGGGCGACGCGGGCTGGGGCAACCAGATCCGCTCCTACGTGCTGCAGCCCTACCAGATGGTGAAGGATCTGCGCACCGGCCACGAGACCAGCGACACCGGCGGCGTGCTCGACGGCGATCTGGACGGGCTGATGGCGAGCGTGCTGGCGATGGACCTGTCGGGCAAGAGCCGCGCCGAGGCGCAGGCGGGCGACTGACGGGACGGGGGTCGCCCTTGCTCGGGCACCCTGTCGGGGCCGCTCGCGCGCGCGATCGGTGCCTGTGGCGGCTGGGGTCGTCGGGCCGGACGGTTGCGCCGGGGGCAGGTGCGGGAGCCTCCGGCGGGAGTTTTTCGGCCAAGATGAAGGGGGCGGGGACGCGCGATGAGTGAGCTGTGGCAGCTTGGAGCAACCGCCCTGTCGGGGCTGATCGCGCGGCGCGAGGTGTCGCCCGTCGACGTGATGCGCGCGGTGCTGGGCCGGATCGAGGCGGTGAACGGGCCGGTCAACGCCATCGTCAGCCTGCGCGACCGCGAGGCGCTGATGGGCGAGGCGCGGCTGGCCGAGGCGATGCCGCCCGAGGGCTGGCTGCACGGGGTGCCGGTGGCGATCAAGGATCTGGTCGACGTGCGCGGGGTGCGCTCGACGCGGGGCTCGCCGCTGCTCCGCGATCATGTGCCCACGGTCGATGACGGGCTGGCGCGGCGGTTGCGGGCCGCGGGCGCCATCGTGATCGGCAAAACCAACGTGCCGGCCTTCGGGCTTGGCTCGCACACGGTGAACACGGTGTTCGGGCCGACGCGCAACCCCTACGACCTGTCGCGGTCGGCCGGCGGCTCCTCGGGGGGGGCGGCGGTGGCGCTGGCGCTCAGGATGCTGCCGGTGGCGGACGGGTCCGACATGATGGGGAGCCTGCGCAACCCGGCGGCCTGGAACAACGTCTACGGCTTCCGGCCCACGGCGGGGCTGGTGCCGGGCGAGGCGCGCAATGGCGCGATCCAGCACCGGCTGTCGACCGACGGGCCGATGGCGCGCGACATCCTCGACCTCGAGGCACTGCTGGCGACACTGTCTGACGGGGTCTACCGCCCCGGATCGGGCAAGGCGCCTCGCCAGCCGCGGATCGGCTGGCTGGGCGACTGGGGCGGCGCCTATGCGATGGAGGCGGGCCTGCTGGCGCAATGCGAGGCGGCTTTGACGGCGATGGAGGGGTTGGGCTGGGCGGTGGAGCCGGTGGCGCCGCCCTATCCCGCCACCGCGCTGTGGGAGGCGTGGGCGATCCTGCGCCAGTTCGCCGTCGCCATGTCGCTGGGGCCGCACTGGCGTGACGAGGCCGAGCAGGCGCAGTTGCCCGCGCAGGCGAAATGGGAGATCAGCCACGGGTTCGCCCGCAAGGTGGCGGAGGTCGAATGGGCGGCAGAGACGCGGGCCGCCTGGCTGGCGACGGCACGCGAGATGTTCGAAAGCTACGACGCGGTGGTGCTGCCTGCGACGCAGGTCTGGCCCTTCCCGGTGGACGCGCGCTGGCCCGAGGCGATCGGCGGCACCGTCATGGACACCTATCACCGCTGGATGGAGGTGGTGGTGCCCGCCAGCCTCGCCGGGTTGCCGGTGCTGGCGCTGCCGGCCGGGTTCGGGACTGCGGGCCTGCCCGCGGGGGTGCAGCTGATCGGCGCGCCGGGGGCGGATGCGACGATCCTGGCGCTGGGGCGGGCGTATCACGACGCGACCGACTGGCCGGGGGCGCGCCTGCCCGGGGCCTGATCCCCCTTGGCGGGTCGGCCCCGACGCGGCATAGACTCGGGCCGAGGCCGCCACGCAGGGTGGCGCAAGGGGGGCGCATGACGGATACGGCAGGACAGATCGCGGCGTCGAAGGTGCCCGCGGTGCGCGAGATGCGGTTTCGCGACATCGGCACCGCCTTGCGGGCCGGGCTGCGCGACTACCGCCGCAAGCCGATGATGGGCCTGTTCTTTGCCCATGTCTATGTGGTCGGCGGCTGGCTGCTCTACGTCTTTCTCTTCATCACCGACCAGATCTGGTGGGCGATCCCGATCAGTGTCGGCTTTCCGCTTCTGGGCCCGTTCCTGGCCGTGGGCCTCTACGAGGTGTCGCGCCGGCTCGAGGCGGGGCAGGCGGAGTGGCGGCGCAACGACATCTTCGGGGTGATCTGGCGCCAGCGGCTCCGGCAGTTGCCGTCGATGGCCTGGGTGATCATCGTCTATTTCCTGTTCTGGTCGTTCTTCGCCCACATGCTGTTCGCGCTGTTCCTGGGGCCCTCGGCGCTGACCAATGTCACCTCGTCCTATGCCTATCTGGTGCAGCCCGAGGGGCTGATGATGCTGGCGGTGGGCACCGTCTTCGGGGCGGGTTTCGCGGTGGTGCTGTTTTGCCTGACCGCGGTGTCGCTGCCGCTGCTCCTGGACAAGGAGCTGGATTTCGTCACCGCGATGGTGACCTCGGTCGCGGTGGTGCGGCGCAACCCGGGCGTGATGCTGGCCTGGGGTGCGATCATCGCCGGGCTGACCTTCCTGGGGATGGTGCCGGGGCTGCTGGGCCTGTTCGTCGTGCTGCCGGTGCTGGGGCACGCGACCTGGCACATCTACCGCGCCGCCCTGGTGCCGCAGGACTGAGGCACGCCCCAGGACAGGGCGCATGAAAAAGCCGGACCCGAGGGCCCGGCTGTCGTCACGTCCGATCCGCTGCGGCGGATCAGGACTGCTTGGTGTCGGACATCGGCGAGGGGCCGGCCGCGGCCGGCCGCGGCACGGCGGGGGCGGGCGAGGAGGCCGGGCGCTGCATGCCGGCAGAGTTCTGGCCGCCGGTGGACAGCGGGTCTTCGGCGCGCTGGACCGAGCCTTCGAAATGGGCGCCGCTCTCGATCGCGATGGTCTTGTGGATGATGTCACCCTCGACCCGCGCGGTGGAGGTCAGGCGCACCTTGAGGCCGCGCACCTTGCCGACGACGCGGCCGGTCACGACGATGTCGTCGGCGACGATCTCGCCCTCGATGTTCGCGGTCTCGCCGACGGTCAGCAGATGCGCGCGGATGTCGCCCTGAACCGTGCCCTCGACCTGGATGTCACCGGTGGTGCGCATGTTGCCGGTGATCGTCAGATCCGAACTCAGGATCGACGGATTGGGCTTGGATTTCGGAGACGGGTTGGGCGTGGTCGACATGTCTGATCCCGATTTGGGGCTGGATTTCGTATCGGAGGAGGTCGCGGCGGTGCCGGTGTCGGCACCTGAGGACTTCGGCCCGGGTTCATTGATCTTTGATTTAGAAAACATCGCGTCCTGCCGTGATGAAGGTCATCGGGTTCACCGGGTCGCCGTTGCGCCGCACCTCGTAGTGCAGATGGGTCCCGGTACACCGTCCTGTGCAGCCCATATCACCGATGTGTTCCCCGCGCGAGACCCTTTCGCCTTCGGAGACGGCCAGGCGGGTCATGTGGGCGTAGCGGGTGGTGATGCCGAAGCCGTGGTCGACCTCGACCATCAGGCCGTAACCGCTTTGCCGGCCTGCAAAAACCACCGTCCCGTCGCCGCCGGCCACGATATGGGTGCCGCGCGCGCCGGCGAAATCGACGCCGGCGTGAAGCCGCCGACTGCCGTTGAACGGATCGTTGCGATAGCCGAAGCCGGAGGTGTTGCGGTAGGTGCCGCGCACCGGGACCGAGAAGGGCAGCCGCTCGGCCGCGATGCGGTGCAGGTTCATCTCGTCGAGTGCCGACAGAAGCTCGTTGGCGCGCAGCGACATGGCGTCGGGCTCCTCGCCCATGGTCGAGACGGCGACCGGCATCAGCGGCCCGCCCTGGCCGGAATAGGTGGCGCGCACCTGCCCGATCAGCGTTTCGGTCGACAGGCCCGAGGCCGACAGCATCCGGTCGAGCGGCTGCATCGACATCGCCACGGCATCTTCGAGCTGGCGGAAGACGCGTTCCTGACGTTCCTCGGCCAGGGCGGCCTCGAAATGCAGTTGCTCGATCGCCTCCTCGGCTTCGGCCACGAGCGTGGCCGATCCGTCGCGCTGGTCGGCGGTCGCCTCGAGCGCCATGGCCAGCCGTTCGATGGCGCGGTTCAGGTCTGCTTCGCGGGCGGCGGCGGTCTGCACGGTGCCGGTGTCGGCGCGCAACTCGCTACGCAGCGAGGCGACCTCGGTCCGCGCGGTGTCGCGTTCGCCGATGGTGCGGCGCAGGGTCGACTGGATCACGTCGACGGCGGTTTCCATTTCGCGGCGGCGTTCCTCGGATTCGAGCAGGCGGACCTGCATCGCCGCCACCTGGTCCATCGCGCTGGCGAACCGGTCCTGGGCATGGGCCGCCTCGGAGGCGCGGATTTCCATCTCGTCGGACATCTCGTTGAGCCGCGCCTGGTACAGAAGCTGTTCGCGCAGGGCCTGGTCGCGCGCATTGCCGGCCGAGATCATGTCGATCAGGAAGACCGAGGTGACGATCACGCTCCAGGCGATGAGGACCACGAAGCTCGACAGGATGGCGGCTTGGGTGAGGGGGCGCAGGCGGATGAACCGGGTGCCCTGGTCGGATTTCAGGAACAGGCGCTGTTCAGGCAAGCGCCACTCCAATGCCGTGTTCACCCGACCGATCAGACGTGCTGTCACGTTCTTTGCCCCATCTTCCCCTGCTTTTATAGACCGCGTCCTGATGCCTCGGACCGGCTGCGGTTCCCACGGGGAATACTCGGGACCACCTTTCGTCTCAATACGTTATCTCCGGTCCGGCTGAAAAGCACCGGAATTCGGCTGTCATTGGCAATAATCCGCCGATGATCCACCTCATTGCCGCGGTCACTGCGCCATTGGCCAGTAGAAATCGGGCGGAATTCCGGCCTCGGCGCGTTTTTCTTCGTTGAAGGGCGGCTTCAGCGATCCGTGGAAATAGCGGCGAACCAGGTCGTGAAAGGCATCCTTCGGGTCCATCTCGTGGCGGCCGCATAGGAAATGGAACCACTTCGATCCGTAGGCGACATGGTGCACCTCCTCGGCGTAGATCACCTGCATCGCCGCGACCGCCTGCGCCGCCGCCGGGTCGCCCTTGGCGCGGCGGAACACCTCGATCATGCCCGGCGTCACGTCGAGACCGCTCGCCTCCAGCACCATGGGCACCACGGCCAGCCGCCCCATCAAGTCATCAGCCGTGTCCTCGGCGGCGCGCCACATGCCGGCATGGGCGGGCAGGGCGCCGTAATGGCTGCCCATCGCTTCGAGGCAATCCGCGACAAGCTTGAAGTGCTTCGATTCCTCATCGGCCGCGCGCACCCAGTCGTCGAAGAACCCCGGCGGCATCGGCGTGCCGGCGAAGCGCGCGATGATGTCCCAGTGCAGGTCGACGGCATTCAGCTCGATATGGGCGACCGCGTGGAGGATCGCGATGCGCCCCTCGGGCGTGCCGGGGCGGCGGCGCGGCACGTCGCGCGGGTCGAGAAGCGCGGGATGCTCGGGCCGCGCCGGGCGGTCGGGCGGGGTGGCCCTGCCGATCACCGGGCTTTCGCCCGCCGCGCGGGCCGCCTGCCAGGCGCGCGCATGGCGGCGCGACAGCGCGGTCTTGTCGCGGGCGTCGGCGGTGGTCAGCACGTCCACCGCCATCTCGGCCAGGGGGATCAGGCCGGTCACAGCGTCTTGACCGCCTCCAGCACCGCCTCGGCATGGCCGGGCACCTTCACCTTGTGCCACGCCTCGCGCAGCACGCCGGTTGCGTCGATCAGGAAGGTCGACCGCTCGATCCCCATGTAGGTCTTGCCGTACATGGATTTCTCGGCCCAGACGCCGTAGCGCTCGCACACGTCGCTGTCCTCGTCCGAGACCAGGATCACGCCCAGCCCGTGCTTGGCGATGAACTTGTCATGCTTGGCGGCGCTGTCCTTGGAGACGCCCACCACCACAGCGCCCGCAGCCTCGAATTCGGCCGCCATGCCGGTGAAGGCGATGGCCTCCTTGGTGCAGCCGGGCGTGTCGTCCTTGGGGTAGAAATAGAGGACCACTTTCCTGGGCTGCAGGCTCGACAGGGTCAGCGTGCCGCCCCCGTCGCGGGGCAGGGTGAAGTCGGGGGCTTTGGTGCCGATCTCGGGCATGGGAACCTCATTGGACTGCGGGCAACGTCAAATCGGCGCGGGCGCGCCGGTCGATTTGCAAGCTAGAGAGTTTGCGGCGAAGATAAAGCCCTGAGGCGGCATCGCGAAACAAGCAGGCAGGGGCAGTCGGGCGCGGCATGGCGACAGCGGCGAAACCACAGGGTGCGGCAAAGGATCGGCCGCGGCCGTCACGCCGCCGCCGCGGGCTGCGCGCGGCGCTGGTCGTGTCGGCGCTGGTCTTGGTCGTCGCGCCGCTGGCTGCCGCCATGGCGCTGTGGCTGCGCATCGGCGCCGGGCCGCTGGCCCTGCCGCAGCCCTGGACCGCCCGGATCGAGGCCCGGCTCGACGCCGCGATGGCCGCCAACGGCGTCACCCTCGACCGGATCGAGGTCACGCGCCCGGACGGCGCCGCGCGGCTGGATCTGCGCCTGGTCGGCATGCGGCTGACGGAGGCCGGCGGCGCGGTGCGCGCGGCCTTTCCCTCCGTCGCGGTGGAGCTGTCCACCGCGGCGCTGGCGCGCGGCAGCTTCCGTCCGCGGCGCGTCGATCTTGCCGATGCCGGGCTGCGGCTCAGCCGCGACGCGGACGGGCAGATCGACCTTGCCCTGGCGGCCGTCGGCGCCCCCGGTCTCGGGCTGACCGAGACGCTGGCCCGCCTCGACGCGATGTTTGCAAGCCCGGTCTTCGCCGAGCTGGAGGCGGTGACGGCCGGCGGGCTCGAGCTTGCCATGACCGATGCCATGACCGCGCAGGTGATCCGGGTGCGCGACGCGCGGATGCGGCTGGAGCGCAACGCCGGCCTCCTGACCCTGACGCTGGGCGGCCTGCTGGAGGGCAGCCGCGACGCGCGCATCGACATCGCCCTGTCGCGCAGCGCCGCGGCGGGCCAGACCACCGTCGGGCTTGCCTTCGCCAACCTCGCGGCGCGCGATGTCGCCACCCTGGGGCCGGCGCTGGCCTGGGTCGACCTGATGCGCGCGCCCATCGACGGCTTCATCGGCGGCGAACTGGGCGACGACGGCACGATCGGGGATCTGCGCGCCAATCTCGACATCGGGCCGGGGCAACTGAGCGTCGAGGGCACGGCAGAGCCGCTGCGCTTCGACCGGGTGGCCAGCGCCATGCGCTACGACGCGGAGGACGGGCGGCTGAGTTTCGACAGCCTCGATCTGGAGGCCGCAGCGCTGGCGTTCAGCGCCACCGGCCATGCCGATGTCGCGCCCGACGGGTCGAGCTACATGGCGCAGTTCCGGCTGGCCGACATCGCCATGGCGCCAAGCGACCTCTACGATGCGCCGCTCGCGCTCGAGGGTGGCGCGGTCGACCTGCGCCTGACGCTTGCACCGCAGCTCACGATCGAGATCGGGCAGGCGGTGGTCTACGACGAGGGGCTGGAGCTGAGTGCGCGGGGGCGCATCTCGGCGCAGGAGGCGGGGCTCGACATCGCGCTCGACGCGCATCTGCCCGAGGTCGGGGCGACGCGGCTGCTGGACTACTGGCCCGAAACTGCCCTGCCGGGCACGCGGCAGCGGATGGTGCAATCGCTGACCGCAGGCGATTTGCGGGGCGTCGACATCGCCGTCCGGTCGCTGGCCGGGGCCGCGCCACGCCACGCGGTGAGCTTCGATTTCGAGGGTCTGAGCCTGCGCGCCCTGCCGCACATGCCGCCGATCGAGGGCGGCGCGGGCTATGTCTCGCTTGTCGGGCCGCGGCTGGACCTGCGCCTCGACGAAGGCCAGATGCGCGCACCCGGCGGGCTGGCCGTGGCGCTTGACGGCTCGCACATGGTCGTCGCGGATCTGAGCCGGCCCGGCCCCGAGGCGGTCATCGACCTGGCCCTCGCGGGCGAGCTGACCGACGTGCTGACGCTGCTGACCGAACGCCCGGTGCGGCTGTTCCGCGACGGCGCGATGACGCCCGCGCGCATCGGCACCGGCGGCGTCGCCGCGACGGCGCGGATCACCACGCGGCTGATGCAGCGCGAGGCGGGGATGGGCGACACACGCTTCACCGTCGCGGCGGAGGTCGGCGGGTTTTCCTCGGACACGCTGGTGCCGGGCCGCCGCCTCACGGCCGAGCGGTTGCAGGTCGCCGTCGACAACGACGCGGTGCGCATCTCGGGCCGGGCGCTGTTCGACGGCGTGCCACTGAGCGGGGACTGGTCGCGGCGGCTGGGCCCCGACGTGGAGCGGGTCAGCCACCTGCAGGCGCGCGCTACCCTCAGCCGCGATAGCCTGGCGGCACTGGGCCTGACCCTGCCCGGCTGGATGCTGTCGGGCGAGACCGCGGCGGATCTGGACCTGACGCTGCGCGACGGTGCGCCGCCGGTGCTGCGGATCACCTCGGATCTCGATGGCGCGCGACTGGCCCTGCCGCCGCTGGGCTGGGCGCTTGAGGCAGGGCAGACGGGAAGGCTCGAGGCCGAGGTCGTGCTGGGGCCGACCCCCTCCGTCCCCCGCCTGTCGCTGCAGGGTGCCGGCCTCGACCTTGCCGGTCAGGTCAGCCTGGCACCCGGCGGCGGCTTCGACCGGCTGACGGCCGAGCGGCTGCAGCTTGGCACCTGGCTCGACGTGCGCGGCGCGGTGATCGGGCGCGGGCCGGGGCGGCCGCCCGCCATCGAGATCGCCGGCGGCACGCTCGACCTGCGCGGCGCGCCGCAGACCGGCGGCGGTGGCACCGGCGGCGGCGGCGGCGGCGGGCCGATCACCGCGACGCTCGATCGGTTGCAGATCACGGCGGGCATCGCGCTGACCGGCCTCGTCGCCGAGCTGACGAGCGATGGCGGGCTTTCGGGCCAGTTCGGCGGCCGGATCAACGGCGAGGCGCCGGTGACCGGCACGCTCGTCAGCACCGCCACCGGCCCCGCCGTGCGCCTGCGCGCCGAGGATGGCGGCGCGGTGCTGCGGTCCGCCGGTCTGTTCCGCACCGCCTATGGCGGCGCGATGGAGCTGGTGTTGCAGGCCACCGGCGCCGAGGGCACCTATGACGGCACATTGTCGATCGACAGCCCGCGGCTGCGCGATGCGCCCGCGATGGCGGAGCTGTTGAACCTGATCTCGGTCGTGGGCCTCATCGAGCAGTTGAGCCAGGAGGGGATCAACCTCGGCGACGTCGATGCGCAGTTCCGCCTGACGCCCGCGCAGCTGATCCTGACCGAGGGCACGGCGGTCGGCCCGGCGCTGGGCCTGTCGCTCGATGGGGTCTACATGCTGACCACGCGCGAGCTGGACATGCAGGGCGTGGTGTCGCCGCTCTACCTGGTGAACGGGCTGGTCGGCGCGCTGTTCGCGCCGCGGCGCGAGGGGCTGTTCGGGTTCTCCTACCGGTTGACGGGCCGGTCCGATGACCCGCAGGTGGTCGTCAACCCGCTGTCGATTCTCACCCCCGGCGTGTTCCGCGAGGTGTTTCGCCGCCCGCCGCCCGAGCTGACTGGGAACTGATGAAACTCGACGATTTCGATTTCGACCTGCCCGAGGGGCTGATCGCGACGCGGCCCGCGCGGCCCCGATCCTCGGCGCGGCTGCTGCACGCCGAGGGTGGCAGGACGCAGGACCGGCATGTGCACGACCTGCCGCAGATCCTGCGCCGGGGCGATCGGCTGGTGCTGAACGACACCCGCGTGATCCCCGCCCGCCTGACCGGCGAGCGGCTTCGCATCACGCCCGAGGGCGCGGTGCGGGCGAAGATCGAGGTGACCTTGATGGAGCCGCGGGGCGATGGCACCTGGTCGGCGCTGGCCAAGCCGCTGCGCAAGCTGAAGCTCGGCGAAACCGTCATATTTTCCAACGACCTCTCAGCCGACGTTGCCAGCCTGGATGAAGGCCTGCGGCTGCGCTTCAACCTGACCGGCAGCGATTTCGACGCGGCGCTGAACGCGTCGGGCGCGATGCCCCTGCCGCCCTACATCGCCGGGAAACGCGCGCCGGATGACCGCGACCGCGAGGATTACCAGACCGTCTGGGCCAAGCGTGCGGGGGCGGTCGCGGCCCCCACCGCCAGCCTGCATTTCGACGAGGCTCTGATCGCCGCGCTGACGCAGGCGGGCGTGGGCTTCAGCTTCGTCACGCTCCATGTCGGCGCCGGCACCTTCCTGCCGGTCACGGTCGAGGATGTGACCACCCACAAGATGCACGCCGAATGGGGCGAGGTGGGCGCGCAAGCCGCGGACGAGATCAACGGCACCCGCGCTTCGGGCGGCCGCATCATCCCGGTCGGCACCACCGCGTTGCGCCTGATCGAGACGGCGGCGACGCCGGATGGCACGGTGCGGCCCTTCGCGGGCGACACCGACATCTTCATCTATCCCGGCTACCGGTTTGTGGTCACCGACGGGCTGATGACCAATTTCCACCTGCCGAAATCGACGCTGATGATGCTCGTCTCGGCGTTGATGGGGTCCGCGCGCATCCGCGAGATCTACGCCCACGCCATTGCGGAAACCTACCGGTTCTTCTCCTACGGCGACGCGTCCTTGCTTACTCCGTCGCACCCGTGACAGACGGGGCGCGTCACCGCTTCGACCATTCCGCGGACTTGCCAAGGGAAGGCGACCCAAGATGATCCACGTTTTTCGCAGCTCCTGGGCGCTGTTGCTGGGCATGTTCCTGCTGCAGATCGGCAACGGCCTGCAAAGCTCCATGATGGGGGTGCGCGGGTCGATCGAGGGATTCTCGACCTTCCAGATCTCGCTGATCGCGTCATGCTATTTCCTAGGGTTTCTGGGCGGATCGCGGTTTGCGCCGGTGTTCATCGCCAAGGTCGGGCATGTGCGGGTCTTCGCGGCGCTCGGCTCGCTGATCTCGGCGACGCTGATCTCCTATCCGCTGCTGGCCGATCCCTACGCCTGGATGATCTTGCGGGTGGTCCTGGGGTTCAGCATCTCGGGGGTCTATGTCTCGGCGGAAAGCTGGCTCAACGACGCGTCCACCAACACCACGCGGGGGCAGGCGCTGTCGGCCTATGTGCTGGTGCAGATGGTGGGGCTGGTGGCGGCGCAGGGGATCTTGTCGGCGGGCGACCCGACGGGCTGGCTGCTGTTCGTCATCCCCTCGATCCTGGTGTCGATCAGTTTCGCGCCGATCCTGCTGTCGGTGCAGCCGGCGCCGGCCTTCGGCGCGTCGCGCGCGATGAGCCTGGGCGCGCTCTACCGCGCGTCGCCCTTCGGCGTGGTGGGCATGGCGCTGCTGGGCAGCGTCTTTGCCGGGCAATACGGCATGACGGCCGTCTACGCGACCGAGATGGGGCTGAACCTGCAGCAACTTTCGGCCTTCGTCTCGACCATCTTCGTCGGCGGCATCATCTTGCAATACCCGATCGGCTGGCTGTCGGACCGCATGGACCGGCGCACGCTGATCGTGGTCTGCGCGGCTCTGGCGGGCCTCGTGTCGCTGGTGGGCTATTTCATGGGCGACACCTACGCCATCCTGCTGGCCGTGGGCGTCTTGTCGGGCGGCCTGGCGCAGCCGCTCTACGCGCTGCTCATCGCCTATACCAACGACTACCTCGCGCCCGAGGACATGCCGGCAGCCTCGGGCGGGCTGCTGTTCGTGAACGGCCTCGGCGCGGTCGCGGGGCCGCCGCTGATCGGCCTGGCCATGGCCTGGGGCGGGCCGGGAGCGTTCTGGCTGGTGCTGGCCACGATCTTGTTCATCACCGTGCTCTACGGCATCTGGCGGATGACCCAGCGCGTGTCGGCCTACGCCGAGGAGGGCGATTATGACGCCGTGCCCTACGCCAATCTGCTGCCGGGCGCGGCATCTCCTGTTGCGGTCGCGGCCGCTCAGGAGTTGTATGTGGAGGCGGCGGAGGGAATTGCCGACGCCAACGAAGCCGCGGAGGCGGCCGAGGCGGCGACCGGCACCACGGGCTGACGGGAGTGCGAACCAGAGGGTGTGACGCGATGCTCAAGACGATACCGAACCGCGCCGGCGAAGTCCTGACCTTCTGGGAAGAAGCCGGCCCCGAGATGTGGTACAAGCAGGATGACGTGTTCGACCGCACCATCCGCGACCGGTTCGGCACGCTCTGGAACGAGGCCAGCAGCGGGGCCTGCGACAACTGGGCGATGGGCCCGCGGGGCGCGCTGGCGCTGATCATCCTAAAGGACCAGTTCCCGCGCAACATGTTCCGCGGCAGCGCCCATGCCTTCGCCTCGGACGCGCGCGCGCTCCGGGTGGCGCATCTGGCGCTGTCGCATGGCTGGGACATGCGGATCGGCGGCGCGCTGAGGCAGTTCTACTACATGCCCTTCATGCATTCGGAGCGGCTGACCGACCAGGACCGCGCGGTGCGCCTGATGAAGGCCCGGATGGAGGAGGGCGACAACCTGCTGCACGCCCGCGCGCACCGCGAGATCATCCGCCGCTTCGGCCGCTTTCCCTACCGCAACGACGCGCTGGGGCGGCAGACGACGCAAAAGGAACAGGCGTTTCTCGACGCGGGCGGCTACGCGGCGATGATGAAGGAGCTGCAGGCGGCGTGACGGCGGACCGCCGGGCCTGCCGTCGCCGCATGCCTGCCGGGCGGGTTTTGGGGCTTTGCGCCGCCAGCGCGATTTGTTTAACGTTGAACAAACGGACATGCGCCAGGAGGACGACCCGTGGCATCTGAAGCCTACGACATCATCGTGATCGGTGCGGGCCCCGGCGGCTACGTCGCCGCCATCCGCGCCAGCCAGCTCGGCCTGAAGGTTGCCATCGTGGAGCGCGAACACATGGGCGGCATCTGCCTCAACTGGGGCTGCATCCCGACCAAGGCGATGCTGCGGTCTTCGGAAGTGTTCCACCTGATGCACCGCGCCAAGGAATTCGGGCTGAAGGCCGACAACATCGGCTACGATCTCGACGCGGTGGTGAAACGCTCGCGGGGCGTGGCCAAGCAGCTCAGCTCGGGCGTGGCGCATCTGATGAAGAAGAACAAGATCACCGTCGTGATGGGCGAGGCGACGATCCCGGCCAAGGGCAAGGTCTCGGTCAGGACCGACAAGGGCACCGAGGAGCTGACGGCGAAGAACATCATCCTGGCGACCGGAGCGCGCGCCCGCGAGCTGCCGGGGCTGGAGGCCGACGGCAAGCGGGTCTGGACCTACAAGCACGCGCTGGTGC
>Ga0076930_100822_pt1 | contig 22868 bp, 23 predicted proteins | sample HotLakConsoUCCRE_FD_71149 | JGI IMG/M metagenome (GOLD analysis project Ga0076930, IMG submission 71149) | Hypersaline microbial mat communities from Hot Lake, Washington, USA - Hot Lake Consortium UCC-RE (version 3) (version 3) ...
AATCGAAGCTTTACTCTTCGAAATATACCTCGATCTTTTTATCCCAAGCTACTTACCCAGTCTCACTAGTACCGCTCGGCGTCAATATGTTCACTATTAGCGATGATGGGGGTGCAGGGTTTAGGGTCTCAGGTGGAATCCTTCACCAGGGTAGGGAGACTGCCGCCACGGAGGACTAGCGAATGGATTAAAGAATGCGCCTGGAAAAAGAGACCCGGCGTCGAGTGGGTCCGCCCCTCCCCCATCCGCTCACAATCTCCGCCCGCCTGTGGTGCGCCCCCCCAACCCACAGGTTGCCGCATCCTTGGTAGCGGTTGGAGCGTCGCGATCGCGTCATGGGCCTCTGCGCTGCGATCGCTCAGCCGCCTTCATTAACCCGGTACGTCAGAGCGGATCGTCATCTGCGTACCATGCAGAGGCTGGCTTAGGGATGAGGATCATTTAACATCCCAATTTTCGCGAAGAATAGACCGGACTGGACAAAGGATAGCCGAGACGGCGATCCCAACTGATTGAATTTCCATTCCTTAGTTCTTTTCAGCCCAGGCGGGGTGACTCATCAGGGCATCCATCACCCGCACGCCCCGAAGCTGATTGGTCAAGGGCAGGTGACCGATCGGGGCCTCTAAGCTCCAGATAAACTCTCCAGGATAGCGAGTCCAAATGTTGTCTTTCTTCCAGGCAATCCTGGGCCAGAATTTATCCCAGTTTTTGCCAACTCCAAGCCAGATTTCCCGTTGTTTAGAAAAGCCAAATTTGCCTTCTGAGTAGATTAACCAGAGTTGATCGAGGGTTTGTAGATCGAGGTTGGGGAAGATATTGACTTCGGTAAAATAGAGCCATTTGCGCTTGGCCGCATTGGCACCGGCCAGCTCACACATTTTTTGCAGAGTCAGGCGATCGGCCAACTCAAAGTCTTGCTGCATGAGCGCTGTTTGGATTTCGCTATAGTCCACCCCACAGTCAGCAGGCAGGGTTAGCAGGCCGTCTGCAAAGTGAGTTGCGAGAAAGGCTTGCACGTCGGGATCATCGATTTGATACAGCCATTGCAGCGATCGCCCCGCCGCAATGGAAACCGTTGCGCTCGTCTGGGCCTCCTTTAAGAAGTCCATCATGACGTGGTAGCCAGGCGGCCCCGCTTCGACTAGCTGGGGCAGGGCGGCGAGTTGCTGCTTGAGGGCCGTATCCCAAAGTTGTGTTTTGAGAGACTCCAACAGTTCTACAGAGGAGGGCGAATTATTAGCGATAGAACTGCTCATACTAAATGACAAAAATTTTTGTACCCGAAGTTTTTCCGTCTCGATCCTACTAGGACCGCTGAATACCGATGGTGAAGTCCTTTGATCCTACAACTCAAACCGTTCACTATGGTCGAATGTTCAAGGAAAATCTCATTCGGTCGTCGGGAGGCATGGGCATTGTGCCGATTGCCGCTCGGCGATCGCTGCGGACTGACCACGCCAAAAGCCTGTCAGAGCTGATGTCAAGCGGCTGAGTAGGCGTTGACGACAGATATTTTTGAGGGCAAAGACCCTGACCTTAAATGCCCACAGGTGGACCGTGATCGTGCTCCTAGCAGAGACGGTCGTGGCAGCTGAGGCTCTGGTTCGATCATCACAAAGGCCCCTACCGTGTACAGACATGGCGAAGGGGAGGTCAAAATCCTCCATTGGCCCCCCGTGGCTCCCCAATTCCGGGAAAACCCAATGGCAAAGTCTCCCAGAATTGCCCTCTGGCCACGCTTCGCGACCGGGGGATTTAGGGGGCTATAAAGCCGGAAACCACATCGCCCAGAATTTGTGGGTACCCCGTAGCCCCCTTAAACAGACCTAAAGATGAGATTACATCAAGGCTTTCCGTATTCTGGGTGACCGATAAATCTTGGGGACTCTCCACAATGAAGGGTGACCATCGTATGGTAAGCCTTACTACATCGTTTTTCAGCGAGCGCCTATGTACGAACGTATTACTCCGCCCACGACTGGCGAAAAGATTACTTTCCAGAATGGTGAACCGGTTGTTCCGGATATGCCCATCATTCCGTTCATTCGCGGTGATGGCACCGGGGTCGATATCTGGCCTGCCGCTCAAGCGGTGTTTGATGCTGCCGTGGCTGCGGCCTATGGCACTCAGCGACGCATTGTTTGGTTCAAAGTGTATGCCGGCGACGAGGCCTGTGACCAGTATGGGCAGTATCAGTATCTGCCAGAAGATACGCTCCAAGCGATTCGCGACTTTGGCATGGCCATCAAAGGCCCGCTGACGACACCGATTGGGGGCGGCATTCGGTCGCTGAATGTGGCGCTGCGGCAAATTAATGATTTGTACGCCTGTGTACGCCCGTGCAAATACTACGCGGGTACGCCTTCGCCCCACAAAAGCCCGGAAAAGCTGGATGTCATCGTTTATCGAGAGAACACCGAAGACATTTATCTGGGCATTGAGTGGAAACAGGGGGATCCGACCTGCGATCGCCTGATCAAACTGCTGAACGAAGACTTGATTCCCAGCACGCCTGAGCACGGCAACAAAAAAATTCGCTTGGACTCAGGCATCGGCATCAAACCCATCAGCAAATTTGGCACCCAGCGCCTCGTTCGCCGAGCCATCAAGCACGCCCTGCGATTACCGAAAGCCAAACAGCAGGTCACCCTGGTGCACAAAGGCAACATCATGAAGTACACCGAAGGGGCCTTTCGCGACTGGGGGTATGAACTCGCAACCTCCGAGTTTCGGGATGAATGTGTGACGGAGCGCGAATCCTGGGTGCTCAGCAACAAGGCAGCCGCTCCCGACATTTCCATCGAAGACAATGCCCGGCAGGTCGAACCGGGCTACGACTCTCTCACCACCGAGAAAAAAGCCGAAGCTTGTCAAGAAGTCGAGGACATTCTCAATAGCATTTGGGAAACCCACGGCAACGGCAAGTGGAAAGACAAGATCATGGTGAACGATCGCATTGCCGACAGCATTTTCCAGCAGATTCAGACCCGCCCCGATGAGTACTCCATCCTGGCGACAATGAACCTCAATGGGGATTATCTGTCGGATGCCGCCGCCGCGATCGTCGGCGGTCTGGGCATGGGCCCCGGTGCCAACATTGGCGATACCTGCGCCATCTTTGAAGCGACCCACGGCACCGCGCCTAAACACGCTGGCCTCGATCGCATCAATCCCGGTTCCGTCATTCTCTCGGGGGTGATGATGCTGGAATACATGGGTTGGCAAGAAGCCGCCGACCTGATCAAGAAGGGCATCGGCGGGGCCATCGCCAATCGGGCAGTCACCTATGACTTAGCCCGCATGATGGAACCCAAAGTTGAAAAGCCGCTAAAGTGTTCGGAATTTGCCCAAGCGATTATCAAGCACTTTGACGATTAGCCTCGAACTTCCATCATCCATAACGCGATACGTGAGGGGATATGTTGGCACACTGCCCATATCCCTTTTTTTGTGAATTTTATGGAAACAGCCGTTACTCACCTGTATCTAAGGGGTGAAGTCAACCGGCATTTGATCCAGGCAATGGCTTGCGGCAGCAACCTTGCAACCCCATGAGCTGCCTAAAAAGGTTTCCATACCGCTGCTGCGCATCTGGTCAAGTGCCTGGGCAGACTAGGGACTGACCGAGCAACCAATCTCTTTTGGACATGGCGCGATGGGAATTTTCGAAAAAATCACGGGCGAATTTGTCGACATTATCGAATGGCTCGACCAAAGTAACGACACTATTGCCTACCGATTTGAGCGCTTTCAAAACGAGATCAAAATGGGAGCCAAGTTGACGGTGCGGCCTGGGCAAAAGGCCGTTTTCGTCAATGAAGGACAGGTGGCGGATGCGTTTGACCCTGGCATGTATACCCTCTCTACACAAAACATGCCGATATTGAGCACCTTAAAAGGCTTTCCCTACGGGTTTAATTCCCCTTTCAAGGCTGAGGTTTACTTTTTTAATACCAAGATTTTCACTAATTTGAAATGGGGGACGTCGAACCCGATCGCGGTTAATGTGCCTGATTTGGGCGGCACCGTGCGCATTCGGGCCTACGGCACCTACAGCATGCGGGTACAAGACCCCGTGCACCTGTTGCAAGAATTGGTCAGCACCGATGGCCTCTTTCAAATTGACGAGATCAGCGATCAGATCCGCAATATGCTGGTGTCGTCATTTGCCACCTGGTTGGGGCAATCAGGACTGAACTTTGCCGATTTTGCCGCCAACTATCGAGCCTCCGGCGATGCGATTCGTGTGGCCATCCAGTCCGATATTGAAGCCTTTGGCATCACCCTGCCACACTTTTTGATTGAGAATATTTCGCTGCCGCCCGAAGTCGAGCAAGCGCTGGACCGCCGCACCTCCATGAATGTGCTCGGCAATCTGCAAGCGTACACCCAATATCAAGCAGCGAATGCGATCGAAGCTTCTGCCAAGAACCCCAATGGCGGCAATCAAGCCGTCGACCTGGGGGTCGGCCTGGCGATGGGCCAGCAAATCGTGAATGCCATGCAGGGCAGTGCGGCAACCCAAGCCACCCCAGGGTCGCCCCAAACGGCTACAGTTGGCCCGCCGCCCCCACCGCCGCCGACATCAACTCAGTGGTACATCACCCGCGATGGCCAAAACTTTGGTCCCTTCGCCGCCAACCAGTTGCTTGCTAACGCCCTGACTCCCCAGTCATACGTTTGGAGCAATGGGATGTCTGGTTGGCAGCCAGCCGCCAATGTGCCAGAATTAGCCCCCCTATTCGGTGCGCCCCCGCCGCCCCCACCCCGGCAGTAATTGTGCAAACAGGCTCATCACACTCCTATGACGACTTCCACTTCACCGTCCTCCAAGCAGGCCTCACTCTGTCCGGGATGCGGCGCTGACTTAGTATTCAATCCCACATTAGGTAAGCTGTCGTGTCCTTATTGCCACAGCGCCAAAACGGTCATGGGCACTGCCCAAGCAGTTGAGGAGCAGTCCCTCGACGAGTGGCAGCAGCGCAGTAATCAGGCCCAAACGTCGCTACTTTCGGCCCAGGCGTTGGAAGTGGACTGTCACAGTTGCCACGCGAAAATCACCTTTGAACCGCCGGAGGTGGCGGGCGACTGTGCCTTTTGCAGTACGCACCTCACTGCCCAGGCACAAACGGCCAATCCGATCATGACCCCAGGAGGCGTTTTGCCTTTCAAAATTGGGCGCAAAGAGGGACGCCAGCGGCTGACGAAATGGTTAAGTACCCGCTGGTTTGCCCCCTCTAGCTTGAAGCAACTCGCCCAGCATGAATCTTTGACCGGGATTTATCTACCGTTTTGGACGTTTGATTGTCAGACCCAAACCCGCTACAGGGGAGAACGGGGAACCTATTACTACGTCACGAGAACTCGCCAGGTTAAGAACTCTGATGGCGAATGGGAAACCGAAGAATATCAAGAGCGGCATACCCGTTGGCAGGCTGTATCGGGGCAGGTCAGTCGCTTTTTTGATGATGTGTTGATTCCAGCGATGAAGACGGTAGACCTAAACCGCCTGGAAGACCTTGGCCCATGGCCCTTAAAACAATTGGTGGCCTATGATGCATCGTTCTTACAGGGGTTTCGCGCGCAGCGCTATCAGGTCAGCTTGTCCACTGGGTTTAGCCAGGCGAAGCGGGTCATGGGGGCACACATTGACTCAAGCATTCGCTCGGATATTGGCGGCGATGAGCAACGCATTCATTCCCAAAACACGTCTTACCGAGACGAGACCTTCAAACATATTTTGCTGCCGGTGTGGATGGCGACCTATCGCTTTAAGAACCAGCCGTATCAGGTGATGATTAATGGCGAGAGTGGAAAAGTGGTGGGCGATCGCCCCTACTGCCCGTTCAAGATTGCGGGGGCCATTACGGGGGCGCTGGTTGCGATCGGGACGATTTGGGGGGGCTATTCCTACTCCCAAGGGGATTGGCAGCTACCAGATTGGGGGGCTCAACCGCAGTCAGTCATGACCTCACCGCCACCGTCTGAGTCTGCTCCACCAGCTGAAACGATTCAGTCAACACCGCCGCCCGCGGCTGAGGAGGCTCCCTCTGAGACTCCGAATCCAGCATTTCAAAAGGGGTTGGCCCTTGCGGGGCAGGCCGCGAATCAAACTCAAACCGCCCAAACCCGGCCAGAGTGGCAAGCGGTTACCACTTTGTGGGCACAGGCGATCGAGCAGTTGAAGCAGGTGCCTTCCTCGGATGTGAATGCCGCGATCGCGCAGCAAAAGATTCAGGAATATCAGAAGAATCTCAACTATGCACGAGAACGGTTGGCCAATGCGCCATAGGGATAACCGATATTCCGTGGGTTGACAACGGCCCGATGACAACTCGCCGGAATTAAGCAGGTGGACACAAATAAACGACACTGTAGGGTGCTGTGAGGCGAAGCCGAAACGCACTATTCCAAAGAGATTTGATGCGTTACGCTGGCACTAACACATCCTCCAAATAATTAAGCCCATCTACTTACCAGCAAGCCGTTGTGGATGCATTGGCAGCCGTTAGGCAAGAGCTAGGAATGGAGTCAATATAAATTGACTCCGCTTTTGAAGCATAAGATGAGCGCTGGACTTTTGAAGCATAAAGTGAACGTTTGTCCAACTTATGGGTAAAGTCACACAATCAACAGCTTCCAGAATGATTATAAAAATGCGGATGGCGAGACTCGAACTCGCACGGCAAAGCCACACGCCCCTCAAGCGTGCGTGTCTACCAATTCCACCACATCCGCGTGGGAGGTACGGTGCTCAGAGGGATTGCAAGAACCGCTCATCTAAGATAGCTCAGATTGAGCCGTTTTCAATGGCAAAATTTGAGTCTGTTTACGGTTCTGACCATGGGGAGAGATCGCCTTTGAAGCACTTAAGCGCTGCGATCGCTAATCTAGCTCAGGCGATCGCGCCTCGCGGTGGCCTACGCGGCAACTTTTTGCTGGCCCAAAAAGCGCTGCAACCGCATCAAATTTAGACTTTGCCCCAGATTAATCGGCAGCACCGAAATGCCCTCAAGTCGGGACTGTACCCAGCCATCGCCCCAACACCATTCATGAAAACCATCGACGCCTTCCCAGAGCAACAGCCGAATGCTGTTGGGAGTCAGCTCGATGACCTGGTGTTGCACCTTGAGTGGCCCCAGATAGCTGGTGAAGGTCGTGCCCTTTTCGAGCACATCCGGCAGGCCCACCGAAAAAGTTTGCGGCCATAGCCACTGCTTAAACTGACGCGGCTGCAGCAGGCTATCGCGAATCACCTCAGCGGGGGCGTCTATCTCCACCCGCACCGTCGATTGCTGAAACGTGCCAATCATAAGCTTCCATTTGCCAATACACGTTTATTGTGACCCAGTGTGGCAAATTTTGTCGGGGGCGGCGACTGAGAAAGGGTGGGGGACTGGCGGCGATCGCACCCTTTACCCACTTACACATGAGGCGGCCCCCCCTCTCAACTTTGTGGGTGCGGCTGTGCGGCCCTGCTGGTATGCCCCTACCGATGGAAAATTAGTCGGTCAGCCATTTTTCACCAGGAGGCCGGGAGCGATCGCCCCAAAATTTTCGCTAGCGACGTTATTTTCTGAAACATCACGCCGGACAATGGAAGGCGTTACTGTCTTCAGGTTGCGCTATGGATGCCAAAATCACTGTTTTACCGTTGCTGCAAATGGCCTCAGGCGATACGTTATCGCTGCAGCACTACTGCTTTGTGGGGGCACATGCTGGCAAGGTGGTGTATGTGCAATCGAATCTCCACGGGGCGGAGGTGGCGGGCAATGGGGTGATTCATCGTCTGCTGACCTATCTCAACACCCTGGAGGCGACGGCCCTGCATGGGGAGATCCGACTGGTGCCAGCCTGCAATCCCATCGGGGTGAATACGCGGGCGCACAACTTTGGCAGTGGGCGCTTCAACCCCTATGACGGGCACGACTGGAATCGCATCTTTTGGGATTGGGAGCAGGAGCATCACGGAGCCCGAGCCTTTGCTGAGAAACATCGGGACAGCGATCGCGCCACCATTCAGCAAGCTTATCGCCAGTTCATTGGGCAACACTTTCAGGCGGAACTCGACGCCCTCAACTCCCCGGTCGGCAGGCCTGTCCATGAGCGCTACCGCACCCGCTTGCAGCAGTTGGCCCTGGATGCCGACATTGTGATTGACCTGCACACCTCGAGCAATCAGGGATTGGTGTATACCTATTACTTTCGCGATCGCGCCGATGCAGTGCCCTACTTTGATCTGGACTTCGCCATTCTGCTGGATGAGTTTGATGGCAACGCCTTTGACGAAGCTTTCATGAATCCCTGGCTGGAACTGGAACAGGCCTTTGCCGACCTGGGGCGATCGCTGCGGTTTGATGTGGAAGCTTGGACGCTGGAGCTGGGCACCGGCATGAAGCTAGAGGCCCTAGCCGTGGAACGGGGCACCAAGGGCGTGCTGAACTACTTGCGCCAGCAGGGCGTTTTGCAGGATGACAAGGACATTTTTCATCAGCCGGTGCCCCTGAGCCGCACCAGCCAATTGACGAAGTACTACGCTACGGCGGGGGGCTTTGTGCAAAATCGAGCCGCGATCGGCACCTGGGTAAAGCCGGGAGAGGTGCTGTATGAACTGCTCTGTCTGAATAAAACCGGACAGTTACCCACGACGGTGAAGGTGGCGGCGCAGCAGGCGGGGCTGGTTTACGACTTGTCGACGAATGAGGCGATCAGTGAGGGGGAGTATGTGATGGCGGTGATGGTGCCGGATTAGTGAGGGTGTGAGGGTGGTTGGGACATTTTGGCGATCGCGTTGTCGCTATGAACGCTTGCGGGCGATGGCGCGATCGTAGGCCGGATCATGTTCGGCGAAGCTCAAGATTTCGACCCGTCGGGGCGCAGGCGACTCGTAGATGCGATACACCAGCCGGTAGGCTACCCGATTCCACTCAATCTCTAAGGCCCGATAATGCTTTAACGGCCCTTTCAGAGCATGATTCGGAATGCCGCGAGCATTGACCGGATCAAGGGTCAAAATTTGCTGATAGCGGAGTAAATCGTGACGCAGTTCGGCGGGCAGTTCTGGCACATCTTGGGCCATGATGCCCTGATGCAGGTTAATTCGATACCGGTTTCTTGTACCCACGATCCACCAACCATTGATCCAGCCTTTCCAGTGCCGCCTCATCAATTTCGTCGCCAATTTCCATGACGGTGATCCACTTGGTGGGATCGTCACTGTCGCCCAGGCGTTCAATAGCGCGTGCCTCAGCGGATTTGGGGTGAGGGGCGGGAGCGGCGGCGGGTTGGCGCTTCCAGAGGAGAAATTCCACGAAGTCGTGAACCGTCTGCAACTCGTCGGCGGACAGCGTGGGGAGGTGTTGGGTGATCTGCTCAATGAGATTGGGGGTAGGAGAGTCGGACATGGCGATCGCGGCGTGAGCGGTTAGTTTTATTGTGGCATGGGGGTCGGTGCGGAGTTTGTAGATAATTGCGCCACAAGTTACAAGTTTCTCGGCAAAATAGGGAAGTTATGCTGAAACCCAAATTCTTCTTCCTGGCCCTGGCTTTTGCGCTGTTCTCGATCGCGCTGCCAAATTTAGCTCCCGCCCAGTCGGCGGCTGAACCCACGCTGACACCGGAGGACAACCTGGTGATCGAAAACATTCCGCCGATTCCCCTGAGTCTGGTGGAGCAGGCCGATCGCTACACGCAATTTCGCACGGCATCCCTGCAAAGCTGGCACCCGACCCGGCGCGAGATGCTGATTTCGACCCGGTTTGGCGACACCTTTCAGACCCACCGGGTGAGTGAGCCGCTGGGCACTCGCTACCAGCTCACCTTCTTTGATGAAGGGGTGTCGGGGGTGAGCTACCAGCCCACCGAGGGCGATTACTTTTTATTCAGTAAGGACATTGGCGGCACGGAGGCGAACCAGACCTATCGCTATGACGTGGCGACGGGGGCGGTGACGCTGCTGACGGATGGCACGTCGCGCAACAGCGGTGGTGTCTGGTCCACGGCGGGCGATCGCATCGTCTACACCTCAACCCGGCGCAATGGGGCCGATGCCGACCTCTATGTCATCAATCCGCGCGAGCCGGAGAGCGACCGCTTGCTGGCGGCAGTGCCGGGGGGTGGCTGGTTTCCTACGGATTGGTCGCCGGACGATCGCCAGATTGCGGTAATTGAGTACATATCCATCAACGAGGCGAATCTGTGGCTGTTTGATGTGGCCACGGGGGAGCGCACGCCGCTGACGCAACAGTCCGGCGACGTGCCGGTGGCTTATCTAGACGGCATTTTTAGCCCGGACGGGCAGCGGTTGTATACGGTAAGCGATCGCGATTCGGAGTTTTTGCACCTGGGCTATCTGGATCTGGGGACTGGCGAGCTGACCCACCTCACCGCCGACATTCCCTGGAATGTGGAGGCGGTTGACCTGTCGCCCGATGGCTCGCAGATTGCCGCCATCCTGAATGAGAACGGCGCAAGCGTGCTGTACCTGATCGATGTCGCCACGGGCGAAAAGCGTACGTTCGACACGATTCCTGCTGGGCAATTGCAGGGGCTAGAGTGGCACAAAAGTGGGGCGGAACTGGGCTTTACGCTGTCTTCGGCGCGATCAACCGCCGATGTGTTTGCCCTCAACGTGGCGACGGGCGAACTGGAGCGCTGGACCCACAGCGAAACCGCTGGCCTCAATACCGATACCTTTGCCGAACCGGAGCTGATTTCCTGGGAGAGCTTTGACGGGCGCACCATCACCGGCTTCTTGTATCGCCCTCCGGCGGACAAGTTCCCCGGTCCGCGTCCGGTGGCGATGTACATCCACGGCGGACCCGAGGGGCAGTTTCGCCCCTCATATCTGGGGCGGCTCAACTACTACATGAATGAGTTGGGCATCGCCATGCTGTTTCCCAATGTGCGCGGTTCCACGGGTTATGGCAAGACGTTCACCAAGCTCGACAACGGCTACCTGCGGGAAGACTCGGTGAAGGACATCGGCACCCTGCTGGACTGGATTGACGCCGAGCCGGGACTGGATGGCGATCGCGTCCTGGTCAGCGGGGTCAGCTATGGCGGCTATATGTCCCTGGCGGTGGCGACCCACTACGCTGACCGGATTCGCGCCTCCATCAACGTCGTCGGCATCTCCAACTTCGTCACCTTTTTGGAAAACACCGAGGACTATCGCCGCGACCTGCGCCGGGTGGAATACGGCGACGAGCGCGACCCAGAAATGCGCGAGTTTCTGATGGAAATTTCGCCTCTGACGAACGCCGACAACATCCAAAAGCCGATGCTGGTGGTGCATGGGGCCAATGATCCCCGCGTACCCCTGAGCGAAGCCGAGCAACTGGTGGAAATCTTGCAGGGCAAGGATGTGCCGGTGTGGTACCTGGTGGCGACGGACGAGGGCCACGGCTTCTCGAAGAAGCAGAATATCGACTACCAGTTCTATACGAACATTCTGTTCATGCGGCGATTTTTGCTGGATGAGGCGGTAGGTGAGGGAGTGTGAGGGTGGCAGGGTGTGGGTTGGTGGAGTGGGTGTTGGGTCTTTGGGACGGCAATTCGGGCAGGTTGGATAGCCGTCTCGGCTGTCCCTTGGCAGGGCAACTTTGGGGCGAGGCAATTTTATCGCATCCCGCTCAATCTCCAAAATCCCAGTGCCATGCAAACATCAATTCCAACTTCCGGATTCTGCCCTCTGAATTCCGACCTCTGAATTTCGAATTCTGCCTTCTGAATTCCGCTAAGGTGATAAGCTAGCTGCGCACTATCGTTGTCCCAACGGTGAACCGCCCTGTGTCTGACGCTAAACCCGCTCGTTCTCTGGCCAATATCGCCACCATCGTGGCGGCGGCGACGCTGATCAGCAAAGTGTTTGGGCTGGTGCGCCAGCAAGCGATCGCGGCGGCCTTTGCGGTCGGCCCGGTGGCGGATGCGTACAACTTTGCCTATGTGATTCCGGGCTTTTTGCTGGTGCTGCTGGGGGGCATTAACGGGCCGTTCCACAGTGCCATCGTCAGTGTGGTGGCAAAGCGCGATCGCGAGGAAATCGGCCCCCTGGTGGAAACCATCAGCACTTTGGTCACGCTGGTTTTGCTGGTAGTGGCGGTGGGCATGGTGGTGTTGGCTGCGCCGATTATCGATTTTGTGGCGCAGGGTTTGAGCGATACCGACCCGGCGGCGCGGGCGATCGCCATTCGCCAGTTGCAGATCATGGCCCCCATGGCGATCTTTGCGGGCCTCATCGGCATCGGCTTCGGCACGTTGAATGCGGACGACCAGTACTGGCTACCGTCCGTCAGCCCGATGTTCTCCAGCGTGGCGGTGATTGCCGGGTTGGGGCTGCTGTATGCGGCGATCGGCAGCGACATGACCCAGCCCGCCTATTTCATGCTGGGCGGTGCGGTGCTGGCGGGGACGACCCTGCTGGGGGCGGTGATGCAGTGGCTGGTGCAGATTCCAGCGCTGTGGCGATCGGGCCTGGGCCGACTGCGACTGCGGTTTAACTGGCGCGACCCCGGCGTGCGGGATGTGTTCCGCATTCTCGCCCCGGCGACGTTTTCCTCCGGCATGATGCAGATCAACGTCTTCACCGATCTGTTCTTTGCTTCCTACATTCCGGGGACGGCGGCGGCGCTGGGCTACGCCACACTGCTGGTGCAAACGCCCCTGGGCATCATCTCCAACGTGATTTTGGTGCCGTTTTTGCCCATTTTCGCTCGCCTCGCCGCTCCCGAAAACTGGCCGGAACTGAAGGAGCGCATTCGCCAGAGTTTGATGCTGGTGGCGCTGACGATGCTGCCGCTGGGGGTGCTGATTATGACCCTGGCGCTGCCCATTGTGCAGGTGATTTATGAGCGGGGCGCGTTTGACCTGGCGGCGGCGGAAATTGTGACGGCGGTGCTGGTGGCCTACGGGTCGGGCATGTTCGTTTACCTGGCGCGAGATGTGTTGGTGCGGGTCTATTACGCTTTGGGCGATGCCCAAACCCCCTTTCGCATCAGCCTGGTCAACATTGGCCTCAACGTCGTGCTGGACTACTGGTTTATCCGCTGGTTTGGCGCACCGGGTCTGGTGCTGGCGACGGTGGGGGTCAACATCACCTCTACTCTGGCGATGGTTTTCATCCTCAATCGCAAGCTTAACGGTCTGCCCTGGGTCGACTGGGGCCGCTCCATTTTTGCCCTCACCCTGCTCAGCGGCGGCGCGGGACTCGCCACCTGGGGCACGCGCCTGGGTCTGGAGCAGGTACTTGGCATCGAGGGCTTTCTCAACCGCCTGCTGCAACTGGCGATCGCCAGCGCGATCGGTCTCACCATCTTTGCTGTCGGCACCCTGGCCCTTCGCATCCCCGAAGCGACTTTGTTGGTGAACCGAGTGCGATCGCGCTTCACCCGCCGGTAAGGTGTGAGGGTAGGGACATTCTGAAAGGAAAAGGGTCGCATAGGCAGTCGGTGATCGCCTGTTTGTGGGGCGATCGCGCTACCGAGCTCCAGCTTGAACGATACGGCTGAAGGCGATCGCCCTCAATCCATCACGTTGGAGCTTGGGAATCAACCGTCTTCTCTCGCAGCTTTTAGCACCATTGAGTAAAGTTGGCGGCTGACGCGAAAATTAGCCATTTCAATGAGCTGATCCATCAGAATTTTGACGCTTGGAATGAGGGTATTCTGCTTAGCTTGTAGGAGAACGCCTAGTAAACCAATCAGGTTGAGCCCGTAATGGGTTGCTAAGGCTCTACCCCGCCGCTCATCCATCAAAATTAAGTCAGCTTTGAGTTCTACTGCTAACAGGATCGCTTCGGCCTCTCCGACATCAATATTTTGCTGACGGGTTTGGAGGGCGATCGCTCCTTGATCATCGGTAACGGTCTGAACTTGAAACCAGGGCAACGTTTTCACCTCGACTGCGCCCGGAACCGGTTTGCCTGCTCCGGCCATTTCGGTGTAGACCGCTTGAGGAATGACGATGCTGCCGTAGAGCTGTCGCAGTAGATCGAGCTGGCCAATGGCGACAAGGTTTGTAATCGGGGAGGTGTCGCTGACAACAATCACAGCAGGTTCATTGATTGCAGTGTGGCCACATCCGCCTGAAGATCTTCGACATCGTAGTTGATGTATAAATCTCGTTTTGCCAATTCATGCTGAAATTCAAGCACGGTCAAACCCGTCCACGCCCGAACTTTGCCACTGCTAATTTTTTGTTGCTGATACAGCATCATGGCAATCTCTAATTTCAGCTCATCTTCCTGCAGTTGGCTGGCATGGAGAATGTCATCAGGAATAACCAAGCTCATAGGTTGATGGGAAGAGATGACTTAACTTTCAATATAAGCGATCGCCCCTCGTTACTCCTTGCTTGACTGCGGCTGAGCTAAACAGTATCTACGGCGACGAGCGATCGCACTCCCCGAAGCGACTTTGTTGGTGAACCGGGTGCGATCGCGCTTCACCCGCCGATAAACAAAAAGAGGAAAATCTTTATAGATAAAATTGTCGCTGAAACCGAGGATCTGTCGAGTGACTTTTCTTCTGATTACACGCTTGACATAACGTTTGGAAATTACTGATGTCGTCCACGCCGCCCTGTGCGACAGGAATGATGTGATCAACTTGCAGCTTCGCCTCAGCAGCGGTTTTTCCACAACTGCGACATTGGTAGTTGTCTCGCTCTAGGACGTATTTTCTGACTTCAGGCGGGATAAAAGCCCGTTTTCTGCGAACCATTCAGTTCAACCTCTTGCAGTTTCAACTCATCAAAATCAACCAACTAAAATTGGCACTTCTCAACTATCACCTCAGTCAACTTCAGTGTTTCGCAACTCGTCTAAAGGCGAATTATCCTGATCGAATACCTCAGATTGAGGACAGAATTCGAGTTCGATTTGCTTGATCCTAACTTTTCCTTTTTGCCAACCAGTTTGATCTGTGGTCATGACCTCACATTCAACACCTTCCAGTAAACCCTTGTTTATATTCTTTTCGAGGCGCTGAATAAATAATTCGACTTTAAACGTCTCGGCTTGAGCGATTTGTCTAAGTGGACTAGAGTTATCAATTGCATGAATAACCTCATCCGAATTGAGTTTAATGAATTCCTTTTCCATCTCTTCTCCCTACTTTGAATCCACTGCTGCCCGTAAGGTATCTAAATCTGATTGAATGATTTCATCCTTATGAATTTCTTCGCCCTGTTCAGGAATAAATTCAAGTTCAAACTTGATTTGAACTTTACCCTTTTTCCAGCCTTGAGAATTAGCACTTAAAACCTCACATTCAAGGCCATTTTGAAAGAAATGAGGATTTATGTCGATTTTATGATATTTCTTTAGAACCTCACAAGCTCTGGCAGCAATATCTGGTAGCTGACCTTGAAATGCATTGGCGATTTGATCAGCTCTATACATTCCGGTTGAGAAGGAAATAACATCATCTCCTCTGCAACCAGCTATATGCAACTTATTATTTACATTATTACCCATATTTACACTAGTCCTTTTTCTGAATCGACGATTGCCCATTATGGTTAGGTCTTCAAGAATTCATCTGCCTAAGTTCTTCGAAAGAGTCAGCTGCATTAGGCTCATCTGCTTGAAACTCAATCTCTACACGAACTTTGATAACTCCATTACGCCACCCAGGTTTATCCTGACAGAGAACCCGACAGGTAAAGGTTTTCCCAGCCAACTCATCTAAACTGGTTGCCTCAATGCTATCTTTCAACTCGCGTATACGAAATGTTTTGGGCATATCCAATCGATTCGAGAAGACATCATTTTCCACTTCCACAGTAACGACATCTTCTTCATGGAGACGTTCTTGCATGACTCAATTTCTCCTTAACCTGTTGTTGTGCTGACAGATATTGCTGTCTGACTGTCGAATTCAAAAGCTTCAGATAATTCCGATTCTGGTTCTTTGTCGATTTGAGGAATAGCTAAATCTGCTTCTGAAATGACTGGCAGTTGTTTGCGATCAAGAGCTATCTTTTCAAGGCAGCCATTGATATTGTTGATGGCCTGATTGTAAGCCTCAATATCTTGTTTTAGTCTCTGTTGGGCTTTTTGGTTTTGATCGATTTTTTCAGCTGCTTCTCTTTCCAGCGTGATGGCTAAATATTCGCGGGCGTGGTCATAGTGTTCGAGGATGCTTTCTACTTGCTCGTTAGCCATCTGAAGCAAATGAACATTGAGAGTTTGGTTGACGGTTTGTCGGTAGGTTCGCATAACCGTTTCTTTCACCTTTTGCTCAAAGTCGAGCTTTAACAATTGGCGAATTGCGGGTTCTGCCTCAATCATGCTTTGGTAGTCATAACCTCTACAGGCTTGCTGTAGGGTCTGCCGGAGTTGCCAGATGGAGTAAGTGCCTTCCATATAAAAATCTGGGCGTTCACGCACATAGCGATCGCACTCCGTTTGGGCTTCATTTACCAAAGCTTGACTTACTCGTTGTTGAACTTTAGAAAGCCTGTTTTCGATTCCAGCATCATTACCTAGCAAGCGATAAATATCGCGGTAACAGCTCATTTCGCGGACAGTTTCAGCTAACTGACGAAAGTATTTCTCGACTAATATCTGTGAACTACTCACTAACACATCTTCCAAGCCATTCGCCAAATAGTAAAAAGCTTCTGCCAAAATACCCAGCAGGGGAACGACCGAATTTCGGCGATGACTAGCTTGAGCTTGTTGGTAGACCGCATCAACGCTAAAAGTATGCAGTAGTTCATCCAGACGAGTCACCATTTGAGCTTTCAGCTTGAGAAAGTCTCGCTCAAAGTCTTCATTATTGCTGCTGGCTACGGTGCGATTGACTTCATCTTTGATAGCATGGTGGAACTGTTCGCCAACGGCTTTTAAGTCTGAGGCCAACTGCTTAAGTTTTTGAGTTTTCAGTTCTTCCTGAGTTTGGGGTTGCTTTTCTAAAGCTTGCCACTGAGCAATATAGGCATCACGGATAGCAGTGCATAGGGGATGCAGGTCATCTGCCAGCGAGCTAAATAACTGAGGACGTTTTTCGTGGGTCAAATAATACACGATGGAGTCCCGGAAAAATTCAGTTCCACTATCTTTGATTAATTGCTGAATAAGCGTTTGACCATACTCCCCGAGAATGCGGATATAGTTCTGGTTAGGGGATTCATAGCCCCTAAGTTCTGGTTTGAAGAGGCTACCAACCAACTTGCCAGAAGTCCCGCAGTAGTTGTTGAACTCTGTTACAAATAGGGGCGATTCTTCCTGCCCATCTAGACCTCGAACTTCTTCCGCAAATAAAGAATCTAAGCCAAAGCGATCGCGATCGCTGGTGGTCTGTAGCAACCGACCATAAAATCCTAATAATCCACTCGTGCGATACACTCTCGAACTGTCACGAAATTGACTAGCAATGCAGCGATCTAAACGTTGACGGAGTTGAGCGTTGTACCAAGTTTTATCGATGCGATTAAAGGCATAAAAAACGCGATCGCGGATGCCAGGATTTTGGCGAATGGTTTCGAGTAATTCAGTTTCCTCAGCGGTAAGTTCTCCCGTCTCAGCAGTTTTGAGAACACAGACCACCGCAGCCGTATCGGGACTTTGGATTTTTCTGTAGGTCAGTTCGGCATCCTTGCGGACTGGGGCATCAATACCTGGGGTGTCAATAAGGACGTTGCCATCTTGCAACAAATCATGATGGCAGAAATAATCAAGCCGTTTCAGCACAGCGCTGTTTGAACCTCGACGAGCATATCCTGCGGCTTCTTGTAGGTTAGTAAAATTGAAATGCTCCATTGCATAGGTAGCATTTTTCTGAGGCAAGATCTGCTCGCGATTGCTTTCGTATCCTTCCAGCAACAGCTTCAGGGCATGCGCTTGTTTTGCCTTTTCAGAACGGTTTGCTCCCCCTTCTTCCCCTATGATGCTGTGGCACATTTGTCGTAGGTTTTGCCGAGTGGCAGATTCTAGCAAATCATCCTGAGGGAGGATTTGTAGTCGCTCGATTAGGGCGTTGGCCTGTTCAATAATTTCAGCTTCACTCAGGAAGGTAAGAACGACTTTCTCCTGATCGGGTTCAGCGTAGGCAATGTGGCACTCGGTACCAGTAGCATGACCTTCGGCGCTATACAGCAGTTTGCGTCCCAATAGCGCATTGATCAACATCGACTTCCCGGCGCTAAAGGCCCCCGCAAAGACAATTTCGAAGGTGGGTGAAATTGCTTTATTGAGAGAAGTTTGAATAGCTGTCGTGTCGTGCTTTGCCCGTAGCGTCGATTCTTTAGCAGTCAGTTGGAGCAGTTGAGCAACATCTTGCTGAAGCGAAGAACACTGGGAAGGAAGGTCAACCATGAGGCGTGAAGATTGAAACGTTAATTTGAGCTTGAAATTAGCTTCACCTTAAGAATTCCCATTTCGTAAATTTAAATCTTGGTTATGAGCCAGATTACCCGCAGAGTTTTCTAACCCAACTGCCCCAACTGGACGGCAGGTTGGTGATCGACGAGGATGTTGCCAGTCAGAATATCATCGACGGTGATGCGGAAAGTGCGATCGCCCCTTACCCGCGTCAACAAATCAACAAATACGGTTGTACGGGGCGATCGCTTCTTGTACTATCTTTCCTACGGGGAATGGTTCTAGGCGGGGAAGAGAGGAGGTTCCAGCTCCTCAAATCCCCTGAACATCCCGACTTAGACTAGGTAAGACGAGATATCTGGGATCATTTTATGATCTAGCTTCTTCGTTGCGCCTCATTTGGGAAACGCTAGACACGTTCCCCGTTTTCCTTAACGTGAAAACGGAGACACCCGCATGTTTCAATCATCCGGCGGCGGCGGCAATGCCCCTGCCAGCTTTAACCTACCCTCCTTTAATCAGGAGGCCGTTCGTCATATTCTGCTGGGCGACTACGGTGCCCTCATCGACGCCATTAACCGCATGGCCTTGCTCGGCTACTGTGAAAGACTCGCCTGGAGCGAACCCCTGCCCACCGGGCGCAACGGCGAATACATCAGCGTCATGACCCGCAAGCGTACCCTACCGTAACGGGTGAGGACCGCAGAGAACTCCGGTTTCTGGGGTTGCAGTTCTACCGATGGGCAGAGCCTATACCAGAAACCGGAGTTCTGACGGGGATGGCGCGCCGCCCGTCGGTCTAAACCCCCGTGCCTTGCGGCGATCGCCCTCTGCCCCAACTGGTCCCCGGCAGAGATCGCGGTCCCACTTGATCGCGAGGTTTACCGCTAGACCATCGGCGCGGCTTGGAAAAAGCTCAGCACGAGCGGCTGCGGGTCACCCAGCCACATGGCGTGGTCGGTATGGTCCGCCCAGTCATCCCCAGTCACGCCATGCACCAAAATATTCAGCCCATTGCGGTGGTGCTCCAACCAGGGAATCACCGCCTCAAACTGCGCCGAATTAAACGACAACTGGCAACTCCAGCAGGGGTGGGGGCCGACCAATTTTTGGTGTACTCGTCCCACAGCAATGTCCAATGCCTGCCCCGCCTCAGCACATAGCTTGGCTGCCTGTGCCACCGTCTGCTCATTAAAATAAACGTGGGCATGATAAGCCGAGTAACGATTTTCCGGTCTAGCGATCGCGTCCATACCACCTCACTCAAGGGATCGTGCCGACTCTTTATAGCCTAAGCCACTCGTCTGAAATTCCGCTGAGAGCCCCAATCGCGCTGGAACGTTGAATTCTGAAAATGTCTTAACCAATTCTTGGATGGCCATAAGCCATGAAGCTTGCCACCCAGCCAACCCCTAACTCAACTGCACGACGGGCTGACCCTCCACCAGCGTGTTGCCCGTGAGGATGTCGTCGACGGTGATGCGGAGGGTGCGATCGCGGTCCACCTCAAACTGCACACGGATGCGATCGCTGCCGGGGACGCCGAGCGGGTCGAGTTTAGCAATGGTGCGTCCGGCTCCAGTATCGTTGAGGGGCTGCACCTGCTGAGCCTCTTTGGCCGATTGGCGGGTGACGAGGCGATCGCCCTCAAAAAAGACTTCCGTAGTCACGAGGGCGTCTTCGTTGCCCAGTTCGCCGATGACGAGTTCGATGCTGGGTTGGTTGTCGGTGGAAGCGCCCAACACAATCTCCACCGGATCGGGAGACGGGTAGGGTTGCCCCGAGCGGATAATGGGCTGCCAACTGTGGCGGCGATTGCGGCGATCCCAGTAGCGGATGCCGTAGCTGTGATAGAGAAAGTCGGTGAGTTCGATGCCCTGTTGCACCTGGAGGGCACCTTCGGCCACCGCCGTAAAGGGGCGATCGCCGCGAATCTTTTCTTTGGGAAAATAGCCGGTTAGCCACCGTCGCACCGCTGGAATTTGCGCCGTTCCGCCCACCAGCAAGACGGCATCAATATCCTGCACGCTGAGACCCTGTCGCCGACTCTGCTGCAAAATTTGCTCCATGCAGCCATCCAGTCGGTCAAAAAATTGGTGTTGCCGCAAAATGTCTTCAAAAGTGGCGCGATCGAGCGTCAGGGTCAGGCTTGCCAACGTTTCATCGTCAAAAAAGCTTTCGGTGGCTTGGGGCTTGTCAGAAAGCTGAATCTTCAACCGTTCCACCAGTCGCTGGGTCAACGGACTCACAGCAATGCCCTGCTGCTCATGAAAGTAGTCCGCCAGCCAGTTATCCAGGTCCGCCCCACCCAGATTTTCCCCCGCTTTGGCGAGCACCTTAGCCCGCTGGGGCCTCTGTGAGGAGGATTGCGCTAGCGACTGGTTACCCCACCGCAGAATGAAGCCCAGGGGCTGACGATCCGCCGCGATCGCCAGCTCCACCAGGGAAAAGTCCAGGGTGCCGCCGCCAAAGTCCATCACCAGCACCGTTTCTGACTGCTGAATGCCGTAGCCCAAGGCCGCTGCCGTCGGTTCATCCAACATGCGCACCTGTTGCAGGTTCAGGGCTTCGCAGGTTTGGCCCAGCCAGTGGCGATACACCTCAAAGCTATCCACCGGCACCGTGAAGATGATTGAGTCCGGCGGCCCTTCCTGCTGTTGCAAGGCGGCGATCGCATCCGTCAAAAACCAACTCCCGATTTGCTCAAAGGAAACGGTGCGACCATCCAGTTCCGGCAAAAAGCCCTGAATCGACGTGCCAATACCCCGCTTAAAGTTGCGGAAAAAGCGGTTATCACTGCTCACATCCAACCCGCGATCGCGCACCTGCTGCCCGATCTGCACTGTCCCAGCGGCGGCGTCTTTCACATATACCAGCGACGGCACCAGCGGCGGATTGCTGCCGAGTTGCTGCGCCAAACCGGGGAGGGCAACCACCTCGGGGGCTTGGGTGGCGCGGTTCCAGCGGGTGATGACGGTGTTGCTGGTGCCAAAGTCGATTGCGAAGGTCATGTAAGGGGGAGGGGGTGTGAGGGTAGGAGGGGGTGAGGGTAGGAGGGGGTGAGGGTCTATGCTGTTTGAGACTTTTATTAACGCATCTCAATTGCTCGGGGATCAAGTCTATTGGGAAGGTTCTAGCGATTAGCCTGTCCCTCGGTAAGGCCGCCCTCGAAACCTAAAGCCCCTGTCAGCCTCGAAACTGATCCACCAGCCACCCAACCACCCAGCACCCAAATTCACGAAGATGATTTAGCAGTCACACCCTCGGGGGGCGTTGGCAGGATGCGATCGCAAAAAAACAGCGTCCCCGCTGACACGCAAACCGGAATCGCCAGCAAATTCATAAACGGAATGCTGATCAGGAAAAAGCTGGTCAGGGCGAAGCTGCCGCTGGCGGGCAAGCTGCGAAACACGATGCCGAGTTTTTGGCGAAACTTGAGACGACGACGTTCCAGCGGCGCGTCAAACATATCCAGACAGATCAGCAGGGCAGCGAGAGCAATCCCGCTGCCCGTGGCAAACAGCGTCCCCAACCCTGGCAAAAAGTTCAACAGCAGCAGCGGCAAGCCAATCACCACCAGCAGCAACAGCTTCTTCAGTTCAAACAAAATCGCTCGCCAGATATCGATCAAGATCGTCGCCAGACCTAACGATTCCGGCAATTCGAGCTTGCCTGCCCGCAAAATTTCGATCTTTTCGGAGAGCTGACCGTAAAACGGGGAGCCTAAAATGCCGCCAAATTGCAGCAGCACGAACCCCAAAATCACGAACAACCCCAAAATCAGCACGAACTGGATGACGGGAGCCAGCAGTTCCACCGTGGTATCCAGCCAGGCGGGTTCGAGCCAAGTGGTGAGGCGCAGGGTCAAATCGCTAATCACCCGTCGCCCCCACCAAATACCCAGGGAGTACAGGACAACCCCCAACAGGATATTGATCACCAGCGGCACAATGACGTAAGGCCGCAGCGACTTGTGCTGTTGAAACAGCCGCAACGCCCGCAGAGGATAGGTAAAGCCAATCACGATGCCGGGAATGCCCCCGCCGCGCGGTCGCAGCCGTTGGGTGACGTCGATTTTCTCCATGAATCAGCCGTTTTGGAACAACTGTTACTCATCTTGCCCTGCGATCGCCCGCTTTGAGTGACGCAACTCTCCGGATGGCGATCGCCCGGCTCGAAAAATGAAGTGTTCCCATCATGCTGGTTTGCGTCATGAAAACTTTGGTCATTGGTGCCCTGACGGCGGCGATCGCCGCCACCCTGAGTCTTGGCCTGGAGGGGGCGATTGGGCCTCACGCCGGGGCCTCCCCATCCGCCGATGCTGATCTTGTCAGCCAGAGCTATCTCTATCGCGGCACCGGTCGCCGCCAGATTTTGGCTTAAAAGGAAATTCAACCCATCAGCTTGATAGGCCACCGCGCCAACGAAACATTACCTGCTGTATTGTTGCAAACTGACTTAAGTAGCTAGGCACAATTAAATATATGAAGTGACCCCCCATTTTCGGACACAAGGCTAAGAGCAGTATCCTTGTTCCACA
>Ga0076930_100048_pt2 | contig 22794 bp, 22 predicted proteins | sample HotLakConsoUCCRE_FD_71149 | JGI IMG/M metagenome (GOLD analysis project Ga0076930, IMG submission 71149) | Hypersaline microbial mat communities from Hot Lake, Washington, USA - Hot Lake Consortium UCC-RE (version 3) (version 3) ...
GCCCGCCGCCTCGCCCGACAGCCCCTCGCCCGACCAGAGCCGCACGAAGACACCCCCGGCGGCCTCCGCATAGCTGGCGGTATCCCGGCCCGCGCCGCCGTCAAGCGCATCCGCGCCCAGACCGCCCATCAGCACGTCATCGCCATCGCCACCGGAAATGTGGTTGTCGCCCTTGTTCCCCACCAGCCCGTTGTTCGCAGCACTGCCCGAAAGGCTCAGGTTGGCCACACCGAGAAGCCGCGCATCGGCCAGACCCGACAGGAGCGTCAGGTCGACCGAGGCGAGGATCCATGTCCGATCGACCACGTCGAGCTTGGCGTTGCCACCGCTGGTATCCACGGACACCCATGTATCAAGGCCCTGCCCCGTGATCCGTACCTCGGTGCCGGTGGACGGCGCGACCGCCAGCGCGTAGCCGCCGGCCATCGCGCTCGGCGTGGCCTGCCCGCCAACCTCGAAGGACAGGCCCGCCTCCCCTTCGCCGATGGAATAGGCCCCGTCCGCGTCCATATCCGAATAGGCCACACCGGTGAGAAACACGTCCGTGCCGGTCCGGGCGAATTTCTCGGTCAGCATCGAAGCGTTGTAGGTGATCCCGTTGGTATGGGTGAACGCGCCTTCGACCTGCGCGATCCCGATCTCGCGATAAGCATCGGCCAGCAGGTTCACGCGATGCCCCGGGCTCAGGAACAGGCCCTCGTCATGGGTGACGGCGGCGGCGGCGAGATCGACCGTGCCCGTCGTCCCGAACCAGGCCAGGTTCTCGCCCCAGGTCCAGGCGCCGGAAAAGGTGTAACCGGCGTCCTCGATCCGGTCGCCCGCGCTGCTGCCGCCGGCGCCGGCATGGCCGAACGTGTCGGTCGCCAGCATCCAGTCGGAATGCGTCTCGGCCGCCTGCGCCAGCAGCGCGTTGGGAGAAAGAACCTGCTTGGCCGCACCGTTCAGCGTTCCGGGCGCGAGCCCCTGGTTGAGGTCCATGCCCAGCGCCGCGGCCTTGGCCAGCGGATCGAGACGGGCCTGGTTGATCAACTCGAGCAGGTACTGTTCTTCGACGGACAGCGACATGGGGACACCGGCGTGATGGCAAGGCAAGGCGGGGCGCGCCTCGGGTTCGGGACGGGCGGCACATTGCGGCCATATCGGTTAAGCCCCGGTGAACGTATCGAATGCGACGCATCTGTGGGGGGTCACTGCCCGGCGGCGACCTGCCTCGCGCCTGCATCCCAACGCTCAAATCGCCACCAGACGTGCTAAACTGGTCTGGATCGGGGCGGAGCGCTTGCTCCGTCAGCACAGTCAGGGAGAACGGCATGTACAAGGTCGGCGAAGAGGAAATCGAGGCGATTGCCCGCGTGATCCGGGACGGCGCGTTGTTCCGCTACCGCGAGGACAGCGAATGCGCGCGGTTCGAGGCGCGCTATGCCGAGGCGCTCGGCGTGGCCCATTTCGACCTTGCCGCCAGCGGCACGCTGGCCCTGTCGGCGGCGCTGATCGGGCTTGGCATCGGGCCGGGTGCCGAGGTTCTCGTGCCCGCGCATACCTACATGGCCACGGCGACCGCCGTGCTGGCGGTGGGCGCGATACCCGTTCTGGTGGAGATCGACGAGACGCTGACCCTCGACCCAGAGGCGCTGGAACGCGCCATCGGGCCGAACACGCGCGCGGTGATCCCGGTGCACATGTGGGGCACGGCCTGCGCGATGGATGCCATCATGGAGATCGCGGCGCGCCACGGCCTGATGGTGATCGAGGATGCCTGCCAGGGCGTCGGTGGCGGATACGAGGGGCGGATGATGGGATCCATCGGCCACGCGGGCGCGTTTTCCTTCAACTACTTCAAGAACATGACCTGCGGCGAGGGCGGCGGCGTGGCCACGAACGCCGCCGCCGTGGCCGAACGCGCGCGCTGCGCCATCGATCCGTGCCACTTCTACTGGCAGGGGCAGGAGGACAGTCTGAAACCCTTCGCGGGCGCGGGCGCGCGTGCCTCGGAACTCATGGGCGCCATGCTGAACGTGCAGCTCGACCGGATCGGCGGCATCGTCGCGTCCATGCGCGCGAACCGCCGCCGGCTGCTCGATGACACGCGGGGGCTGTCGAACCTCGGACTGCGCCAGTCGCCACTCAACAGCGCCGATCACGACTGCGCCGCGCAGCTGATCTTCGCCCTGCCCGACGCGGCCTCGGCCGGCCGCTTTGCCGCCGCGACCGGGGGCGTCGTGGCCGGCAAGACCGGGCGGCATACCTTCGTCAACTGGGATCAGGTCCTGACGCGCGAGGGCGCGCATCACCCGGCGATGAACCCCTACGCGATGCCGGAGAACGCCGGGCTGCGCCGGGACATCCCCGATGGCTTCGGGGAACGCTCGCTGAGGATTCTCGAACGTTCCGTCATGATCCCGATGGACCCCGACCATACGGAGGACGATCTGGAGACGTTGTCGCACAACATCCGGCTGGCGGCGCTGGAACTGGACGGCCAGACACCTGCGCGCGGCCTGACCTACCGCGAGATGAAGGCGCCCGATCTGCAGAAATTCGACGCACCGGCCGAAGGCTGAACCCGGGGGCACGCATTGCGATCTTGTTCGCGCCGCGCCCGTCTGCCAAGACCGGGCAGCCCCAGCAGGACATGGCCCGATGCGTCTGATCGATCCCTCGCACCCGTTCTTCCGCCCCGCATGGCGGCGCTATGTCATCGTGGCGCTGCCCTTCCTCTGGGCGGGCGTCGAGTTCACCTACGGCAGCGAGGTCTGGAGCTACCTCTCGGCGGCCATCGGTGGTTACCTCGCCTGGAACCTCATCTGGGCGTGGAAGGACGAGGACGCGGACTAGGTCGCCAGATCCACCGGCTGGCCGGTTTGCAGCGACAGCGCGGCGGCATCGGCGAGGATCTGGGCCTGAAGCCCGTCGCGGATGCCGGGATCGGCGGGCTTGCCCGTGCGGACCGCCTCCACGAAGGCGCGCATCTCGGCGAGATAGGCGGCCTCGTAGCGTTCGAGGAAAAAGTGCTGCGCGGGCGCCCGCGCGAAGCCGCCCTCCGTGGCAAGCTCCACCGTGGTCTCCAGCTGATTCTCGGCGCGCAGCATGCCCTTTGACCCGTGCACCTCGACCCGCTGGTCATAGCCATAGGCCGCCCGGCGCGAGTTCGAGATCTGGCAGATGCGTCCCGTCGCGGTGGTCAGGATCACGGCCGCCGTGTCCACGTCGCCGGCCGCCCCGATGGCAGGATCGACCAGCGCGGAGCCGACCGCGTGGAGGCGCACGAACTCCTCGCCCATCAGGAAACGCGCCATGTCGAAATCGTGGATCATCATGTCCCGGAACAGCCCGCCCGACCGCTCGATATAGGAAATCGGCGGCGGCGCCGGATCGCGGGAGGTGATCGTCACAAGCTCAACCGCGCCGATATCGCCCGCGCCAATCCGCGCGCGCAGCGCCGCGAAATTCGGGTCGAAGCGGCGGTTGAAGCCGGTCAGGAACGGCACGCCCGCGCCCTCCACGACCTCGATACAGGCGCGGATGTTGTCGACCGACATGTCGATGGGCTTTTCGCAGAAGATCGCCTTGCCCGCGCGGGCCGCCCCCTGGATAAGGTCGAAATGGGTATCGGTGGGCGTGCCGATGACCACCGCGTCGATATCGGGCGCCTCGAGGATCACCTCCGCGCTGCGCATCTCGGCGCCCAGGTCCTCGGCCAGCCGCTCCGCGGCCTCGGGCACGGCATCGGCCACCGCCTGAACGCGGGCCTCGTCCATTCCCTTGATCGTGCGGGCATGCACCTGCCCGATGCGGCCGCAGCCCAACAGTCCGATCCGTAGCATCTCAGGCCCTCCCGGCCGCGCCGAGCCCCTGGATCACGGCGCGCGCGGCCGCCATCACGTGCTCATGGGTTTCCTTCAGTATCTGCACCCGGTCGAAGCGCGCCGGGTCCTTTTCCACCGCCGCGCGCAAGGCGGCGCCAAAGGCCATCCTCAGCTCGGTTCCGATGTTGAACTTGCAGATGCGCGAACCGGCGGCCAGTGACGCGCGCTGCGCCATCGGCACGCCCGAGCCGCCATGGATCACCAGCGGCACCTCCGTCACGGCCTCGATCGCGCGGATGCGCGCCTCGTCGAGCCCACCCTCGCGGTCCTGCTGCAGATGGACGTTGCCGACCGAGATCGCCATGGCGTCCACGCCGCTTTCGCGGGCGAAGAGCGCCGCCTCCTCCGGGTCCGTCCCGGCCGAGGCCTCGCCCCCCGAGTAACCCACGAAGCCGATCTCCCCCTCGCAGGAAATCCCGGCGGCGTGCGCCATCTCCGCGATGGCCCGCGTCTCGGCGATGTTCTGAGCCAAGGGCTTGCGCGAGCCGTCGAACATCAGCGAGGTAAAGCCGCTGTCCAGCGCCTCGCGGCATTCGTCATGGGTGTAGCCGTGGTCGAGATGCGCCACGACGGGCACGTCCACATCCGCCGCCAGGTGCCGCATCATCCGGCCCAGGATCGGCAATGGCGTATGCTCCCGGCAGGACGGCCCGGCCTGCAGGATGACCGGCGCACGTTCGGCCTGCGCGGCCATGGCGTAGGCGCGCATGTCCTCCCAGCCGAGGCAGACGAGACCGGGCACCGCGTATCCGTCCCGCAGCGCGGGTTGCAGCACCTCCGAAAGGATCGCCAGCGTCATTTGAACTTCGCCACCATGTCCATGATCCCGGGGATCGTGTGCAGCTGCTCGGCATGGGTGGGCTGGAAATACTGCTTCAGCGACCGCTGCGAGAGCCCGCCGAGGATGGTGAAATAATACATCTCGTAGCCCGGCAGCACGCAGCAGGGGTGATAGCCCTTGTCGATCAGCACCGTGGAGCCATCCATGATGTGATAGGCGTCGCCCGGTTCGTTGTCGACGCGCTGGAGCATCTGCAGCCCCGAGCCGTAATTCGGCCTGAAGCGGAAATTGTAGCATTCGTCATGCCGCGTTTCTTCCGGGAGCCGGTCGGTGTCGTGCTTGTGGCTGGGAAAGCCGGACCAGCCCCCGGCGCCCACGGTGAAAAGCTCCGACACCAGAAGCCGACCGACCCGGTCGTGATGGCCCGCGCCAAGGATATGCTTGATCTTGCGATGGGTCTTGGTGTCGTCCGAGCCGTATTGCACGAGATCCAGGTCATCCTTGCGCACGGCGAAGGGTTTCAGCGTCTCGCCGTATTTCGCGCCCGCGATGAAGGTCTCGGTGTCGGTCTGCGCGGTGATCCGGCAGCCGGTGTCCGTGGGCACATAGACGCCCTCGGGCTCGCCGTCCCAGACATCGGCGCCCCGGTTGCCGATCTCGGCGAATGTCTCGCCGCCCGTCTCCACTGTCACCGTTCCCGTCGCGGGGACGACGCAGCTCTCGTAGCCCGGAATGCGGTAGTCGAAATGCTCTCCCGCCTTCAGCTTCACGATGTTGAAATAGGTCAGCGGAACATGGGCGTCGTCCACATCGACGATGGCCTTGTTGCGGTTGTCATGGGGCGGGATATGCATCGCTGATGTCCTTTCAGGCCGCGCTCGGCCCCTTGTGCGACTTGATGAATTCGTCGAGCTCGGCGCGGCCGGGCATTGCCGGGGCGCAGCCCACGCGCGCCACGACCATCGCCGCGGCGGCGGAGCCCTGCAGCACCGCGTCGCGCACGCTCAGGCCATCGGCGAGGCCGCTGACGAAACCGCCCATGAAACTGTCGCCCGCGCCCGTGGGTTTCAGCGCCTCCGTCCGGTAGATGCCGGTCCGAACCTCGCCCTCGGGCGTGATGGTGATCGCGCCCTGCTCGCCCATCTTGTAGACGGCGAGCTTGGCACCTTCGGCCACGAGCGACCGCGCCTTGTCGAGACCGCGGTCGTAGTCGCCGGCCATGAATCCGAATTCCACGTCATTGCCCACGATCACGTCGCACATGGCGCCGGCGCGGGAATAGACCTCGGCCGCGACCTCCGCCGAGGGCCAGGAATAGGGGCGGTAGTCGATGTCGAAGATCAGAGGCAGGCCGGCGGCGCGCGCACGCTCGAACCCTGCGAAGGCGGCACTGCGCGACGGCTCGGCGGCGAAGACGGTGCCGGTGGTTATCAGCGCGTCATAGGCCGCGTAGTCGACGGCGGCGACATCGGCCTCGGTCATCTCGAAATCCGCGGCGCCGTTGCGGTAGATCACCGACTGGTGATCCTCGATGGTGGTCTCCACCACCGCCAGCGAATTGCGCGCTTCACCCCCCACGGAGCGCACATGGCGCCGCCCGATCCCGTAATGGTCGAGCTGGTTCAGCGCGAAACGCCCGATCGCGTCGTCCGAGACGCAGGTCACGAGATGGGCCGTGCCGCCCAGCTTGCAGATCGCCACGCCGATATTGGCCGAGGACCCGCCCAGACAGGCGAAGAAATGCGTCGCGTTCTCGGTCTTGGTGCCGGGTGGGTCGGGGTAGAAATCCATCCCCGCGCGGCCGATGATGACGAAGCGGTTTCCCGAAAGCCGCATCTCAGACCCCCTGCCGCTGCTTGGCGCGCTCGGCCTCGATCTCGGCGTGTTTCTCGCGGACATCGGGGTTGTCGGAGACCTCGGGCGTTCCGACCTCCCACCATGCGTGGCCTTCGGTCGTCCAGCCCTCGTAGGGGTCGACCTGCATCACGATGACGCTGGTCTTGTCGGAGGCCTTGGCGCGCTTGAACGCCTCGGCCAGTTCGGCGGCGTTGGCCACGGTGACGGCATCCGCGCCCATGGACCGCGCATGCGACTCGAAATCGACGGCGAAGGCCTCGGGCACGGTGGGGCAGTCGGCGATGAGGTTGTTGAAGCTCTTGTTGCCGGTGTTGTTCTGCAGCTTGTTGATGACCGCGAAGCCGCCATTGTCGAGCACCAGCACGATCATCTTCTTTCTTGTGAGTACCGATGAATAGATATCGGAATTCATCAAGAGATACGATCCGTCACCGGTGAAAACAATCGTATCCTGCCCGGGCTCACGTTCGGATTGTGCAATGCGCGCGCCCCAGCCACCGGCGATTTCATAGCCCATGCAGGAGAAGCCGAACTCCACGTCGACCGTCCCGATCTCGAGCGTGCGCCAGTTGGCCGTGACCTCGGCCGGGAGCCCGCCTGCGGCGGCCACGATCCGGTCGCGCGGGTCGCAGAGATCGTTCACCACGCCGATGGCCTGCGCATAGGAATTCGGCCGGTTTCCGGGCGCGACGTTCTCGGCCACGTAGGCGTCCCAGGCCTTGCGCTCGGCCCTCGCCTTGTCGGTCCACTCCGCCGGCGCGACATAGCCCGCCAGCGCCGCGCCGAGCGCCTCGAGCCCCAGTTTCGCGTCGCCCACCACGGGCTGCGACAGGTGCTTGGTGGCGTCGTGCCGCCCGACATTGAGGCCGATGAACCGCGCGTCCTTGGCGAAGGCCGTCCAGGAGCCGGTGGTGAAATCCTGCAGCCGCGTGCCCACCGCGAGGATCACGTCGGCCGCCTCGGCGACGGCGTTGGCGCTGTCCGATCCGGTCACGCCGATGGGCCCGGTGTTCAGGTCATGGGTGGCCAGCATGTTGGCGCGGCCCGCGATGGTCTCCACCACGGGTATGCCGTGGCGCTCGGCAAAGGCGGTCAACTCCGCCACCGCGCCGGAATACTGCACGCCGCCGCCCGCGATGATCATCGGACGCTCTGCGCCCCAGAGCATGTCGGCTGCGGCCGCGACTTCGTCCGCATCGGGGGCCTGGCGGCGGATGCGATGCGTGCGCGGCGCGAAGAAGCTTTCGGGGTAGTCGTAGGCCCAGCCCTGCACATCCTGCGGCAGCGCGATGAAGGCCGGTCCGCAATCGGCGGGGTCGAGCATGGTGGCGAGCGCCGCGGGCAGCGTCTGGATGACCTGCGCGGGATGCGTGATCCGGTCCCAGTAGCGCGTGACGGCCTTGAACGCATCGTTGAGACCCAGCGCGGGATTGCCGAAATGCTCCAGCTGCTGAAGCACGGGGTCCGGCAGGCGCGTCAGGAACGTGTCGCCGCAGAGCATCAGCATCGGCAGCCGGTTGGCATGTGCGAGCGCCGAGGCCGTCAGCAGGTTCGCCGTGCCCGGCCCGGCGCTGGCCGTGCAGAACATGAAGCGGCGGCGCAGGTGGTACTTGGCGTAGGCCGCCGCGGCAAAACCCATGCTCTGCTCGTTCTGCCCGCGGTAAAGCGGCATCTCGTCCTGCACGGGATAAAGCGCCTCGCCGAGACAGGGCACGTTGCCATGGCCGAAAATCCCGAAACCGCCGCCGCAGATACGCGTCCGCGTGCCGTCGATCTCGACATACTGGTTCATCAGGTAGCGCACGATCGCCTGCGCCACCGTCAGCCGGATGGTCGTCTCCGCACTGGCCATTCTTCCCTCCCGTTCCGCAGGACGCGCCCTCTCCTTCGTCCGGAGGGCCTCGCCTTTGCGTGTTGCGTCTCGCCGGGACTCAAGATACGAGTTTTGCAACCGGTTGCAACCGACAAGGGCAGGTGCAGGGAGGACGGCATGACCGGGATCGGAATCGGCCTCGTCGGCGGTGGCTACATGGGCAAGGCGCATGCGGTCGCCATGTCCTCGGTCGGCGCGGTGTTCGACACGGATTTGCGCCCCCGGCTCGAGGTGATCTGTGCCTCCAGCGACACGTCGGCCGAGGGCTACCGCAAGGCCTATGGCTTCGCGCGCGCCACCTCGGACTGGCATGACCTCGTCGCCGATCCCAAGGTCGAGGCCGTCGTCATCGCCTCGCCCCAGCACACCCACCGCGCCATCGCCGAAGCGGCCTTTGCACGCGGCAAACCCGTGTTCTGCGAAAAGCCGCTGGGCGCCTCGCTGAAGGACGCGCGCGCGCTCACCGCCGCCGCCGAAGCCGCGGCCGTCGTGCACATGATCGGCTTCAATTATGTCCGCACGCCCGCCACGCAATTCGTCCGCCGCCTTGTGGCCGAGGGTGCCATAGGCGAGGTCACGTGGTTTCGCGGCGAACATACCGAGGATTTCCTGGCCGATCCCGAAACGCCCGCGAATTGGCGCACCAGCGGGCGGCCCAATGGCACGATGGGCGATCTGGCGCCGCACATGATCAACTGCGCGCGCGCCATCATGGGCCCCATCGCGGAGCTTTCGGCGCGGATCGAGACGCTGCATGCCACGCGCCCCGGCCCGGACGGCCCGGTCGCGGTCGACAATGACGACCACGCGCAGATGATGGTGCGCTTCGCGAGCGGTACGATGGGGCATCTCTATTTCAGCCGCGCCGCCACGGGCCGCAAGATGGGCTATGCCTACGAGATCCACGGCACGAAAGGCGCGATGCGCTTCGATCAGGAAGATCAGAACGCTGTCCATCTCTACCGGGCCGAGGGGCCGGAGGAGACGCGCGGCTTCACGCGCATCCTGACAGGACCCGCGCATCCGGACTACCTTGCCTTCTGTCAGGGGCCGGGGCATGGCACCGGCTACCAGGACCAGATCATCATCGAGGCGCGCGACTTTCTTCAGGCCATCGCCGCGGGCAGCCCCGCATGGCCCAGCTTCCACGAGGGCCTCGCCGTGGCGCAGGTGATCGAAACCGCATTCCTGTCCAACGACACAGGCGCATGGCAGCCTGTCCCGCACGACTGAAAGGGACCCGTTCATGACAATTCAAATCGGCAATGCGCCCTGTTCATGGGGCGTGGAATTCGCGGACGATCCGCGCAATCCGCAATGGCGCTCGGTCCTCAAGGACTGCGCCGCGGCGGGCTATACCGGCATCGAGCTGGGGCCCGTGGGCTTCATGCCCGAGGATCCCGCGATCCTGTCGGAGGCGCTGGACGAGCACGGGCTCGAGCTGATCGGCGGCGTGGTGTTCCGCGCCTTCCACGATCCGGACCAGTGGGAGGATGTGCTGGACGGCGCGGTGCGCACCTGCAAGGCGCTGTGCGCCCATGGCGCGCGGCACCTCGTGCTGATCGACTCGATCTCGCCCCGCCGCGCGCCCACCGCCGGACGCCCCGACGATGCCGAGCAGATGGGCCCCGAGGAATGGACGGCCTTCCGTGACCGCATCGCCCATGTGGCAAAGATGGGCGCGGAGGAGTACGGCCTGACCGTCGGCATCCACGCCCATGCAGCAGGCTTCATGGATTTCGAGCCGGAGCTGGAGCGCCTGCTCGATGAGGTGCCCGAGGAGATCCTGAAGATCTGCTTCGACACCGGCCACCATTCCTACGCGGGCTTCGACCCGGTGGCCTTCATGAAGCGGCACATGGGGCGGATTTCCTACATGCATTTCAAGGATATCGACCCGGCGGTGAAGGCTGACGTCATCGCCAATGGCACCGGCTTCTACGAGGCCTGCGGACAGGGTATCTTCTGCAATCTCGGACAGGGCGACGTGGATTTCCCCGCCGTCCGGCAGATCCTGCTCGATGCCGGGTTCGAGGGCTGGTGCACGGTCGAGCAGGATTGCGACCCGACGCTCGACGTCTCGCCCATCGACGATGCGCGCGCCAACCGCGCCTATCTGCACTCCATCGGCTTCTGAGGGGCACGCCATGGGACGACTGAACTGGGGCATGGTCGGCGGCGGCGAAGGCAGCCAGATCGGCCCGGCGCACCGGCTGGGCGCGCAGGCGGACGGGAATTTCGTGCTGGCCGCCGGGGCGCTGGACGTGGACGCCTCCAAGGGCCGGACCTATGCCGAGCGTCTCGGCGTGGCCGCCGACCGGGCCTATGGCGACTGGCGCGAGATGCTGGAGGGAGAGCGCGGCCGAGAGGACCGCGTCGACCTCGTGACTGTGGCCACGCCCAACTCCACCCATTTCGAGATCACGAAGGCCTTTCTCGAAGCGGGCTTCAACGTGCTGTGCGAAAAGCCGATGACCATGACCGTCGAGGAAGGCGAGGAGATCGTGCGCGTCGCCCGCGAAAGCGGCAAGATCTGCGCGGTGAACTACTGCTACTCGGCCTATCCGATGGTCCGCGAGATGCGGCAGATGGTGCGCACGGGCGCGCTGGGAAAGATCCGACTGATCGTCACGAATTTCAGCCACGGCCACCACGGCGACGCCACGGACGCGGACAATCCGCGCGTGCGCTGGCGCTATGATCCGGGCATGGCCGGTGTCTCGGGCCAGTTCGCCGATTGCGGCATCCACGCGCTGCACATGGCCAGTTTCATCGCCGGGGATCAGGTGGACAGGGTCTCGGCCGATTTCGCCTCGACGATCCCCTCCCGCGTGCTGGAGGACGATGCGATGGTGAATTTCCGCATGGCCGGCGGAACGGTAGGACGGCTCTGGACATCATCGGTGGCCATCGGCCGGCAGCACGGGTTCGACATCCAGGTCTTTGGGGAAACCGGCGGGCTGCGCTGGGCCTCGGAACAGCCGAACCAGGTGTTCTACACGCCCGTGGGCGGGCGCACGCAGATCATGGAAAAGGGCGAGGCGGGGCTGTCGGACGAGGCCGCGCGGCTGAGCCGGGTGGCCATCGCGCATCCCGAGGGCTTTCCGCTGGCGGTGGCCAACATCTACGTCGACCTCGCCGCCGCGATCCGGGGGGACGCGCGGGACGGTCTGCCGACGGCGGAGGATGGCGTGCGGTCGATGGCGGCGGTCTATGCCGCTGTCGCCTCGGCCAAGGCCGATGGCGCATGGACCGACGCCCGGCCACCGATGTTCCGCTAGGTCACGCCGGGTCACGGGGGCGCAGTGTCCCCCGCTCGATCACGCGGCATGGAAAGAGCCGCGTTTCGGGATAGCGGTTCGGCGCCTCGATCGTGCCGACCACGAGGTCGATCGAGGCCTCGATGATCTCGGCGATGGGCTGGCGGATGGTGGTCAGGTCGATGTTCTGCCAGCCCGCCATCTCCATGTCGTTCAGCCCGATGAGGCCGATATCGCCGGGCACGCTCAGGCCCGCCTCCTGCACCGCGCTGAGCGCGCCGATGGACAGCACGTCGTCGCCGCAGAAATAGGCCTCGGCCGGGCCCTGCATCAGCAGCTTGGTCATCTCGACCCGGCCTGCATCGAAGGAATAGGCGCTGGCATAGCTGACGGTGGCCGTGACCTCGGGGTGTTCGGCCAGCGCGCTGAAAAAGCCCAGCGCCCGGTCCTGCGTGGAGGTGGCCTTTTCCGGCCCGCCGAGAAACGCCACGCGGCTGTAGCCCCGGGCGACCAGCGCCTCGGCGGCCATGCGCCCGCAGGCGATGTTGTCGATGCCCACGACATGCACGTAAGGCGCGGTCGTGTAGCGCCCGAAGGAATGAACGACGGGCACGCCCGCGTTTCGGAAGGCCTCGGCAAAGCTGGGCGGCAGGGTCGAGGAGGCGACGATCACCCCGTCGACCGAATATTGCCGGAGCATGTGCACAGAATTCGCGGGATCGGTCTCGTCACTGAGATTGACCAGAAGCGGGCGCAGGCCCCGATCCTGCAGGCCCCGGGTGAAGAGGTCGAACACCTCCAGGAACAGCGGGTTGTGGAAGTTGTTGGACACCAGACCGATGAGCTTGGTGCGCCCGGTCGTCAGCGACGAGGCCAGCGCGTTGGGGCTGTAGCCCAGTTCCAGCGCGGCCTTTTCCACCTTGGCGCGGGTCTTGCCCGAGACCGAGGCCCCCAGCGTGAAGGTGCGCGACACCGCCGAGCGTGACACCCCGGCGCGTTCGGCAACGTCTTTCAATGTGATCGCCATCGTACTGCGTCTGAACCTGTAACTCTCGGCCCATCCTAACCCATCGCGCGGCCAAGGCCATCGTGCCTTGCGCCATGCCGATTTGCAACCGGTTGCAAAAATCTCGAATCGCAGCTACCGTTTTTCCATGCGGCGGGCAGGACATGCTCCGGAACGGCCGTTGTCAGATATTGGGAGGTATCAATGAACGCATTCTTCAAGACCGTGGCGGTCACGGCCGTCGCGGCCACAGCCCTCATGGCAGGAACCGCGGCGCAGGCCGAGGGCGAGCGCTATGTCCTCGTCAGCCACGCGCCCGACAGCGACAGCTGGTGGAACACCATCAAGAACGGTCTCGCGCTGGCCGGCGAACAGATGAACGTCGAGGTCGAGTATCGCAATCCGCCCACGGGTGACCTCGCCGACATGGCGCGGATCATCGAACAGGCGGCGGCCTCCGGTCCTGACGGCATCATCACCACGCTTGCGGACCCCGACGTTCTGTCCGGCCCGATCCAGGCGGCGGTCGATGCCGGCATCGACGTGGTCATCATCAACTCCGGCACGCCCGATCAGGCGCGTGAGGTCGGCGCCCTGATGTATGTGGGCCAGCCCGAATACGACGCGGGCTTCGCCGCAGGCCAGCGCGCGGCGGGTGACGGGATCGAAAGCTTCCTGTGCGTGAACCACTACATCTCCAGCCCCTCCTCGACCGAGCGCTGCCAGGGCTTCGCCGACGGTCTCGGGGTCGATCTGGGCAACCAGATGATCGACAGCGGACAGGACCCGTCCGAGGTCCAGAACCGGGTGATGGCCTATCTCAACGCCAATCCCGACACCGATGCGGTCCTGACGCTGGGGCCGAATTCGGCCGATCCCACGATCCTCGCACTGGAAGAGATGGGCCTTGCCGGTGACATCTACTTCGGCACCTTCGATCTGGGCGACAACATCGTGCAGGGCCTGCGCGACGGCGTCATCCAGTGGGGCATCGACCAGCAGCCTTTCCTGCAGGCCTACATGCCGGTGATCGTTCTGACGAACTACCACCGCTACGGCGTGCTGCCGGGCAACAACATCAACTCGGGCCCCGGCTTCGTGACCGCCGACGGCCTCGAGATGGTGGAACAGTTCGCCGGCGAGTACCGCTGAGCCGCCAGAACGACCGGTTCGAAAAGCGGGGGGCGGATGGCGGACATGCTGTCCGCCCCCCTTTTCAGTTGCGCGACGCTTGAGGGGAGGCAATCGAAGCAATGACCGAAGAGGCACAACCGGCCGGTGGGCCGACCAAGGCGAAATCCGACGAACGGGTCAAGCAGATCGGCGGGTTCCGCCGCTGGCTGATCCGCCCCGAACTGGGGGGTATCGTCGGAACCATCGCGGTTTTTCTGTTCTTCATCATCTTCGCCGGCGACAGCGGCATGTTCAAAGCGCAAGGCATCATGAACTGGAGCCAGGTCAGCGCGCAGTTCATGATCATCGCCGTGGGTGCGTGCATGCTCATGGTGGCGGGAGAATTCGACCTGTCGGTCGGCTCCATGATCGGCTTCGCGGGCATGTCGATCGCCATCCTCGGCGTGACGCTGGGATGGCCGATCTGGATCGCGATCCTGCTGACCTTCGCGCTGTGCATCGCCATCGGCGCGATCAACGGGCTGATCGTGGTCAGGACGGGCCTGCCGAGCTTCATCGTGACGCTTGCGTTCCTCTTCATCCTGCGCGGCTTCACCATCTTCTTTCCGCAGATCATCGAGCGTCGCACGATCATCGGCGGCATCGACACGGCGGCCGAGGGCGACTGGCTCGCGCCGCTTTTCGGGGGCGAGATCCTCGGCTTCGTATTCCAGTGGCTTTCGAATATCGGCCTGATCGAGGTGTTCGAGCGCGGCAACCGCGCAGGGGAGCCCGTGATCGACGGGTTGCCGATGCTGATCGTCTGGGCCCTCGGCCTCGTGGTGTTCGGCCATTTCGTCCTGACGCGCACGCGCTTCGGCAACTGGATCTTCGCCGCCGGCGGCGACGCGCAGGCCGCGCGCTACGTCGGCGTGCCGGTGGAGCGCGTGAAGATCTCCATGTTCATGTTCACCGCCTTCTGTGCCTGCGTCTTCGCCACCTGCCAGGTGATGGAATTCGGCTCGGCCGGCGCGGACCGGGGCCTTCTCAAGGAATTCGAGGCGATCATCGCCGTGGTGATCGGCGGCGCGCTCCTGACGGGGGGCTACGGCTCGGTCGTGGGCGCCGCCCTCGGCGCGCTGATCTTCGGCGTGGTGCAGCAGGGCCTGTTCTTCGCGGGCGTTGAAAGCAGCCTCTTCCGGGTCTTCCTCGGGGTCATCCTGCTCTTCGCGGTGATCCTGAACACCTACATCCGGCGAATCATCACGGGGGAGAGGTGATATGAGCAGCTATGACCACAATCCCATCGTCGAGATGTCCGATATCACCAAGCATTTCGGCCCGGTGATCGCGCTCAACGGCGTCAGCTTCGACGTCCGGCCCGGCGAATGCCATTGCCTTCTGGGCGACAACGGCGCGGGCAAGTCGACCTTCATCAAGACCATGTCGGGCGTGCACAAGCCCAGCTCCGGCAAGATCCTGTTCGAGGGGCGCGAGATGAGTTTCGCCAGCCCCCGCGACGCGATGGAGGCGGGCATCGCCACGGTCTACCAGGACCTTGCGATGATCCCGCTGATGAGCGTGACGCGGAACTTCTGGATGGGCCGCGAGCCGATCAAGAGACTCGGGCCGCTCAGGATGATCGACTTCGACAAGGCCAACACGGTCACCATGGAAGAGATGCGCAAGATGGGCATCAACCTCCGCTCGCCGGACCAGGCCGTTGGCACTTTGTCCGGCGGCGAACGGCAGACGGTGGCCATCGCGCGCGCGGTCCATTTCGGCGCCAAGGTGCTCATCCTCGACGAGCCGACATCGGCGCTCGGCGTGCGGCAGACGGCCAATGTCCTGTCGACCATCGACAAGGTCCGCAAGACGGGCATCGGCATCGTGTTCATCACCCACAACGTGCGCCACGCTCTGGCGGTGGGCGACCGCTTCACGGTGCTCAACCGGGGCAAGACGCTGGGCACGGCGCAGCGCGGCCAGATCACGCCCGAGGAGTTGCAGGACATGATGGCCGGCGGGCAGGAGATGGTGGCGCTCGAAGGCTCGCTCGGCGGCACGGTGTAAAGGGAGGGCAAACCTTGAAGGACCACATGTTCTACGAACGCGAGAGCGGCCGGCTGGAGGCCTTCGCCGCCCTGACCGCGCAGACGCTGGACCCGGCCGAGGTGCCCTTCGCCGCCGAGGTGGAGAAAAACGTCCCCGTCTACGACATGGCCGCGCTGTCGGGCGCGCTGTCCGATCCGGCGGAGCGGCGCGCGCTGATGGCCGAATGGGCCTGGGTGCTTGGGCAGTCTGCGGGCGTTCTCGTCCTCAGGACGGCCTATGCCGACACCGCGCCCATCGACGCGGCCACCCGGCTTTTCGAGCAGATCATCGCGCGCGAAAAGGCCGAGGCCGGCGAGAAGGCCGACCATTTCGCCGCCGCCGGCGCGAATGACCGGATCTGGAACGCGCTGCAGAAGCTTTGCGAGGCCGACCCGCAGGTCTTCGCCCTCTATTTCGCCAACCCCGCGATTGCGGCGGTCTGCGAGGCGTGGCTCGGCCCGGGCTACCAGATGACCGCGCAGGTCAACCTCGTCCGGCCCGGAGGACAGGCGCAGGAGGCGCATCGCGACTATCACCTCGGCTTCCAGACGGCGGACATCGCGGCGCGCTTCCCGGCCCATGTCCACGCGCTGTCCTCGGTGATGACGCTTCAGGGCGCGGTCGCCCATTGCGACATGCCAATCGAAAGCGGGCCGACGCAGCTTCTGCCCTTCTCGCAGCTCTTCCCCGAGGGCTACATGGCCTATCGCCGGGCGGAGTTCCGCGACTTCTTCGCGGATCACGCGATCCAGCTGCCTCTGGCCAAGGGCGACGCGGTCTTTTTCAACCCCGCGCTCTTTCACGCGGCGGGCGAGAACCGGTCGGAGGATATTCACCGCATGGCGAACCTGTTGCAGGTCTCCTCCGCCTTCGGGCGGGCGATGGAAAGCGTCGACCGCGAGGGGATGTCCAAGGCGCTCTACCCTGCCCTGCAGGCGCTGCGCGGCGCGGGCGCGCTGGACGCCGCCGGGACGCAGGCTGCGATCGCCGCCGCAGCCGAAGGCTATTCCTTCCCGACCAACCTCGACACCGACCCGCCCGCAGGCGGCCTCGCGCCCGAGACGCAGGCGCAGCTGATGCACCGGGCACTGGCCGAGGGCATGTCGGCGGACGCCTTCGCCGATGCGCTGGATGCGCAGACCCGCCGCCGCCGCGCCTGAGGAGAGAAGATGACCGACCTTCTGAGAAAACCCGACGGCACGCGGGGCCAGACCCACGCCATCACGCCCGAGACGGCTGGCTGGGGTTACGTGGGCTTCGACCTCTGGCGACTTTCCCCCGGCGATCTGGCCAAGGCACAGACAGGCGGGCGCGAGGCGATCCTCGTGCTGGTGGAGGGACACGCGCGCCTTGCGGCGGGCGGCGAGGATTTCGGGCTGATGGGCGACCGGATGACGGTCTTCGACCGCAAGCCGCCCCATTGCCTTTACGTGCCGCCGGGGCGCGACTGGCGCGCCGTGGCCGAGACCGATTGCACGCTGGCCGTCTGCACGGCTCCGGGCCAGGGCGGCCGTCCGGCGCAGCGGCTGGGCCCCGAGGGGATCGAGCTTGAGGAACGCGGCACCGGCACCAACACGCGCTACATCCACAACATCGCGATGGAAGCCCGCGACGTGGCCGACAGCCTGCTGGTGACGGAGGTCTACACGCCCGGCGGGCACTGGTCCTCCTACCCGCCGCATCGCCATGACGAGGACGATTTCCCGCGCATCACCCATCTCGAGGAAACGTATTATCACCGGCTGGACCCCGCGCGCGGCTTTGGCCTGCAGAGGGTCTTCACCGAGGATGGCAGCCTCGACGAGACGATGGCGGTGGCCGACCATGACGTGGTGCTTGTGCCGAAGGGCCATCACCCCTGCGCGGCGCCCCACGGGATCGACATGTATTACCTCAACGTCATGGCAGGCCCCCGGCGCAACTGGCGGTTCCAGGCGCATCCGGATTTCGACTTCCTGTCGGCGTGAGGGGCCGCGCCACGGGCCTTTCTCGCGCCGGGCTTCTCCGTTAACACAGGGGCCATGTCCTGGTCTTTTTCCATCGGAACGCTTCTGGGCTCGGAGCTTCGGGTTCACGCGACATTCCTGCTGCTCCTGGCCTGGATCGGGACCGCCGCATGGGTGGCGGGCGGCCCGATGGCGGCGCTGGTCAACGTGGCCTTCATTCTCGCACTCTTCGCCTGTGTGGTCGCGCATGAGTTCGGTCACGCGCTGATGGCGCGCCGCTTCGGCGTGCGCACGCCGGACATCACGCTTCTGCCCATCGGCGGCATGGCGCGGCTGGAGAGGATCCCCGAAGACCCGGGTCAGGAAATCGCCGTGGCGCTGGCCGGGCCCGCGGTCAATGTCGCGATCTGGGCCGTCCTGAGCCTGTTTCTGGGCGTCAGCGCCGACATCACGGCGCTGGTCGCGATCGACGACACGGGCCAGGGATTTCTCGAACGGCTCGCGGCGATCAACCTGTTCCTCGTCCTCTTCAACATGATCCCGGCCTTCCCGATGGATGGCGGCCGGGTGCTGCGCGCCCTGCTCGCGACGCGGATGGACCGGGTGCGCGCCACGCGGATCGCGGCCTATGCGGGACAGGGGATCGCGTTTCTCTTCGGTTTTCTCGGGCTGACCACGGGCAATCCGCTCCTGATGCTGATCGCGGTCTTCGTGTTCCTCGCCGCCATGGCCGAAAGCTCGGACGTGGCGCTGCACGATCTGGCGAAGGGCTACCTCGCGCGCGATGCGATCATCACCTCCTACGAGCCAATTGGCCCGGACGACCCGATGCAGTCGGCCGAGGCCGCGCTCCTCAGGACCACGCAGGCCGAGTTCCCGGTGCTCGACACCGACAGGCAGCTTGTCGGGGTTCTGACGAAAGCCGCCATCGTGGCGAACGCACAGGACCGCGACGCCAAGAAGCGTGTGTCGGACGCAATGACGATAGAGATCGCCACGGTCCCCCTTTCCGCACCGCTCGAGGATGTGCTGGACCTGCTGCAGCAGGCGGAGACGGCCTTTGTGGCGGTCACCGACCGCAGCGGCCATTTCGTCGGCTACATCACGCGCGAGAATATCGGCGAGTGGATGGTGCTCAACCAGGGCCGGCGCGGGACCTAGCCCTGGCACTCCGTCACGAACGCGGCGAGATCGGCGGCGAAACGGTCGGGGTCCTCCAGAAACGGCGCGTGCCCGACGCCGTCATAGGGCAGATAACGTCCCTGCTTCATGAGCCGGGCCGCGGCCTCCCCCGTCGCAGGTGAGACGACCCTATCCCCGGTGCCGTGGATCACGAGCCCGGGGCGCGAGAACGCCGCGTAGACGGGCCGGAAATCCACGGTGGCGTCGAAAAGCGCGCGCCGCACATGAGCGGGACAGAGCATGTTGGCGCCGACAAGCCGCGCATAGGTCGCGCGGTCGAGCGGTTGCGCCGTGCAGGCCTCGACGAAGCGCGCCGTGGCCACAACACGGCGCGGCACATCGTCGGTGTAGAGATCGCGGTCGAGGCCGGGGCTTGCGGGACCGACCATCCAGCTTTCGCGGGCCTCGCCGATGGCGAGGATACCGCCGGCCAGCGCGACACCGGCCACCCGGTCCTCGCCGAAACTCTCCAGATAGGAGGCGATGACGCGCGAGCCGTAGGACCAGCCGACAAGAACCGGGCGGTCGAGACCGGCGGCGTCCATCACCGCCCACACGTCGTCGGCCCAAAGGGTCGTGTCCGTGTAGGCGGCGCGGTCCCCCGGCTTTCCCGAGGCACCATGCCCGCGCAGGTCCATGGCCACGAGGTGCAAGCGGTCGCTCAGCCGGTCGAGGATCGGCGCCCAGCAGGTGAACTGCTGCGCCCAGCCGTGGATCAGCAGAACCGGCGGCGCGGTCGGCTCGCCCGCCGAGACGAAGGCGATTTCGGTGCCGTCGGTCGAGGTCGCGAAGGATGTCGTCACTGTCCGCCTCCCGGCCGGTTCGCTGGATCGCGAGCCCCCTACCTGTATCGGAGGCGTGCCGCGCGACCTGCCTTCAAGCAGGTTTTCGCGTCCCCGTCGATGGGAGGCGCCTGCAGGGCATGGCACGGCGCAGCCCAGCCGGCATGCGCAAGGAAGCACAGGACCTGTGCTGTCCCGGGGGTATTCCGGCGCGCTCCGATCCTGCAGATACCCCTCGCGGCAGGCCGAGCGTTGCCCGCCGGCAAACAGAATTCACCGCGCGCCGGACGGGCGCCACATCAAGGGAACGAACGGAATGACCGACAGATTCGCCAACCTCGCGCCGATCGGGCGCGCGCTTCTCGCCCTCATCTTCATCATGGCGGGGCTTCAGAAGATCACCGGCTACGCGGGCACGCAGGGCTACATGGAGATGATGGGCTTCCCCGGCGGGCTCTTGCCGCTGGTGATCGCGGTCGAATTGCTGGGCGGCCTTGCCCTTCTGGTGGGCTTTCAGACGCGCATCGCGGCCTTCCTGCTCGCCGGCTTCACGGTTGTCGCGGGTGCGCTCTTCCACCTTGTCCCCAGCTTCGGGATGGAGGGCCTCGCGGCCCAGGGCGAGATGATCCATTTCATGAAGAACCTCTCCATCACGGGCGGGCTGGCGATGGTCATGGTCTTCGGCCCCGGCGCATGGGCGCTGGACAACCGCCGTTCTGCGAGCGCCGTCGCCGCCGAGTGACGGTCCGATCCCGAACCGAGCGCCCGCCCCCGGTGGCGGGCGCTTTCTTTCTTTTCCGGTCGGGCCCGCGTCAGCGGTTCTGCACGACGACGGGGGTCTCGAAATACTGAAAGCGCGGTTTGCTGCCGAAGGTCCCGGCGACACGGGCGAGGAACGCCGCGCCATGGGCCTCCTGCGCGTCGGCCACGCTGTCCCACGTGTAGACGCCCCCCGCGATCCCCTGTTCGGGGTCGTAGAGATAGTTCTTGCGATGAAGCTTCGGATGCGCGCGCCAGATCTCGGCGCTTTCCTCGAACAGCGCGACGACGCGGTCACGGTCCATACCCTCGGGAATGTCGAAAGTGACGATCTCGGTGATCATGGGAAGGACTCCGGGGTTCGCTGGCTTTGGTGGGACGATACCCTCAGGGCGACGCCCCCGCCAGACGCCGATGCGCGAAGCGAAGGGCGCCTTCGATATCGGAGACGACCGCATCGACGCGGGCCTTCGGGCCGCTCGTCGAAAAAGCTTGCGCGGCATGCCCCCCGAGAAGGATGGGGCCGCAGGAGGGCAGGTCCTTCAGCCGTCCGGCAAGCTCCGTGATGTCATGCAGGCGTTCGTGACGCCCCGCCGTCAGACCGATCACGTCGGGCCGCCTCGTCTTTGTATAGTCGACGATCTCATCGGCGGACGCGTGCAGGAGCAGTTTGACCGCCCAGCCATCCTGCCGGAACGCCTCGGCGGCGAGCGTCAGGCCAAGGGTATGCGACTGGGTGGGAAGGGCCGCGAAAAGCGCGGTCGCGCCGCGCCCGTCGAGGGTGGCGACCACATCCGCCTCGGACAGGGCGTGCCTCAGCCGCAGCAGGTTGCCCACGACCAGGGTCACTTCGGCGAAGGAAACCTCGTCGGCCTCCCAGCGCTCGCCGGCCGAACGCGCCACGCCGGCCAGCAGCGAGTCGGCGATCTCGATATAGGATTTGCGCCCGGCGCAAAGACGCAGCAGCAGCCGTTCGGCCACGTCATATCGGTCCTCGAGCAGCAGCGCCGCGAAGGCCCTCACGAAGTTGACGGAAAAGCTGGCCTCGCTGCGCTGGAACCCGAAATCCGCCGTTTTCAGACGTGCCGCGACCTCGACGGCCAGGGCGTCGACATGAAGTCCGAGTGCGGGCCTTGGCTTGGCGTCGACCTCCCCGATCTCGGGGGCCCCCATCGCGCAAACCGGAGCGACCGGCAGCGCTGCCAACTGATCTTCTGCAAGAACTTGGGGATCGTCGTCTGGCATGCGATCAGCTTCGCCACATTTTCGGTGGAAACTTTGACAAGGATCAATTGTTGCAAATTCGTGGTGGGAAAGATCATCCGATTCGCGCCGGCGCGCGCGGCTGCGGCAAGCCACTTCTTTTTCGGTCCACGCACCGAGAGGCTTAACCCCGATCAATGGCCATGGTGCAAAGCCCGCTATTCTGGGTCAAGCAGCGTTCATCCGCCGCGCAGGGGATCGAGGCAGTGACGGAAGGGACCGACACGTGACAAGACACATCCTCGTCGCGACCGACGGATCGGACACGGCGCAGAAGGCCGTCACGCTGGCCGCCGAACTGGCGGCGAAATTCGACGTGCCGCTGACCGTCGGGCATGTGCTTCAATACGGCCGCCACGCAGACGAGATGGCGCGCATGGCCGAGGTGGAACACATCGTCGATGCGGTGAAGGGCAACGCCAACGCGGATTTCGCGTTTCTCAACAGATCGGGCGGCGACCTGATCAACACCGGAACGGGCCCCTCGCAGCAGACCATGCGCGCGATCTCGTTGATCGGTGAGGAGATCGTGAAGCGCGGCGCCCAGCACGCCCGGGACCTCGGCGCGAAAACCGTCGACACCCGCGTGGTCATGGACGATCCCGCAGACGGGATCCTGGATATGGCCGAGGAGGCCGGCGCCGACATGATCGTCGTCGGCCATCGCGGCCTCGGCCGGGTCAGATCCCTTCTCGCCGGCAGCGTGGCGCAAAAGGTCAACCACAACGCAGAGTGCACCGTGGTGATCGCTCGCTAGCGCGAGGCGACCAGACGGTCCATGCACCTAGTGTTCCACGCCTGACGTAGGATTCCCAATCTTGCTCTGCCGTGACATGGTCGGCGAATGAGACGCACCGACATCTGCCTTTACCTTGGCCCCGCCGACCGCGCTGAGCTTGAAGCTCTGCGCACCGACCGCAACACGCCGCGCAAACTCGCTTGGCGCGCGGGCATCGTCCTTGCGACGTCCGATGATGCAGGGACGGTTGAGATCATGCGGCGGACGGGCATG
>Ga0076930_100826_pt1 | contig 22756 bp, 25 predicted proteins | sample HotLakConsoUCCRE_FD_71149 | JGI IMG/M metagenome (GOLD analysis project Ga0076930, IMG submission 71149) | Hypersaline microbial mat communities from Hot Lake, Washington, USA - Hot Lake Consortium UCC-RE (version 3) (version 3) ...
CCGACGCCGGAGCTTCGATCACCTGGCTGAAGCCGGGAATGGGAACCTGGTAATCCGAGCTGTTGTGGGCGCGACGGGGCATGGTGGCCTGGGTCGGGCTGGATGTCGGTGGCGAAACACGCGGCAGGGGAGAGGGTTTGCGGACGGACTCCCGGGTCCCCCACCCCCCGGGCGGGGTCAGGGCCAGACGACCCGCCAGTCTGCCGAGAGCTCCACCTCGCCCCACGCCATCTTCAGCGTCCCGGAAGGCGCCTGTCCTTCGGGGGCCGGTGCGTCGGGGATGAGCCAGATGCTGAAGCTCTCCTCCGGCTCATGGGGGGTGCGGAGCCGAAGGGGGATGCGCCCCACATCATGCGCGGGATCGTGGTCGGTGCCCCACTGCCCCGTCTGGCGATTCACGATGAGCTCCCAACCATCTTCCCCCGGATCCACGAACAGCGTGTAGGTGCCCCGGGGCAGGGTGAGGCTTCCCCCCAGCTCCAGCTCCACGTCCGTGGTGAGATGTGTGGCCAGATTGGCTCCGGCCCGCCACACCTCGCCGTAGGGCACCACCCCACCTGCGATGGTGCGGCCCCGGGCGTGGGGCTGTCCATAGTCGATGGCAATCCGGCCCGGTCCGGCCAAGGCCGGCGAGGTGGGGAACCAGCGACCCACGATGATGCGGCCGTTCAGGAGCACCTCGGTGGATGCCCGCGTGCTGGCCGCCGCCTGGGGGATGGCGGGCGCCTGCTGCTGGGCCTGAAGGGCGGCCGGGAGAAGGACTGAGGCGGCCAGGGCGGCGGCGAGTGCCATGCGCTTCATGCAGACGGTTCCGTGGAAGAGGGTGACCGGGGCACCTGTCCCCACACCATGGTCGAGGGGGTGGGCAGGAATGGCAAGATCAGGGGTCCAGCCCGGACGTCCTGCAGCCATGCCCGGGGCGTCCTCCACGAATGTCCGGTTCGTCCAATCCGCACCCCGACACCGGCTCTATTCTGTTCGTTGCGCGGTGGACACCGCGCCGGTCACACAGGCCGCCGACTGCCCGACCCGTGTCATGGGTCGGCGCTTCCCACCGACCAGGAGGGTCGTTGCGCACATTCATGCATGGTCGCGGATCGCTCTACCGGCGAATGATCGTCGGGGCCGTGGTGCCGCTGGTGGTGACCGCTGCACCGCTTGCAGCACAACAATCGACGCTGCTGGTCGGCGTCCACGTCGAGTCCAACTACTCGCGGCAGCCAGGGGTACAGATCGGCTTCTCGACGCCGTCGCTTCTGGGCGGAGGGCCTCGGTTCACGGCGTCCGCGTCGACCACCCGTCTTGCAACCGCGTTCGGCAGCAATGCACTCGCCGAGGATCGGCTTCAGCTGTCGTCGGCGTGGTACTTCCGGCGGCAGGCGTCACTGTCCCCCTACGTTGGAGTCGGCGCCGGGTACACTCGCTTCGATCGGGAGGACGACGAGATCTTTGCGCTGCTGGACAATGGCGCGCCCCTGCTCTCCCTGTTTCTGGGCGCTGAGGCACATGTTGGGAGGCGGCTCCGACTCAACACCCAGGCCGGATACTCGGCGCTCCATTCCTCCACGGTCTATCCCTTCGTATGGGCCATCGGCGTCAACTATCCCCTGCGCCGAGGTGCACCATGATCCGCCCCTGGCCCATCTCGATCACCGCCCTGCTCCTGCTGGGAGCCTGCACGTCCCCGCTCGAGTACGAGTCCGACTGGCTCGACAGCCCGGACGTCTTCGATCCCTCGCTGAACTCGCCCGGCTTCACGCTCTCCACCCGGGCGGGCATGACGGCGGCGGACCGTGCCCGACCTGTCATCATCTCGGTGCACGGATATACCGCGTCCACATTCGAGTGGCAGGAGTTCCGTGAGTACGCCGAGAGCACCAGCGACGTGCTGGTTTCGCTGGTGCTTCTCGGAGGACACGGACGCTCGGTGGAGGACGACTTCGCTCCCAGTACCTGGCGGCAGTGGGGGCAGCCCATTCTCGACGAGTACGCGGCCCTTGTGGCCCAGGGCTACACACGGATCAGCATTGCCGGCTCGTCGACCGGAGGCACGCTGATCCTGGAGCAGCTTGCCACCGGGCAGTTCCCGGTGATGGCCCCTCCGCGCCATGTCTTCTTCATCGATCCGATCGTTGTTCCCGGGAACAAGACGCTGACGCTGGTCCCGTTCCTGCGGATCTTTGTCTCCAACACAACAACGGACGGCACCGACGAGGAACGTCGTCACTGGTACTCGAACCGCCCAACCGCAACGTTGGAGGAACTGTACGCCCTGGCGCGCCGGGTGCGCACCCAGCTTGCCGATGGGGTGCGACTGCCGGCTGGGACCCTCGCATCCGTCTACAAGTCGTCCCGGGACCAGAGCGTCGATCCGGTCAGTGCCCTGTTGATCTACCGCGGACTGCGGACGGCAGACGAGCAGCGAGTCGACGTGCAGATGTTCGATTCGGGGCTGCACGTTTTCACGCGTTTGCGCGGACGTGCACCGGAAGATGTCACCGACGGCGACCGTCAGCGGCAGCGACAGGTGTTCGAGGAGTTGATCCGGAAGGCGCGCGACTGATTGTCGAGGGTGCCACCGACATCGCCTCGGACCACGACGACATCACCGGGGCATCCGGGCGATGTTGATCCGGTGGTACGGGCCGGCATGTCCCGCTACGTTGCGCCGGAGGAGCACCAGGGTTCACGGCCGGAGACGACGTGAAGCATGCCACTGCGAGAGGTTGGAGATCATGTCCCGGATCACGGAAGACGAAGAGCGGGCCATCGCCTGGATCCGCGAGCACAACGTCCTCTTCCCGACAACAGGTCCGGGATCCGCCGACCTGAGTCCGGCCGAGGTTCGATTCATGAACCGGGTGCTCTGCCGGATCGGGAGGTATGGCGGAAGCTCTGCCCGTCAGAGTTCCAGCTTCGCTGATGTGCTCCACGCTTCCAGCATGGGGAACTGGCGGGGCGCGGCCCACATGGGCGAGGTCATCGTCCAGTTGCACCAGGGCAATCCGTCCTTTGTGTCGGGGATCGAAAGTCCATCGATGACGGAACAGGCCCGGACCCGTCTGTCCTACAGCGATTCAGGAAGATCCGAATACGAAGGCGGGGAGGACAACTTCTACCCACACACGGTGAGCGCGCCGGATCCCTTCGTGTATTTTGCTCGCGAGATGGATGAACGGCTGTCCGACGCCCGGGAACGGTTGCTTGACTACCACTCCACCATTGCGGAGCTGGGTGAGCGTGTGGCAGTGGACAACCCCGACCGAAGCGCCTATCAGGAAGTGAGCCAGCAGATCGATCGTGTGAAGGCCGCGCATGATCTGGTCAGCGACTATGAATGGTTGCTTGGTGTCGTCCCGGGCTCCCTGGGCGAGGTCTTGCAGAATAGCCACTATTCGACACGGATCCGGGGGGCGATCACCCATCCGAATGTCGGGAGAATGATCCAGGCTGCGGACTTCATTTCCACCATTGACAGCGCAGGGCGTCTGGCCCTCCAGGTCAGGGCGGCGGCACGCCCCGGGTCGTCGTCTTCCCGGACCTTCATCAACGAGTCCGCCACTCTTCTCGGCGTGCTCCGGGTGGCGTGTAGCTTCCTTCCCATCCTGGGTGACTACTACGGGGCCATGCTGGACGGGATTCCAGGGCTCATTGCCACGTATCAGCACGCCCTGGACCGGAGGATCGCGCAACTCGAAGCCGTTGCGCCGGAAAGGGTGTCGCGGGGTCTGGGTGGCACGGTGCTACGGCGCCCCGCCCCTCCAGCACGCACCCGGTGTGCCCGGTGCATGATGATCGTGAGTCATCCCTGCCGCCCGTCCGCCGCGTGAAGAAGCGGCGCCCGGCCCTCCTCCTGCTCATCGCAGCACGCTTGTCATGCACCTCGGATGCAACCAGCCCACCCCTGACCGGGGTCTCGAGACCTTCTCGGCGGCGGATCGACGTTGGGCTCGGTGCACCGGTCACCCTCTCGCTGAACGGCGTGCCGGTCGGGCCCGCCTTGCTGTCGTGAGGGGCCGGTGCCTGGGTTGGCGAGGGCCTCCTGCCAGGGATCTTGCAGCTGGCCTCGGGGTCTCCCGTCTTCGACCGCTGAGGATGGCCCCCACCCCCACCGCCAACCACCTGCTGGCGCTCTCCCACCGGGGGTACTTTCCGCGGACCTTCGCCGATTCCTTTGGCGACAGGGGGGTGGCCGGAGCTGTCCAGCGGGAGCTGGCCCGGTGGGGGTGGGACCGGGCGCGGTTGTCGGCGGGATGGCGAGGGGGCCCGGTCAGCGGCTACGACGAGCGCCTCCCGGACGGGCTGGGGACCAGTGGCAGCTGCTCCCCTTCCTGCAGCTACTAAGGGAACGTGGGCTGGCGCAGAGCGGGAGTGGAGCTCTCCTGGTCGGGGATCGTGGAATCGTTGGCCACGAGCATCCGCCTGGGAGGGTGACGCGGACATCCCCCCCGGGGCGCTCCGGCGAAACCCCCGCTCCGGCTCCGGTCCCCCCGGTGTCATACGGAGGCGGGCGTTCCGGCACCCATGGGGACAGAGTCCTTCCCCAGCCCCTGCCTCGTGACGGTCCGTATGCGTCTTCCCGCCGGCGATTCCCCGCACGCCTCCGGGCGTAGAATCCCCCGCCCCCGCCCGGGGTCCCTGGTCCTGCTCCTGGCCCTGGCCCTTCCGGGTCTCCCCGGCTGCGGCGCGTCGGATCCGGCAGCCCCCGACCGCGACCCCAGCGGCCTCCAGGTGGTGAAGCGCCCGGATCCGGTGCTCACCACCAACCGGGGACTCGTCGCCGACCCCTCGGTGATCCGCCGCGGGGACACGCTCCTGATGGTCTACAGCGACTACCGGCTCAGCTCCGACTCCATCGTCTTCAACGCAGCCCGGTCCACCGACGGCATTCGTTGGGAGCCGGTCTTCGACGACCCGGACGCCAGGGTCTTCTCCGGCAACCCCGGGGCCTGGGACGGGCGCATCGAGACGCCGGAGATCGTGGAGATCGACGGAACCGTGCACCTCTACTACATCGGGTATCCCGAGTCGGACTTCACCCAGGGCGTCTACGCCTCCCAGATCGGAGTCGCCGTGGACGACGGCACGGGGGTCTTCCGGCGCCTGGGCCCGGACCCGGCCCTTCCCCGGGGCGGGCGGCTGGACCAGGACGCCCTCACCAGCCCGGCGGTGATCCCCCACGCCGGGGGGTGGACCATGCTCTACACCGGGTGGAGGCGCATCCTGGAGGCGGGGGGATTCCTGGGGCTCACCGGGGCGGTCTCGGCGGATGGCCGGCAGTGGATGAAGACGGACGATGAGGTCCTTCCCTCCATCCTGGACACCCCGTTCGAGACGGCCACAGAGGCCGACCTCGTGACCGGGGGCGACGGCTGGCTCTACCTCTTCTTCTCGGCGGAGAACGGGATTGCAATGGCTCGGGCCCGGACCCCGGAGGGGCCCTGGTCCCTCTGGCCCGACCCCATCGTGGTGGCGGACCGGCCCTGGGAATCGGGGGAGGTGGTGGCCCCCACCGCCCTGGTGGAGGACGGTCGCGTCCGTCTCTGGTACACCGGGGTGGTGGGGGATTTCACCGGAGCCTCAATCGGCTACGCGGAGTTCGAGCTTCCGGAGGAATGGCCCTGATGGGGGTGGGGCCCCCGCGGGCCGGTCGAAGCGGGCCGCTGTCAGTCCTTCGGCGACCAGTGGATCTGGAACTCGATCTCCTCGTGGTCCTCGCTCCGCTCATGCTCAGCTTTGCAACGAATTCCTCAGTCGAATAGACCTTCTCGATATCTCTGTCAGCCATTGCGATCCTTCCTTCTTCGCCAGGGTAGAGTAGTATGGCCCATGTGTCCGGCCCATGGGAGCCGCACCGGAGAATGCAGGAGTTGTTGACATCCGTCAATGAAGTGACCGGGCTGTTGCACGGTGCGCTTGCCGTAGCACTCCGGGGTGACCTAGTGTGCCACTCCAGACGAGTGGTCATCTGGGTGGGGCGAGGGGGCGCCGCTGGGAGGAATGCCCTTCCCGACCACCTCCCCGGTCCACCGCTTCAACCAGGCGATTCGCCCAGGCCACCCATGTCCCGTTGGTCGATCCGCAGGTCCGCAATCCTCCTTCTCTCAGCCGTGCTCCTGGGAGGGTGCAGTGGTGAGGGGGAGCCCGCCGGTCCCGACCTCCCCCTGGCCGAGCGCTTCTCGGAGGACTTCGAGAACGCCTCGACCCTCGCGGACCTGTTCCCCTCCGACGGCACGCGCTGGACCAATCTCCAGCGGACGCCGGCCTCAAACGTGGTGGAGCTCTCCACGGCCCGCAGTCGGTCCGGAGACCGGTCGGTGCGGATGGTGGCAGCGCCCAGCAATGACCAGGGGATCTCCAAGGCCGATCTGGTGCTGGAGCGGTTCGACCTCCGGGAGGGTGACCGGATCTGGGTCGAGTTCTGGCTCTGGCTGTCCGATAGCGGCGATACCCGGGACGTCTTCCTCTGGGACCTGGAGGCGCCGGCCACCTGCACCGACCAGACCTCCTGTCCGGCCGTCGGATCCGGTGGGATCTGTCCGTCCCCTGGACGGCGCCTCTATCTGGGTGGTAACGGAGGGGAGCTAACCTCGGATCTGGGGAAGTGGTGCCGCGGCCGGATCCTGCGCCCGGGGTTGGAGACGCTTTTGCCCGAGCGCTGGACCCGGATCCGGATCGACATGTCCCTCACGGCCGACGCCGATGGACGCTTCGTCGTCTTCCAGGACGACCAGCTCGTCCTGGACGAGCGGGGGATCACGCTGCCCCGGGCGGATGCGATCTATACCCGGATGCAGATCGGCCTCACCGCCAACGGGAGCACGGTGTTGCCCAACGAGCTCTTCATCGACGATGTGGAGGTCTGGACCGGCGAGCCCCCAGCCTGGGCGCTCCCATGATGGCCCCCCTCCTGATCGCACTCCTTTCCCTGGCCATCGGCGCCGGGGCCGCATCCGGCCAGACCCCGTCGGCGGATCATGCATTGCAACCCACCCCGGTGATCGTCCAGGAAGATGACTGGGGGAGCAAGAGGGTGATGGGGTGGAGCCAGCCCGCGCAGACCCGGGCCAACTGGAAGGACGTCTGGGAGAACGGGAGGGGGAGCCGGATCTGGCTGGAGGAGATCCCGCAGCGTGACCTGGACCGGATCCTGGCGGACTTTGCCAGGAACAACGGCTTGACGGATCTGGAGGTGAGGGGGTCCCGGGTCCTGGAAAAGGTGCGCCTGCTGGACTCCGACGGTCACGGGTGGACCGTCCTGGCATCCGCCTCCAGGGGAACGGAGACCGTCAGGCTCGCACTCCTCCTGGTCTACGGGAGTATCGACGACACCCCCCCCACCACCGGAGTGCACGCCTATATGGCCCCGGAGGAGGACTTCATCCGCACGGGAGGGTGGGTGGTCCCCGCCTCGTTCTGGTTGAGCGTCGATCCCCGGCGTGACGTGGGGGAGCTGGTGGCCCAGGGGCTGAAGGAGGACGCGGTCCAGGTGGAGGTCTTCGGGGCGCTGAGCGACATCTGGATGGAGAGCATGTACAACGCCTTCATCCTGCAGATGCAGGCGGACCTCCGGGCACTCCACAACCTCCGGATGTCGGCCATCGCGGCGGGGGATCCCGATGCGATCATTGTTCCCGGTGAGAATGGCTACAACCGGATCGAGTACCGGCACTGAACAGATTTCTCCAACGTGGGCTTGAGGCCATGACCACTCCCATGATGCGTGTCCTCCTGGCGGTGACCCTGGCTGCCGCCGTGGGGTGCAACGACAGCTCCACCGGCAACGAAGCCGAGGAGCCGCCGGTGACCGGCGACGTGGTCCCCCGGGGCGACCGCCTGCTGGGGATCGCCATCAGCGACCGGTCGGATGGCAACTTCAATGCGGCCTATCTGGAGGCGGTGGACGCCGGAATGCAGTTCACCAGCCTCTCCCTTCAATGGGATGGGGTGGAGACGGCCCCCGGGGTCTACGCCCCGGATCCGAACTTCCTGGAGATCGCGGCGGCCTTCTATGCCCCACGGGGGACCCGGCTCATCCTGGCCCTCAACCCCATCGACACGAACAACCGCCGGGTCCCGCCCCATCTGGCGGGGCGGAGCTGGGACGACCCGGTGGTGGTCGATGCCTTCAAAGGGCTCCTGGACTGGGCTCTGGACCGGGCCGCCCCCCTGGAGCTGGTGGCGCTGGCCATCGGGAATGAGATCGACGGCACCCTGGGGTCTGCTGCCGAGTGGGAAGCGTACGGCCGGTTCTTCCAGGAGGTGGCCGCCCATGCCCGCTCGAGACGCCCAGGGCTGGTGGTGGGCACCAAGATCACCGTGGGAGGTCTCCGTGGACCCTTCGCGGCGCAGGCCGCGGCCCTGGTGGACGCCTCGGACGCGGTGCTCACCACCTACTATCCGCTGGCTTCCGACTTCCGCATCCTCCCACCGGAGGCCGTGGGGGGAGTCTTCGACGACCTGGCGACCCGCTTCCCCGACCGCCCCATCCTCTTCACCGAGATCGGCTCCTCATCCACCCAGCAGTGCGGCAGCTCGGAGGCCGGTCAGGCAGAGTTCGTCCGGCAGGCGTTCGCGGCGTGGGACCGCCACGCCACCCGGATCCAGCTCCTGGAGTTCGTCTGGATGCACGACATCTCCCAGGCCCAGCTGGACGTCTACGAGAGCTACTACGGTGTCTCGAACCGGTGCTTCCTGGAGTACCTGGGCACCCTTGGGCTGAAGCGGCCCGATGGACGGGACAAGGCTGCGTGGGGGGCGTTGGTGGAGGAGGCGGAACGGCGGGGGTGGTAGGGGGGGAGATCACCCCCCCTCGAAACGCCCCACCACCACCTGGTTGGGAAGGGGTGACGCGGGATCCAGGAACCAGAAGTGGGGCCAGCGCACACCCAGGAGCTGCGGAGTGTCCTGCCAGGCCCGGAGCACGGTGCCATTCCGATCCAGGAGAAGCAGTCCGTGCCGGGGCTCCGCCGGAGGGGCCGAGCCGTACTGGATCACCCACAGGGAATCGGTGGGGAAGATACTCCGGATGATCCGGACATCCGCCACCCCGGAGGCCAGATCGTAGCTGAAGCCCGGGATTGGAAGGGGGAACGCTCCGGTCTGCATTCCCCCCTGGTCGAAGGTGAAGAGGGTGTCGGAGAGGGTGTAGGCCGCCAGGATCGACTCCCCGTCCACCGCGAGCACCACCCCGGCCACCTGGGTGGCCGCCGGCTGAAGCTCCGGGGGAAGTGGGAGGGGGAAGAACTCCTCGCCCGCAGTGCCGTCGGAAAGGTGCACCAGGCGCAGGAGCCGGGGGTCCGGAGTGCCGGGGGTGTATCCTCCCAGCACCACGGCGGAGTCGCCCAGGCCCTTCGCGGCAAAGGTCATCCGGCCTTCCCGGTCCAGCCTGCGATCCGCCCGCCCCGATGCCTGATCCCAGATTGAGACGCCCCTGAGCACGTCCGCCACGATGGCCCGGCCGTCGGGCAACCAGTGGGTGGAAAAAGGGAGGGTGAACTCGTCCGGGCCATCCCCCCGGCGACCGATCTGCCGGACCAACGCCCCCTGCTCCGAATAGACCCGGACCCGGGCATCCCCCATATCGGTGACCACCAGAAGGCCGTCCTCCGTCACCTCCGTCATGAACGGGAGGACGTTCAGGACCGAGTCGTTCTCCTCCAGGGCAAAGCGCCGCTCTTCCAGGAAGTCTGCCGGGAGCCCGGACTCCCGGTTCGCCGTCTCCGGAGGCGGGGTGTCGGGAGCGGGTGTGCAACCGTGCAGGGACAGGATCAGGAGGAAGGCGGCGAAGCCAAGGTTCATCCGGGGCCCGTTCATTCCCTGATCTCCAGCCTGCGGACGGTCCACGGCGGTCCGTCGTCCACCAGGTAGAGGAATCGGCCCCCACCCAGCACCTGGGTGCCCTCCGGCAGCGGTAGATCCTCTCCGATCTTCCGGCGGTTGGGGAAGTCCCAGACGTCGAGGGCGTAGTCCCGATGCACAAGGGCCTGCCCGGGTCCCCCGTCGAGTCGGGCGTGGACCACCACCAGACGGTCTCCCCCCACAGCCACCAGGGCCGACATCACGGTGGCGGCCTGCACCCACTCCTGGGCCCCCGGGGCGCCCGCACCCGCGATGAAGGCACCCCGCTCCACCGGCGCCAGGGGCCTGAACGACGGAGGCGGCACGTGGAGGCTGTCCACCCGTTCCCCATCGGACCGGAGGATTTCGATGGGATAGAGGAGGGAGGTGGCGATGGCCAGCTCCTCCCCGACACCTGTGGCTAGGGTCCGGGCCACCGAGATCCAGTAGGGTTCCGTGAGCACCTCAGCAGGAGTGGGCCAGAAGCTTCCGGTCACATCTCCCGTGGCCGACACCCGGTGAACCATCGGGGAGGTGCCGGCGCCTGGAATCGCTGGATTGACGGCATCGTACGGAATTCCCAGGATGAACGGGCCACCATCGCCACCCACCAGTCTCAGCGGGGCCACGGCGATGGGACGCTCATCCACGGGTTGCAGCAGACCATCGAAGATTCGGATGCGGCCAGCCCCTGATCCCACCGCCCAAAGGCGTCCCGGCTCTTCCTCCCAGATCCCGCGGACGCGGCGGAACTCGAAGGGACCGTCCCCGAACCGTCCCGTGGCCGCCACCCAGCTTCCATCGCTCCGGTACGTCCGGATCCGGGGCAGTAGCGCGTCGGCAAGATGGAGATCCCCCGTCGCCGACTCCACGAAGGCCCCTGGTTCAGCGATGGAATCCCCCTCCTGCTCCTCGAGCACGAAGCTCCCCCGTTCGACGAAGAGGGCGTCCAGGGTGCGAGGGGGCGCATCTTCAGCGCCGGGGGGGGCGCAGGCCGCCAGGGAGAGGGCGAGCCCCAGGAACGCCCGGGTCAGGGAGCGGGGTGAACCGAGGGTGATGGAACGGCGGAAGGACATGACGTGCTCCGGGCGGGGGCGGAGAACATCCTACCTATCTGTGGATTCAACGAGGCGGGGGCAAGAGTGTTGCTCTGTCATCCGGGATCACCTTCAGCCCTGCCGGGAGCCCGGGTGGAGTTCCAGAGCCCTCCAGAGACCTTCCCCGGGATGCGCGGATGCAGAACCGAGGGCCAGCCGACGGGACCGTGCGAAGTCCCCGTCAGGAGGGCCTCCGTACCCTCCGGCCGCCGGCTCCGGAGCAGGAGGATGACCACCGAGGTGTCAAAGAGGACGGTCACCGAACGTCCGTCGGTATCCGTTGAGTTCCTCAATTGACTCCCACGACAGGTCCGAACCTTCGAGGGTCCGCCAGGCCTCCGCGGCTCTCGTCCGGGAAACCGCCTGGCGCAGTGCCATTTCTATGGCCTCGGTGAAGCTCTCGGCTCCCAGGGCCGCCTTCGCCTCTTCAAGAAGAGCACGATCCAGATCCAGCGTCGTACGCATGGGAAACCCTCATGCAGACAGGGGTGCAGATCGCAATCTGCATTCCCCGGGGGCGTCCTACAAGGGGGAGCCGCCCCCCCTCACCGGGGCCACGCCAGCCCCTCCAGCCCGCCACGAGAAGGAGAGCCGTTCCAGGCCCAGGCATGCTAAACGAGCGGAGCGGACCCGGTGCGATCCAATGGCGGAAGGAAAGGCCGCTCCACCCCCCCGCCCCGTCATGGTGGGTCCATTCGACGGAGAATCGAGTCCCACTCCTTCGACAGACCCAGGGCCTGAATCCAGCGGTCGATGTGTGTCCGGTCGAGCGCGATGTCCTGTGACCGCTCCAGCAGCGCGATCACGTCGCGGCGCTGGAGTTCGGAATCACCCAGTGCGGCCCACTCCAGTTTCGCGATGATCAGGTCTTCGATGGTGGTCAGGGCGACCTCGACGCCGAGGATCCTCCCTGGTGTCCGACGCGTGAATTCTTCGGCGCTGAATGCACGGGATCTTCGGAGGATCAGGTCGACCTTCCAGCCCGTGTCGGGATCGATTGCGTTGAACTGCCCCCAGGATCGGTAGGCTTCGAGCGCGGCGGAGGCGTCAACGTACAGCCCTGCGCCCGCCAGGCGTTCCACAAGCGATCCCAGGAGATCCTCCGAGGTTTCGATCACCAGATCCACGTCCTGGGTCGCCCGCGGGGTGGAGTAGTAGGCGGCCGCAAGGGATCCTGTGAGCATGTGGGGGATCCCGAGTTCCCGCAGGATCTCCACCACATTCTCAAGGAAGGTGGCCAGACTCATCGGCCCGGGGGGAGTTCGACGCCCAGGTTCATGAAGACCAGCCGTCGCACCGCTTCGCGACGGGACCAGTGGGGATTCCGGTCGAGCAGGCCGCCTATCTGGATCTCCCGAACGGCTTCACTGAGTTCCGCGGCCATCTTCACGCGGCCCTCTGGTCCCAGCCGCGAGAACGCCGCCCCCTGAGCCTGCCACGCCTCGGGAGAGGTATCCGATGGAATGCTCATGGCTCAAGGCGCCCTGTGCGGGGAGGTGCCCGCCGGCGGCACAAAGGGGTCAAGGGTGAACTCATCGGGGCCACGCCAGCCCCTCCAGCGCATCGAACCCCGGCGGAAGCTCCACACTCCCTGCGGGGTGCCCGTTGAGCTGGAGGATGTAGGCCACCACGGCGGCGTAGTCCGCTGGCTCCAGGCTCCCGGGGGCATCCTGGGGCATGGTGGTGGCGATGAGCTGGTAGAAGTGGCCGATGGGGCTGGCCATCCAGGTCAAGCGGAACATCTGGCCCCGGAACTCCCCCAGGGCATGGCAGGCCGAGCAGGTGGCCTCGAAGACTTCCTGGCCGCGCTGGGCCTGCATTGCGGTGTACGAGACCATCGCCGGCGGGGCCGGGGCCACCGACCCGGGCACCCCGGGGACCGTGGTCACCGGAGGGGCGGGTTCCGGCGGGGCGCCGGGGGTGACGGTGGCACTGGAGGAGCACCCGGCCAGAACGAGGACTCCAATCAAGGCCCACGCCCGGAGCTGGCGACCGGGGGGCGGAGGGGGCGGCGGTAGCCCCCATCCCCGGGCCTTCGCCTCCCGCCGTCCCACACCCCCCTCCCCCCCCTTCATCCCACTAGAACCGGGAACTGCGGATCATCACGTCCGCCCGGTCCCACTCCCTCCGGAACTGCTCCCGGACCTCATCCGCCTGGGCGGTCTTCCCCTGCCCCCGGAGCGCCTGCTCCAGCCCGAAGAGCGACCACCCGTTGTTGGGGTGCTTCTCCAGCGACTCCTGGTAGACCCGCTGCGCGTCCGCAGGCCGATCCGCCTCCAGGAGGGCGGCCCCCAGCCAGTGGCGGGCGGCGAAGTTCAGCGGCTCGGGCTCGTCGTAGCGGAGGCCGTCCTGGATCTCCGCGGCCCCTTCGAAGGCTGCAATGGCCTCATCCAGCTTCCCTTCCTTGCGGAGCATCTCCCCGTGGAGGACCCCCCCGGCAATCCCCAGGAGCTGCTGGGCGGTATGGCCCCGGAACGAGCCGGTGCTGGTGTCGGCCGCGGCCCGGATGCTCACCAGGGCGGCTGCGGCGCTGTCGGCGGCCCCCTTCTGGAGGTGCGCGTACCCCCGGGCGAACTCCCACAGCCCCCGCTGGAGCGACTGGGTGGGGGCCTCGGTGAGGGCCAGGAGGTCATCGAACCGGCCGAAACGATGGAGGACCAGGGCGTGGTAGAAGACTCCGCCCCCCACCTGGACCGCGTACTCCTCGGCGGCCAGCGCGGCCACAGCACCCTGTCCCGCCATGGAGGCGGCGAACAGGAGCATGTGGAGGTTATGGGTGGCGGCGTAGGACACCCCCTCGCCGAATTCCGCCCGCCGGTCCGAATTCCAGGCCTGGAGGTTGGAGCGCACCGCCGCATCCCAGAGTCCCAGACGGTTGTAGGTGTGGGAGGGCATGTGGTTCAGGTGTCCCGCCCCGGGGATGCTGTTCCCCAGATATTCGGCGCACGCCAGGGCCTTCCCCGGATCCTCGGTGGCCTCGGTCCCGTGCACGTAGAGGTGGCAGGCCCCCGGGTGACGGATGTCCAGCGCCAGGACCCCTTCCAGCACCCGGTGGAAGCTCTGGACGAAGGGATCGGTCAGGCGATACTGCCCCCGGTTCGTGTTCAGGAGCATGAGGGATTCGGCGTAGAAGGTCCCCACATCCGTGTCCTCGGGATGCGCCTGGTACACCTCTTCCATGGCCCGGGCGTAGGCGCTGTCGTGGGGGGCGCGGGTGTCGGGGTCATGGTCCTTCACGTACCGAACGGCCATGGCCTGGATGAGCCCCCGCTCCGCCGGGGTGTTCCGGTTGCTGAGAAGCGCCAGGGCCCGCTGGGCCGCCTCGTAGGCGGGACCCGCATTGGCCTCGGTCATCACCCCGTTCAGGAAGGGCCCCCGGGCCAACGCCTCGCCCCAGGCGCACATGGCACACGACGGGTCCTGCCGCTGCGCCTCCTCGAAGGAGCGGATGGCCACCGAGTAGGTGAAGGCGAACACCATCTGCATCCCCTGGTCGAAGTAGGCCTGGGCCAGAGGGTTGGTGGTGGTGACCGGACGGGTGTACGCACCCAGGACCGCGGTGAGGATGGGCATCTCCGGGTCCAGCTCCGCCTGCATGGGAGTCGACGGATGGTCGTGCTGGGCGGAGAGCGTCCCCGGCAGGACCAGCAGGAGGGCCAGCATGGAGAGGACACCTGCCACACCACGAGGGGCGATCCGGCGTCCAGTCAGCACTTCGCGACAGCGATCCATGCGTTCCTCCAGGGTCGAGCGGGTCGGTGGGACAGGTTCGGGGGCGGACGGCAGGCGGCAGAGGCCGGTGTCCGCAGATCCCTTGAACGTAGATCCCGCCGGCGGGAGAGGCAAAGGTGGCGTCGGCGCCGCTGGGAATTCCTCCCGGGAGCGGACCCGTCTACTTCTTCAGCTTCCGCATGAGGACCGTATGTGCGGCAAGGCCGGGAAAGGGGTGAACCATGACAGGATGGGGGTATTTGGCGAAGACGCAGATCCCGACTCCGTGCATGAACCGGTAGACCAGCTTTCCATACTTGCCCCGCACCGGATCCGCCTGCCGCCCCGAGGCTTCCGTGAGTCGGATCAGTGCATCCAGATAGGCCAGGCAGTGCGGGGTCTCGGCACCCCCGAGGGGCAGGTTCGGATTCTGGCGAAGGTCCCGGAGAGCCTGGAGCTTGGCGGCCGGGGTGAGCTGGTTGGTCGCCACTGTGAGGGAAACAGCAAACGGCGAGTAGAGGGGGAGGCCCGTGAGTCGCCCGACATTGTTGGTCCACCAGGTCTGGCTCTGCCCCACGGCGGCCTCCGCCTGGATCGTCCGGTTGTCGATCGTGCCTTCGATGGACAGTTCGGACTGGACTTCCGAGGCCCCCGAGACGGTGTTGAAGCTCAACTCACCCGTCCGGGCGGTCATCCGCACCTCCCGGGTCTGGCAGATCTCGTTGAAGAGTTTGTAGGCGAAGCTGTCCGTCCAGTCGATGGTGTGGAGCTGCAGGTGGTCCGCCGCGTAGTCGGAACTCCGGGCCGCGAAGCAGGTCACGAGGGTCAGGTTGTGATAGACGTTGGGAGCCATCAGCTCCAGCAGGAGCCTCCCCAGTTCCTGATAGGTGACCTGTTCCCCAGCGCCCCCCTGGGGATCCCGGATGAGGGCATGGTCCACCGCGTCCATCGGGCCGTGCACGGAGATCATCACCTTCTGCGCCCCGCTGACGGCGTCGCGGATCCTGTTGAGTTCCCTCTGCGTGTGGGTGTTCTGCTTCCAGGCGCGGTAGAACGGCACCATCTCCACCTCGACCACCTGCTCCTTCGCACTCCGGAAGAATCCGCCTGCCCGAGACGGATGCTTGATGCGCAGGGCTTCGACCGCCTTGTGACCGTCCACATGCAGGTCATCGGCCATGTTGAGGAAGACGATGGGGGCCATGGACGCACCGGAGGGTAGTGGGGCGGAGGTTGGGCGGGGGGAGCAGCATAGCTCCGGACCCGTCCGGTCGCCAGCGAACTCCAGCCCCCTGGGGATCTGCCACCAGCACCGGCGACGGTGCGGTCCAGACGCCGGAAGCAGGCGCTTGCCTCCCCTGCCGGCTTTCAGCATCCTCGATCCATGACCCTCCGCATCGAGCACCACGACTCTGATCTGGGCCGATGGACCCTGGCCCGCTGGGCCCCTCCGGCGTTGGCCGGGGTGGTGGACACGCTCTGGTACTTCGAGGGGACCCTGGAGCATCTCCGGGAGCGGCACTTCCCCAGCGGACGAGCGGAGATCATCGTCCACCTGGGACCGCTCTATCGTCGGGTGGAGCCTGAGGAGAGCGGCCCCTTCCCCCAGGTCTGCGTGTCGGGGCTCCTGCTGGGCCCCGAACTGATCGAAGCCCCTCCAGGACCCTCGGCGGTCCTGGGCATCCGACTCCACCCGGTGGGGGCGTATCGCGTGCTGGGGCAGAGCCTGGAGCCACTGGCCGGGATCACGGTGGACCTGCAGGGGCTCGCGGATTGGCGGGCGAGGCAGCTTCTCGACCGATGCGGCGCTGCGGAGGGCCCCGAGGGACGGCTACGGGCGGCGGCCGACTGGGTGGCGGAGCAGGTGCGGACCGGAGAGGGTGCCGATCCTGCGGTGACATGGCTGGTTGGCGCGCTGGAGGGGCGGCACGGAGGCGTTCCTGTGGCGGAGCTGGCCGGGCAGATCGGGTGGTCCCGCACCCGGCTGACGCAGGCCTTCCGCCGCCACGTCGGGGTCACGCCGAAGCACTTCGCCCGGATCCTCCGCTTCCGGCGGGCGCTGGAGTTGGTGCAGCAGGCCGAGGCCCCCCTGTCCCGGGTGGCCATGGATGCGGGCTACTACGACCAGCCTCACTTCAATGCCGACTTCCGGGAGATGTCGGGGGTGACGCCCCTGGCCTTCCGGGAGGCCCGACATTTCCCGGAGAGCCCCAATCTGGCGGAGAAGCCGGAGGAGTGAGCGGCTCCCGCCGGTGGGGGGGAGCCAGGGAAGGAGGAACTCTGCCACTGGCCGGCCCTCGTGATTTCTTCCAAGACGGCCCCCGGTAGACGCCCTACTGTTCCTTGGACGACGGGGCCGAACCCGTCCACACACCCCACCCGTGCCAAGGGAGTCCGTCATGACCTCTTCCCTTCCCGGTGTCCCCGAAGGACATCACACCGTCTGTCCCTACCTGGTGATCCCCGATGCCGCCGCTGTCATCACCTTCATGAAGGAGGCCTTCGGCGGAACGGAACGCTACCTCCATCGCACCCCCGAGGGGCGGGTGATGCACGCAGAGGTCACCATCGGCGATTCCGTCGTGATGCTGGGGGAGGCCAACGAGACGTGGAACGGCTACCGGGCCATGGTCCACCTGTACGTTGCCGACGCCGACGAGGCCTTCCGCCGGGCGGTGGCGGCCGGCGCTACAGTGATCCAGGAAGTGGCCACCCAGGACCATGGCGACCGCTCCGGAGGGGTGGAGGACCCGTCCGGGACCCAGTGGTGGATCGCCACGCGGGTGAAGAAGCCGGCATCCGATGGCTGAACGGGGGATTCTTGGGCCCCGGAGCCGCGAAAGGGCTGCTGCGGGGTCCAGTCCGCCCCCCTCAGTTCCCCACAACAAGGACGGTGTCCAGCGCCAGCCGGACCCGGAGCCAGTCCCCCAGGCGGGCCTGATCCTGGGTCCGGGCCGACCCATTGAAGTTGGCCTGCCACCCCACCAGCACGGTGGTGATGGTGTCGAGCTGGACCACCGGGGGGGAACCGTTCTCGGCCACTACCTCCCGGGCCTCCACCACCCGGCCGAAGGAGAGGCGCTCCACGGAAGGGTACTGGACCCGGACCTCCCGGGTGATCTGCTCCACGGGGATCGTGTCCCGGGTGAAACCGGCAATGAAGGTCTCCAGCTCCCGGATCCGCTGCTCCCGCTGCGTCAGGATGGTGGCCTGGCGCTCGTACAGATCCTGGACGATCCCCACCCGGAGTTCCCCGGAGAGGCGCCCCAGTTCGCTCTGGAGGTCCTGGGGCTGGTGGAGCCTGAGAACCGTCTGGGACAGCCCCGATGAAGCCATCCGGGATTCCAGCTGGTCCCGGATCATGCCGGGGACCTCGGTGCCCGCCAGGAAGACCTCGATGGTGGACAGCGTGTCGCCGTAGGTGAAGCGCTGGTTCACGATGTTCACCCCGGGAAGGGTCCCCAGGTTCTGCGCCACGAAGTCCGAGGCCCGACGCTGGAAGAGGCTCTCCTTCACCACCCCGACCATGAGCCAGACGCTGGGGATGAGCACCACGAAGACAAAGACGGCGATGCGGAGCCGGACCCGGCGCCGGGCCCGGTTGTCGATGAACTCCACGAAGGGGAAGTGTAGGTACCGGACGATGGCCACCGTGGCGATGGCGATGAAGATGGAGTTCAGGGCGTACAGGTAGAACGCCCCGAAGAAGAAGGGTCAGTTGCCGTTGGCCAGACCGAAGCCGGCGGTGCACAGCGGCGGCATGAGGGCCGTGGCAATGGCCACGCCGGGGATGACGTTCCCCCGGTTCCGGCGGGACACGCCGATGATCCCCGCGAGCCCACCGAAGAGGGCGATGGCGGCGTCCAGGAGGGTGGGGCGGGTCCGGGCGAGCAACTCCGACTGGACGTCCGCCAGCGGAGTGATGAGGAAGTACAGGGTGGAGGTCACCAGGGCGATGGCGGTCATCGTGGCGAAGTAGCGCACCGCCCGGCGCAGTGTCACCAGATCGTTCACCCCCACCGAGAGCCCGATGGCCAGGATCGGGCCCATCAGCGGGGAGATGAGCATGGCTCCGATGATCACCGCCGCCGAGTTGGTGTTCAGCCCGATGCTGGCAATGAAGATGGAGCAGATCAGGACCCAGACGTTGGGGCCCTGGAACACCATGTCCTGGTGGATGGTGTCGATGGTCCCCTGGACGTTGGCGTCCCGCCGGAGGTCCAGGGTGCGTCCCAGGTAGGCCCGGGCGGACTCCATCATGGACCGGGCATCCCCCTCTCCACCCCTGGGAGGGGTGCCGGCTCCGGGGTGGGGCGACCCGGGCCCTGCAGCCGACCCTCCCGCCGATCTGGACCCTGCTGCCGATCCGGACCCTGCTGCCGATCCGGACCCTGCTGCCGATCCGGATCCCTCGCCTTCGTTCGCCTCGCGCATGGCCCCTTCCCGAAACGGTCCGGCCAGTTCCTGCGGAACAGCGGCAAGAGGGCCCTCCCGGGGCATGGAGTCAAGGCCGGGAACGGATCAGGGCGCCAGGCTTGCCCGCGGGCAGGCCCGTCCCAGCACCGGCTGCAGTCCGGGGTGGGCACCCTGGCGCCGGGGGCAGGGAGCAGGGGCGGGCGGCGGGACGGCGAGAGGTCCATCGGAAGGTCGAGCGGGGCGGGGCCAGCGGGCGGGGATGGGCGATCAAGGGTGGTCGGCGGGGGCGGCGGGATGGCGGGGGCTCGATCAACATTCATATTTCGACTCTTCCTGGGTGCGCGAGGGGCGAATCCTTCTCGACTACGGGGAAGGATTCATCTTTCGGGCCGCTCATCGCCATCGATAGCTGAATTGCTCTCGATATCCGTTAAGGATTCGCCTCTCGCCCTTCCCGACTTCCTCGAGAGCCGAATCCTTCTCGCCGTTGAGCCCGGCGGCGGGGGACGACTCCGACTGTATCCCGCCCCACCCCGATCCAGGGAAGCCGCGGCGGTCAGGGTGGGCCTTTCCGCCCTGCGCTTCCAGGTTGGCGATCCGCCGCGCCAAACCTCCAACCCGCGACCACCTTCCAACCCGCGACCCACCTTCCAACCCGCGACCACCGCACCAGCTTCCATGCGGTCGCGGCGGGTTCTCCGGAGAGGCCGCAGGCCGCTCAGGCACCAACCGTTCGTTGAGCACCGCAGCGCTTCACGCGAGCTCCTCAGTAATGCCTGATGCTGTTCTTGAGCACCTTCAGCGAATCCCCCTCGAGACGAAGCTCAATCTCGCCGCTATAGCCAAGCTCAAGGTAGGTATCCACCACCAATGGGGCGCTGGCTCCTGCGTGGAGTATCTCAACGCGAGATTCCCCTTTCGATGTCACCCGGACAGATGCTCGTTGACCGGGCTCCAGGTTGCCAATTGTGTATTCGTTCCCCATCCCAAGGACCTGGACTGCCTCGATTCCATGCTCCCCCGCCTCCCCTTCCAGGAGGCCCGGACGCTGACGATGAAGTACACGCATACGCTGGTGTTCTAGGGGGGGCCACTACACGGGTGTGGTGTCAAGCGCCACAGCTCAGGCGGCCTCGTCGCCGATTCCGTCCAGGGTGATGGGGCCGCTGAGGCGGTGCATCTCCATGACCCCCGAGGCCTCCGGGGCCTCCCGGGAGGCGGTGAGGGCGGGGATGTCGGAGGGGGACCAGGGGGAAGAGGCGGTGGATGACGACTGCCCCTCGGACTGCCCCGCCAGCGGTGCGGGGAGCAGCAGCGCTCCGGCGGTGAGGGCCCCCACGGCCAGAGCTCCCCTCATCCGGGCTCCGGCCATCAGCGCACCGGCCATTCGGGCTCCGGCCAGCCAACCGGCGGAAAGGACCGTGATGACGGACGGTCTGCGGGTGCCCCGGAGACTCGCCGGTCGGGAGCACCCGACCCGGGAATCCAACTTCCGCCTCATCCGCTCCACCCTCAACCCCGCCTCCCCGCCAGCACCCGGAGCGCCGCCACCAGCTTCTCCCCGTCGGCCGGCGTGTTGTACAGCGCCGGCGTCACCCGGACGCAGTCCCCTGCCGCCAGCCCCGAACGGGCCACGGTGAAGATCCCGAACTCCTCCATCAGGGTCCGGGCCAGCGCCGCATTGGCCGCCCGGTCCCCGTTCCCCCGGATCCGGAAGCTGGTGATCGCCCCCACCAGCGCCGGGTCGTCGGGGGTGAGGATGTCCACGCCGGGGATCTCCCGGGCGGGGGCCACCCACTGATCCCGGAGGTAGCGCAGCCGTGCGGCCTTCCGCTCCAGCCCGATCCACTCCTGGAAGTCCAGGGCGTCGGGGATCGTCATCAGGGTGGCGAAGTCGGTGGTGCCGGTGTGGAGCCGGCCGTCGATCCGGTCCAGGGGGGTCTCGTCGCCGTGGGCCCGGTCGATCCCGTCCAGCGCGTCCTGCCGGATGTACATCGCCCCCACCCCCACCGGCGCCCCCACCCACTTGTGGAGGTTCAGCCCGATGTAGGGGGCGCCCAGGTCGGGAAGGGACAGTGGCACCTGCCCGAAGGAGTGGGCCGCATCCACGATGACGTCGATCCCCCGGGCGGAGGCCAGGTCATGGAGGGCCCGCACCGGGTGGATGAGCCCCGTCTTGTTGTTGGCGTGGGTCAGGAGGAGGAGTCGCGTGCGGGGGTGGGCGTCCAGCGCCCGGGTGTAGGCCTCCAGGATGTTGTCATGGGACGCAGGTTCGGGGATGTCCAGGGTGGCCACCCGGGCTCCTTTCCGCTCTGCCAGCGCCCGCATGGCATCCTGCATGGCCGGGTAGTCCAGGTCGGCGTACATCACCGTCTCCCCCGCCTGGAGCCGGTTGTACTGACCGATGAGCGCCTGGAGGGCCTCGGTGGCATTCCGGGAGAAGGCGATCTCGCCAGGAGCCACCCCCAGCGCCGCTGCCACCCGCTCCCGGGCCGTCCGGGCGAAGGCCCCGTACTCGGTGCGGGCAAAGAAGGAGCTCTCCCGGTTCACCCGGTCGATGTTCCGGTGGTAGGCCTCCAGGACCGGGGTTGGCATCATCCCGAAGAAGCCCGCCTCCAGATTCGTGACCCGGTCCGTCACCCGGTACTGCGCCGCCACAGCACGCCAATACGCCTCGTCCCGGGCCACCTCCCGGGGAGGGGCATCGGTCGAAGGGAGGGCGGGGGCGGCCCGATCCCCTGCGGCCTCCAGCGCCCGGAGGGAAGCGGGGACACCCAGCGAAGCGGCCGACGCCAGGGCAGCGCTGCGGAGGAAGGTGCGGCGGGTGGTCATCACGCGCTCCGGGGTGGGCTAAGCTCTGGCATCCGAGCCATGGTGCAGGGCCGGTGCCAGGAGGTGCGAAACAGGTCTCCAGATGCCAAGATGCGGCATCGGGACGGGTCCGGCCACCGCGTCATCGAACCGTTGCAGGTGCGGTGGCACCAGAGGGTGACCCCTCGCTGGTCTCACCCCCCGACTGTGGGCGGTCCCGGCTCCTCGTTCGGCGGGGTTGCCGCCGCCTCGCCCCTTCGCCACGCTCAAGCCAGAGCAGATCCCCCCGGACCCGTGGAGCCCCGACGATGCCCGTCCACAACGTCTTCGACGCCCATGAGCGCGACGCGCTCGTCGCCAGGATCGACACGCTGCAGGCCGAGACGCCCCCGCGCTGGGGCAAGATGAACGCGGCGCAGATGCTGGCGCACAACTCGCTGATCTTCGAAGGCGCGCTCAACGACACCTACCCGACCATGAATCCGGTGCTGCGCTGGATCGTGAGCCGGATGATCCGCGGGATGGTGATCGGGGATCGCCCCTACATCAAGAACGCGCGTACGGTGCCGGCCTGGGTGGTGGCGGATCCGCGGGACTTCGAGAAGGAGAAGGACCGGATCCTCGGCAACATCGCCCGGGTCCATGAGCTCGGACCGCGCCACTTCGAAGGGAAGCACAACCCGACGTTCGGTCCCCTCACCGCGGCCGAGTGGAACCGCGTCTTGATCAAGCACCTCGACTACCACCTGGACCAGTTCGGGGTGTAGGCTTCGGTCGCCAGCGCCGACTGCACCCCCTGCCGGAGGATCCGGGTGCGACCCGGCGCCGTGGGCCACCGGCGCGAGACGTCGAGCAGGGCGCTGCAGTCGCACGTCAGCGGC
>Ga0076930_100831_pt1 | contig 22656 bp, 15 predicted proteins | sample HotLakConsoUCCRE_FD_71149 | JGI IMG/M metagenome (GOLD analysis project Ga0076930, IMG submission 71149) | Hypersaline microbial mat communities from Hot Lake, Washington, USA - Hot Lake Consortium UCC-RE (version 3) (version 3) ...
GTTGGCGACGTGTTGCCGGCGATCATCTGCAGCAGGGTGGACTTGCCCGCGCCGTTGCGGCCGAGAAGAGCTACGGCCACGCCCGACGGGAAGACCGCATTGATGTTGTCGGCCACGATCTTGAGTTGGTTTCCTGCCCGGAAGACCTTGCAGAGGTTGCGCATCACGATCATCGGTCGGCCCTCGGCGCCCCTTACCTCCGGTCCCGCAGGGCATAGCCCACGAGCACGAGGAAGGCCCAGGTGAGCATCGAGAAGGTCAGCACGAGACCCACCACCGTAAGTCGCTGCGGGTTCGTCGGCGCCTCGGCCACGGTGGGCCGCACATGCGCCGCGAGATAGCGGCTCTGGCGGCGGGCTTCGCCGACTGCCGCCTCGAAGGACGCGCGGGCGGCGGCGTAGGAGGCTTCCGCGAATTCCCGTTCGGCAAGAAGGCGTTCGTATTCCCCGACGAGGTCGGCGAAGGCTTCGACCTGTGGATTGGCCGACTGATCGGTCGATCCGAACCCGAATTTCGCCCGCTCGAGTTCAATCCTGTCCTCGATCGCCTCGATCCTCCGCTGGGTCTGGGCAATCCTCGGGTCGCCCGGGCTCGTCGATTGCTCGAGCAGGTCGAGATCGACGAGGGCCTGAGCGAGCTGGCCCTGGAGCTGGCTGATGATCCCGACCTGGCTTTCGATGGAGGCCTGGGGATCGACGATCTGGGTCCGGTTCCGGAACCGGGTCAGCGCCTCGCGGGCGGAGGCGACACGTTCCTCGGCTTCGTCGAGATCGGCGCGCGCATAGCGTGTCGCGTCATCGCGGGCGATGGCGGAAAGCTGGTTGATCATCGAGGAACTCTCCTCGTAGATCACCTCCGACAGGAGCAGGGCATCTTCGGGCGTGAAGGCCTGAACCTCGAGATCGATAAGGCCGGCGCCATCGGAGTAGACCTTCACCATGCGTCCCCAGTAGGCGACCAGATCCTCGATCGTGCCGGGCGGATGGTAGGCATAGATCGGATCGACGGCGGGATCGGCCTTGCCCCACATCGCGCGCAGATCGACGCGACTGTCGACGGTGCGCACGAGATCGGGGCTGGTGATGAAGCGGTAGAGGATGTCGGTGTCCGAGGAGGAGCTTCCGGACATGCCACCCAGCGCGCCGAAGAGATTCGCGATGGCCGGACCCATTTCCTCTGTCCGCACCGAAAAGCCCGCCTCGGAGACATAGCGGTCGTAGGCGCGGTTCCAGAGATACCACGCAGACACGGCGGTGGGGCCGACGACAAACAGGAAGAAGGAGAGGACCGCCATAAGGTGCCGGCTGCGAACCCGCGCCGGGCGCACGGGCCGGGCGGACTGCGCGGGGGGAGCCACGGGCTGAAGCTTCTCCTTGGGCCTTATCTCCTGCTGCGCCTCGTCGACAGCGGCGGGCCGCACTGCGGGGTCCGCGTCAGGCACGGGCGCGATCTTCTGAGTTCGGGGTGGGGTCACGCCTGTCTCGCTGCTCTGTGCTGTTGCGCGGCTTATACAGGTTCGGCAGGTTCTTGGAAAGCTAAGCTACGGGAACGTGTCCGCCCTTGTCGGGGACCGCCGAGGGCTTTCCCCGCCGGTCGAGGATGCGCCGCTGCTCATCGAGAACTTCGGTATTGGTCTGCCGGCACCGGGACAGGTCCTCCAGTTCGGCGGCATAGTAGGCTTCAGGGTCGAACGCCTCCTCGACGAGGCCACGGCGCTGCAGTTCGTGGAATACGGCGGCGGGGTCCGCGTAGATGGCGAGACAGCCGGCGGAGGAGGTCTTGCCGTATCTGTCGGGCAGCACGATGATCTCCTCGGGTGGGGCGAGGTTGGCGAAGCTGCGGGCCCGCTGAGACAGGGCATCGCCGTATATTTCGTTCTTCACGCGACGGGGAAACATCAGGTAATCGGTTTCGACACGGCTGAAGACCTGCGTCGGATGCAGGGCGCTGCCTTCGTCGGCGACGACGGTTCTGGCTCCGAGCAGATTGGCGATCTGCATCCGCAGACCGAGATCCTCAGGGCGCGAGGTGGAAAAGCCGGCCCGGCCCAGCACGCCTTCGAAATAGGAACAGCCGAGCGCACCACCCTTGTGGATGATGTGGCTGCGACCGAGAAACAGCCGTTCAGGCGCCTGCCGGATCTGATCCGCCAGGGTCCGTTCCAGCGTGTCCTGATACTTGTCGAGATAGTAGCGGTAGAACGGCGCGATGTTGGCCCGGGGCGCGGTGCCCAGCCTCGGCACGTCGAGCGTCTCGAAGGTCGCCGGTTTCGTGAGGTAGAGGATGGGCAGTTTCGGAAGTCCGATCAGCTCCATCAGCTCGAGCGCATAGCCCGGGGGTTTCGACGCCTCGAGCCGGGCCGGCGTGTTCAGCCCGATCAGGCCCTGAACACCGCAGAAGACGATCCCGTCGTAGGACCGACTGCCCTCCAGCAGGGCCCAGAGACGGTGGATGCAGTCCACCATGACATGGCCGAAATGGTTCCAGAGTGGCCCCGCATAGAGGTAACGGCCCCGATGATGCGGTATCGAGACCCTGCGGCGGAAGAACCCGCCCTTGGTGAACCTCTCGATGGCGAAGGGCGCGCAATGGGCAGCCGGCCCGCGGCGAATGCGGGCGTGTTCCGGCGCGATCGATACGTCGATGCCGCCGTGGAACAGCGGCCGCCGCCAATGGTAGGGCGCGACGGGCGCATCGGTCAGCGTGACGATATGCTTCTCTGCATGCACGCTCATGTTTGCAGTCCGAGTCGCTGCATCAGGAGGATGTCGGCCGCGACGAAGCTTTCGAGCCTCCGGACGTTCTCGGCCTTCTCGAACAGCGCCACGAGGGCATCCCAGCGCTTCGCCTGCTTGGCCTCGGGACCGGCATTGCGGTAGTTGCCGACGAGCTTCACCGGCTTGCCGAGAACACGGTTCAGGTCGGTCTCCAGCGGGGAGAGATCATCGACGGAATAGATGCCGTCGAGCACCTGAGCCGCCTCGATGGCGGCCGTGGCGAGGCTGTCCGCGTCCATGTCCTTCACCTGCTCGGAACCCCGGATCCGGCGGGTGACGAGATAGGTGCAGTAGAAATTGTCGTAGTGATCGTGGATGAACCGCTGCCAGCCTTTCGGCCCGCCGAAGAAATAGTCGTCGATCGAGTTCGTCAGCACCATCCGCATGTTGGTGCGCTCGCCGGTGGCAAGCTCCGCCTCGCTCAGCTTTCTGGCCTCGCGCTGCAAGTAGAAGTAGAACGATGCGATCCGCTCCTTCGGGTCGCGCAGGACGGTGAAGGCGAAACGTGGCTCCGGGATCGTCTCGAGGTCCACCCAGTCGATATGGCCCGCGTAGAACCGGTAGCCCGGAGGCATCTGGGCATCGGGCTCCGCCTGCGCATGGGTGCGGACGGGCGAGAAGGCTCTTTCCCCCACCACGCGACGGACCTCTGCGGTGATCGTCTGGCCTGCGGTCTTCGGGATGTGCAGGAAGGCAATGTTGGGACCCTCGGACACCTTGCGCAGGAGCGGCAGGCGGCGCTGCACGCCCCGCGCCAGCCTCTTGTGCCAGTCGCGCGGCACGGCGTCGCCGAACCGTTGCATGGCAAAGGCGTACTGGGGCGTCAGCGCGTCGATCATCATCTTCTCTACGTCCTCGGGAAGGGCGGCGGTGCGCCCGCGCTTTCCCGGTTTATCCGGGAGCGGGCGCCGGGCGATGCCCAGGAAATCACAAATCTCGTCCGCCGTGGACTGGATCATCAGGGGCCGGTGGAAGGCATAGAGGATGCGCTCAGGCGGAATCGCCGCCTCGAGTGCGCGGACCGTCCGCTCGTAATCCACCCGGTGCACTGTGCCAAGGCGACCTTCGGCCTGCATCTTTCTGGCGTGGTCCGCGCAGGCGACCTCGTAGTCCGCGTCCCCGAGGCCCGGCTTCTCGCTGCGCACGAGCATGCGTATCTGCGACCAAAGCCGGTCCACGGGCTCTCGCAGCATGAAGATGAATCGCGCCTCGCCGATGGCGTCCATCTCCCTGAACCCCTCGGGATCTAGGATGGCGTAGGACGGCGTGATGTCGCACAGCACCGGCTGGCCCGCATGGGCGGCCGTCATGTAGTCCATGTAGCCGCCATGGTCTCCGGGCCGCCGCGCGTAGATCATCAGCTGCCGCTGTCGGAGCCCGATCTTCTGAAGGCATTTCAGCAAGTCTTCGCCCGGGATCTCCGGCGCAAGATCGGCGGCTTCGCGCATCCAGCGGATGCGCGTGCGGACATGCCCCCTTTCCGATGGCGCGTGCAGGACATCGAAGTAATGCAGCTCCTTCAGTTCCGGAACACAAACCCCCGGATGAGCCGAGAGGTAGTCGTAAAGCCAGCTCGTGCCGGCCTTCTGCGCGCCGATCCCGTAGGCGATGCGGGTCCCCGGAGGCAAGAGGTCGCGGCTCGCCGGAGCCGGGCCGTCGAGAAAGGCCGCGATGGCCCCGGCCATGGCCGCGTCATGGGGCGCCCGGTTGAAGAAGCCGTGGCCCGCACCTTCGACCTGATGAAAATCGCAACGCCCCGTGGCCCAGTGGCGCGTGAAACGTTGGCTGTCGGACAGAGGAACCACCTCGTCGGCGGTTCCATGGGCCAGGAAGAGCCGCATCCGGCCGCGCAGAGGCGAGTCCGCGAAACCTGCGAGGGGGCTCAACTCGCCATGATCGGTGGTCAGGACGCGATTGCAGAAGCCCCCTGCCCCGGTGCGGACGACCGGGTTCAGCAGGATCAGCCCGGCGGGGCGAAAGGCGATCCAGGCTTCCGCGTGCAGGAGCGCGTCGAGCGCAAGGAACCCGCCGAAGGAGGCGCCCATCACGAACAGCCGCGCCTCTGGCTCGAGGCCGGTCGCGGCCCAGGCGAGCGCCTCGGCGGCATCCGCGCGCATCTGGTCGAGTGTCGCGCCGTCGCGGTTCAGGGTCCTGTAGCTGGCGGCGATCACCCGGACGCCCGGGCGAGCGAGGAGACGGGCGAAGGGTGCGAGCATCCCCGGCTCACCATCCACGCCGCCGCCACCGTGAAAGGCGAGGATGCGCAGGCGTTCGGGGCCGGGACCCTCGGTCACCTCGGCCCATTGACCGGACCCGCCGATCGGGACCCGGGATGCAGTCCCGGCCGCGTGTTCCGTGCGTTCCGCCAATCTCTGTTCCACCGGCCGAGGATCGTCCGCTGGGTCGTTGGCATCGGGACGGGGCATGGTCAAGCCCCACGCCGCGCAGTAACCACGGCCTGAACCGCGGGGGGAACAGGCGAGTGACGAGCCCGGAGAGGCCAGACCGGCCGGACCATGTGCAGATCCTGATGGCCACGCACAATGGCGCGGAGTGGCTTGCCGGGCAGCTTGGGTCATTTGCGGCGCAGAGCCACGGGGACTGGTCCCTCGTCGCGGGCGATGACGCCTCGACGGACGGAACGCGGAATTGTCTTGATCGGTTCGCGGCGACCCATCCCGGGCGCGTGACCTGGCACGAGGGGCCCGGACGCGGCTCCGCCGCGAATTTTCTGGCGCTTGCCGAGCGGTCGATGCCCGGGGCCTGGATCGCCTTCTCCGATCAGGACGATGTGTGGAACCCGAACCGGCTCGAGCGCGCGCTCGCCGCATCTGCCCCGGTCCGGTCGGGGGAGCCGGTTGTCTATGCCAGCGCGACCCTGTTGACCGATGCGGCGCTGCGACCGCTCGGACCGTCGTCGCTGCCGCCGCCCCGGGGGGTCTTCTTCGGCAATGCGCTCGTTCAGAACGTGCTCGCCGGAAACACGCTCGTGCTGTCGCCCGGGGCGGCCGCCCTGCTGCGGGACGCGGCGCCTGCCGCTCTTGCCGCGGATGTCCCCTTTCACGACTGGTGGATCTACCAGCTGATGACCGGAGCGGGGGCTCGGATCGTCTATGATCCCGAACCCGGCCTGATGTATCGCCAGCACGGCGGAAATGTGCTCGGCGCGCATCGTGGCCTTGCCGCCGGGTTTTCGCGGGCGGGGCAGATCCTGCGGCGGGACTATGCCGGATGGATTGACCGCAATGTCGCTGCCCTGACCTCCGTGGAGACGATCCTGACCGACGATGCGCGACGTCAGCTCAGGGAGTTCGCAGCAGCGCGGCACCGGCCCGAGGCCTTGCGCAAGCTGGGCATATGCCGCCAGACCCGGGCGGGGGACCGGGTCCTCGCCGCCATGGCGAGGACCGGGCGGCTCTAGTTGTTCTCGAGTACGAGGTTCGCCTGGCGGGCCGCGCCGAAGGCCGACGCAACGATTGCCACGATCGAGTCCGCCGCGGTGAGCGGGCTCTCGGCGACATAGACCAGATCCCCCGACTCGATCTCAAACCGCCGGGCCGAAAACAGGCCATCGGCGGAGGTCAGGTCGATCGTGAAGACCATGCGGGTGTTTTCGGGTCCGCTCCCGTCGTACCGCACGGCACTTTCCGGATACTCCCGAAGAACGAGAATGCCCTGTGGATCGGCCCGGGAATCCTGGAGGCCGCCGATGATGGACATCGCATCGAGCGCGCTGATCGAATCCCTTGCAAAGGGGTGGAGTTGCTCCGACCCTGCCGCGCCAAGCGAGAGGAAATACCGTTCGTCGGCCTCGACATAGACCTTGTCTCCGCCGACCAGCGTCGTGTCCAGCGCGGGATTGTCGAGGAGTTCCGACGCGGAGGTTCCATAGAGGTTGCTGCCGCGCTGCAACCGGACCTGAGGGTTCCGCAGACCCTGCTGGATCCCGCCACCCTCGGCGATCAGGCTCATGACGGTGAAATCGCGGTCGGGCAGCGGGTAGACGCCGGGCCCGACGACACCGGAGACGAGGCTGACCGTGTTGGCGCGTCCTTCGGTCATTTCGAGCTGGACCTGGGCCGAGGGCGTGACGACGAGGTATTGTTCCTCGATCCGCTCGCGCGCCGTCTCGGGCGACATGCCTGCGACACGGATCGTTCCGATGTAAGGCAGAAACAGCGTGCCCGCCGACGACACGCGCATCTGGGGCATGCTGACGAACCGCTGGCCGGGCGCGGTCAGTAGGCCGTTGTCCTCTGTCGACCAGATTGTGATCGAGACGGTGTCACCCTCAGCGATGATCCGGTTGTTCGGCTGCTCGATCCGCCTGATCCAGTCCAGCCCGTCAGTATCCACATCAGGCCAGGCGGCGAAGATGGCGAGGTTCTCCCGGACGACTGCCGCGACCGAGAAATCCACGGGTGTCTCCGCATCTGCGGAATGCTGCCGGGTCAGGATTTCCCTCTGGAGGCCGGCCCCTCTTGGCAGAAGGGTGCAGGCGCCGAGCATGAGCGCCATGCCGAGCAGCATGATCAGTCTTCGCATGTGCCCCCCAAAGCCATACTTGAACGCTTCATACCGGTGTCGCGCAACAGAGAAAACCATATTGCGCCCGGGGTCACCGTTTCGTCCGGATTGTGTGCTCCCCGGGAACGGGTCCATACGGAGGCGTCACCGGCGCTACGGCGCGCCGAACGCCCTCCCGGCACCGTGGCGGTCGGCCTGCCACTTCGCCGCTCATCCCGGCTCCTGGGGCCGGAGGTCGATGACATCCGGGAGGAACGGCTCGACGTCCGCCATCCGCTCGACCCCAGTGACGAAGGGCTCCGGGTCCGAGGGGTCGAGGTGCGTGAGCTGCCATGGGGCGAATCGCCACCAGCGGCTCTGTTGCATCCGTTCGGCCAGTTCCTCGGGCAGGCGGCTGCGCTTCACCCGGGCGGGATTGCCCGCGACAATGGCGTAGGGCGGGACATCCCGGCTGACGACGGAGCGGGCCGCCACGATTGCGCCGTCGCCGACAGTCACCCCGGCGCAGACATAGGCGCCGTGCCCGATCCAGACATCGTTGCCGATGGTGGTGATCCGGAGTTTCGTGGGGGGCCGGTTCTTCAGCTTGAACCGGTAGTCCGGGAACTGCTCCGCGCCCTCGAAACCGCCCTCGAGCCCGAAGAGCCGAGGGCCACCCAGATAGAAGGCGGGGGATGACGAGGCCCATGCGATCGGGTGGTTCTGGCGCCCGATCTGAACCTCCTCGCCGAAAGAGCAGTAGCGGCCCACCCGCACCGCGAAGGCATAGCCCGAGACCTGGTAGGAGAAGGCGCCGAGTTCGACGGAATGGTCGTAGCCCGTCCATTTCAGGCTCGACGGCGCTTCCAGCACGGTATGGGCAGGCAGAGTGATCTCCGGCCCTCCGCGCGGCAGCACCTCGATCCCCCTGCGCCTGAGGTCTTCGATTGAGAGCGTAACGGCGGTCTTCATGCCGGCGAGTTGTTCCCCAACCCGACGTCGTTGTCCATTGGTGCCATCCAAGAACGTCGTCTCAGATGAAGGAGATGCTGTCCTCGAGGCCGTCGGTGGTCCTGACCCCCATCAGCAAGAGCGTGTCGCCGCCGAAATCGAAAAGAACGCCTTCGGACGTCAGCCGGACCGCGTCGATGAGGGAGTCGACTTCCCCTGACCACAGCGACCTGCCGAGCGCGATCGTGTCGGCGTTCTCGAAGTCCATGATCTTGTCGTTTCCGTAGAATTTTCGGAAGATGAAGGTGTCGGCATTGCCCCCGCCCACAAGGACGTCGTCTCCGCCGCCGCCATCCAGCCAATCCTTGCCGCCGCCGCCGATCAGAAGGTCTTCGCCGCCGCCGCCATCGAGCCTGTCCGCCCCCGCATGCCCCTGCAGGATATCGTCGCCCGGACCGCCGTTAAGAATATCGTTGCGACCACCGCCCAGAAGCTTGTCATCACCACTTCCGCCGATCAGGGTGTCGTCGCCACCGCCGCCAACGAGCGCGTCGTCCCGGCCGCCGCCGTTCAGCAGGTCGTTTCCGCCCTGACCCTGCAGGACATCATTTCCCGCGTTGCCGAGAACCTTGTCGTCGCCGGCGCCGCCGAAGGCCCGGTCGTTGCCGGTCCCCCCCACGAGGGCGTCGCCGCCGCCGCCGCCGATCAGGACGTCGTTGCCGGCGCCGCCTTTCAGAACATCGTTGCCGCCGAAGCCCTTCAGCGCGTCGTGACCGGATCCACCCTTGAGGAGATCGGCAGAGGCATTGCCCTCAAGGAGCAAGTTGCCGGTCGGCGGGGCCGTCTTGGCGGCAGTCTGCGACGCCGTGAGACCGAGGCCGGGATCGAGATCGACCTCTCCATTCGTCCAGCCGAAGTTCTGGGTTGCGGTGACGGTGGTGTAGGTCGTCCCTCCGGTGGTGTAGGAGCCGACCACGACACCCACGCCGATCAGATCGTAGTTTCCTAGGATGTTCGCCCTGTGCCCCGGGCTGTTCATCCAGCCCTCGTGGATCGAGTCGAGTTCGTCGTAATAGCCCGGCGCACCTCCGACGGACTGAATGCCGAGGTTTTCGCCCGTCCGCCAGGATTTCGACATGTCGAACCCGGCATCGCGGATACGCTCGTCATGGGTGGAGCCCCGCGCGCCCGTATGGGAGAAAACGTCGGTGTCGAGCATCCACTGGCTGTGGATCTCCGCCGAGCGGTTCAGGTTCACCTCGATCCGGACGGGATCGAGACCGCGGGAGATGCGCTCCTCGTTCACAAGAGAGACGACGTAACGCTCGAGTTTCGATGCAATGCTCATCTTGACCCACTTCCGTGTTCCGGCGCGCTTGCTCGGAAGGCAGCTTCGTGAAGTGGCGCAGGGCGATGGCCCCGACGCCTCGAGAGGTCAAGACTTGCAGGAGGGGAGTGGCAGAATTGCGCTGATACCGGTTCGGCTTTGCGGAAATCGCCGGGGAATTATGGCAACTGGCCGAGATCGAGCGCGCGGCGAACCTGTTCCGCGAGACGGGCGACCTCTCCGTCGCCAAAGGGCAGGACCACGCCGTTGGGCGCATGGCGGACGGCTGCGCCCTGTGCGCCGAGGTCGAAGGCCATCACCGGAAGGCCGGTCGCGATGGCCTCGTGGGTCGTGTAGGAAAAGGTCTCCGGCCAGATCGACGGGATCAGCCAGTGCGTGATGCGGTTCAGCGTCGCGAGGTTCGGGATGTCGGCGGGCTTGTAGGTTCCGGTCACCCTGACCGATCCAGGCAGCGCGTAGGCCGGGTCAATGTTGCCGACGATCACGAGACTCACGTCGCCGCGCCGGGCGAGCGCCTGAACGACGGCTGCACCCTTCTGCATGCCGATGTTGCCCAGGACTCCGATCACGGGCCGCGAACCGCGCGGTGGCGGATCTATGGGCCGGGGCGGAGGCATTCCGTGGGGGCGGACGGTGATGCGGTCGGCCAGATGCGGCCAGACCGACCCCACCTGCATCGCGCTGTCCTCGGAGAATACCAGCAACTCGCCGGCGAGATCCGCGAAACGCCGCCACTCGCCCTGCCAGTCCTCCAGCGAGGCGAGGCTGCCATCGGGACGGCGGTAGTGATGGGCGCGATCGGTGCGCGGCCCGGACAGCGGCCCCCGGTAGCGGCCATCCGCATCGAGAAGCGTGTAGGAGGGCGAAAGCGGAAAGAAGTCGTGGAAGAGCACGCGCGCCCGGTCGTCGGGACCGGATGCGAGATCGGCCAGAAGGCCGGGCAACTCGATCGGATTGTCGTCCCCGACCCCGCAGGAATAGACGACCTCGCGCGCTGGCACGAGCCCGAGGAGATCCCGCACGAGGTCGGTCCGGTCGGTCATGCCACGCAACACGCCGGTCGGCGTGTGGACGCCAAGGTCCCAGCGTGTGGGGCCGCCGACCCGGAGGACGACCGACGGGCGGCCCTCGGCGAGATCGGCCGCGATCTGCGCCATGAGGTAGCTTTCGGCCCCGCCTCCCATCGTATGTGCAAGGTAGACGGGCAGCCGCGCCTGTCCCGGCATCGACGCGGCCCAGCCCAGCGACAGCGCCATGCGGCAGGTCAGCAGCGGATCGGCGGTGATGAAATCCTGGACCTCGCGGTCATAGGGAGGATAGCGGCTCGAGACGATGGCGTTGTTGCGGGCGACGCGCTCCAGTTTCTCCTGCGAGCCGAAACTCTGCCCGCCGCGGTGCTCCACGAAGACGCCGCCATGGCCCAGATGCCGCCCGCCCTTGGCGCGGATCTTCTGGCACCAGTCCACCTCTTCGCCGTAGCCCCGGCCGAACACCGTGTCGAAGACCGGTTCCCTCGCGAGCCAGTCCCGCGAGATCGCCATGCAGAAGCCGACGCCCGTCGGCACCTCGGCCAGCACTGCCGGCCCGGTGAGCCCTCGCGCCACGGCGTCGATGGCATCGCCCTGACCCGGGGCGATGGGTGTCTGCACGCAGATCGACGGCACGGAGAAGATCTCGGCATCATTGGACATCGCGGTCACGCTGGCGACGGCACCGTCGGAGAGCGGCGCAAGCAGCCGATCGTCCCAGTCTTCGGGCAGGAAGGCGTCGGAGTTCAAGAGGACGACCGGGCCGCTCCCCTCCTCCAGCGCCAGCGCGAAACCGCGGTTGACCGAGCCGATGAAGCCGAGGTTCTCCGGGTTCTCCAGAAGATCGACGCGGTCGAGCCGCGCCGCTTCGGGCCCCGCCGTCCAGTCGCGCAGGAACGGGCGGACACGCGCGTCGGACGAGCAATCGTCGATCAGGATCAGCCGCGTCCTGCGGACGGTGTGGCGGGACACGCGGTCCAGCATCTCGGCCAGGAGCTCGAAGGCGTTGTAGATCGGTACGATGACGGTGACAGGATCGTCGCCCGGCAGCCGGACGGGAGCGCTCCCTTCCCCTGCATCGGCAAATACCTCGGGGATCAGGCGGCCCGCGCGGGTCACCAGTTGCAGCCGGAGACGGTCCTTGATGCGCTTTCGGTAGCGCGGATCGCGGGTGGCGAACCAGCCGATTGCGGCCGGCAGAGCGCTCGCGGAATAGAACAGAAAGCCGGGGGCCAGCGACAGGATCGCGGCCAGACGGAGGCGGCGGCGCGGGAGGATCACCGAAAGTATCTGACGGCCGCCGACGCGCGGCTCGGCCACGAGGCCCATCCGGCGCGGCTCGCTCAGCGTGTAGTAGGAACAGGGGAGCGACACGAAGAACCCGACCTCGGCTTCACTCCCGGTCTTGCCGGAGACGTCTTCGCGGCGCTTCAGGGGCGTCGTTTCGACCTCGTCGCCGCCGGCGAAAAGCGTGACCCGCGAGGCGCGCGCCCATCCCTCGACCCGCAATTCGCCCTGCTCGATCCGGATGCTCTCGAGGTAGCCCACCAGCGTGCCCGCCGTATCGACGAGTTGGCGGGACCGGACGCGCCGGACCAGCTTGACCGTCGCATAGCGCGCAAAAAGGGCCCTGATCTGGCGGATCATGTCTCGTGGTCCTCGTTCCCGGGGTCATCCATCACGGTGGCGGGGAGGGCGCAAGACCTGTCGGTTCCGAAGGTCGGCATGTGAAAGTGTGAACGCTCCGCGCTTCTCGTTCGCGGGCATAGGTGCTACACGGTTCGCCGGACGCGGCTGACGCCGCAGTGATAGAGACGGACGCAGCGGATCCGCCGATGACCGACAGCCCGAACATGGACGAGGTCCTGCGCAACCTGAAACCGGTCAGGCCGCCGCGCTTGGCTTCCGTTCGGTCGATCGTCGCCTTGATCCTGAGGGAAATGTCCGCGACCTATGGCCGGTCGCCCGGCGGCTACATCTGGGCCGTGCTGGAGCCGGCGCTGGGCGTGGCGCTCATGGCGGCGATCTTCTCGGTCGGCTTCCGCTCTCCGCCGCTCGGGACCAACTTCCCGATCTTCTACGCAACCGGTCTTCTGCCGTTCTTTCTCTATATCAACGTCTCCACGGCGGTAGCGCAGGCGATCAACCAGTCGCGTCAGCTTCTGAACTATCCGCGCGTGACCTTCATCGACGCGATCCTCGCCCGGTTCATCCTCGCGACGCTGACGCAGCTTCTCGTGGGCTACCTGCTCCTGACCGGCATCCTGATGGTGTTCGAGACCCAGACCATCCTCAATCTGCCGATGATCCTGCTCGCCTATTCCATGGCCGCGGTGCTGGCGCTGGGGGTGGGTCTGATGAATTCAGTTCTCATGACGCGGTGGGCGATCTGGCACACCGTCTGGTCGGTCTTCAACCGGCCGCTCGTGATCGTGTCGAACATCATCTTCCTTGTGGACGAGATCCCCGAGCCGTTCCGAAGCTGGCTGATGTGGAACCCCATCGTCCATATCGCCGGGCTGATGCGCCACGCTTTCTACTACAGCTACGAGGCTGCCTACGTGGACGTGAGGTACGTCTTTCTCGTGGCTCTCATCCTCGGGACAACGGGCCTTCTGTTCCTGCGCCGTTACTACCGGGACTTCCTCGAGCTTTGAGCGTCAGGCCAGCCCGATGTCGTCAGCCAGCGTGCCAGGCGACAGGCCGGATATGGTGACGGTGTCGCTGCCGAAGGTGAACACCGTCCCGCCGGGCACTGCGCGAGCCTGATCCATGATCCAGGACAGCGGCCTTGCGCCGCCGCCCCAGAGGCTGGCGGAAAAGAGCAGAGTGTCCACGTCATCCTCGAAATCGGCGATTCGGTCAGTGCCCGACGAGAAGACGAACCGATCCGGCATCTGGCCGCCGAACAGCAGATCACGGCCGGGGCCCCCGTGCAGGATGTCGGACCCGGAATTGCCGTAGAGCGTATCGTTGCCCGGTCCGCCGAACAGGGTGTCACGACCGCTGTCGCCCTGCAGCACATCATTGCCGGCATCACCCAGCAGAACATCATCGCCCTGCCCGCCGAAAAGCCGGTCGTTGCCACTGCCGCCGGACAGGCGGTCGGAGCCGGCGTTGCCCCAGAGCCTGTCGTCCCCCGGTCCGCCCCAGAGCTGGTCCGGACCCGCCTTGCCCCAGAGCCTGTCGTCACCGGTCCCGCCCCAGAGCCGGTCGAGGCCGAGGCCGCCGTCAAGGTCGTCGTCATGGCTGCCGCCCCAGAGCCTGTCATTGCCGTTATTGCCCCAAAGCCGATCGGCGCCGGTGCCACCGAAAAGCGTATCGAACCCGTCGAGCCCCTGCAGACGGTCATCCCCCGATCCCCCGAACATGGCGTCCCATCCGAGTCCTCCGAAAAGACGGTCGTCGCCTTCGTTGCCGAAGAGCCTGTCATTGCCGGCACCACCAAAGAGCAGATCGTCTCCGGGGCCGCCAAAGAGCGTGTCGAAGCCCCCCTGCCCCTCGATCGTGTCGTTGCCCGAGTTGCCATAACCGACGTCGGCACCCGACAGCAGCATCAGCCTGTCGTTCCCCGCCCATCCGCTGAGCGTGTCGTTGCCGGGCGTGCCGGTCAGGATATCGTTGCCCGGCGTCGGCCCGGACCGGCTTCCCCCGCCACCGCCACCGCCGCCGCCGCCGCCCTTGCCACCCGCGCTTCCGCCGCCGCCGCCGCCGCTGGTGCCGCCGCCGTTTCCGACGAATTCGTGATAGCTGGGCCAGCTCGGCATGAACGGATCGATATAGGCCGGCGGGCCGTCCGGCCTCGTGTCCACCTGCCACCAGTGAGTCCGGTCTTCCCATCCGGTGACAGGCGGGCCCCCGCCCGTTTGTGCCTCGCCGGCGCGGGAGATGAGGTCCATCGACCAGCCCGGGTCCAGACGGTTCGGTCCGATTCCACTGGGTCCGACGACATCGGCAAGCGAGAGGCTTCCACCTCCGGCTCTCCGGATCACGAGGACTTCGTCGATGTAGCGCAGTTCGATTCCGCCCGCGAAGGATATTGCCGTCAGCTGTCCCGCGGACCGCAGGAAGGGCCAGGCGGAGAGGTCGAGGCGGTCGATGCGCGGCTGGAAATCCTCGATGCGGTCGGTCTCCCCGTCGCTCACGAGGACGAAGATGTCGGCGCCGGGACCGCCGATCAACGTATCGGCCCCGAGCCCGTCAATCAGAATGTCGCTGCCGCCCTGCCCGCGCAGCACATCTGCCCCAGCGCCGCCGATCAGCAAATCGGCCGCTGCTCCTCCGGTCAGCGTCTGGCCGTTGTCGCCGGCCTCCCGGGTCACGCCGACCGGGTCTTGTGTCACGCGAAACCGGCTCAGTCCGTCCTCGTGAGCGCTCGCGGTCACGATCTCGATTGCGCCCGCGACGGCCTCGGCGCTGATGGCGTCGACGTGTTGGAGGGCCGTGCCCAGCTGATCCTCGACCGTGCGGAGGTGGAGGAGCCGGCCCTCGGGCAGGAGCCTGAACAGGCTGAAGCCACTGTCAGTGCCCGCGGCAATCAGATAGGGGACGCCGCCGATCGTAGCCGCTTCGAGATGGGCCGCGCCGGCGAACCTCGTGTCGAGGGAGTCGAGCAGATGGTCCGTCAGGCGCAACCGGCCGTCGTCGGACAGCTCGAAAACGCTGAGGGTTCCGGTGCCGCGCCCGGCCACCACAACATAGGTCATCCCGCTCTCGAACAGCGTCACGACATCGCCCGGCGCGGCGATGCCCGGACCCTCGGCCATGGCGACACGGTCCGTGAGCGTCAGGGTCCCGGAGGCCGTGACCCGGAACACCTGGAGCGTATCCGCCCCGCCCGCCGCCACCACGACATGAGCAGCACCGGAAAGCTCCGTGACGGCAAACCCCGCAAGGGGACCGGAGACCGGCGGACCGGTCCGGTGGGAGCCGGGTGTCCCGGTGCTGTCGAGGGTCCAGATGTCGAGCCGGTCCCGCGACGGCGAAGCGCCGATCAGGAGCCGCCCCGCAGCTGTATCCGCCACCTCCAGCCGGTCGACGCCGGTCGTGCCCTGACCTATCGCGGCGGGCGCACCAGGACGACCGGAACCGTCGAGGGTGAGGCGTGCGAGGGGCTGGGCGCTGGACCCCGTGGTGAGGAGCCTGTCCGGGCCGGTGTCGTCGAACAGAAGCCTCCCGGTGAGCCCCGGCACCGGGTCGCCGGGCAGATCCCGGGCCGCCAGCCTCTGGGGCAGACCCACGGAGGGAGCGGAGAGCGCACCGAGATCATAGGAGATTACACCCGCGCCACCGGGCCGGCTGGTCGTGTAGAGCATTATCCGGCCGGACACCCCGACGAGCAGGACATCCCCGATCGCCGCCCTGTCACTGCTCGTGCCACCCGCCAGCATGGCCAGGTGAACAACCGTCGCTCCGGCCATTTCGCACTCCGTCCGATACCGGGAGGCGGGATGGCGCGAGAGGGCAGCCTCAACTTGGACCCGGGATGGTCAAGCCAAGGCGGTTCGTTTCAATTCGATCGATCGGGCGGGTGTCAGCGCCGGGGCGACACCGGGCCGGAGAGCCTCTGGCCCGCCCTATCCTGGGACAGCGGCAGGGCGAGGATCGCGGTGGTGACCGCGGTACCGCCCGCATAGCCGTCGACCCAGCGCACCAGCACCTGCCGGGCGGCATCGGGGTCGCCCGCCTCGATGGAGGCGCGCAGGTCGCGCAGCGCCGTCGCCACCTCGATCTGCGACAGATGCGCCTCGTGCGCGCGCAGGATCTTCGGGTGAGGCGTCCGTTCCGAGGCGGTGCCGATCAGCAGCTCCTCGTGCAGTTTCTCGCCGGGACGCAGCCCGGTCACGACGATCTCGATATCGCCGTCCGGCGTCGCCTCGTCCCGGACGCGGTAGCCCGCCACCTCGATCATCTGCCGGGCAAGATCGCGGATAGCCACCGGCTTGCCCATGTCGAGAACGAACACGTCACCGCCCTCGGCATAATGCCCGGCAAGGAGCACGAGCCGGCTCGCCTCGCCGATGGTCATGAAATAGCGCGTCACTTCGGGATCGGTCAGCGTGACGGGACCGCCGCGGGAGATCTGTTCCTGAAAGAGCGGCAGCACGGACCCGGATGACCCGAGCACGTTGCCGAACCGGACCATGGAATAGCGTGTTCCCCTGGTCCTGTTCGACAGGTCCTGGATGATCAGCTCCGCCAGGCGCTTCGATGCGCCCATGACATTGGTCGGGCGGACGGCCTTGTCGGTGGAAACGAGGATGAACAGCTCCACTCCCGCGGTCTCCGCGGCCTCGGCGAGAATGCGGGTGCCGAGGACGTTGTTCGAGAGCCCCGCGAGGGGGTTCGTCTCGACCATGGGCACATGCTTGTATGCTGCGGCATGAAGGACGATGCGCACTTCGTGCTCGGCCATCACCTGCGCAACGAGCGTCTCGTCGGTCACCGAGCCGAGCCGCACAACAAGATCCGTGTCGAACCCGAGATCGCGCAACTCGCGCTCGATCTGGTAGAGCGCATGTTCCGAGATTTCATAGAGCACGAGCCGCGAGGGGCGGCAGGCGAGGACCTGACGGCAGAGTTCCGAGCCGATGGACCCGCCCGCGCCGGTGACCATGACCGACTTGCCGCGATAGAGGTCGCGGATGCGGTCGAAATCGCAGTCGAACCCTTCGCGGTTCAGATACACGTCGGGATCGATGGGCTGGATCCGGTCGAGCAACCCGCCCTCTCCCACCAGCGTGGCGAAGGACGGCAGGGTCCGCACATCGCAGCCGAAGCCCTTCAGCCGGGCGGCGAGCCGCGCCTGTTGCGGCCGGCCGATGGAGGGCATGGCAAGCAGCACGCGGTCGATCTGCATCTCGCGGATCATGTGCTCGAGCCGCAGGGGCGCATGGACCGGCAGGCCCGCCACCGTCATGTTCTGAAGCGTCGGATTGTCGTCGATGAAGGCGACGGGCAGCACCGTGTCGTCGGTCTTCAGCGCGGCCGCGAGCTGCACACCGGTCTTGCCCGCACCGTAGATCAGCACCCGCTGGCGCCGTATGCCGCGCAGGTAGATCTGGATCAGGAACGCCTTCAGCGATAGCTTCATCGCCGTGGTCAGCACCATCAGGGTCATGGAGAAGAGCACGAAGGTCGAGGTGGAGGGCACGCCCGCCTGCAAGATCGGCAGGGCAAGGCCCCCGGTCAGGCCGACCATTGCGGCATAGGCGGCGGTGCGCAGGATCGCGTTCTGTTCGAAGGCCTTGAGCTGGATCCGCGGCATGTCGAGGAGCTGCGAATAGATCGTCGCGGCCCCGATCATGATCGCCACGAGCAGGATCGTCTCGCTCTTGCCCTGCACCAGCTGCGCAAGACCTTCGCTGCCGTCCTGCAGCCACAGGGTCAGCGCCAGCGCCGGCAGAACCAGCGCCACATCGATGGCCAGAAGCGCCATCTGTTTCTGTCCGCGGGACAGGGATGTGACCAGTCGCAGGAGGATGCTGAGCACGGCAGTCTCTTCGGTCGGGTCGCAGGGGGGCGCACCGGGCGGTGCGTCGTCCCCTGGCTCATCGGCAACCCTACTCCGACAGGGCTCTGGCTAGAACCCCGGGCCGCCCGGCCTCCCCCGGACTGCGCCCTCCACGCAACGATTCCGGGACAATCGCATCAGACCGCCACATTGTCGCGGCAGCGGCGCCAGGTCGTTCCGTCGCTCCAGACCGGGCCCTCTGCGGTGAGGCAGACCATGGCACCGGCGCCCGCAACGCTCGCGTCGGGCAGGGCGGGGGCGTCATGGACCGGAAGCCGTAGCGCGAAACCGATGGCGACGGTGCCGCTCGCCGCCTCCGCCGTCAGGGCCGTCTGCCAGTCGACGCCGTCCGGGGACACCTTGATGGCAAGGTCGTCGGTCCCCGTGGTCCCGATCTCTGCCCGGCCGGACCAGCCGGTCTGGAACAGCAGGCTCGCCGTCTCGCCCGGCGCGGCCTTGTTGAGCTTGATCCGGTGTCCCCCGCCCTCATGGGTGAAAAGGCTCGTCTCCGCGGCCACGGCCAGCCGCTCGGTCGTGCTGGCCGTGGCATTGAGCCCCAGCATGTCGGCGGAGGTCGCGGCATCCACCCGCCAGCCCGCGCCGTCGTGCAGGATGCCGGTCCCCTCGTCCACGACCCAGGCGCGCCAGCCCGCTGCGGGCGCAAGGCTCATCCAGCCGCCCCCCGCCTCCGCCATGGCGACATGGCCGGAAAGCCCCGCCCAGGCGCCTGTCGCCCCCGCTGCGACAATGTACCGGTCGCCCGGGGAGGGCGCCGCAGGCGGCGCGGTCAGGCCGCGCGACAACACGGCGAGCTGCACCACCGCGTCGAGCCGGGCCAGAGCCTCGTTGACGGTGACGTGTTTCTGCGCCTGTCCGGGCAGCAGCAGGGGGAGGAAGAGATTGTCGGTCGCATCGGTGGTCATAGCGGCGCTCCGGTCGGGCTCAAGGGCCTGCGCACCATAGGGAGTGCGGATTAACCGGGGACGCATCCGGCGAACGGGCGCAACGGGCGCGCTGGACCCCCTGCCGCGCAGGCCTTAGGACCGGTCCGCCGGGGGCCACACCTGCCGGCGCAACACCTGTCCGCGGGAGCGATCCTCAGATGCCGTTCACCCTCGCCACCTGGAACATCAACTCGGTCCGCCTGCGCGAACCTCTCGTGACGCGGCTGTTGCTCGAGGAGGCGCCGGACATCCTGTGCCTTCAGGAGTGCAAGTCCCCGGTGGAGAAGATGCCGCTCGAGGCCTTCGCGGCGCTGGGCTACCGCTGGCGCGTGGCGCGGGGCCAGAAGGGCTACAACGGGGTCGCCATCCTGTCGAAACTGCCGTTGACGGAGGCGGGGGCGGAGGATCACGCGGGCCTCGGCCATGCGCGCCACGTCGCGGCCCGGCTCGAGACCGGCGTGGTGATCCACAATTTCTACGTCCCCGCCGGGGGCGACACACCCGACCGGGAGGTGAACGAGAAGTTCGGCCAGAAGCTCGACTACCTGACCGCGATGCGTGACGCCTTTCACGCCGACCGGCCCGAACGGGCGATCCTCGTGGGCGATCTCAACATCGCCCCGCGCGAGGACGATGTCTGGAACCACAAGCAGCTGCTGAAGATCGTCAGCCATACGCCCATCGAGGTGGAGCGCCTGGGCGAGACCCAGGACGCCGGCGGCTGGGTCGATGTGACCCGCGCCGATATCCCCGAAGGGTTGCTCTATTCCTGGTGGTCCTACCGCTCGCCCGACTGGGACGCCGCCGACAAGGGCCGCAGGCTCGATCACGTCTGGGCCACCCCGGACATTGCCTCCGCCGCCCATTCGAGCCGCGTGCTGCGGGCGGCCCGGGGCTGGGAACAGCCCTCCGATCACGCGCCGGTCTTCGCGACCTTCGATCTCTGACCGGGCCGGGCGGCGCCGGGCTTCAGGCGGTCACGGGTTCCACCGCGAAACAGGCCGCCTCGCCCCCGCGTGTCGGGCGCATCCCGGGCGCCTCGCGGCGGCAGCGGTCCATGACCAGCGGGCAGCGCGGATGAAAGCTGCATCCGGGCGGCGGCGAGATCGGGTTGGGGATCTCTCCCTCCACCCGCTGCCGGCGCTGACCCGAAAGGGCCAGATCGGGCACCGCCTCCAGCAGCATCCGCGTGTAGGGATGGGCGGGGTCGCGGAACAGGGTCTTGCCCTCCGCCGTCTCCACCAGCCGACCGAGATAGAGCACGCCGACCCGCGTCGCCATGTGCCGCACCACGGACAGATCGTGGCTGATGAAGAGATAGGTCAGCCCCATCTCGTCCTGAAGGTCGCGCATCAGGTTCAGGATCTGGGCCTGCACGCTGACGTCGAGCGCCGATGTGGGCTCGTCGCAGACGATGAACTCCGGGTTGGTGGACAATGCTCGCGCGATGGCGATGCGCTGGCGCTGGCCGCCGGAGAATTCGTGCGGATACTTGCCACCGTCCTTGGACGACAGGCCGACCGTATCCAGAAGCTCGCCCACCCGCGCCTCGACCGCGGCGCCTTTCAGCAGGCCGAAATGGTGGATCGGCTCGGCGATGATGTCGCCCACGCGCCAGCGCGGGTTGAGGCTGGCGAAAGGGTCCTGAAAGATCATCTGGAACCGCCGCCTGAGCGCGCGCATCGTCGCCCCGTCGGTGCCGTTCAGCAGCTTCCCGTCGAACCGGATTTCCCCCTCGGTGGGCGGCAGCAGGCCCACGATCATCTTGGCGATGGTGGATTTGCCCGAGCCGCTTTCGCCCACCAGCGCAAAGGTCTCCCCCCGGGCGATGGTGATGTTCACATCCGCCACGGCGGTGAGGTATTGCCGCTCCTCCCGCTCGATCACGCGGTTCAGCCAGGGGCGCGAGACGTCGAAGCGGCGGCCCAGTCCCGTGACCTGCAACAGCGGCTCAGTCATTGACGGCCTCTTTCGCGTGTCGGTCGTAAAGCCAGCACGCCACCTCCCGGCGCTCCCCCCGGTCGAGCGGCACGGGCCGCTCCGCCCGGCAGCGATCGAACACCTCGGGGCAGCGCGGATTGAAGGCGCAGCCCGGCGGAATCGCATCGAGCCGCGGCATGGACCCGGGGATCTGCACCAGCCGGTCGCTCTCCTGCGTCAGGGTCGGAATCGAGCCCATGAGGCCCTTCGTGTAAGGATGATCCGCATCGGTGATGACCTGCCGCACCGGTCCCACCTCCGCCAGCCGCCCGGCATAGAGGACCGCGACCCGGTCGGCCGTCTCCGCGATCACGCCCATGTCGTGGGTGATGAGCAGCACCGAGGCGCCCCGTTCGGCGCAGATCTCCTTGATCAGGTCGATGATCTGCGCCTGCACCGACACGTCAAGCGCGGTGGTGGGCTCGTCCGCGATCACCAGCTCGGGCTCCGCGCAGAGCGCCAGCGCGATCACCACGCGCTGGCGCATCCCGCCGGAGAACTGGTGCGGGTAATCGTCGATCCGCCGCCCCGCCGCCGGGATGCCGACACGGTCCAGAAGGGCCACGGCCCGCTTGCGCGCCTCGCCCTCGCTGATGCTCATGTGGGTCAGGATCGTCTGGGTCAGCTGGCGCGAGACGGTATAGAGCGGATTGAGGCTGGTCAGCGGGTCCTGGAACACCATCCCGATCCGCCGCCCCCGCACCCGGCGCATCGCCTCGGGGCCAAGGTTGTCGATCCGCTCCCCCTTCAGGCGGATCTCGCCGCCCGCAATCCGGCCCGGAGGCTCCAAGAGGCCGATGATCGACGCGCCGGTCAGGCTCTTGCCCGCGCCGCTCTCGCCGACCATGCCCAGCACCTCGCCCGCACCGATGTCGAAGGACACGCCGTCGAGCGCGCGCAGCGTGCCGCGCCGGGTGGGGAACTCCACCACGAGGTCGCGGACGGAGAGAAGCGGGCCTGTCATCGCAGCCTCGGGTTCAGCACGTCGCGCAGCCAGTCGCCCAGCAGGTTGACCGACAGCGCCAGCGCCAACAACGCCATGGCGGGGAAGAACAGGATCCACCACTCGCCCGAGAACAGGAACTGCTGCCCGATGCGGATCAGCGTGCCCAGCGACGGCTGGGTCGGCGGCACGCCCACGCCGAGAAAGGACAGCGTCGCCTCGGCGATGATGGCGAGCGCGAGTCCGATCGTGGCGATGACCAGCACCGGCCCCATCACGTTGGGCAGGATGTGGCGCAGGACGATCCGCACCGGATGGACGCCGATCACCTTGGCGGCCTGAACGTATTCGCGCCCCATCTCCACCATCGTGGCGCCGCGTACGACGCGGGCATATTGCACCCATTCGCTCAGCCCGATGGACAGGATCAGCACCCAGATCGCCGCCTGTTCGCGCTGGCCCGGCGGAATGAACCCCCGCGCCACGCCGAAGATCAGCAGCGCGATCAGGATCGACGGGAACGACAGCTGCACATCGGCGATCCGCATCACCAGCGTGCCGACCCAGCCCCCCTTCCATGCCGCCAGAAGGCCCAGCGAGATGCCCAGCACCATGGCGAAGATCACCGAGGCGAAGCCCACGAAGAGCGAGATCCGCGCGCCGTAG